>OGQU01000022.1_pt1 | contig 170622 bp, 132 predicted proteins | sample 1553341 | NCBI WGS metagenome assembly OGQU01 (sample SAMEA2579920, study PRJEB22360) | human gut metagenome | biome: human gut; feature: human-associated habitat; material: faeces | place: Denmark | collected 2008/2010 | reverse complement strand
TAAACCACATGTTCCTCCGCTTGTGCGGGCCCCCGTCAATTCCTTTGAGTTTCATCGTTGCCGACGTACTCCCCAGGTGGCTCACTTAATACTTTCGCTTGAACCCTGGCTGTGTATCGCCAAGATCCAGTGAGCATCGTTTACGGCGTGGACTACCAGGGTATCTAATCCTGTTCGCTACCCACGCTCTCGCGCATCAGCGTCAGAACGAGCCTGGGAAGCTGCCTTCGCTATCGGGGTTCCAAGTGATATCTATGCATTTCACCGCTACTTCACTTGTTCCGCCTCCCTCGTCTCGTCTCGAGGGCGCCAGTTTCAACGGCGTGCTACAGTTTAGCTGCAGTCTTTTACCGCTGACTTGACGTCCCGCCTACGCGCCCTTTAAACCCAATAAATCCGGATAACGCTCGCATCCCCCGTATTACCGCGGCTGCTGGCACGGAGTTAGCCGATGCTTATTCGTCAAGTACTGGCAAGATCGCACCCGTGCGATTTATTCTTCCTTGACAAAAGAGGTTTACAGGCCATAGACCATTCGTCCCTCACGCGACTTGGCTGGTTCAGGCTCTCGCCCATTGACCAATATTCCTCACTGCTGCCTCCCGTAGGAGTCTGGACCGTGTCTCAGTTCCAGTGTGGGGGACCTTCCTCTCAGAACCCCTAGACATCGTCGGCTTGGTGGGCCCTTACCCCGCCAACTACCTAATGTCGCGCGTGCCCGTCCCGTACCACCGGAATTTTAAATCTAGAGCCATGCGGCTCTCGAGTATCATGGGATGTTAGTCCACGTTTCCGCGGGTTATCTCCCGGTACGGGGTTGGTTGCACACGTGTTACTCACCCGTGCGCCGGTCGCCACCAGTGTATTGCTACACCGTGCTGCCCCTCGACTTGCATGTGTTAAGCCTGTCGCTAGCGTTCATCCTGAGCCAGGATCAAACTCTTCATACTAAAATAATCTTACAGAAATTTTCTCTGGCCGGGTCATGTGTTTCTTGAATCTCGACTACCGTCGATTCCGATTCACGCTCGCTACGTTTTGTTCATCTCAATATCTTAAAGAACTCTTTATCTCTTGTTTTAGCCTCACTCGTTTTAAGAGTGAAAGCGGATGCAAAGATAAGACCTTTTTTCGTTACCTTCCAAATCTTTTTCAAAGTTTTTTCAAACTTTTTTTAAAGAGCCTCGTAATTCGATATTTTGAATTACTCAAGCAAAAGAAGGATTGTCTTATTTCCATTTCAACATTTCAAGAACTTTACAAGAAACCACCTTTCTAGCCTCGTTCATGCTTGCACTGTTTCTTGTTTTGCGGGTGCAAAGATAAGGCAAACTTTTCCCCTTCTCCAAATATTTTCACAATTATTTTTCAATTATTTTCATCAATACACGCCAAAAGCATGATTGGCAAAACGTTAGAATGGGAACTTTTTTCAGGATAATACTATTGAAATAAGGTAAAAGACAGGTATCAACCTCGGTACAAAACCGGTATAAAGCCGCTCGTGAACGTCTTTGATTCGTCTTTGATTCGGAAATGATACGTCTTTATACCCTATCTTCCACCTGTGACCAGCGTTTGTTCTATGGAATATCATGGGATAAACTAGGAAATAAACTAGACAGATACCCTCCTCTAACTCATCAACAACACCCATCAGTGTTCATGCTATGAAGATGCAATGTTCATGTCCCCTTCTATCCATAGACCACAAGCGAACCAAGGTACACGAACGAATAATTTACCAATATGATAACGAAAACAGGATTACTTATTCACGACGAAACCCGTGAAATCATTGTGCAAGAAACTGTTCAATTCTTGCGGGGTGATCCGCACCTTGAAATGTCCATCCTTCACAAAAGAAATATTTCCGGTTTCTTCACTGACCACGATGATGTGAGCATCGGTCACGGCACTCATTCCAATCGCCGCACGATGTCTCAACCCCAAACTCCCGGGAATATTCGTGTTATCGGAAACCGGCAAAATACACCGCGCCGCCAGAATTTTGTTATCCGCAATAATTACCGCACCGTCATGCAAGGGAGAATTTTTAAAGAAGATATTTTCAAGCAACTCCTCCGACACGATCGAACGGATCAACACGCCCGTTTGCGCATAATTATACAACTCCGAATTCTGGGACAACACGATCAAAGCACCCGTTTTTGTTTTCGAAAAGTAATCACAGGCTTGCACGATAGCGGCGGCGACCTCATCTTTTATAGAAGTCTTGGTAAAAAGCCGCTCCAAGTTAAATATGTTTTGCAGGTTATATTTACTACCTAATAATAATAGAAAGCGACGAACTTCTTGCTGGAACACGATCAGCAAGGCAATCACTCCCATACCGATAAACTGTCCCAAGATACCAGAAACCAACTCCAGATTCAGAGCTTTCACCAGCAACCATGCCACGTAGAACGTAAAAATCCCGGCAAATATATTTATCGCAACCGTCCCTTTCACCAGTTTATAAACCTGATAAAATATAAAAGCGGCTAGCAATATATCAGTTATAGTGTAAAAGTTTATAGTTATAAACAACAGCATACGATATTCTTAAAAGTCAATTTCACCCGCAAAAATAGCCAAAAATAAATAGGTTACATCATAATAACGGAAGTTTTCCCCCTTATTTTTTCATCTTGCAAATCACGACAAGAACGGCAACGATCACGATCAATAACCCAAGGTAATTCGCGTAAGTCAATTGTTCATTGAAATAAAGTACTCCCACGACGATTGCCGTTATCGGTTCCAACGTTCCCAACACAGAACTCGGTACAGAACCGATCAATTTCACGGCAGCCACCAGCAACCGGGCAGAAACGATCGTACTTAATATGGCCAACTGCACCATATCCAGCAAGAACCGGGGTCTCGTGATGATTTCCATCTTTCCCTGTGCCACGGCCAAGATCAAGTAGAACAATGCGGTAAATAGTAACACGTAACAAGTCAGCACGTCCGGATTCATCCGCTTTAGCACGGAACGGTTTAACGCGGCAATATAACACCCATAAGTCACCGTTGACATTAATACAAAGAATAATCCTAGCCATTTCACCTCCCCGGGTGTCCACGACAACAGATACACCCCGCATATCGCCAGCACGATCCCCGCTTTCACCTCCAAGGGTAGCCGTTCTTTGTAGAAGATAGCCATCAGCAACGCGACGACCACGGGATAAAAAAAGTGAATCGCCGTCGCCACACCCGTGGGCATATAATGATACGACCACATCAGGAAAAAAGCCGTGATTCCATACCCTCCAACCCCAGCAAGCGAGACTTCCTTCACCTCTCGTCGGGTCAGTCTCATATTCATTCGTCGGAGCAATAAGTAAATAGCATACACGATTCCCGCTATCCCGTAACGGTACACTAATATTGTTTCATTGAAAACCCCATCCAATATAGCCTGATTTGCATACAGTGGAATCAATCCGAAAGTAGCCGCTGACAATGCCGCAAATAGAATCCCTTTAAATTTGTCCATTTCTTTTTTCAAAAAACGGTGCGAAAGTAGCAAATTTTCCCATAAGTTTTTGCATCTACGGGATAATCCCTATATTTGCTTTTGATTTTAAGAAAAAGACAATATAAAAAACACATTGTATGAAGTACATTCTGACATTCATGATCTTGGCGTTATGTAGTTCTATCGCTCTCGCCCAGACAGACGCAAAAGCAAAGGCAATTCTGGATAAAACAGTCGAACATATCAAGTCCTACCCTGCCGTGGAAATCGTTTTTGACCTTTCCATGATCAACAAGGCAGAAGATATTAATGAAACACATCACGGGAAGGCATACATGAAAGACAAGATGTACCGCATTGATGTGATGGACGTGATCAACTATTTCGACGGGGAAGTAATCTACACGTACATGCCGGATCAAGAAGAGGTAAACATCAAAAACCCGGACGAGAACGAAGACGAGATGTTGAATCCTTCTATCCTGTTCGATATTCACAACCAGAAGTTCACCCAGAAGTTGGTGGAAGACAAGGATGGCAAAGCCTACATCGAGTTAACCCCGAAACAATCTCACAAACAGATCTCCAAGATTGGGGTATGGATCAATACAAAAACAAACATGGTAGAAAAAGTCACGTCCTTCGGTAAAGACGGGAACGACGTGGTGATAACCATTAAAAGCCTAAAGAAACCAGAGCAAGAACTGGATGTAAACTTCTTCCGTTTTGACAAGGACGCCCACCCGGAAGTGGACATTATCGATTTGAGGTAGCAGTAACATAAAAAAACAAGGAGAGGCAAAAGTCATTTCTCGAACTCCCTCCCGGCTTCGCCGTACTCCCTCTATAAACAGAGGGAGAGTTGAAAATACTCCCTTTCTTCGGGAAGAGTCACCAGCTCCTCCTCTGTTTATAGAGGAGGTGGCACGAAGTGACGGAGGAGTTTTTGGAAATAAAATGACTTTTGCCACACCCTCTTGTTTTTTAAGCGAAGTTACTAGATTTTACTAGGCCTTTTTCGCTTTGTACGTCACTTTCGTCTCCATCGCATCCATGATCGTAGCTTTCACCAGCGAATCGAGTTCCCCGTCCTTCACCGTTCCCGTGGCAGTCACTTTCATCGGCATTCCATTATACGTGTAAGTAAACGAAATATTCAACTTGTACACGGTCTTCCCATCTTTCACTTCCGGTTTCACGGAAACCCCGTTCGAACGATAGCTAAACTTCTGCCCGTTGGGTAACATGAAATCCTTCACTACCACGATCACGCTATCCCGGTGAGTCCGTTGCAATTCGAGCTTTAACTTCATCTTCTGTTGCATGATTTCGATAAAAGCCTCCCCGTTATACGTCCCGGCAACTGCTGCCGCGTAGTCTTTCTTATTCGCGTTATTCACCGGTGTGGCATTCATCGATCCCCCGACCGCAAAACATAAAAGAAGAAGTAATCCTACAAATTTCATAATCCTGATGGTTTAATTGATAAAAGTTTATATTTTTAGCGGTCGAAAATACAAAAATAAATCAATAGTTCATGAAACGGAATATTTTCTTTATAGGGATATTATTAGTTGTTATTTCAACAGCCTCACTATTAACATCTTGCAACAGTTGTAGTGATCGTCGGGTACACGACGTTTCCTCCTTACCCGGCCTATACGAGGGCGAGGCCACAATCATCCTACCCGACCACGTGAAGGCTATGCTCAAACCCGACGCTAACGGCAATACGCTTATTCCCGAAGGTCCGATTCCCTGTAAAATCAGCATCACGGCGGATACCAGCAAGAACGTCACGCTGAATCTCGTGGACTTCACCATGCCCGTGAAAGGCATCACGGTTAACCCGGCATTGAGTAAAGTAACCGAAACCGACTCCACTCTTAACTTGGAAGGTGGCGGTAAAGTATCTGTCGGTCAACAGACCATTTCCTACACTCACAAGGGGAAAGTGACTGAGGATCAACTTAACCTTGACATCACGGTAACCGTGATCCCGATGATCGTGGAACCCAAGATCGTGTTCAAGGGGAAAAAGAAATGAGTTTACAAACTTATTTGTAACTTCGTGACCGAAATTTCGAATACAAAATCAATAAAAACAATGAGAAAAACAACTTTTATGGCTGCAATTATTCTTCTTGTGGCATCTTGCGGAAAGACGGAACAAAACCCGCTCTTATCGAATTTTGACACACCCCATCAAACGCCTCCTTTCGGTAAAATCAAGGCCGAGCACTACGAACCGGCTTTTGACGTGGCTATCGAGGAAGCCAAGAAAGAGGTAGAGCAAATTGCCTCCTCAAAAGAGACCCCAACATTTGAAAACACGATCGTGGCACTAGATAACATCGGTGAAAAAATGAATGCCATTTCCGGCATATTCTTCAACTTGAATGCTTGTCTCACCGACAGTCTGATGCAGGACATTGCTCAAAACGTGTCCCCGAAACTGACTTCATTCAGCCACGCTATTTATATGAACCCGCAACTTTTCGAACGGGTAAAACAAGTTCACGAGCAAAAAGCAACTTTGAACCTGAATCAGGAACAGGCCATGTTACTCGAAAACACGTGGAAAGCCTTCATCGACGGGGGAGCAAACCTAGAAGGTGCCGACCGCGAACGTTTCAAAGAGATTTCCATCGAACTAGGTAAATTAAGCCTGACCTTTGATAAAAACGAACTGGCCGAGACCAACGCGTTCGAGTTGCACGTGACCGACGAGAAAGACCTTTCCGGTCTCCCCGAAGGTGCCAAGGAAATGGCAGCTATGACGGCCAAACAACGGGGCAAGGAAGGATGGATTTTCACCCTCCACTACCCGAGCATGGGGCCTCTTATGAAATACGCTGACAACCGGACATTGAGAGAAAAAATGTATCGTGCCAACTCGACACGGGCATACAAAGACAACGAGTATAACAACGAGGAAGTGGTCAAGAAGATCACCGCCCTGCGTCTGGAAAAAGCGAAACTCATGGGTTACCCGACCTACGCGAATTATGCATTAACCGATCGCATGGCCAACACCCCGGAGATCGTGAATAATTTCATCTCCGAATTGCACGAGGCGTCTTACCCCTATGCACTCAAAGATAAAAAAGAGGTGGAGGATTTCGCCCGCAAAGCGGGATTAAAGGGAGAATTGCAACGCTGGGACTGGTCTTATTACTCCAACAAATTAATGCAGGAGAAATACGCCCTTGACGACGAGATGCTGAAACCCTACTTCAAGCTCGAAAACGTGCAGAAGGGTGTCTTTGACCTGGCAACCCGTCTCTACGGCATTACCTTCAAGGAAGTGAACAACATCCCGTTATATCACCCCGAGGTAAAAACCTACGAGGTATATGACAATGACGGATCGTTTCTTGCCGTTCTCTACACGGACTTTTTCCCGCGGGAAAGCAAGGGAGGCGGAGCATGGATGACTCAATTCCGCGGTCAGAAAATGGTTGACGGTAAAGATCAGCGCCCGTTGGTATCACTCGTGATGAACTTCACGAAACCAACCGACACGAAACCATCCTTGCTGACGTTCAACGAGGTAACTACTTTCTTGCATGAATTCGGCCATGCTCTTCATGGAATGTTCAGTAAATGTACTTACGGTTCCACATCCATGGACGGTGTGTCCCGCGACTTCGTGGAACTACCCTCGCAATTCATGGAAAACTACGCGCTCGAAAAAGAGTGGCTTGATACATGGGCCGTACACTACCAGACCGGAGAGAAAATTCCGCAGGAATATATTGACAAAATCAAGAAATCATCCAATTTCCAAGCCGGGTACGCGAGCGACCGTCAGTTAAGTTTTGGCATGGTAGACATGGCATGGCACACGATCACCGAACCTGTTACCGAACCTCTCGCGGACTTCGAGCAACGGGCTATGGGCAAAACGGAGATCATGCCTCTTGTGAAAGGTAGTGCCTTCTCTCCCGCTTTCGGACACATTTTTGCCGGGGGATACGCTGCCGGATATTATGGTTACAAATGGGCAGAAGTACTGGATGCCGATGCCTTCTCTCTATTCAAACAAAACGGTATTTTCGACAAAGCTACCGCCGAATCGTTCCGCCGCAACGTGCTGGAAAAGGGGGCATCAGAAAACCCAATGACTCTCTACAAGCGCTTCCGGGGCCAAGAGCCGACGGTTGACGCTTTACTGGAAAGAAGTGGATTGAAATAGGCTTAGATTGCCGCTTGCAAGTTGCAGGTTACAGGTTAGCAAGTTACAAGTTCTCGACTCCCGCACAAGGAAGAATTGGAAAAGATTGTCGGGAAAAAGAACTTGTAACTTGTAAACTTCTAACCTGCAACTTGCCAAAGGCAATAAAAAATCATACCTTTGCGCCCAACTTATGGTAATGGTATCTACCTCGAACCGCTTGAAAAAGCTGATGATGCCTACATGTAAAATGTTAAACCATTAAGTAGGCGTAGTATATGTTTAAAACACTATTTATCATCGGTCTCGGAAGTTTCTGCGGGGGGATATTTCGATTTCTCCTCACTCGTTTCGTACAAAATCATTTCCTTGCCACGTTCCCTTTTGGCACGATGATCGTGAACATCACAGGTTGCCTGTTGATCGGGATTTTCTACGGGTTGTTCGAGCGAGGCAATCTACTTAACACAGACCTACGTCTGTTCTTGACCGTGGGTTTATGCGGGGGATTTACCACCTTCTCCTCTTTTATGAACGAGAACTTCGTGTTATTGAGAGAACAAAACTATCTATATTTTATGTCCTACACGGTCCTCAGCATTGTACTGGGGTTAACGGCCGTTTACGTGGGACACCTCATTGTAAAAGCATTATAACCCTATCCAAGTAATGAAAACCGTAGCGAGCATGAAATCAACTTGCCCCCTCCACAATTTGTGGTATTATTCTACACGAAAACACGCCATTTGTGAAATGAATAAACGAACAGTATTCACAAATAACATTGAACCTCAATAAGATAACTTATTTTTACAATATCACGTAAAAATGTAGCATGTTATTTTCATAGCATAAGAAGAATTACGACGAAAATGTATACAAAATCAATTAATATGAAAGAATTAGGAATAGCAATTACACTCGTGTCATTCATTCTCTTGTCCGGATGTAAAGACAAGACCGAACCGGAACGGCAAGTAGTGGCTGTCGAAAAAGTAGGAGTAGATAACGTAGAAATATACGGGGAATACGTCGGGCAGATCCGGGCGAAAGGATTCGTCGAGGTGAGAGCCCGCGTGGAAGGTTACTTGGAACAGATGCTTTTCGAGGAAGGGAAGCGCGTGAAACGGAACCAGCCCCTTTTCAAAATAAACAGTGATCTTTACCAAGCACGTGTTGACAAGGCAAAGGCTCAACTGGCAAAAGATCAAGCCCAAGAGGCAAAAGCCGAGCGTGACGTGGAACGCCTGCGCCCCCTTTACGAGCAAAAGGCTGCCAGCCAGCTTGACCTTGACAACGCCGTGGCGGCCTACGAAAGTGCCAAAGCGAACGTCGCCATGAGCAAGGCTGACCTCGCACAAGCGGAACTCGAATTAAGCTACACAACCGTGCGTTCCCCGATTGATGGATATATTAGTGAACGGTACGCTGACATCGGTACACTGGTCGGTCCCGGAGGGAAATCCCAACTGGCCACCATCGTGGAGAGTGACGAGGTACTCGTGGATTTCAGTCTTACCGCCCTCGACTACCTGCGTAGCCAGCAACGGAATGTAACCCTCGGGGAAAAAGACGCCAACCGATCATGGCAACCCAGCGTGACCATCACGCTGGCGGATAACTCGGTTTATCCCCTAACCGGAATCGTGGACTTCGCCGACCCGCAGGTAAATCCCCAAACGGGTACATTCGGCGTGCGTGCCGAACTCCCCAATCCCGACAGGAAACTATTGCCGGGACAATTCACTAAAGTAAAGTTGTTACTCGACGTGCGTGAAAACGCCATCGTCGTTCCCAGCAAGGCGGTCGCCATTGAAAAAGGCGGCGCCTACATATACGTTGTCCGCCGCGACAGTACAGCCGAGAAACGTTTCATCGAAACCGGCCCCGAAGTGAATAATCATACCGTGGTAGAACGCGGGCTTGGACCCGACGAGCTGGTTGTCGTTGAAGGCTACCACAAACTAACCCCGGGTGCGCTCGTGAAACCAGTGAGCCCCGAAATGATTAAAGAGGAGGAGGTTGCATTATGAAACCTGGTTTCTTTATTGACAGACCGATATTCTCGGCTGTGCTATCTATCGTCATCGTGCTGGTAGGATTCATCGGGTTGTTCCTGCTTCCCGTGGACCAGTACCCGCAAATCACCCCTCCCGTCGTGAAAATATCCGCATCCTACCCGGGAGCCAGTGCCGTTACCGTTTCACAGGCGGTAGCCACTCCCATCGAACAGGAATTGAACGGAACACCGGGAATGTTATACATGGAATCGAGTAGCTCCAACTCGGGAGGTCTATCGATTACCGTGACTTTCGACATATCCACGGATGCCGAACTGGCCGCCGTCGATATTCAGAACCGCGTGAAACTGGCAGAATCCCGTCTCCCGGCAGAAGTCGTGCAGAACGGGATCAAGGTGGAGAAACAATCTTCCAGCCAGTTGATGACTCTCACGCTGACCTCATCCGACCCTCGTTTTGACGAGATATACCTCAGTAACTTCGCCACTATCAACGTGCTTGACGTGCTGAAACGTGTTCCCGGCGTGGGACGTGTTTCCAACATCGGTAGCCGTTACTACGCCATGCAAATCTGGATTCTCCCCGACCGTATGGCCAACTTCGGGTTAACGATCAAAGACTTACAGAACGTACTGAAAGATCAGAACCGGGAATCTGCGGCCGGGGTACTCGGCCAGCAACCGATGAGCGGGACGGACATCACCATCCCCATCACGGCTCCGGGACGTCTTTCCTCCGTAAACGAATTTGAAGAAATTGTCGTCCGGGCAAATCCCGACGGTTCCATCATCCGTTTGCGCGACGTGGCGAGAGTATCGCTGGAGGCCAGCTCGTACAACACGGAGAGTGGATTGAACGGCGAGAATGCTGCCGTACTCGGCATCTACATGCTCCCCGGTGCGAATGCCATGGAAGTGGCCAAGAACGTGGTGAAAGCCATGGAAGAAATCAGTAAAGACTTTCCGGAAGGAGTAAGTTATAACATCCCTTTCGATATCACGACTTACATCTCGGAATCCATTCACGAGGTATATAAAACCCTGTTCGAGGCTCTTTTCCTCGTGATCTTCGTCGTGTTCCTCTCCCTCCAAAGCTGGCGGGCCTCCCTGATTCCCCTCGTTGCCGTTCCCGTGTCCCTGATCGGAACTTTCGGGTTCATGCTGGCCTTCGGGTTCTCACTGAATATGCTGACCCTGTTGGGACTAGTACTTGCCATCGGTATTGTCGTCGATGATGCCATCGTGGTCGTCGAGGGTGTTGAACGTATCATGGAAGAAGAGGGATTGTCGCCCTACAAGGCCACCCGTAAAGCCATGAAAGAGCTGACGGGAGCGCTGGTTGCCACCTCGCTCGTGCTGGGAGCCGTGTTTGTACCCGTGAGTTTCCTGCCGGGAATCACCGGTATGCTTTACCGTCAGTTTGCCATCACAATCGTGGTGTCCGTGTTGATCTCGCTGGTTGTGGCCCTGACGCTAAGCCCCGCCATGTGTGCCATCCTGTTACGCCCGTCTAACGGGAAGAAGAACTTCGTATTCCGTAAAATCAACGAGTGGCTCGCCCGCGGGAATAACAAATACGTTCATTTCCTGCAACGGGCTCTTGCCAACCCCCGACGAATCATCGCCGGGTTCGGAATGGCAATCGTCTTCATCATCGTGTTAAACCGGGTAATCCCCAGTAGTTTCCTGCCGGAGGAAGACCAAGGATATTTTAAAGTAGAACTGGCGTTGCCTGAAGGAGCCACGCTAGAACGCACCCGCAAGGTGACGGAACGTGCTGTCGATTACCTGAAGGAACACCCTGCCGTGGCATACGTGCAGAGCGTGGCGGGAAGTAGTCCCCGTGTCGGAACAAACCAATCCCGCTCGGAATTGACCGTTATCCTCAAACCGTGGGAAGAACGCAAGAAAGGCGGAATGTCTTTGAAAGAAGTGATGAATGATGTCCGCACCGAATTCAAACAATACCCGGAGGCCCTTGTATTCCTCTCCACCCCGCCCGTTATCCCCGGCTTGGGAACGTCGGGAGGATTCGAACTACAAGTGGAAGCTCGTAACGGGGCCACCTTCGAGAATCTGGTAGATGCTGTCGACACGCTGGTAAAATACGCTGCAAATGACAAGGCCCTTTCCGGGGTATCTTCCTCGTTGCAGGCCGAGATTCCCCAATTATACTTTGACGTGGACCGTGACCGGGCCCAATTCCTAGGAATACCCCTAGCCGATATATTCTCCACGATGAAAGCGTACACGGGTTCGGTGTATGTCAATGACTTCAACATGTTCAACCGGGTTTACAAGGTATATATGCAAGCGGAAGCCCCCTACCGGATGCAAAAAGAGAACCTCAACATGTTCTTCGTGAAGACATCCAAGGGAAACATGGTTCCCCTGACGGCCCTCGGTAAAGCGGAAAATACCACGGGACCCGGATCAATCAAGCGATTCAACATGTTCACGACCGCTGTCATCAACGGTGAAGCCGCCCCGGGCCATAGTTCCGGTGAGGCCATGAGAGCCATCGAGAAACTGGCACGTGAACACCTGCCCGACAACATCGGTACAGAATGGAGCGGTCTTTCCTTCCAAGAGAAGAAAGCGGAAGGACAAACCGGAATGGTGATGTCGCTCGTTTTCATCTTCGTGTTCCTCTTCCTTGCCGCTTTGTACGAGAGCTGGTTCGTGCCGATTGCCGTGTTGTTATCCTTGCCGATTGCCGCTCTCGGAGCTTATCTCGGCGTGTGGGTATTCGGTTTGGAGAACGACGTGTACTTCCAGATCGGTTTGGTAACGCTGATCGGACTGGCAGCCAAGAACGCCATTTTGATCGTGGAATTCGCCAAGGTAGAAGTGGATAAAGGCGTTGATGCCGTACAAGCGGCCATCACCGCTGCCCGAGCCCGGTTCCGCCCGATCTTGATGACCTCTCTGGCCTTCGTACTCGGTATGTTGCCCATGGTACTTGCCACGGGTCCCGGATCGGCCAGCCGTCATTCCATCGGTACCGGAATCTTCTTCGGTATGATCGTTGCCATCACCGTTGGGATCGTCCTTGTACCCTTCTTCTTCGTGCAAATTTATAAGGTAAAAATGCGGAAAAAGAAATAGTTTACGGCCCATTATTAAAACACATCGTCATGAAACACTATCACATCATACTCGCTGCCATTCTTATTGGAAGTTTAGCGACTTCCTGCAAGATCGGTAAGAAATATACCCGTCCGGAACTGGATTTACCGACAACCATTGCCGACACGAACAGTTCGGACACGACGACCGTGGCTGACATCCAATGGCCGACGATCTACACGGACACAGTGTTACAACGTCTAATCAACACGGCACTCACTTACAACAAGGATCTGCTGGCTGCTGCAGCCCGGGTGAAAGAAAGTCGTTACGCCCACCGCATGGAGAAAGCGAATCTCTTCCCCAAAGTCGGAGCAGACGCCCTCGCGGAAAGGGAATATGACCGTTCTCCCGGTAACACGTTCAACGTGGAGGCCACCCTCTCTTGGGAACTTGACCTCTGGGGAAAACTCCGCTGGAGTTCACAGGCCAGTTTGGCAGCCTATCTCCAAACCGTGGAAGGACAAAGGGCCCTACACATGACGTTAGTTTCCCAAGTGGCACAAGCCTATTTCGAGCTACGGGCTCTTGACATGGAATTAAGTATTGTCAAACAGACCCACGAGGCTCGTGTAGAGAGTGTTCGTCTGGCAAAACTACGTTTCGAAGGCGGGTTGACTTCCGAAACAGCCTATCGCCAGGCACAAGTGGAACTAGCGAAGACCACGACACTCGTTCCCGACCTTGAAAGACAGATCCGGTTGAAAGAAAACGAAATATCCTTGCTCACGGGCCATTATCCCGGTGACATCCCCCGCGGAGCGAACATAGATCGACAGACGCTGCTGACCGATCTCCCGGTAGGATTACCCTCTTCCCTGCTTGAACGCCGCCCCGACATCCGGCAAGCGGAATATAAACTAAAAGCGGCAAACGCTAAAGTTGGTGTTGCCTATACCAGCCTTTTCCCGCAAATCACGCTGACGGCCAGATACGGACGGGAAGATAGCGAACTCAGCGACTTCCTGAAGGCACCTTACTTTTACCTGGGAGGTAAACTACTCGCCCCCGTGTTCAATGCCGGGAGCAACCGGGCTCGTCTTAAAGCCGCCCGTGCCGCACTGGAGGCCGAGACGTACAGCTATCAACAGACCGTTCTATCCGCGTTCAAGGAAGTTGATAATGCCTTGACCACGTTCTCGAAAATACGGGATATGCGGGAATCAAGAGCCCGGTTGGAAGAGGCCGCCCGCTCGTACATGGAACTAGCCAACTTGCAATATATTAACGGGGTGATCAGTTACCTGGACGTGTTGGATGCCCAAAGAGGTTACTTCGATGCCCAGATCGGCCTGAACAATGCCGTGCGGGACGAACTGCTTTCCGTCGTTAATCTTTACAAGGCATTAGGTGGGGGATGGCAATAAAACATCCCCCCAATTCCCCAACTGATCTTAAATCTAGTAACTGTAGATTTTAGAATCCTTAACTCCTTGTTCGGTAAGTTACCGGTAAGTCACCGGAAAGTTACCGGAAAGTCACCGGAAAGTTACCGGAGATAAGCGGTAAATGTCAAATAACTTAACACTGATTTTTACTTGCTTTTTCGAATCTAAACTTAAGGTAACCAGAACATTACAATAATCTATCAAGAACCGTAAAAAAGTACTCCAAGTTGTAAAAACAGGTCTTTTCCCGGTAAAACGCTTGTAACACACTATTTATCACAAAGTTACAGGTAATAAAAAATGTTAATTTAAACGATTAAAAACAGGATTTTTCCCCTTAAACGCACAGGATTATTGTAAAGTGAACCCGAAAACAACATGTGCATCCTGCGCGGCAGGGTTCAATACCACCCGGCTAAAAACAGGCAAGGAAAACCTCTTTGAAATCCGAATCTCTTTCGCGGCGGATAATGTGATATTACACACATCCAAACCTCCGGTTCCATACATATTCCGGCTCTCGTAAGGAGTAAAACCCAGTGTTGCCGTCAGGTTGATCTGCCGAACCGTGAACGGGTAATTCAATTCCACGTAAGAAGAATAATTCTGTTTCCCGTCCCGGGTATCCTTATCAGCTCCCCAAAACATCGTGTTCCAAGCCACAGACAAGGGAAACTTCTCGGAAATTGTCCACGAAATCCCGGCCTCCAGACGATGTTTCGTGTCATGATTATCCAAATTAAAATACTTGGCAGAAGAATGATCCTCTTTTTCCCAGAACTTGTCACCTTCCCACCAGTAGTCGGCAACAGACACGGATACACGTCCGAAACGGTAGGTAGCCGTAATATCAATTTCCTTGTGTAAATCACTGATCTCTTTCGATCCCCAAACCGTAAGCGAGAAGTTACCCGCACTCATTCCCAAAGTTGGTTGGATACTGGCTCCGGCATTGTAAGCTCCACGCCATATGTAAGAACTCACCACGTCGGCACTCACTTTAAAATTCACCTTGCCGGCATCATGATTCTCACTCGTTACCTTTTTTTCAACCTTCTTCTCCACGGGAACATTCTCTTGTCCACACACATTTAAAGCAAGGAGTAAAGCCCCTGCCATCATCATTGTTGTCTTTATTAACTGCATATTAAAACTTATTTAATTAAAGGGTAATAACATCCCTTGCGGTCACCCGACCGTTTCTTCAATTTTTAAGAAATCGGGGGATGGACGCATCCCCCGATGCAAAATAAACACCTAACTAAATCAAACTAATCGGCTTTCTCGTCCAAGGCCATATTTAGTTTTAGAACATTCACTTTCGACGGGCCGAACATTCCCAACAAGGGGCCTTGTTTCACCTTTTCAACAATCGCTTTCACCGCCTCTTCCGACATCCCCCGGGCTTTGGCAACCCGTTTCACCTGCACGTAGGCTGAAGTCACGGAAATATCCGGGTCCAAACCGCTAGCGCTGGCCGTCACGATGTCGGCAGGCACTTCCTCCCGTTTCAGGTAGGGATGTTTCACGAGAAAGGTATCGATACGACTCTCCACCTCCTTCAGATACTCCGGGTTCGTCGTTGCCTTGTTACTTCCGGCCGAACTGGTTGCATCGTACCCGTCACCGGCACAGGAAGGCCGTCCCCAGAAATAAATATCCTTCGTGAAATTCTGTCCCACGTTAGCACCCCCGACCACTTTCCCGTCAAGCACTGCCACCTCGGCGTTTCCACCGTTCGGTCCTGCCACCTTGGCAAACAACCAAAGAACAAGTATGTAGAAAACACTAAAAAAAACACAAAATACAAGGGTCAATCTGAACGATTTCAATAAATTCGATTTCATGATTATCTTTATTTACAAGTTTCCATTTTATAATAACCAACCGATCAGTAGATCGATCAACTTAATCCCGATAAATGGGGCAATAATTCCTCCCAACCCGTAGATCAGCATATTCCGACGTAACAAGGCTGAGGCTCCGATCGGTTTGTAAGCCACCCCCTTCAACGCCAACGGAATCAGCAACGGGATGATAACAGCGTTAAAGATCACCGCAGAAAGAATCGCACTTTCGGGGCTGTGTAATCCCATGATATTCAACACGCCCAGCGAGGGGATTGTTGCCATGAACAAGGCAGGAACGATAGCGAAATACTTGGCGACATCGTTCGCTATGCTAAACGTGGTCAACGTACCCCGTGTCATCAATAGCTGCTTCCCGATTTCTACTATTTCGATTAACTTCGTCGGGTCATTGTCCAAATCAACCATATTTCCCGCCTCTTTCGCTGCCTGTGTTCCACTGTTCATAGCAACCCCCACGTCGGCCTGTGCCAAGGCCGGGGCATCATTCGTTCCGTCTCCCATCATGGCAACTAATTTCCCTTCTTGCTGTTCCTTCCGGATGTACTCCATCTTGTCCTCTGGTTTTGCCTCGGCAATAAAATCATCCACCCCGGCTTTCTGGGCAATATACTTTGCAGTCAACGGATTATCCCCAGTTACCATAACCGTTTTCACACCCATTTTACGCAACCGCTCGAAACGTTCCCGGATACCCGGCTTTATAATATCCTGTAACTCGATAACTCCCAGAATCTTCTCGTTCTCGCAAACCACCAGCGGTGTTCCCCCGTTACCGGAAATCGTACGAATCCTTTGTTCCGTTTCCAGCGGGAATTCGTTCCCGGCTCTCTCCGCAATCGCGCGAATGGAATCGAAAGCCCCTTTCCGAATCCGGGTACCGTCTGCCAAGTCCACCCCGGAACAACGGGTTTCGGCAGTAAACTTGATCATCCGGGTCACGGCCGTGTCAATATCCCTCATCCGGAGATGACTCTCCCGCCCTAGTTCCACGATAGACTTTCCTTCCGGTGTCTCGTCGGAAAGCGAAGACAACATACAGGCTCTCACGAAATGCCGTTCATCCACCCCGGCAGAAGGATAAAAACGAGTGGCCTTCCGGTTACCGATCGTGATCGTACCTGTTTTATCCAACAACAACGTATCTACATCACCCGCCGTTTCGACCGCCTTACCCGATTTTGTAATCACGTTGGCACGTAACGCCCGGTCCATCCCGGCGATACCGATAGCCGAAAGCAATCCCCCGATTGTCGTCGGGATCAAGCACACGAACAGAGATATAAAAGCTGCCACCGTGATATTGGTTCCCACGTAATCACCAAAAGGTTTCAGCGTCGCACAGACAATCACGAACACCAGCGTGAACCCGGCCAACAGGATGGTCAGCGCGATCTCGTTCGGGGTCTTCTGGCGAGATGCACCTTCCACCAGAGCGATCATCTTATCCAAAAAGCTCTCACCCGGCTGGGTCGTCACCTGTACACGGATCTTATCGGAAAGGACCTTGGTTCCCCCGGTCACGGAACTCTTGTCCCCTCCCGCCTCGCGGATCACCGGGGCGCTCTCACCCGTGATGGCACTCTCGTCAATAGAGGCTAATCCCTCGATAATTTCCCCGTCGGAAGGAATCACGTCCCCGGCCTCACACTCGAAGACATCCCCTTTCTTCAATTGGGAGCTACTGACCACCTGTACTTTACCGTTCACGATCATCTTCGCCGGAGTCTCCTCTCTCGTTTTTCGCAAACTATCAGCCTGTGCCTTCCCTCTCGCTTCGGCGATAGCCTCGGCGAAATTGGCAAACAACAAGGTGATAAATAATATGATGGAAACCGCCACGTTATAACCGAATGATCCCTGATCCGTGATCCCGGCAAAAAGAAAATACAACGTGGCAACAATCATCAACACCGTACAAATCTCCACCGTGAACATCACGGGATTCTTTACCATCAGTCGCAGGTTTAACTTCACGAATGACTGCTTCAAGCTCTCCAGCACCAATTCCCGTGGGAAAAGTGAAGTTGATTTATTGGATTTCATATTCATACACGATTTATAATTCAAATTCTAAAATGATAAATAATCAGCGATAGGCCCTAACGTCAATGCCGAGAAGAACGACAAGGCTGCCACGATAAAGATTACGAGGAAAGTCATGACGGCAAAAGTCGTCGTGTCCGTCTTTAGCGTACCCGCGCTCTCCGGGATAAACTTCTTACTTGCCAGCAACCCGGCAATGGCCACCTGACCGACAATCGGGAGATAACGCCCCATGATCAGCACGATACCGCACGTGTAGTTCCAAAAATAGGTGTTATCGCTCAACCCCTCGAAACCGGAACCGTTATTGGCTGCCGAAGAGGTGTACTCGTACAGCATCTCGCTTAAACCGTGGAACGAAGGGTTATTCAGCCAAGCTCCCGCCAGTTCGGGATTGTGTGCCGCCAAGAAACTAGCTATCGCCGTGAACAACAAGATAAAGAACGGGTGAGCCAATGCCACGATCATGGCAATCTTCATTTCTCTCGCCTCCACCTTCTTCCCTAGGAACTCCGGGGTACGCCCTACCATCAATCCACTGATAAATACGGCTATGATGATAAACACGTAGTAATTCATGAATCCCACTCCGACACCGCCGAACCAACAATTTATCATCATGTTCAACATCGTGAACATTCCCGTGATGGGAGTCAGGCTATCGTGCATACCGTTCACGGAACCATTGGATGTTACCGTAGTTACCTGGCTCCACAGGGCCGTACCCGCGGAACCGATACGGATTTCTTTACCTTCCATGCTTCCCAGCTCTTGGGCTATTCCCAGCTCGTTGATCTGCTCACTGCCTCGCATTTCAAAATAATGGGCAGCAAAAACTCCCACTAGGAAGGCAAACAACATCACACCGAAGATCGTGTATGCTAACTTTTTGCGTTTCAAATAGAATCCCAGCGCGAACACCATCGCCATCGGGATAATTAATATCGACCAACATTCCGTCATGTTCGTCAGGAAAGTCGGATTCTCCAAAGGATGGGAAGAATTCACCCCGAAATAACCACCGCCATTCGTCCCTAACTGCTTGATCGGCACGATGGCAGCCGTCGGTCCCTGTGAAATCATCTGGGTCTGTCCCTCCAACGTGGTCACTTCCATTTTCCCGTCAAAGCCCATCGGAACACCTTCTATGATCAAGATAAAACCAACAACCAAGGCTAACGGTAACAAGATTCGGGTACAACTCTTCACGAGCAACGCCCAGAAGTTACCGAAATCCCGTGTCGTTTTGGCTGCCATCGCCCGGAATATCCCGGCCAACGCGGCCATACCCGTGGCGGCTGTGATAAACTGAAACAACATGATCACGAACAACTGAGTGAAATAAGTCAATCCCGATTCACCGCTATAATGCTGCAAATTACAGTTTACCATGAAACTGATACAGGTGTTGAACGCCTGATCGGGTGTTTGTCCTGCATTCCCATCCGGGTTCAACGGCAGATGCCCCTGGAAGACCAGAAGGAACATTCCCCAGAAGAACCAAAACAGGTTGATCGTCAACAATGCCACCAAGAATTTCTTCCAGTTCATTGACTCTTCCGGGTTTATACCGCCTAATTTAAACATCCATTTCTCCACGGGAGCCATAAAATCCGTCCATACACGCTCCCCCTTGTACACTTTTGCAATGTAACGTCCCAGCGGATAAGCCAGTACTAGCAACAGGACGACCTGCAACACACTACCTAGAATCTCTGTATTCATTTCTTACTTTATCTAAAATTTCTCGGGCCGAACCAGTACATACATCATGTACCCGAACATCACCACACTAAAAATAAATAATACCGTAAACATCTTTTCCACCTTTAAATCTTCTCAAACCAATCAATACACTTAAAGAAAAACCAGTAACAGACGACGCCTGTCAGACACAAGAAAATAAATGATAATACCTGTTCCATAATTTCATATATTAATTCAATAATCTTTGCCCTTGTGATACCAATGGTATGCCACACGAAGAAACAATTATTATAACCATCTATGAAACAAGAATATAAATATCATTATAAGAAAGAATAAAAGATAAGAAACCCTACCAAAATGAAAAGGTCATCCTTTCATTTCGGTATAGCAAAACGGAAAACAAACGAACGATGCTTGTTATTTGTCTCCCAACCCGTATTCCTCAATTTTACGGTACAAAGTAGTTAACCCGATACGCATCAACCGGGCTGCCTCCGTCTTGTTGCCCCCCGTGTGTTGAAGAACCCTCCGGATATGATTCTTCTCGATATTCGCCATGTCAAAATCGGAAAATCCACCCGTTTCTCCCGCAGCCGGGACCGAACGTCGCAATTCAAGCGGCAGATCATCCACCGTCAACTGCCCCTCTCCCGCGATCACGATACTCCGTTCCACCACGTTTCGCAATTCCCGGACATTTCCATGCCAGCCGTAACGTTTCAAGCATTCCATGTAATCCGGATGAACCTCTAGCCCCTTCTTCTTCATTTTTGCCCCGAAATATTGCACGAAAGCCCGCGTGTACACTTCTATATCCTCCACCCGTTCCCGCAACGGCGGAAGCGGAATACAAAATACGGAAAGCCGATAATATAAATCCTCCCGGAAATGTCCGTTCTCGATCTCTTTTGTCAAATCCCGGTTCGTGGCGGCAATCACCCGCACGTCCACCTTCGTGGGTTTCGTATCTCCTATTTTAATAAATTCACCAGCCTCCAGAATACGCAGCAACTTCGCCTGTAAATCGAACGCCATCTCCCCGATCTCATCCAAGAATATCGTGCCATGATTCGCCTCTTCGAACAGTCCCTTTTTGTCCTTCAAAGCGCCCGTGAAAGAACCCGCCTTATGTCCAAACATCTCGCTCTCCAGCAACTCCTTGCTGAAAGCCGCACAATTCACCGCCACGAAAGACTTCTTGGCCCGTTCGCTATTCCGGTGAATCGCCTGTGCGAACACCTCTTTCCCCGTTCCGGTTTCCCCCGTTAATAGCACGGGAACATCAGTCACGGAAACCTTCTTTGCCAGCGCAATAGCCTCCCGAATTGCCATTGAACTCCCCAGAATCGTGTCAAACGAGTATTCCCGATCTACCAGAATCTCCGCCTGACTCTCCTGCTTGGCCTTTGCCACCTGATCCATAGCCCGACTGATCAACGGGATAATCCGGTTATTATCATCCCCTTTCGTTAGATAATCAAACGCCCCGTTTTTGATTGCCTGCACCCCATCGGGAATATTCCCGTGGGCCGTCAGCATGATCACCTCCGCCAGCGGCTTTACCCGCTTGATCTCGGCAATCAACTCCACCCCGTTCCCGTCCGGCAAACGCACGTCACACAACACCACGTCCGGATCGTGCAAAGCCAATTGCTTTAACCCGTTCTTACAGGAATCCGCCTGGAAGACCTCGTACCCCTCCAGCCCTATGATCCGGGATAATAATCCCCTTAATTGATCTTCATCGTCTATAATTAGTACTTTATTCATAAAATGCCAATATGGGTACGAAGATACAATCATTTTATTACATTAAAAAGAACACGGGTTTCCAAAAACGACTTTCTGGAATCTGGTCCGGAAGACTTCGTGGAAAATGCCACGTTAACCACTACTGTCACGATCAAGTACTCCGGGAATAATGCCACGTTTTCCTCCCTCCCCACGGGAGTAAGTGTATCATGTAACGGGACCGACCAAGTGATGACAATAAAATAAAAAAAGAGTCAGCTTTCTTATGCTAACTCTCTCGTTATTTGATTGTTTTTTGCGGAGAGAGAGGGATTCGAACCCCCGGTACCTCGCAGTACAACGGTTTTCAAGACCGCCGCAATCGACCACTCTGCCACCTCTCCAAATGCGGATGCAAAGATAAAGGAAAATTTAAATTCACAAAAGAAAGAATTTGTTTTTTCTCAAAAATATCCGCCCCGATTAATACAGTTTAAAATCCCGATCCCGTAAACTCTTGACGGCAAACTTCTCGTGTAAAACCAAAGGAGCTAACTCTTCTCCTGACAGACTTGATTTTGCCGGAATAAAAACCGTATGGGGATAGTTCAAAATAAGACCATGTAGTAATTTCACCCGCTCCATGTGAAAATCAGAAGTAACAATTAACAACAAATCCGGCCTTTCCCGCTCGATTATCGGTTTTGACATCCGGAAGTCCTCTACCGTATTCGTGGTCAGTGCGAATTCTAAGAAATCACTTTCCTTTACCCCTCGCTCGATCAAAAAACGTTTTGAATAATAGGCATGAGGATGATTGGTCGTGTTGAATGATTCACCAAATCCCCCGGTACAAAGAATCTTCACATCATCATTATGAAGATAAAGCCCTAATGTACACTCTAGCCGATCCACCGCCATCGGGCTTAAATTTCCCTGTTCATCATTCGGTGCCCCCAATGTTAAAACGATCTGTTTCATATAATACCCCGGTTAGTTCAAATTTACGATTCCAAAGTTAAAGAATATTCATTATTTTTGTAAACAAGATAACGTATTATTAACACAGGCAAAATGACAGAATCATGGACGGGAAATTAAGTATCAACACGGAAACCTGCATAAAATGCGGCAAGTGCGCACGAGTATGCCCTTCACAGATTATCACACAGGAAACAAAAGGCTCCGCGGTAAAAGTACAAAACGTAGAAAACTGCATCGTGTGCGGACATTGCGTGGCAGTATGTCCTACAAACTCGGTACTTCATTCCGAATTCCCACCTGAAAAGGTACACGCATTCAAATACAGTGACTACCCCACCCCCGAACAAATGATGCTCGTGTGTAAAGCCCGCCGTTCGAACAGGGCATTTTCAACCCGACCGATTCCAAGAGAGATGCTGGAACAAATCATCGAGGCCGCTCATCGTGCCCCAACGGCAAGTAATATGCAACAAGTATACTTCACGCTGGTAACCGATCCCAAACAACTGGACGCAATCAGTCGTTTCACGCTAGACGTATTTAACTCGGCCGCCAAGAAATTGAAAAACCCGATACTAAAACCTATCTTGAAACGAATTATGCCGGATGCCTACCGTTACTTGCCCGTGTTCGACCGTCTGAAACGGGAGTATGCCAACGGACACGACATGATTCTGCGGGGAGCCACAGCCGCCCTGTTTATCCACACGCCAAAAAACAGTCGTTTCGGAAGTGCAGATGCGAATCTGGCTTACCAGAACGGGTCACTCATGGCGGAATGTCTCGGAGTAAACCAATTCTACATGGGATTCGTCTGCACCGCCATCCACCAGGAAAACAAGGGGACTCTCGCTAATATGCTGGGCATAAACGGCACGATTCATGCCGCCATGGCCCTCGGAATGCCAGAATTCCGTTTCTCCAATTACATTGACAAAAAAGACACGATAGAAACAGACCTGTAATTTACCATGCCTCTAAACCGGGACTTACTGCTCTGCCAGTAGTTTCTGCAACTTTGCCGGAGTAAGAACTTCACGGGTATAAAATTTCCCATCCACGAACACGCTATACGTGGTGAGCGGCGCCCGATGATTCCGTGCCATTTCACGAGTCATTATCGGGTGTACCCGCACGGGAACACTTGAAGATTGAATAACCGAATCTAATTGTTTGATATAGGGCACCGTAAAAGGACATTGTGCCGTGTAAAATATATCTATTCCCTTAACATCATCGCCCAAGCCGGCAGAGGCACACGATTTAAAACGAGGAAACGGAACATCTGGCCTGAACCGTTTTACCAATAATTCGATGTTCGGAACACACGTATCACACACCTCGTACCCGTGCCTAATGAAAAAAGCCTTGTCCGAAAGATACGGTAACTTCTTCTTCCCTACCATCACGACCACACCGTTTGTACCCGCAACATCTTCCTCACACGTTTTCAACAACTCCCGACCATATCCATGTCCTTTAAACGATCCGGCCACCCACAGACAATTGATAAAAGTATACCCATCCGCCTCAATAGGCACCCAAGCATATTCAGCCGGTAAATACTCGATGAAAACCTTTCCCCGGACATTCAGTTTGACAAACTGCAATCCCTCCTCCATACGACACGCCAACCACCCTTTCTTGGCCTCCACGCCCTCAGCACTTTTCTTGTCAGACATGGCACAACAAATATGTTCCTGTCCTATATTCTCTCGGGTTAAAATCACTTTATCCATATTCTCATTTTGCAGATAAAGATACAACAATTATATTCACAATCATCTCTATTTCAGAATTTCCCGGACAACCTGACAAGGATTTCCCACGGCAACCACGTTAGCCGGAATATCCTTTGTCACGACACTCCCCGCACCGATTACCGTGTTAGCACCAATAGTTACTCCCGGTACAATCGTCACGTTTCCCCCAATCCAGACATTGTTCCCGATATTTACCGGATAAGCGTATTCCAACCCCGAATTACGAATCTCTGCATCCAAGGGGTGACCTGCCGTGTATATGTTCACGTTCGGAGCAAGCATCACGTTATCACCAATCGTCACGGGAGCCACATCGAGAATCGTACACCCCACGTTCGCGTAGAAATTCTCCCCGACGCGGATATTATACCCGTAATCACAATTAAACGGCTGTTCAATCAGAAAATCGTTCCCAGTACCTCCTAATAATTCCCGCAAGATACGTTCCCTAATCTCTTTCTCGGAAGGCCGGGTATGATTATAATCGTACAACAACTCTTTGGCCCGAATCCTCTCCGCATATAGTACGGGGTCCATGGCGTTATATAACTCCCCGCCAAGCATCTTCTCTTTCTCTGTCTTCATCATTTTTAAACTTTATACAAAGAGACTGTTCGGAAAGTCATTATGAAATGAATTTCCCGAACAGCCTCTTTGACTAAGTATATTTCTCTCTATCAAGCGTCTTTCTTAGCATACTCGGACAATTCACACCCGAAAGTATCCATCAGGTAATTATCCAGCTCATCTGCCTTAAACGCCATATTCGTGATATTTTTCTGAACCTCATCTGCAAAATCAGAGAAAATATCGGAGATATGAATCCGGTAAGACAGATAAATCTGGTTACCATCCAATCCCAATTGATAAGGTTTCACCTCTGCATTCAACAAGTACGTCAACACGGGTTCGAGATTCTTCTTCGGTAACACGTTGATCGGTGAAGTACAGAACAGGTAAGAACGCTGGTACACGAACATACGAATCTCAGAACTTCCTTTGTGGAACACCCAACTCTCGTAACCGACACGGGCCAACACGGGATTAATTCCCATAGCCTGAATAGCTTCCTCGCAGAAAACTGCCAAGTCGGTCAATGAACGTTCTTGGAAAACATTCGACGGCAACTTATCCCCGCATGACGGGCAATATTCCTCTTCATCGGAAATAAACTCGTCACAACTGTTACATTGCACGTTATATACACTTGTATCCAGATCACCGATCTGCTCCAATAACTCACGTAAAGCCGTCACCGGAATACCGAATCCCATATTATCCGCATCCGTGATCTTGCTAGCCGTGATTGCTACCAGTTCATCCTGGTCGTTGAACATCGGTCCCCCGCTGTTTCCCGGATTCACAGCGGCATCCGTCTGGATATAATAACTATCGTTAATCAACTGCCTGGGGGACGACACGGTTCCCTCGGTTACCGTGAACGGCATCCCAAACGGGTAACCTGCCACGTTGATCTTCTGCCCGATAGACACGCTATCTAACGCAGATAAAGCGATTTCCGGTAGAGCAGAGAAATCCCCCTCGGCCTTTAAAAAGGCTATATCCTTTGCCGGGTTCACCAACACAACTCTAGCGTAAAAACGATTTTTGTCGTTATCTTGCAGGGCAACCTCGCGGAAACCGTCCACCACGTGGTAATTCGTCACGAACAGGTCATAATTTTTCAAGTAAAAACAACTGCCTGACCCTCCGGCATGATTGACCTTATATACAGTATTAAAAATATTCTGTTCCATAATCATTAAATTTCATTATTGTTGCTGACCATTCCCCATATAAGTGGCGGCTAACTGTTGTACCTTCAACATATAATCTTCCATACTCACCTGTCCGGCAGCTAACTTTTGCTGCAACTCCTGCACCTTCTGCATATACTCCATCATTCCACCGCCCTGTTGCATGGCTTGTGCCGCTTGCTGCATTCCTTGTTGCATCATTTGTTGCATTCCTTGCATCATCTGGGACATATCAAATTCATCTTCCTCGTCGTCGTCATCATCCGGTTCCAACTCTCCCTCCATAATATTATCCATGGCCGCATGCAAGATCGGGGCTGCCTCATCCCAAGGTTTGGCAGAAGCTTTTTCCAAGGCACGCACCACAACCGCATTCACGTCATCCTGCACGTTATTATAATAGTACATCTCGTAGAATTTGTATACAATCATCAAGCAACACGTCATGTAATCACCCGTTTCAAACGCTTGGGTGGCACGATTGTATGAATTCTCGAAATTCTCCTGGATATTCTTCAAATTAGAACGACGTTTATCCGAAATAAAGGTCTCCACGTAGTACAAATCCTCAGCCCATTGCTCTTTCGTCATTCCCTGCAAGCGGGCAATGACAGACTTCCCGTAATTCACCACTTCCGGCAGCGGAATATCTTCCCGATCCATCTCGGAAACGGCCTTATTCAAGTCGTTCAACAACTGTCCCTGCGGGTGAGCGTAATACAATATTTTCAATATCGTCGTATCCAGCACGTTCCACGCAAACCCGTATTTCCGGTCCGCCTCGAAATCTTTCACTGCATCCATACACTCCTTACAACTCAATTGTACCACCTCATAAACCATATTCAGCGTCTCATCGTCAAAAGGGGTTACCTTCGGTTCATATATCCGTTGGGCCCCGAACTTGGTCTCGAACTCGTCGTCATATTTGTCTCCCGTGTTACAAATCTCCTGAAGAATATAATAAATCTTGTAAGGATTTGCCAGTGCCAGCGGGCAAGTGTACTCGAATGCCAATCGATCCTTTTTCAACTCAACTTGAGCCAAGTCCATAGCGTTAAAATTCAAGCCTGCAACCTGCCGTAACAAGGGAATACGATTCTTCTCCGGCAAAGAGAGAAACGGTGCGTGAATCAACAACCGATCATCCTCGATCTTTATATTCACCACGATCGAACCATGAGGAATATTAAATTCCGTTCCTTTCGCATTTCCGTATTTCTCACGGAATTCGTCGTTCACATAATCCAATAAAGCATAGAACGACTGCAAATATTCTCCATTATCGAACGCCTCTACGCTCGTATCGAAATAATCGACCTTAATTTTACTTTCCGTAGAAGCGATCGTGGAAAGGTTAAATGTCAATGTTTGTTTCATGACTTATAATGTATTAAATAAATAATTATGATTCACGCGTTCACTCGTGCCACATCCACACGGGAACGCTATAAAATTATACAATTATCAGAGAAATCCACTCCTAGACTTGTGAAAATAGGTTATAAACAAAAAAATAATCATCAAATTTCTCATAAGCAATATCTCAAAACATACAATTTATCATAAGCAATCAAGGCCGCACCGCCAGTATACACCATATCCCGACCAAACCTCCTTTCCCTAACAAATAATTTTTAATAAAAAGTTTGAAACTGCACCTACTCTTTTATCGTATATACAGAAAACTTATAAACTCAAAAACACTCAAAACATGGAAATTACACATAATAAAACCAGACATATGTTCGAATTCACCGAAAACGGGAATTCGGCCGTCGTAGAATACAAATCCTTTGACGGGGGGATCAACATTTTACACACATTCGTTCCCAAACCTTTGCAAAATAAAGGCTACGGGGCTAAACTTGTGAAAGAAACATTGGATTATGCACGGGAAAATCACTTGAAGGTCATCATAACCTGTCCTTTTGCCCGCATATACATGGCCCGTCATAAAGAATACGAAGATCTACTTTAATGTAATCTTCTCTACTGGCAAACACCTGCACATCAGAACGAAAAACAAAAATATCACAAAAAAGGAGTGTTTGCGACAGAACATTTTTCCCAAAAATATAGAAATTTATAATTCTATCTTTGGGAACATCGGTAAAATTTAACAACTTTGTGGTGAATTACAAGAAGTGTGTAGCATGAAATATTACATCATTATCGCAATACTAATATGTGTAATCCTGTTTATTTTATACAAGTATATACAGGCGAAACAAATTATTAGCGACAAAAAAGGAGAAATCAAAACTTCTGAGGCACTATTCAATTTTATTTTACAACACATAAAGTCCTACATCCTTGTTATCGACAGGAACTTTATCGTGGAGAAAACGAACTATTACGCAATTACAGACACCGAGGATTCCGGACAACCTAAAAGAGTCGGGGAACTACTCAATTGTGTCAATTCCCTGAATAAAGGTTGCGGCAACGGAGAACTTTGCAAGGCTTGTCCCATCAGACAGGCTATAACGGAAACATTTAAAACAAAAAAGAGCTTTTCTAATTTGGAAACTACAGTAAGCCTGCGTCTATCAGACAAGAAAACCTTCAAATGTAATGTTGCCGTTTCCGGTTCATACATGAACATTCACAACCGTCCGGAAATGTTAATTACCATTCATGACATCACGGAACTCAAACAGGCTCAAATTCGCTTACAAGATGCTTTAGCCAAAACAGAACGGATTGAAAAGTCAAAATTCACATTTCTCGAAAAACTGAGTAATGAAATTAACGACCAGTTAAACTGCATCTTAGGCTGGACCAACCTGGTAAGCACGGATAAAACGTTGACACCTAACCAGCAAAACGAGTACATGAATCTTATATACGAACACTCCGACCAACTCTCGCATCTGTCAAACGACGTGTTACGGCTGGCCCGGATCGACACGCACAAGATCGATTTGCAGATGACAACCTTCTACCTGCACGAGTTTTGTCAGGATATTATCCTTCTTCGAATGAACAACACCCACCCGAACGTGGAATTGTATTTGGAAGGAGACACCCCGAATCTCTTGGTGTACACGGATCAACAAAAATTATATCAGGTAATACTCAATCTCCTGTCCAACGCCCAGAAATTCACGAACAAAGGACACATCAAACTCGCTTATTCCGTGGATAAAGAACAAAATATGATAAACTTCATCGTGGAAGACACGGGCTTAGGAATGCCACCCAAAATACACACGTATCTCTTCGAGAGATTTTACAAGGCAAACGCCTTTACCGACGGCCCCGGACTGGGCCTGTCTATTTGTAAGGCATACATTGAGGCGATGGGCGGAACCATTCAATTTACCTCTTCTGAAGGACGTGGAACTCGTTTCCATTTCTCTATAAGAAAAGAACCGATCCCGGCAGGTGATGTCGCGCTGAATGTGTACAAGTAATACATTATCCGCCGCCACGACCAAGTGTTTGAGTTTTTAATATAATTTACAAGACCGGCTCAAACCTTATCCGGGAAGTTTCCGTTTATCACGAAAAAACGACACGAATGGAAACAACTCAAAAGCCAAAAGAGATCATCGGGCATCTCATGGTCTTGTCAACAATTGTCATATATAGCTTTAACACGAATTTCATGAAGATCCTCATGCCGGAATGGATCGGTCCTCATGGTCTCGTGTTAATTCGTTGCACGGTCATGGCTTTCGGTTTCTGGATCATCTCCCTCTTCATCCCGGCAAATAAACAACAGGCAAAACCCAAAAGAAAAGACATCCTCATGATGATGTTGGGTGGTCTGCTCGGTATCGGGGGTAACTTACTGTTATACATCAACGGCTTGAACATCACTGGTCCCGTGGATGCTTTTGTTATCCGTACCGTGCAACCTATTATCGTAATTGCACTCGCCGTACTGATTCTTCACGCAGACTTCAATCGCTACAAAGCCATCGGTATCATTTTGGGGCTTGCGGGAACTCTTTACGTTTCAATCACCCCGCACACCGGAGTGGTGAAAGACTCATTCACGGGAGATGTCCTGATCTTCGTTGCCTCGGTTTTCAACGCACTCTATCTCATATTAATCAAACCCTACACCCAGAAATTCAATTCGATTATAGTGATGCGCTGGATGAGCTTGGCAGCCTTTATCCTCGTACTTCCTTTCGGCTTGCATCAAGCCCTCAAAGCCCCGCTATTCACGTCAGAGGCCCCCGTACATATTTGGTTGGAACTCGGCTTCGTGCTTATTTTAGCCACGATGATAGCCTATTTCCTAAACTTGAAAGCCCTGCTATACATTTCGCCCTTCGTGGAAAGCGTGTATATTTACCTCCTCCCCATCACTGGAGCCATCGTGTCAATATCGCTCGGCCTCCAGAAATTCTCATGGCACGACCCGATCGCCCTGGTATTAATCATTGCAGGATTCGCATTGATAAACAAAAAGAAAAAAGTGAAAGTTGTTATAAACAAATCTTGAAATCAAACTATAAAAACACTTTCATACTCTCTGATAAATCGGCAATAATACCCTTATGTTTCTTCAGAAATTCACATATTTTCATTTTGGACTCGGGATTCTGTAATATTTCCGGGGATTCCAGCACCAAAGTCACCACGTTCAGCAACTCGTTTGTCTCCTTGACACTTGTTGCCAACATCTGCATGAAAAACACTCTTCTCTCCTTATCCTCGAACAGAATTTCGATCTCTTTCCGTAATTCCTCACCATTAATATTCGCCAATTTATCCTCACTCATCATTGTTTTATCTTTTTAAATTTCCAGATTTTACCACAATCAAAACTTTACTCATACTCCATTCTTATTATGTTTTGTATTCTCACTTTCCCCACAAATACCCGGACACAAGTTAGCATATTTTCATTACATTTCCAAACATGTCGCAATAATATTCCATTTTATTCCAATAATAAAACAAATCAACACAATATTGTCACTCTATCCCTTCTTCCACAACTGCCAACGATTGATACTATTCTTCAATGGAACATAAGCGGCAGGTCCTAATGATCCCACCATGTCGGCAACCGATCAACACCCGATCAACACCCGATCACAAATTGTCCGATACACAATAACAACGCGGCAAAAGCGATTAATCCGTACCCCTCTCAACGCAATAGTAGGTTTCTCCAACTTGTTGGCTGACACGAGCGACATCGAAGAAAGGGAACAAGTGCATCCAATTCCACGCATAAGACTCGGGCATCGGGATCTCGGCAAAGAATCAAGAACAAATCTTCGATCGTTTTATAAAATTAAATACCTTTGCGAAAGGTACAGGCTTGGGTTTGTCCATCTACAAGAGCATCGTCTAAAAACTGGGCAGGGAAATCGGGGTTAAATCCACACTAGGATGTGGCTCCACGTTCTGGTTCTCGCTCCCCTACGATCCTTTGTACAAAGCAAAGTCAGGCGCTACCGGCCATTGATAATTTGCTTAACACGATCGAATATGCCATTAAATCCCGAAATATCCCGTTTCATCCGGGAGCATCTGGACGACAACCCGGATCAATTACTATGGAAGAAAAACGAGTACCCGGATGATCGTGTCGTGGTGGCCGTGGAACAAATTCAAGCCCGGGAGAATATCAAGGAAAAACTTCCCTCATGGTATGCCTGCCAGAACATCTTCTACCCGTCCAAGCTATCCACCGAACAATGCTCATCCGAGACAACAGCTCCCTACAAGGCTCGGCTCACCACGGGTAACTCCCTCTGCGACCTCACGGGTGGCTTGGGCGTCGACACGTACTTCTTTTCCCGGCAAGTCGATAAAGTGACATACGTGGAGCGTGATAAATCGTACTGCGAAGCTGCTCGTTTCAATTTCCTAGCGCTGGGAGCAACCAACATCGAGGTTATTCACGCTGACGCAACAACCGTGGCCAACCAAGTTATTGCCGACACGTACTACATCGATCCCGCCCGCCGGACAACCGATAACAAGCGGGTGTTCGCCCTGACCGACTATGCTCCGAACGTACTGGAAATCAAGGAAACTCTTTTGCGACAAGGTCAACGCCTGATCATCAAAATCTCCCCCATGGCCGACCTTTCCGCAGTCCTGCAACTCCTACCCGAAACCACCGACGTGCATGTGGTTTCCGTCCGCAACGAATGCAAGGAACTTTTATTCGTGCTGGGTAAAAAACGGACAAGTCAAGCGGTGAACATTCACACCGTGAATTTTGCTACCGACACGGAGCAATACTTTTCCTTCCTCTTGGAAGAAGAAAAGGACGCACAACCTCGCTACACGAGTCATATCGGCTCCTACCTTTACGAACCGAACAGTTCCGTCCTCAAAAGTGGGGCCTTTAAACTCGTTGCCAACCGTTACGGACTGGAGAAACTCCACCTTCACAGTCATCTCTACACCTCAGATCATCTTGTTGAAGACTTTCCCGGTCGCGCATTTCAAGTCAAAGAAATACTAGACTTTTCAAGCAAACTGCTAAAACAGATTTCCCGCACTATCCCAAAAGCAAACATCACCACCCGCAATTTTAAACTATCTGTCAACGAACTCCGTACCCGAAGTAAGATAAAAGACGGTGGCACCACCTATCTTTTTGCCACCACCCTCAATGACGGGCGAGCCGTGATCGTGAGGACAGAAAAAAGAAGTTAGTATGAATCTTTTCACTTGTCTCTCCCGTATAGTGCAGAAAACTAAACAGGACCAACATGAAAATACAAACCGGCCATGGCATGATCACGCTCACGGCACTCCTTGCCATCTATTCCATATCGATGGTAACTTCATTACCCGGCTTGGCCATCTCGCCGATTCTCGGTGATCTCAAGAACATTTTCAAGAATGCCAGCGATTTGGAGCTACAAATGCTCGAATCGCTGCCGTCATTTATCATTGTCCCGTTCATCCTACTGGCAGGACGATTATCTTTAAAGATTAACAAAAAAAGAATTCTTATTATCGGGTTATCAATATTCTTCGGGTGTAGCGTGATTTACCCTTTCAGTAATTCCCTGTGGCTGCTACTGGTAGTCAGCGCCCTTTTGGGCGTCGGGGCCGGGATGATCATCCCGTTTTCCACGGGACTTATCGCTGACAACTTCACGAAACGTTACAGGACCCGCCAACTGGGAATCGCCTCGTCGATCACCAATATCACACTGGTTCTCGCTACCTTTCTTGCTGGCGTTCTCGCTAACATCAACTGGCATTACGCATTCCTCGTGTACTGCCTGTCGGGGATCTCGCTGTTGTTCGCTTTTAAACTGAACTCTGCCCCTCCGGCAACACCTCAAAGAGCCAAACCTACAAACGATATCCCCATATCGACAAACCACAACTGGCCGGTAGCACTCATGTTTCTCTATTACTTTATCACATTTATCGTGCTGACAGTCCCTTTTAACCTATCGATCTACATGGAAACGTTGAAATTCAAGGACCCGGACATTTCCGGCACGTATATTTCCGTCTTTTTCCTCGCCATGACAATCCCCGGACTTTTTATCAACAACATCATCGGGTGGTTGCGCAGTTACACGAACGTGTATTCCTCTGCGGCCATCGCCCTCGGTTTCGTGCTTTTCCTCGTGAAAGGTGGGCCAGTACTGCTAACCATCGGTGTTATTCTTATCGGGTTGGGGTATGGGTGTATGCAACCCATCATATACGACAAAACATCCACGAGTACGGCCGAATCGCACGCAACATTCGCACTGGCACTGGTGATGGCCATGAATTACATGGCAATTATCACCTACCCTTTTATTCTCGAAATTTTACAGGGAATATTCTCCACGGATGCCTCCTATTTCCCGTTTTTATTTAACACGATACTGGCCGGGATATTTGCCGTGTTCACCTATTTTAAACGAAATACGAGTACTTTGGGGATACAAATTCAACGTTAAATATGGCGCAAGCAAGAACCTTCCCGTCTTTTCTCCCGTATTTACCCCATGCAAACAAGACAGATATAACTAACCAAAATTTCTAGATTATAAATTCTAAACTAAATTAATTCAAGATGACAACAAATTCAAACACAAAAGGGACCGCGATGAAACTCGGCGTGATAACCCTCGCGATTATGAACGTCGCGGCGGTTGTGAGTCTTCGTGGCCTACCGGCAGAAGCCGTTTATGGGTTGAGTTCTGCATTCTACTATTTATTCGCGGCCATTGTATTCCTGGTTCCCACGGCTCTTGTGGCAGCCGAATTAGCCGCCATGTTCGCCCAGAAAGAGGGTGGAGTTTTCCGCTGGGTAGGTGAGGCGTACGGAAAACGTTTCGGTTTCCTAGCAATATTCCTGCAATGGATCGAGAGTACGATCTGGTACCCGACGGTCCTAACATTCGGGGCCGTGTCCATCGCGTACATCGGCTTGAACACCTCCGAAGATGCCCTGCTGGCATCCAACAAAATCTTCACGCTGGTTACCGTGCTGGCTATTTACTGGGTTGCAACCTTTATCTCGCTGAAAGGACTAGGATGGGTAGGTAAAGTTTCCAAGATCGGGGCCATGATCGGGACGATTATTCCCGCCGGGCTTCTGATCATTTTCGGTATTATTTACATTTCTACGGGCGGGCATAATAACATGGACATGAGCCAAGGTTTCTTCCCCGACTTAACCAAGTTTGACAACCTCGTGCTAGCCTCAGGAATCTTCCTCTTCTACGCCGGAATGGAGATGATGGGTATTCACGTGATGGACGTGAAGGAACCCGCATCGAAGAACTACCCGAAAGCGATCTTTATCGGTGCCGGGATTACCGTGGTTATCTTCGTGCTGGGTACGTTCGCTCTGGGGTTGATTATTCCCGCAAAAGACATTAATCTGACACAAAGTTTGCTTGTCGGGTTCGACGGGTATCTCAAATACCTGCATATCAGCTGGGCATCCCCGGTAATAGCTATCGCCTTGATGTTCGGTGTGCTTGCCGGAGTGCTTACTTGGGTTGCGGGTCCGTCAAAAGGTATTTTCACCGTAGGTAAAGCCGGTTACCTCCCTCCTTTCTTCCAAAAAACCAACAAGATCGGGGTTCAAAAAAACATCCTGTTCGTACAAGGAGGAGTTGTTACAATCTTGGCATTGTTATTCGTGGTCATGCCTTCCGTGCAGTCGTTCTACCAAATCTTGTCACAGTTGACCGTCTTGTTGTACCTGATTATGTACCTGTTGATGTTCTCCGGAGCAATCGTGTTGCGCTACAAGATGAAGAAAGCAAATCGACCGTTCGCTATCGGCCGGAAAAGTAATGTCGGGATATGGATCATCGCCGGATTGGGATTCTGCGGGGCTTTGCTGGCTTTCGTGTTGAGTTTCATACCGCCTTCACAGATCAACGTGGGTAGTAACACCGTTTGGTTTGCCGTGTTAATCATCGGGTGTATCGTGGTTGTTGCCACGCCGTTTATCATCTATTCCTTGCGTAAACCGTCATGGAAAGACCCGAAAGCTGAAATCGCACCGTTCCACTGGGAAGAACAACCAGTTGCCCCGACCACTTCAGCGACTTCAACTAGCCCGGCCACTCCGGATGCAAAAAAATAAAAACGTAAAGACTTTCCCCCTTACACACGGGGAGAAACGAACGCAAGAACACGTCACAATATTTCAATGTAGTGAATCCTCCCCCTGTGTAAGGGGGAGTTAAAAGGGGGAGTCTTTTATTCTAAATTTTAAATTCCAAACTATAATTACAGGTATGAAAAAAACAATTACAAGCAATGACCTCAAGAATCTAGTGAACGAGGCTCATGCACAAGTGAAGGATTTGAAGGGTGGGAAAAACGCAAATTATATTCCATTCCTGGACAAAATTGATTCTAATTTATTTGGCATATCCGTTTGTCTCCCGTCGGGAGAAGTTATCGAGGCCGGAGACACGAATTATGTTTTCGGTATCGAATCCGTTTCCAAGGTGTACACCGCAATTCTAGTGTTACGCCAGTACGGGGCGCAAGCCGTGTTAGACAAGATCGGAGCGGATGCCACGGGGTTGCCGTTTAACTCGATCATGGCAATTTTACTGGAAAACGATCACCCGAGTACCCCACTCGTGAACGCCGGGGCCATCAGTGCCGACAGTATGGTGAAACCCGTGGGTAACAGCGAGGCCAAATGGAAGGCTATCACCGACAACATGCGGGAATTAAGCGGCAGCGATCTGAAGTTACTGGATGAACTCTATAAATCAGAATCCGAAACGAACTTCAATAACCGTTCTATCGCATGGTTATTAAAGAATTTCAACCGGATTTACGACGACCCAAATATGTCGCTGGACCTGTACACCCGGCAATGCTCGATGGGGGTGACGGCAAAACAATTATCCATCGCCGCTTGCACGATTGCCAATAACGGTTTGAATCCCGTGACAAAACAACAGGTATTCGACCCGTCGTTATCTCCTAAAATCACATCTCTGATCGCTACTGTAGGATTCTACGAACACACGGGAGACTGGTTGTACACCAGTGGCGTTCCCGCTAAATCGGGAGTTGGTGGCGGAGTACTCGGGGTTGTTCCCGGCCTGTTCGGTATCGCCGCTTTCGCTCCCCCACTGGACGAGGCAGGAAACTCGGTGAAAGCACAGGCTGCCATCAAGTATATCGCACAGAAATTAAACGTGAATGTCTTCGGGGGAGATCACGTGGAAGTAATCAATTAGTTCGTAAAGTTCATAAGTTTATAAGGTTTATAAAGTCATGGGTGTCCTTCGGACCGTGTTTTGGAACAGCCTCGACAAGACTTTATGGACCTTATGAACTTTATAAACCCATTTTCTATGAAAAGAAGTAAAGTTTTCGAGCAAATACTCAACGGGCTTGTATTATTGGGTAGTTTGGCGATTATCATTGTTGCCTCTATCGAGTTGCTGGATGGGAATAACGCACTCAGCGAGACTTTCATATTGAAATTCCATCTTTGGGTGTGCGGGCTTTTCCTGGCTGACTTTTTCGTGCGCTGGTACACGGATGGATGGACCGGGCGTTTTTTTAATCATAACCTCTTTTTCCTGCTGGTCTCGATTCCTTACCTTAACATCGTGTACGGTTTGTCAACCACTATATCCCATTCCACGTGGCTAATCCTGCGGTTAATCCCGCTGGCACGGGGTATTTACGGGGTATCACTTATTGTGGGCTGGATGACACGTAGCCGGATCACAAACTTATTCGCCACCTACCTGACGATTCTTTTCACGACGATCTATTTTTGCAGCATCGTTTTCTACTACATGGAACACGATGTCAACCCACCCGTGAAAACATACTGGGACGCTTTCGACTGGGCGCTGATGAACGTCACCACGGTCGGGTCGAATATTTTCGGGGTCACGAAGATCGGGCAAATCCTTGCCGTCATTCTCGCCGCCGCAGGTATGATTTTCTTCCCGATATTCACGGCTTACGTCACGACGATATTCCAAAATAAACGGCAAAGTAGCAAAAAAGCAGAGTCGTAACAATTTACAAGTACACGATTTCCACGCCTTCCGGGATCTCGTAAGGCGAGTTAATCGGCCTACTGGCCTCGTCTTCCCAGAAGACACGAATCTCTTTCAAATCTTTATTCGGAATCACGACTAGCTTTCGTAACTTACTATTTCCAGAAATATCAAGCACTTTCAATGACGTTCCCCCGGCCCACAATTCGTAAAGAGACTCCGCACCTTGAAGGTTCAAGGTCACCAACAGGGAATTACCCGCGCAATTTAAATACCATAATTTTGTCAGCCCGCTGATATCCAACCGGGTCAACCTAGCCTCGGAACAAGTTAAAACCTCCAAAGCGTCGGCCCCCTTCACCACGAGTTCTTTCAACTGCTCGCATCCGCCGCAACTCAATGAAGTCAAATGCTTCAATTCGCTCACGTCAATCGTGCTGATTCCCGTTTGCCAACAATCCAATTTCTCTAAAGCCTCCGCACCGTTCGCTTTTATACTTTTCAGCGAGGGTGTTTCTGTGCACTCCAGCTCTTTCAACGCTTTTAAAGCACTAATATCCAGGCTCTCCAACGCCGTTTTGTTACAACGCCAATGGGCCAACGCCGGAAGGCGAATAGCATCCACGGAAGTAATACCCGTCTCCGAACAATCCAGTTGAAAAAGACTCTCGGCACCACTTATCACAAGCCGGGTCAAGCGAGGATTATCAAGACAAAACAGGTATTCTAACCGTGTTAACTCGCTAACATCAAGCGAGGCAATATCTCCGTGCTCACAATTAATACTCTTCAAAGCCTTTGCCCCGTTCACGGTCAGACGGGTCATCCGTCTGTTTTTCTCGCACGAAAGCTTCTCAAGCTTTTCAAGTTCACTCACGTCCAGCGAACTAACCCCGGTCTGGTTACACTCTATATTTAACAAAGCCCCCGCACCGTTCACCGAGATAGTCTCCATGTCCGGATTCAAATTACAGGATAACGTGGTCAACTTTTCGAGGGCGCTGACATCCAATGAACCGATTCCCACCTCGTTACAAACCAACGTGTCCAACCCGTCGGCACCGTTCACCACGATCGAACTCATATCCGGATTTAACGAGCAGTCCAGTCTCCGCAAGCGTTTCAGCTCGCTAACGTCCAATGCGGTCAATTTATTACGGGAACAGTCCAGTACTTCCAATTTATCGGCACCGTTCACCGTCAAGGTCTGTAACCCGCCGTTACAAGCAAGTCTCCGCAAAGACTTCAATCCGCTAACATCCAGCGTTTTCAACGTTTCACTCCAGCAAGACAACTCCTCTAAAGCATCTGCCCCGTTCACGACGAGCGAACCCAACTGGTCCTTAGAAAAACCGCAATAAAGGTGTTTTATTAATTTCAAATCGCTCACGTCCAACGCTTTCAAGGACGTGGAACTAATATCCAATTTTAATAACGCATTCGCACCATTCACGGTCAAGCTCTCCAAGGATTCGCACCCGCTGCAAATCAACGTTTCAAGACTCTTGCATTCGCTCACGTCCAATGTTTTCACTCCAATCCACCCGCAATCCAGTTCTCTCAAAGCGTCAGCACCATTCACGACAAGTTCTTCCAGACTCCGGTTCATGTAACAATCAAGCCTCCGTAGCATCTTTAACCCGCTCACATCCAGCCGGGGAACACCGCATTCCCTCACGCTAAGGAATTCCAGTCTGTCTGCACCATTCACGACGAGCGTGTCCAGTCCATAACACGCATTACACTCCAGGTACCGTAAAGACTTCATCGCACTGACATCAAGTTTCTTCAGTTCCATCATTTCATTACACCGCAACGTGTCAAGCGCCGGAAAAGAAGTCAAGTCTATCATCGAGCGAATCCGCAGGTCGGAGACATCGATTGTCTTCACCGCAGCAGCTTCTCCCACCGATAACTTCCCGTCCTTATCCATGTCGAACTCGTCCAAACAGTATTCATGAAACACCCTGTCGGAAATAACAAAAGCACCGGAAGAAGTCGGGTTACCCTCCTGCATCACCTTCACGGTCAAAATGTCCCCTTCCTCGTTCCGCACGTATAACTCCATTTCCCGCTCGGTGATATACGAATTTTCGGAATTTACTTTCAGTGTCACAACTTGATCATGCCCACGTTTCCCCTCGGAAATCAACGCCTGACACCAAGACTCCTGCCCTGCCATATAAATATACCATCCCGAATTCGATGTCACGGTAAACGTTTTCCCCCCTGAATCGTTCCACACGAAAGTGATCGGGTCATCCGCATTCACCTCAAATCCCAAGTCGACCGGATCCTTCTTACAAGAAAACAGCACGAAAACCATGACAAGAAACACGCCCACATTCAAACAATTTTTCCCCCACATATTGCACGAGTTAAAATTACCTTACAAATGTAGGAAAATATAATCAAAAATCATACGACTTTCTCCCACCAATCCATCACCTCCTTAACACTTCTTCTTCTCCACCACTCCTCCACCACTTCATAACCACTCTTCCACCTGTATACAGATGGTGAAAGACAGCATGTTAGCTATTTATTTTCTATTAATATAAAAAAAGACAAAAAAAAGAGGACCGCCAAGGCGATCCTCTATGTAGTAAATAGTTGACAAACAGTATGTTTATCTGGAATGATTAAAACCTCTCGGTTTCTGCGGTTCTTTCTTTGTCCACATCAGAGCGCTATTTGTCGGCTCTTTAAGAGCATCCAACTGGTTCACGCAACGTTTGATGTCCTCCATCAACAGATCGGCCAAATCAAACCCGGTTCCCTGTCGAACAACAACACGCATGATTATCACGTCCTCCATCGCTTTCGGCATCGTGTAAGCAGGCACCTGCCATCCCTCCACGTGCAGCGCATCCGACAAGTCGTACAAAGTCCACTTCCGATTTGGATCATCTTTCAATTTCCAGATGAACAACGGGTTCGGCATATCATTACTAAAGAACTCGAAAATACCCATCTTTTTCAATTGCTCTTTCAGGTAGAGACAAACGTTCAGGCAATTCTGCTGTACTTTCTTGTACCCTTCCTTACCCAAGCGCATGAATTGGTAATACTGGGCCAATACCTGGTTACCCGGACGAGAGAAGTTGATTGAAATACTCGGGATATTGGCTCCCAAATAGTTCACGGCAAAGTTCATTTCCTCGGGCAAGTATTGCTTGTCTTTCCAAACCACCCAGCCCACACCGGGATATACCAGACCGAACTTGTGACCTGAAGTACTGATGGAAAGTACCCATTTCAAACGGAAATCCCAAACCGTTTCGGGATCGATAAACGGGTGAATAAACCCGCCGGTAGCAGCGTCCACGTGGATGCAAATCTCCCAGCCTTTCTCGGTGTTCAACTTGTCGAGCGCATCGTTAATCTCCTTCACGTTATCATTCAACCCGGTAATCGTCACACCCTGAATCGGCACCACGCAAATGGTGTTCTCGTCACAAGCCTTGATAACATCCTGTGGGTCAAGCGTGATCTTCTCCGCCGTCACGGGAATCATACGCATCTCGACGTCCCAGTAGATAGCGAATTTCTCCCAAACCACCTGCATACAGGTAGAGATGATGAAATTCGGTTTATCGATAGGAAGACCTTTTGCCTTACGTCTCTTCTGCCAGCGTTTCAAGGCGGCGATACCACCCAGCATACAAGCCTCGGAAGAACCCACGGTACTCGTACCCGTGCAATACGGTTTCTCCGGCGAGTTCCACAACTTGGCAAGGATATTCACGCATCGACGTTCGATCTCCGCCGTTTGCGGGTACTCCGTCTTGTCGATCATGTTCTTATCCATGTTCTCGGTCATCACTTTTCTAGCGTAATCATCCATCCATGTAGTCACGAAAGTCGCCAAGTTCAAACGTGAATTACCATCCAACATGGCCTCGTCATGCACGATTTGATAAGCAACTTCGCCCGGCATCATACCCTCCGGCATCTCGTATTTCGGTGCCACCCGGGCCTCTTCATCCGTCCCAAAAACCGGTGTGATAGGATTTTCTGTCTTCATAATTTAATTAGTTTAGTTTATTTAGAAAATTTTTAAAGGGCGTGTCTGTCAAGACACTCGTAAATAATTACGATGTCGCGGGACGAAAGTTTCAACCTCCCGTCACATTTAACAACCCTTGTACTTTACTGACATCACTTACACATCCTTGACAACCAGTCCTAGATAGCGGGTTAAATCCAACGCCTGCACGGGCGACACGATCACGCCACGTAAATCCCCCACACCCAGCCGCAGGCCTTCCAACCGCGAGGATGTTAAATCTATGCCCTTCAATGAAGTACGGGAAAATTCAGCCTCCACGAGACTACACGTGTCGAACGCCACCGCCTCCAGCCGGCAACTCTCCAAGGCACTTCCCTGCATATCACCGTGGGCAAAAAGTACTTGTTTCAGACGCCCCATCGAGAGATTCATGTAACGGGCGTTACAATGCTGGAACAACACGTTATTCAACACGCCGTCCGATAGGTTCGTCCCCATCAACTTGCATGAACGGAATTCCACCCGGAACAACACGCTCCCCGATAGGTCCACGTTCGACAGATCACAATTCTCAAACAACACATCCGTGAGTCGAGCCTCCCGGAAACGACAACCGGGAAACGAGACGTGATCGAACACGCAGGACGACACGTTCACCTCCGACAAATCCACCCCGTCAACCACTTCCCGACTGAACGAGCGACAATCTACCTCGTCATCATTCACCAGTAACTCGCAGAACAACTCACTCCCGGCTTCCACGCCCCGTAAGACGGGCGGCACAATTCTCACCTCGTTATTACTTTTTTTCACGTGACCTGATTTTTTGTTTCACGCAAATATACACAAACCTCTTCCTGGATAAAAATAAACCCGATAGAAAAACATTTCAAGTTAATTCTCAGTATAAATAAGAGAATATTAATTATATAATGTTATGGAAACGAGCTTCTTGAAACTTATAGAACACAGCATAAAAGAACACTGGCACCTTCCTTCCCTAACGGATTACGAAGGGGCAGAGCACAATTATAAAGACGTGGCACGATGGATCGAGAAACTACACATTCTCTTCGAGAAAAGCGGCATCCAACCGGGGGATAAAGTAGCGCTATGCAGTCGCAACACGTCCAACTGGGGAATAGCCTTCTTCGCCACGCTAACTTACGGGGCTGTGGCCGTACCCATCCTTAACGAGTTTAAACCCGATACGATCCACCACATTATCAACCACTCCGGCGCCCGACTCCTTTTCGTCGGAAAATCCGTGTGGGACAACATAGACCACGAAAGTATGCCAATGCTCGATGGGATCATCGCCATGGCTGATTATTCCGTGATTTCCTCTCGCAACACAGTACTCGCAGAGATCGCACCCCAATTAGAAACTCTGTTCAAAGCCAAATATCCCGAAGAACTACGAAACAAGGACATACACTACCGCACAGAACAACCGGAAGAACTGGCCATGATCAACTACACTTCAGGCACGACCAGCTCCCCAAAGGGGGTGATGCTTCCCTACCGCAGTATGTGGTCCAATCTCCGTTACGCCCTTGACCAAATGGGTTACGCACCGGGCGAAAAACTCGTTTCCATCCTCACCATGGCCCACATGTACGGGTTGGCCTTCGAATTCATCTACCCTTTCGCCAGTGGAATACATATCTACTTCCTGCAAAAAATGCCCTCACCCAAGATACTGGGGGAAGTCTTTGCCGACATCCGCCCGCACCTGATCGTCGCCGTGCCTTTAATTATCGAGAAGATCATCAAAAGCCGGGTACTCCCGCAACTGGAAAAGTTTCATATCAAGCTGATGCTAAAAATGCCCATCATCGGGGGAAAAATCCGCCACAAGATCAAACGGCAGATTCTTGATGCTTTCGGGGGACAATTCAAGCTACTCGCAGTCGGGGGAGCCGCCCTCAATAAAGAAGTCGAGGCCTTCCTCCATTCCGTGAAATTCCCATACACCGTGGGCTACGGCATGACCGAATGCGGGCCTGCCATCGCTTTCGATCACTGGCAAACGTTCCGTCCCACCTCCTGCGGGAAAGCCGTGGACCGCATGGAAATCCGCATCGACTCATCCGATCCGTTCAACCAAGTCGGGGAAATTCTAACCAAAGGCATGAATGTCATGGACGGGTACTACAACAACCCGGAAGCATCCAATACCGTGCTTTCCCCCGACGGATGGCTCCACACGGGGGATCTTGGCGTGCTAGACCCGGATGGATATCTCTACATCAAAGGTCGTAGTAAAAGTCTCATTCTCGGCCCCAGCGGACAGAACATTTACCCCGAAGAAATCGAGGACCTGCTCAACGCCCAGCCTTATATCGCGGAGTCGCTAGTGATTGAACGGGAAGGTAAACTCGTGGCCCTTGTCTATCCGGATGCCGAGGCTATGAAGCAAAATAAAATATCCCGCGAGACACTTCTCAAAATCATTCACGAGACCCGCAAACAGATCAACCAGCAGCTCCCGGCATACAGCCAGATTGCCCGGCTAGAGATTCACGACGAGGAATTCGAGAAAACCCCGAAACGAAGCATAAAACGGTTCTTATACCAGTAGCGAGGACATAAATTTGCAAATATCCCTTATTTTTACTATATTGTGAATCCATTCAGCAAATTATGGCTCGTGGTACATGATTTGCTATATATTAATGACATTTATATTCACGAAAAAACAACAAGAACATGAAAACACTGAAAACAATCATTCCAATAGGAATACTCCTTTTTACCTGCCTCTTCACGATGGGTGAAAAGAAACAGAAAAGCGACACCGCAGGTATCGCCAAGATCGAACAACTCATGAAAAGCCGTGAATTCTACATCGAGGTCGATCAAGCCTTCCCGACAGGTAATAGCAGCATCACCATCAACTCCAAATACGGGCAGAAACGCATTGGAGGCGAAGGCTACGTTTCACTGGCAACCAACGAAGGGCAACTCTTTATCCTTGACACCATAGCCACGGGACGCCTGCCATTCTTCGGACGAGCCTACTCCACGGAATACGGACAAGGCGGCGGGATCGAATTCGAGAAAGCAAAGATCGAAAACGAATCATTCAAGGTGATCAATAAACGCAAAAAACATTACATCGAATACAAATTCAACGTGAGAAACCGCAACGATGTCTTCAACTTCTACGTGGAAGTCTACGGCAACGGGAAATGTAGTGTCAACGTGACCAGCAACAACCGGGCAAGTATCTCATACGGAGGTGATCTTACTCCAATTCCGGATGATAAGAGAAAAGCTCTGGGAATATAAATAAGTTTACAACGTCGAAAATCTTCGGTTCTGAAAGTTTATAAGGTCTATAACGAGACAGCTGTCCTTCGAACTGTGTTTGTCGGTAACTCAAGTTGCCGTGAACAAGGTTCCCCGTAGGGGTTCACCACGTTACAAACCTTATAAACTTTATAAACTCTATTAACTTTTTCCTTTCTCTCGAAAAATATTTGTAACTTTGACATTTGTTTGACAATATACTTACAAATGGAAGAAAGTTTTATATATTATATAGAGAGTAGTATCAAAGAAAACTGGGATCGTCCGGCACTAACCGACTATCACGGAATAAATTGTAACTACAAGGACGTGGCCCGGAAAATAGAAAAATTACATATTCTTTTCGAACACGCAGGCATTAAAAAAGGAGACAAAATCGCATTATGTGGGAGAAATTCCACAAATTGGGGAATTGCATTCCTCGCCACTCTAACCTACGGGGCTGTCGTGGTACCTATCCTAAACGAATTTAAACCGGATAATATACACAATATTGTGAATCATTCCGAGTCTCGCCTACTTTTCGTGGGTAGCGTTGTATGGGAAGGATTGAACGAGGCCTCGATGGAAGCACTGGAAGGTATTCTAAGCTTGGAAGATAATTCAATACTCGTGTCGCGTAGTCAAACATTATCACACGCACGAGTGCGACTGAACGAGCTGTTCGGGAAAAAATATCCCGACCGTTTCCGCCCGGAAGACGTGACCTACACGTATGACAAACCGGAAGAACTTGCTATTATTAACTACACGTCGGGAACCACCAGTTTCTCGAAAGGGGTTATGCTCCCCTATCGTAGCCTTTGGTCAAACCTCACATTTGCCTTCGGGGTATTCGGGAAACTACCCGGAGAACAGGTTATATCCATGCTCCCCATGGCACATATGTACGGGTTGGCTTTCGAGTTTATCTACGAGTTTGCCAGTGGGGCTCACGTATTTTTCCTGACGAGAACCCCGTCCCCCAAGATCATCGCAGACGCCTTCTCCACGGTAAGACCCAACCTGATTATTTCCGTACCCTTGATTATCGAAAAGATCATCCGGAAAAAGGTATTCCCGGCACTGGAAAAACCATTGATAAAACTCATGCTTAACCTGCCGTTACTCGACAAGAAAGTGAAAAACTCCATCCGTCAGAAAGTCATTGATGCCTTCGGCGGGAATTTCAAGGAACTCATCGTCGGCGGGGCAGCACTTAACAAAGAGGTAGAAGAATTTCTACACTCGATAAACTTTCCATATACCGTGGGTTACGGTATGACCGAATGTGGCCCGATTCTCTCGTACGCCGGATGGGAAACTTTCAAAAAAGGTTCCTGCGGAAGAGCGGCACCCCGTATGCAACTGAAAATAGATTCACCCGATCCGGCACATATCGTCGGGGAAATCCTAGCCAAAGGAGACAACCTTATGATCGGGTACTACAAGAACGAGGCAGCCACACATGCCGCTTTCACACCCGACGGCTGGCTACGCACGGGAGACCTCGGATTGATTGACGAGGAAGGCAATCTTTTCATCAAGGGACGCAGTAAAAACATGATTCTCGGTCCCAGTGGTCAAAACATCTACCCGGAAGAAATCGAGGATCATCTGAATAACCTTCCCTATGTATGCGAATCCATCGTCGTCGAGAAAGAAGGCAAACTCACCGCCCTTATTTATCCCGACTTCGAGGCCATCAATGCCGACAACAAGAACTCGGACGAGGCTATCGCTGCCATCATGGAAGAAAATCGGAAACAAATAAACGAAACTCTCCCGGCATACAGCCAGATCGCAAAAGTCACGATATACAACGAAGAGTTTGAAAAAACACCCAAAAAGAGTATCAAACGGTTTTTATATCAATAACGGCTAGCCGTTATTGATATAAAAATTTACGAGGTTTACCCTTATCATAGATAACGTATAGGGTACTTCCTTTCATTAAGATTCCCCGACCTTTACCGGCCTCCCGGTTCTTTTGATTATTCACGTTCACGGCCACAACTTTCCCGTCAAAAAAAGCTGTCACATCATCAAATATCGTGTGTCCCACGAATACACGATTCACACCGTATTGCTTCAAGATATGATCCACATCCTCCGGTGTAGAAGGACGACATTTCTCCTCATCTTTCACCATCCCACGGAACCAGAAAGGCCCCCGATTACCATAAATGGAATCAGACAAAGCAGACAACTCCTGCCGTTCTTTTTTCGACAAGAAAATAGATTTCGCCGCCTCTTCGTTCACCTCTGCCACGGTATTCTCCATCCCGGTAAATTCCTTACTCAGTCCGGCATGCACGAACAAATTCTTTCCCACGATCTGTATCAGATTGCGAGAACGCAACCAACACCCCAACTCGCTCGTCTCATGCCACAAATCGGCATACTCCATTCCAAGAGATGTTGCCAAATCCTTGTACTTACTCCGGGTATATTTTAGATTTCCCCGTAACACCATCTCCTCATGATTCCCTAACATGAAGGTCATCACACCTCCCGCCTCCCAAGCCTCTTGTTCCAATTTATACATTAACCAGAAAATAGGTAGCACATCTTTTCCCCGGTCAAAAACATCCCCGATAACAATCACTTGATTCTTCTCGTAAGTCCATTCATAATGTTTCCCGATCACGCCATTGTTGCGCAACACTGAAATGAAACTCTCCAAGTCCCCGTGAGGATCAGAAATAATCAATGTTTTCTCCCGCTGCCCGGACTTCCAAAGTGGACGCTCCACGGGATGTAGTTTCACCTGAAAACGATGGTTCCCTTTCTGCGAAACCACGTCTAGTTTAAAACCTTCCGGTAGTTTCCCATAAACACTATCCCGCACAACACCCCGTTCATCCACACAGATCACCCGTACATTTCCGACCTTATCATATAACACATACGGCCCGTCCACGGGAGCTTGCTTTGCCTGTTCTTCTTTTTTTTGCTTTAACGGGATATCACCGTAACCGACACTCCAAACAAAACTGAAAAACAACAAACAAGCGACTATTTTTAATATTTTCATTTCATTTTAATTTTTACCTTCTAGTTTTCCACAACCTCTCCTAATCTTAAAAATCGCTTGATAAACATCACTCCCCCTAGATAAGGGGGAGTAAGTAGGGACAATTTGCAAATATTGAGACACTTAATCTTCCTCCAGTTTCATCCAAACATTCGGATCTTTCAAACTCCTGATCCAATACACGGTGTCCGAATCTCGGATAACCACAAAACCGTCTCCGGAGAAGAAGGCGTCATAAACTGCTTTTGTATTCTTATTCTTTTTGATAGAATACAAATCCTTATCTGTAAAACCTGATGTTGATGAAGATGCCGCCTGATTATCAAAGACAACCTTATTCACACTATTATCCAACAACTCGAAGGTTTTGAAATCATAATTATAATACTTCACGGAAGTACCTTGGTAAGCTCCTATCCGGAAAGAACCATCATAGCCATCTTTCCGGTTCAATTCTAAATAGAAATCAATGAAATTCGGTAGTTTTTCCCGAATAATATCCCGTTGTGCCTCCAGTTCCGAACTCATCTCGGTAATCACGTAACGTACATCATTCCCATTCGTTGTTCTTAACAGATCGACAGATGCAATATTCTTATTGGGAACATACGTCGGAATCTGGTCTCTCGTCAAATTTAACGGGGCAAAATTCTGGATAAAGAACCGAATACTCCCGCCTTCATCGTTAGAAACAAATTCCCGGTTATTGAAACCCTCACTTAAATCAACATTCAAACCGGAAAACTTAATTCCTGCCACTTCAATTTCCTGTATGAACTGACACCCTTTATCCGTCATAATATAAGGACTCTCAACCGACACGGCATCTCCTTCCTCGTCTTTATAAGATATTTTACAGATATGATATATATCATCTAACTCTACTAGTCCCGATGCCATTAACACACCATGAACCGACATTCCCAATCTTTCGTTCTCACTCAAAGCAAAACAGGAAGACATTTCGGCCATCATACTAACTAGCAGCCAATCTTCCCCGGTCGCTTTCGTCAACAGGACTTCTACCCGATTCTTTTTCCCCACCAGATATAATGTATCGGCAGTTACTTTTTTCACCACGAACTCGAAATCTCCCTCTACCCCGTAACCTTTTTTATTCGAGTAATCAGGAGCCGGGTACTGCGGGTCGGCCAAACGATGTAAAGGACTATAAGAATCAAACGTCAGAACAACACTTTCTGATGTATTAAAATTATAAGAATAATCCGTGTCTTCACTCATGTCAAAATCACTGATCATCTGTACCCGATTCTTCGTCCCGAACTTGAAAAGAAAAGTATAGCCTCCATAACTTTCAACTTTCGGGTAATACACCATTTTCCAACCATTCTCGGCTCCCCTTAACGTCGTGTTACACTCGTCAATCACCGCCTGCAAACGTACCCCAGATTCTTCCGAGAACACATCATCGTCATCCGTACAGGCTACCGCCAATAACACACTCGCCAACAACCATAAATATATTAACTTTTTCATAGGTATCAAGGATTAACATTATTAACAACCTCGTAAATAGCTTTCTCGCATTCTTCTTGTAAAGCATACAAGTCAACATTCCACACATCCCGATAATAATTCAACACCATTTCCAATTTCTGTTGCAATTTGTCTTTTCCATCCTGAGTGGCAGGTTTATCCAACAAAACTTCCCACTCGGCACGACTATTGGAAAGCATGATTCCCACCATCTCGGCAAAATCTTCTGAAGGTTCACTCATCGCATAAGGAGAAATAAACCCGGCATCGTAAGCTTCTTGATCCTTCATATTCTTCCACTGTTCCACGTAACCAGGGCTGATCAATTCATATTCCTTCGGGAATTCGATCGTCTGATTAGCAATATGCGTGAACTCGTGATGAATCGTCTTCATGTAACGTTTCAATCGGGTTGCATTAGTACGGTCAAACTGATTCACTTCATAAATAATGATCTTCCGTCCTCCTTCAGCCGACCCTTTCGTGACGGTTCCATCCGAATTATAACGGGAAGAACCGATGAACATCAACTGTTTGGGAGCCAATTTGCAGAAAAAATCACTGCCGGCAATATTCACGTAAGGGAGGCACCAGATTTTTTTCAGTACATCGGCCAACCCCGCCGCATTATCCTCGGTCGGGGGCACGAGTGTCGCCGCCATATCCGACTCGATATCCAACCATTTATACAGGACCTCAATGTTATAAGGTTTTGTGAAATTAGCCTGCATCCACAAGTCTAACTCAGTTAACTCCTCCGTTGAAGGATCAAAAATAGACGGTCCAAAATCATCGTCAGAACAGGCCGACACGGAAAAGAGCATAACCAACAAAAACAAGTTCAATATATATCTTTTCATAATCTAAAGTATTTACGGTTAATACTAACGGGGATTAGGTTCTACACCAAATCCTTGTGCCTCTGTCGGAATCTGAATCGCCCGGCGCAAATCATCACCAGTGAGGGTTATTGCGGGATCGCCCGTAAACTTGAATTCATGAACCACCGGTAAATGGAAACGCTTAATGTCAAACCAACGCAATCCTTCCTGCATAAACTCCCGCCGTCTCCAATCCACGACACATTTTAGCAACGACATCTGGTCCTCATCAATCTCCGATGCATAGAACGGGGCCAAATCAAGGTATTTATCGTTATTATCATAGAATGCTTTAACTTTTGCTAAATCCACCCGGTAAGCCGTAAAGTCTGCATCCACGTCATTTTTATTCACCCATATTCTTTCCGAAAGTAGCAAATTAATATCTTCCAACGCCAAATCAAATTCATGCTTCATAATATAGGCCTCGGCCCGATTCAACAAAGCTTCCTCTGTACTCAACAAACATCCCACCGCATAGCCTTTACCGGTTGTCGATCCCACTGAATTATACTTGAACAACTCTTTAAACTTACGCATCTGTGCCGCATCTGAAGGTGTGTAAGTAGATGTAACATAGAAAGTTGCCGAACTACCCGATGTTCCACAAATGTTCTTGTTGTAATACAAATCCGTGTAAATATCACGCGTCATTCCAAATCGCAAACTTGTAGAGTAGTTATCACGAGCCCACCAACTTATAGCCGATACCATCAATAAGGTAGAGGCATGTTCCCCGTAGAAATAATCCTGTTGATAAGCATCCTTGTCTGAGCGATTCTTGATATGCCGCAAATCACGTAGTTTCTTCTGTGGATTAGCCCCCAACACATTAGAAGTATACTCGATCACCTTATCCCAGTCCCCTTTGTATTGATAGAAACGAGCTGCAAAAGCATAGGCTGCCGCTTTAGTAAAATGATACTTCGGAACCTCGTAAGTTTCGTCTTTCAACAAAGGCAACCCTTTTGTCAGATCCTCCTCGATCAATTCGTACACTCGTTTCAAGTTATCACGGGTATAGTAAACAATAGCCTGCGTCTCCGGTTTCGTGTTGTACGGAATACCCAGCATATTTTCCGCTTTATTCGGATCATAATGTTCAGCAAACAAATTGACCAGAATAAAATGATTAAAGGCCCTACATACCAACGCCTCTCCCTTGGCTGTAGAATATTCATCCGTATCTCCGGCCTCTTCTATCGCCTCCAGCGCCATATTGGCAGCAGCTATCGCCTCGTAGTAATTTGTCCACACGTACACCGGATTATCCTGTGTTGTTTCCGTTCCGTCATCCCAGTAATACATCTGTTTATTCAATGTCGCACGGCTATGCGTGCTACTCACCTTTCTCTCCTGCGCATTATCACTCATCACCTCGCATATATGGTAATAATGAGCCTGGGGATAAGCCGATACCAGAATTTCTTTCACCGCATCGGGAGAGTCCAACAACGTCCGGTTGTCGGGTACAACGTCCAGAAACGAGTTACACGACACTGCCAACATCATCATCAGACCGCCTGTTAATATATTTGTCTTCATATATATTCGATTTAATTCATTCATCAAACTTTTGTTAGAACCCTACCCGCAAAGAGAAGGTAATTTGTCTCGGCACCGGCATCGCCACACCGCCGGAACGGAAAAACTCCGGGTCCTGACCGTGTAACTTCTTGTCTCTATACAACAAAGCCACGTTGGAAGCAATACATTTCAAAGAGGCAGCCCCCAAACCGATCGTCTTCATCCATCGATCCGGAAGCTTGTATGTCAAACTAATGTCTTTCAATCGGATAAACGAACCGTCAGCAATTCGCTCCGTGGAAAAATTATAAGCATTGTAAGCCTCTTTGTACTCATTCTTCGGACGTTGCACCTGACGTTGGGAAAGAATAACCGGGATATTCGTTTTCGTCTCATCGCCCGACAACACCCAACGATCATCAAACTCTTTCGGCATCACGGTCATATCAGAATACTCGCTTTTGAAATAATCATACAACCGCACCTTATTGCCAAATTGGTAATTAATAAAGAAACTGAACGTCCAGTTCCGGTATTTGAATGTATTCTCAAAACCTCCGGTAATTTTCGGATCAACCGGTCCTTCATATTTCAAGAATCCCAAGTTAATCGTCTCTTGAAAATCAATATCTCCCGTGCAAGGTTGCCCGTCAGCATCCATCAATATTGGCATACCTTCCGCATTCAATCCTAAAAAAGGAATCGAGAAAATACCTCTCACGGGATACCCCTTTAAAGGAGCTCCTTCTGCCTGCACCAAATCGATCACCCGCGGACGGGACTCCAGTTTCGTGATCTTGTTCTTGTTGAAAGCAAACGTCCAGTTCGTTGTCCAGCTAAAGTTGGAATAAACCAAATTCTTCGTGTTTAAAGTAAACTCGACACCATTAGATTTCATATTTGCATAATTGGCCTTCTTCGTCTGTTGCCCTCCAATTCCCGAAGTCCGCACGTTACCAATCAAATCAAATCCCTTTCTCCAATACACATCAGCACTCAAGCTTATGCGATTATCAAAAATCCCCAGATCAATACCCACGTTCGTTTCATACTGCTTTTCCCATGTCAGTTCGCTATTCTCTAAAGAACTAATATAAATCAAATTCTCCCGATCACTTTGGTTTGGACGATAAGCCACGTCATTATACAAAACAGCTATCGAGTTACTTGAGGGTCCCATACTCGCCGTCAACCCGTAAGTTGCCCGTAAGGTCAAACGGGATATTGTTTCGACTGGCTCCATGAACTTTTCATTTGTCACGTGCCACGCACCACTCACGTTCCACGTCGGTAACCAACGAGCTGACCGGGATTTACCCAATTTGTTAGAACCATCGTAACGCCCCGTCACGTTAAAAATATAAGTACCATTATAACTATATCCTACCGTACCGAAGAAAGCGGCAAAGCGATCGTATTCTTCTTCCATCCCGTAATAATCGACACCGTTTTCAATCTGTTGTTTCAACAAATCAGGGTCCAGAAAAGGTACACCACCACGATCCCATTGGTAACCAAAACCCTTGTTAAAAGCTATCGTCCGGTTCGTATAACGTACTTCCTCTCCCGCCATCACGTTCAAAGTATGAATCCCCTCGTTAAAAGAAGTATTGTAATTCAATATTCCCCGTTGATAATAATTCAGCATCGTATTCTCATCCCGGTTATAAAATCCACCCTTCGGCATCACAACCTTAGCCGGATAGCCCGGATTATCCGGATCTTTATACAGGAATTTATTATTATCCCGAATCTGTGCATCCATATCAGCCCGGTAAGCCTCTGCCGCATTCGACTTATCGTTAATTCGATGTTCCCGGGTTGTCTTCACGTAGCGCACCGCACCCAAAGCCTTCACTTCCAATCCCTTCAATGGACGAATTTCCAACTCGGCCTGGAATTTAGCATCCAGCATATCAATATTCAACTTATTCGTGTTCAACTCGTTCAGAATACTAAACGGAGCATAGTTCATCGTGTAATATTCGTAATTCCCGTTATCATCATACGGACGTAGAGTACGGCTTGTATTTAAAGCATAACTGAACGGGTTGATGTCAAAATCACGTTCAAAAGTTCCGTCTACGGCATTCGTTCTGCGACTATTCGTTCCCGGAGCCTTTTGCATACGCAAAGAATTTGTTGTTAGCAAATTAACTGAAATCCATGGTTTTATATCGAAAGAGGCGTTCATGTTCGCCGTGTAACGATTCACTTTATCAGCGAGCGTCCAACCGGCATCATTAAAATAACTCAAAGAGGCATAAAAACGAGATCTTTCCGAACCGGAAGACAAACTTAAAGAATGTACCTGTTGCAAAGAATTCCTGAAAAGCACATCAAACCAATCCGTATTTGCCATCTCATACTTCTGTAGAAAAGCGGCTTTCGCTTGAGGAGTATTTTCTAACCCGAACTTACCTGTTGCCGGATCGTAGGTAGAAATCAGATCAGCCATTTTCTTGTACACGCCACCATTTTTATCCCGAGAAATGTCCGCGTAATTCAACCAGCCTTTCTCCTCCATCTCTTCGTAAACCATCATCTGCTCTTGAGAGTTCATCAAATTAAACTGGGAATAACTGGGTTTCATCCGAATCGTGAATTCACCGCTATAATTCACGGTCATCGTGCCTTTTTTACCTTTCTTCGTCGTGATCACCACCACGCCATTCATTGCTCTCGCCCCGTACAACGCAGTCGCCGAGGCATCCTTCAATATCTGAAAACTTTCAATATCATCCGCATTCAACCCGGCAATAGCCGAACTGATCAAAGTCTCCGAATTCCCGGATGACAAATCATCTGCTGAAATCTCAACGATATCTTCCAACACCAATCCATCCACCACCCACAACGGTTTCTGGTTTCCATAAATAGAAGAGGCGCCCCGGACCCGCATCTTCGGGGATGCCCCGAACGTACCCGACACGTTTTGAATCTGTACCCCAGCAGCTTTACCCTGTAACATCCGGCTCACGTCAATGGAACCCTCGACCATAGCGTCCTCGGCCTTGATAACCGCCGCAGCACCCGTAAACAATTTACGGTCTATTCTCTGGTAACCGGTAACAATCACCTCGTCGATATTCTCTACCACCTCTTTCAACACGATCTTTTTCAACGCCTCGGCATTAGCCACCGGAATTGTCTGGGAAACATACCCCACGAAAGAGATTTCCAGAACGGCTTTATTGTTCGGCACTTTCAACGAGAAATTCCCGTCCGGCCCTGTAACGGTTCCCCGCAACACCCCTTTCTCTCCCGGTTCGTCCTTTACCTTCACCGTCGCACCCGGTAAAGGCTCTCCCTTTTCGTCAACGACTCGCCCTTTCACCTCGATCTCTTTCTTCGTGTTATCATCCGTCCCGTAAAGAATAATCGTACGATCCTTAATACGGTAAGTGATCCCTGAACCCTTCAGACACTTGGTAAGAATCGCATCAATATCCTCTTGTTTCACGTGCAAAGTAATGTTTGTCAATTTCATGACCATGGCATCGTGAAAAAAGAAAGTAAAATCAGATTGATCTTTTACCTGTTCCATGAACTGTCCGAAAGTCGCATTCTCCAAATCTATGTCTAGCCTCACCTCTTGTGAATAGACCATTCCAAATGAATGACAAACTGTCAGCATAAGGAAAAGCAATGTAGCTTTCATAATCCTGCATGTTTTTTTCAATGACCCGTACTTTGGAGGGTCATATTCTCCATTTTTTTTCATACATTTGTGTCGTTTAAGTTATTATTGCTGATTAACTTACTCTTGAAACAACCTCGTGTTCCAGCACCGGTTGTTTCTTTTTAATATACTATAATTGTTCTATCTTCTATCCTAAAACGGACTACTTGCGTCGATTCGATCACGTCCAACACCTCCGTGAAATCATCATACTTTTTCACCTCTCCCGTAAACGAAACTTCTTTCAATCGCTCTTCCGTAAATACAATATTGACATCATACCAACGGGCTAAATGTTTCAACATATCGCCTAGGCAAATACTTTTAAACACCATACGCCCCGTGATCCAAGCGATATACATATCCACATCAACTTCTCGTTTTGTAAGCTTGCCCCCGGCAAGACACCCCTGTTCTCCCGGTTCCAGCTGAATTCGATTACCAGACCCACGCTCTTTCAAATCAATAGCTCCCCGCACCAAAGTGGCCGCCACCTCATACTCGTTGGGATAAGCGTAAACATTAAATGCTGTTCCATACACCTGCACCTTCGCTTTTTCTGTCTCGACAACAAATTGTTTTTGTTTATCATGCGTAACGTCAAAAAACGCTTCCCCCTCCAAATACACTTTCCGTTCATTCCCCACGAACTCCACTGGATAGCGCAAACTCGTTTCCGCATTCAACCAAACCTGCGTTCCATCACTCAAAATCAAGGTAAACTCCCCACCTCTCGGAACCGTGATCATATTATATTGTTCCTCTTTCCCTCCTTGAACCTCAGCAACCTGATATTTTATCACCCCGGAGTCCTGCCGGATTTCCACGCCATATTCCGGTTCGAGGCGCCGGGAAGAATCAGACGTTAGGAATACAGTCTTCCCAGAAGCCAGTTGCAACGTTGCCTGCGGCTTTCCTGCCAATAATTTCGGAATCTCCTTATGTACCTCTCCTTCCCCGATCAGGGCATTTCCCGTCTGAATATAATAAAACCAAATACCCATACAGGCAAATAACAACACGGCTGCACAACTTCCCAAACGGATAATTCGCCTTTTACGTCCAGCCAACCTCAATTTCTTTTTCTGTTCCAACAATTCTTTCAATGCCCCCTCCCATTCCACACGCCCGTAAGCCAGAATCTTTCCGGAAGCGACCTCCTGACGAACCAACTCTTCAAACAACAATTTGTTACGAGGAGATCTATCCAGCCAACCATCCAGTTCTTCTTTTTCCGATTCAGTCATACTCCCCAACACATACCGGGAAATAATTTCTGACACCTGAAAAGTTTCATCCGCTCTATTCATAATTCATTCTATTTATGCCTTTATAAATAAAACAGGAATAGAAAGAAAACGGGGGGATCAAAATGAGGAAAAAAATAAAATATTTTTACAAAAAAGAAGAATTTAAAAGAAAATAGAAATAAACAACTCCAAACCTAAAGATCGTAACCGGACACTCAACCGTTTCTTTCCCTCTTTCTTATACTCCTTGGCAGTCTCTAAGGAAATACCCATTTTTTCCGCGACTTCAGAAATCTTGTACCCATCCAACGAAAGCATCATCACGTTGCGGTATTGTCGAGGCAATTCCTGCACGACTTCCAAAACTCGCGCATAAATATCTTCCTCCAAAACCCGATCCCAGAAAAGATCGACATCATCAAATTCCCGCAACACAAACGCCTCGTAACGCCCCTTGACCTGTTCATGCTGGATATAATTCATGCACCTATTTTTTACCGAATGATAAAGATAAACTTTTAACGCCGTAACATTCTCAAAATCTTTTTTCTGCCCCAACATGGAAATAAAAAACTCCTGCACCACATCCTTTGAGGCCTCTTCATTGTTGATATATTGACTGGCAAAGAGTACCATCGGCACGTAAAACTGCTTATACAAAAGAGTATAAGCCATATCATCATCCTTGGCCAGATGTTCTAAAAGTATCTCTTGCTCGCTCTGCATTAATCCTCGTAATCACATGATTAAAAAAACAAATAACAATCAACAATCCTTCGTTTATTGCAACCAAAATTAAAGGAAATAACCTGTTTTTCCTAAAAACAAATATTCTTTTTTTATCATTGATAGTGATTTTGTTAACGAAAAATGTAACAAATCACTTCTATTGATTTTTTCTCGTTTTATAACAATCAATAAACGAACGTTTTATTATATAATCACTCCAATCCTACCCGCCTATTTTTATCAAACAATCAGATACAATGTATAAGCGATATAAATAACGAACAGCACAACACCTTCCCCCCGCCCGATCTTGAATCCCGTCCGCATGAAAGGCAACAGAAGTAAAGAAGTTCCGAGCATCACCAGCATGTCCGTCCAGTTAATCTGGTTGGTCTCCACGGGTGCAATCGTCGCCGTTAATCCTAAAACAGCCAAAAGATTGAATATATTCGAACCGATCACGTTACCGATAGCAATATCCGTACGTTTTTTCAAGGCAGCCACCACGGAAGTTGCCAGTTCCGGCATACTTGTCCCTGCTGCCACGATCGTCAAACCGATTACCGCCTCGCTCCATCCCAAAGCCTGTGCGATAATCACGGCATTATCAACAAGCAAGCCCGATCCCCATACCAACAAGGCAAACCCCGCAATCACCAACACGACATCCAACATCCAGCTCTTCGTGGGTTTGATTTCCTCGTCCCCTTCAACAGACTCTCCCCGCTTGGCCTTGTACACACAGTAAACCATATAAGCGCATATCCCGGCAAAAAATAATATTCCGGCCCATCTTCCGAAACTCCCGTTATGAAATATCCCCACGAACAGCAACGTGGCCACCAGCATCACGGGCGCATCCAAACGAATCAACCGGGGATTCACTCGCAACGGGTAAATCATAGCCGAAACACCAAGAATAGCGCAAACATTGAATATATTGGATCCCATCACGTTCCCCACGGCAATCCCCGGATTACTTTCCAGCGCGGACTGCACGCTGACCAACAACTCCGGCGCACTTGTCCCGAAAGCCACCACGGTCAAACCGACAACTAAAGGAGATATTCCAAAACGCACGGCCAAAGACGAACTACCTTTTACCAGGAAATCAGCCCCGAAATAAAGTACAACCAAAGAGGCCACCACGAGAAGTACAGGAATCACCATGAAAATCAAAAATTTAAAGTTAATACATAAAAGTTCACGATCACGAGAACAAATATTCATCGTTATTCGTACTTTTGAAGTTTCAAAAATAACAATAAAATTACACGATCGGTTTTTAACCTTTAGTTTTTAGCTTTTAACTTGAACAATATGTTTAAACAATTCAAGGAACTACTAAATACAGCAAAACACACTCCCAAGCTCGGGGGATTGGAAATATTCAAATACATCGGTCCCGGTCTATTAGTCACCGTGGGCTTCATTGATCCGGGAAACTGGGCCTCCAACCTGGCTGCCGGAGCAGAATTCGGTTATTCACTATTATGGATGGTCACCCTGTCCACGATCATGCTGATCGTGTTGCAGCATAACGTGGCTCACTTGGGGATTGCCTCCGGTCTGTGCCTTTCGGAAGCCGCCAGCGAATATTTGAAACCCCGTTATGCCAAAGGTATTCTTTACTCTGCCATGCTTGCCTCCATCTCCACCTCTCTAGCCGAAATACTAGGTGGAGCCATTGCCCTGCAAATGTTATTCAACATCCCGATCCGGGCAGGATCAATACTCGTATTGATTTTCGTGGTTATCATGTTGTTCACGAATACCTACCGGGTGATCGAGAAATGGATCATTGCTTTTGTTTCCATCATCGGCTTATCGTTCATCTACGAACTCTCCCTCGTGGAGATCGACTGGAATACAGCCTTGCCCGCGTGGGTTACCCCCGCTTTTCCCGAAGGCTCCATGGTCGTTATCATGAGCGTACTCGGGGCCGTGGTCATGCCCCACAATCTATTCCTTCACTCGGAAGTCATCCAAAGCCGTCAATGGAATATACAAGACGATAAAATCATCAAAAAGCAATTACGCTACGAATATGCCGACACGATCCTCTCCATGGTGATCGGTTGGGCCATCAACAGCGCCATGATCCTACTGGCTGCTGCCGCATTTTTCGGAACCGGAACTCCCGTCACGGAACTGGAACAAGCCAATTCCCTGCTGGCGCCGTTACTTGGGAATAATGCCTCCGTGATCTTTGCCGTGGCCCTCCTGTTTGCCGGAATTTCCTCTACAATTACCTCTGGAATGGCTGCCGGCTCCATTTTCGCTGGAATATACAAGGAGCCTTACGACATCAAGGACAGTCATTCCCGCATCGGTGTGCTAACTTCCCTGATCATCGCTTTCGCCCTGATCATGGTGGTATCGAATCCTTTCCAAGGGTTGATTTACTCGCAGATGGCTCTAAGCGTACAGTTACCGATCACCATTTTCACGCAAGTTTACCTCACCTCCTCGTCCAAGGTCATGGGGAAATACAAAAACTCTACTTACACGAAATGGCTCTTATACGTGATCGGGGGAATTGTCACCTTACTGAACGTCATGCTACTTATCAGTTTTTTATAGCCCAAATAAAGTAGAAATCAAACCCAGTTAAAGACTTATCCGACACGTACAAGTGTTAAAAAAAGAGATAAAGACGACTCCACTCGGCTATATCTCGTCTGTATTATCCTTTTACGGGACTTTTACGAGATATTCACGATTGAATTCGGGTTAATTCGTTTACTTCACAAATTGATCCGGCACGTCTATCAAATCCTGCCCCCTCAACTCCTTGGCCAGAATCTTCCCGTCCGGCCCAACCAGTATGATATGGGGAATTCCCTTGATGCAATAGCGCTCCATCACATCATCCCCTTTCTCCAACATCAGATGATCCCAATAACTGCCATCCTCGTGAATCGCATCCATCCAAAGTTTCTTCACCCGATCAAAAGACACACCCAGTATTTTGAAATTCTTCCCGGCAAAATGCTCCAGGGCCCGTTTCAATGCCGGTGTTTCCTCCCGACACCAGTGACAATACGAGTTCCAAAAATCAACCAGCACGTAATTTCCACGCAGATCACTTAACTTCAATTCATTTCCTAACGTGTCCTTCCCTACAATTTCGGGAGCCTCGTGTCCTATCGCACAATTCTCGTACCGAGACAATTGTTGCTCCATCTTCATGAAAGAAGAGGAAACTTTTGCCATTTCACCAAAACTCTGGATATATTCCCTCTCCGCTGCAATCTCTTCTTCCGTGGGGAAATCTTTCCGCTGAAATACCCGACTATAATAAAGATATATTCCCAACGGATTAGCTTTATTCTCTTGAATATACGAATCGACGAACATCCGCTCTCTTTTCACGCCCTCATCGTAATAAGGCATGGACTCGTTCTTAATACGAGCCATTTCCTCCCGGTCCTGCCGTTCACGAGCCTCATAAAACAGGGCGTTCAGAGAATCTTTTATTTGCCCGAATGTTTCATCGTACAAAACTTTCTCGAATCTCCTATAAACCTCATTCAACGGGGAACCTTTTACCTCCCAGCACATCTGTTCTTCGGTCACATCCTCCAATGTCAATTTTATATCATTACCATCCAGAAAAACATATCCACCATGCCACGGGGAATCCCCGATAAAATACAACTCCGGGGGTATCTCTTCCTGCAGGTTAAAAACGAACTTACCATCTTTCAGTACAGCAGAATCTACCGCTTGATGAATCCCTCTATATTCACTGATCACCTCACACAAATATAATTTATCCGTATTTAAGCCTTTCGCCTCTACCGTAATCACCCTCTGCTTTGAGGTGCAGGCAAACGTCACAAAAAGAATCAAACTAAAAACACCTGTTCTCATGATGCTAAGTTCACTATAATATTGAATTCAATAAATCTTCAATTCCCTCTTCCGATGGACGGGGAGCATAAGCATTCACGATTTTAAAATCCCGGTCAATCAAAATAAAACGAGGAATATACCTCACACACCAACCATCTTTTAACGCTTGATCCTGCGAAATATATTGTGGTAAATCTTTATGATGTACTTTTAAATAGGATTTCCACGTCGTAGCCCGGCTATCCGTGGACACGGGTAAGAAAACGATGTCTTTCCCCTCGTATTTTTTACTTAACGTTTCGAAAAATGGAGATTCTTGAATACAAGGTCCACACCATGTTGCCCACAAATCCATGTAAATCACCTTCCCCCGGAAATCACTCAAACGTTTCACGTTACCATCCACATCCGTCATCATAATATCTATGGCAGGTTGACCTTCCACCAACTTTCCCGCTTGATCAGCTTTATGCCGCACTTCCGTTACCACATCCTGATATTTTGCCTTCGCGATAAAATCTTTTGCGTCATTCACGGTTGTTGCTGTAATCGCTTGACGTAAAGCTTCAACCTTGTCTGCCGCCTCATAAAGTTCTTTCGTTCTCTCCGGTAACTCGATACCCTCGAACCAACCGTATTGATCTTCTCCAAAATATGAAAGGACGTCTCTCACGACGGCAACATTCAAAAACAACGTATCTGTCAATGTTTTATACAACCGATTCAATTCCGGGGCAACCGCTATCAAGTGAGCATCTCGTAACTTTTGTTGTTCCTCATTGATTTTTTCCTGTTCTTCCGGAGTGGCCCGTTGATAAGCCTGCCAATCAAAACAAACGTCTTTCCGGTATGATGCGTAACTGATATAACTATTCACCACGTCTGCAGTGATCCGAGCCTCTTCCATTTTCTTGAACTCGGGTGAAACCTTTTTCAACCCGGCTAGCTCGTTTCTACGCTCCTCGGCTAAACTATCCACCGTGACTTTCGTCCGGACAAAATCGGCCCTCACGTAACGTCCCGCTTCCAGAAAAGACCCGCCTTTCGGAAATAATCTCTTTTTCATGTAATTATTCGCCTCGGCCCCAATCCCGCTAAACGTGGCCTCTTGGTTATTCTCGGTAATCACGAGTTCTAGGTCATCCCCCGGCGTCAGGTACAGCGTATTCCGACTGATAGAAAAATACTCCGACTTTTTCAACTCGATAATCGTGTCAAAGTAACCATTTTCATCCGTATGTATCAAAATATCACGACTATCGCCAATCATGGAAGCCGTCCCATTATAACGCATCACCTCTGCGGGAACCATTCCCTTTAATTGACCTTTTAAATGAACCGTGATCGGTTTTTCCGAGCAAGAAAAACACGAAAACAATACAAAAAATAAATATACAATATTTTTCATCCTTCTTTTTTAATAAATAAAACAAAGAAGTTACGGGTCAATCCTCCGGCTCCTGCAATACCCCCCTTATTAACCCGTAACCGACAATTTTACCTACCGTTCATTCGGTTGCATATTCGGATTAAAACTCAATACTTTCGGCGGTATCGGGAATATGTATCTCGGACTATTGGGTTCCAACGTGAAAGTTTGACCATTAGCCACGTGAGTAATCGTTTTGGCATAACGAGGCTCCCGGTTCAAACGTTTCAAATCAATCACTCTCGTACATCCCAACATACACATCTCTTTCCGTCTTTCTGCCAACACCTTATCCAACGCCTCTTGATTCGTGGCCGCCGTTTGTGGCTGATACCCTACAATCCTATACTCCAACAACTGATCCAGATAAAGCATCGCCTGATCCTTACTTCCCACACGAGCTTCACACTCTGCCGCTATCAGGATAACTTCAGGCACGGACATCGCCATATTTGCATAAATATAAGGCAACCACAAGTAATGGTCATAATTCACACCCCAAGCATAATTGGAGAAGAAAAGTTTAAACCTCATGTCATTATCATGATCGTACAAAGCTACCAACTCGTCCGAACCGAAGGCTGTCCCGGAAAAACCAAACGTCCACGGGGCCAGTCGAATATAAATATGCTCCGGGTTATCCGCACCATAAGGAACATTTATACGACCGATACTTTTATCCGGATCAACCACGGAATAATTCTTTAAATCAAGTAAAGAACTATTTTCTGCCAAAGAAAGTTTGGCATATTTCAGCGCCTCGTTATACTCTCCCATGTACAAGTACATCCGGGCTAACATTCCCAGTCCCACAGGCTTGGAAGCCCGGTAGGCCGTTTTCTGTTTACTCGGCAAATAAAGAGCTGCCGTATCCAAATCTATCAATATCTGATCGTACACCTGTTGTACTGTTGCTCTCTCCAAGTTGGATTTATTGATTTCCTTATCCAGCATCAGAGGCACACCAGGATCTGTCGCTGCCGTATTCTTGTCATAATGATTCGCATACGCATTTACCAAAGTAAGATATTCAAACGCCCTTCCCACCAATGCCTCAGCACGCAGGGAACGTTTTTTATCCAACGTAACATCTTCCACTTCCATCACCCCCTCGATAATCGTGTTATAATAATAAATCCGGTTGTACGAATATTCCCACAAACCATCTGTTTCTGCATCCCCGAATATCTCCGCTTGGAACGTGTACAAATTCCGATTAGGTACTTCTAGATCGTTAAAATTCACATTCCCGTCATCCGGTAAATAGACATCATCCGTCATAAAATTCGGGTACGAATCGGAAGCCTTCAGTAATTGAGCGTAATTAATCAATTTCTCGTAATCCTCGTAATATCTCGGGATAACTATTCCTTTCGGCTGAAGATCCAAAAAACTATCACACGAGACAAAACATCCCGTAAAACACAGTAAAAATAAATATATCTTGTTTCTCATAATATTTAATGTTTTAGAAAGTTACTGATACTCCTAATGTACATGTTGTCGGAACCGGCAAGGTTCTACTTCCCCAACCGTAACCGGTTGTCGTGTATGCTTCCGGATCAAGATCACTGTCGTTAGCCACCCAACGCCATAAATTACTAACCTGACAATTCACGGACATATTTTCCAAGCTAAACTTTCGAATCCATTCTTTCGGTAAATCGTAAGTTAACGTCACGTCACGCAACTTGATATAGTCTCCTTTAATAACATGCGTATCAAGCGCATACCATACTTGCTTTAACGTATAAGAAGCATTTCTGTTCATAGCCGGTGCAATACCTTTGATTTTCTCGTCTCCCGGTTTTTTCCAATGGTTCATCGCTTTTTTAGAGATATTGCTCGTGACGCTACCCGTTAAATAAGGAGAAATCTCGTCTCTCAACACGTGCCCACCATTATATATAAACATAAATGACAAACTCAATCCCTTGTATCTAAATCTATTAATTAAAGAAGCCGTGTAAGGTGGACGTGTCGTTCCCGAATACTTCAATTCATCTATAGAGCCGACATTTGATACTTTCTTGCCATCCTTGTCATATACCAACGGAGCCCCATTTTCAGGATTAAGTCCCGCATCCTTGTAACTGAACAAACTATACATCGGACGCCCCTTCGTGTGTACCACTCCTTGCACGTAAGAAAATACCGTGGTACCACTATGTTTCATCTTAGTTATTTTATTCTTATTGTACGAAAAATTCAAATTAGTCCGCCACTCAAAATTAGGCTTTGAAATATTGATACTTCCTAGCGCCACTTCAATACCCTTATTATTCAAACTACCGTAATTCACCTTCAAACTGCTCCATCCTAACGTCGGATCCGTATCTCGATTTCCCAGCAAATCCGTACTCTTGCGAATATAGTAATCTATCGTACCGTTTAACCTCGAATTCAAAATCGAAAAATCTACACCGATATTCGTAACAGCTGTCTTTTCCCAACGCAATTCCGGGTTAGGTGGACTTTTAATATTATTACTAAAATCCCCCGTCCAATTATTATAACCGTAATCCTCCACTGTCAAGTAAGGTCCGGATTCTTTCGACACATTACCGTTTATTCCATAAGTCAAACGCAAATTCAGTCGATCGACCCACTTTACATTTTGCATAAACTCCTCTGATGCCATAAACCAACTGGCTCCAACAGACCACAACGGACGATACTGGTACTTCGGATCTGTACCAAATAAATTGGATTGATCCACACGAATACTCCCGTTAACGGAATAACGATTATTATACGTGTAAGATGCATTACCATAGAAAGAAACATAACGATCTTCGTCTTGCTCAAAATAATTCCAATCCCAATCCACCCAATTATAAGAACCGGAAAGAGCTTCCGTTCCACTTATCGGACTCATTTCATTAGGATTAACAGGTTTATAACTAAGGCTGTGATCATCATATCCCATCTTGTAAACACTTGTCTTGGTATCTCGAATCAACCTACGTTCCGCACCTGCCAAGGCTACCACGCTATGTATTTCCTTAAATATCCGGTTAAAGTTCACTTGTCCCCTCATCGTGTAAGAGTAAATGTCTTCCTCTAATTGTAACAGTTGTCCACCGGAAGGAATATTCTGTGTAATTTCTCCAGTTTTAGCATCTACCGTGGTCGCATCATTTACCATATTCCTCACATAATAAGAATCCTTATCATACAACTGTCTATCCTTAATCTGGGTATTCTCCGTCTGGTATCTCAAATCCACGGTCAATCCCTCCATAATCTTCACGTTAAAACCTACCTGCAACCGATAATAAGAAGATTTGTCCTTATAATGTTTGCGATCCAACTCCTCTAACGGAATATATCTCTCGTTCAACAAACCAAGACTCTCCAAGCGATCCAACTCGTAATCCGATTTATTCTTTCTCCATTCCCGGGGACTTCCGTCATCATTTCTCAACATCTGGTAAGAAATTCCTCCCGTGTACAAAGACAACTCCGTGGTCCTCCGATCTCCTGCTGAATTTATATCATCAAAACCATTTTTCCCGCTATCCTTCGTGAAGCTACCGATCACGCCAAAATCTGCCGACAACCAATCAAAAAACTTCACGTTTTCTTTCAATGTGAAACCGATTCTCTCGTCACTACGATTCTTCTCGTAAGGATTATTACCGTAATAATTCAATGAAATCAAGTAATTATTTTTCTCCGTTCCTCCCGTGAGCGACAAGTTATGCTGGTGCGTGATTGCCGTTCTCAGAAATTGATCCTTAATTTGATTCTTGTTATTCGAATTCCGGTACTCGTTCAATTTCTGTTGTAACTCGGTCTCTCCGATCTGCCCCTGCTCTGCCATATATAACAACTCCGTTACCTCATTCAGAGCATTCCTCTTATTCAAGTTATCATAGGGAGTATGATAATACTCGAACCCTTCCACCTGCAAATCCACCAACTGGGAACTATTCATCAATTTCAGGTAATCTAAATCTGGAAGTGGTTTAAACTTCACACTACCGTCATAAGTTATTCTAGTCTTACCACTTTTCCCGGTCCGAGTCGTGATCACGATCACCCCGTTAGCCGCACGGGCTCCATAGATTGAAGCCGCCGTAGCATCTTTCAACACGGAAATATTCTCCACATCCGCCGGGTTAATAGCCTCTATTTTCCCCTCGTAAGGAACCCCGTCCACCACGTACAAGGGATCACGATTCCCGTAAACCGTAGATACACCTCGAATACTCACCTGCTTGTTATAATTCACTAAACCTGTTACCAATCCCTCGATCCGGGACATAATATCCGTCTCCATCTTTCCCTTGTAATCTTTTGCAGTCACCACGGAAAACGATCCGGTAGCTCGTTCCTTCGAGATCTTCTGGTATCCGGTAACAATGACCTCATCTAAATTCTCCGCCTCCGATTCCAGCACCACGTTCACCTCTTGCTGTTGCGCCCCTACCGTGATCTCTTTATTCTTCATGCCCACGAATGAAAAAACCAACACGACAGGCGTATCCCTATCACTCTGTAACTCAAACTTCCCGTCAATATCGGTAGCAACACCCGTCATCGTCCCTTTCACCAACACGGTAACCCCCGGTAGCGGTAGTCCTTTATCATCTTTCACAATACCTTTTATCAACCGTTTTTCCTGCATGGCAGGTTGCTCCCCCTTAGCCCGAATCAAGATAACGTTATTATAAAATTCAAACTCCAGATTCACCTTCTCCAGCACCATTTTCAAAACCTCTTCTAGTTCCATGTCTTTCACCTTCACAGAAACTTTCCCTGCCTTATTCACCAATTTCGAATTATACATGAAACGCTGTTCCGTCTGTTGTTTTATCGCCTTCACGAACTGTTCCACGGATACATCCGATAAATCGAGAGACACCATATTCTTCTGCGAATAAACGTTCGCAGACAGATTTAAACTGAACAAGAAAACAAATACGATACAACATTTCATCATCATTAAATTTTTCTTGTACCTTTTTAATAGATCAAAAGACCTAATTAATCGCTTTTTTTTCATACTATTGTACAATTTATATTAGAAATATAGATTCACGGAAACCGGATGCCGAACCTGAGAAATTTGTTATCCGGTTTCTTTTTTTATTTATACAAAACAACTGTATTCCCTTTTATTTCATAATGAACCTCTTTTAAACGCTTCAATAGTTGTAAGAATGTGTTAATCGAATCATACCTTTCCAGATTTCCCGTGTATTCCAGTTCTTTCAAACTGTCATCCAGGAAAATCACGTTCACCCCGTACCACCGTCCCAAGATTTTCATGATCTCCGACAAAGTTTCATTTCTAAAAACAAACAAACCGTCTTTCCACCCCACGTATTCCTCTACATTCACCTCCCTTTTTTCCAACCTACCAGCCAAGTGAAGCACGGCTTGTTCTCCCGGTGATAAAACCACACTTTCATTCTCTTTCGACTGGAAACAAACCTTTCCCGTCACTAACGTCGTGTAATCCGTTTCTCCGGGATAAGCCCTGATTCCAAAGGAAGTTCCCAATACAGTAACATCACCTGTTTCCATGCTTACGATAAAAGGACGGGAATCTTTCTTCACTTCGAAAAAAGCCTCTCCTGAAAATATCACCTTCCTTTTTTCTCCAAGGAAAGCCACCGGGTACTTCAATCGGGAACCCGCATTCAACCAAACTTCTGTTCCATCATCCAAAAGAACATGACATTCACCACCAATAGGCACAATCAATTCATTATAAACATCTTTTATAGCTTCTTCCTTCCCTGAAGAATACGAAAGACGTCCATTTTCGTATTTCACCACACTTCCCTTCGCCTCTTTTAGCTCCAATGGTTGCTTACCGATCTCGACCGTTCGCCCATCTGTCAATTTCAATATAGCCGCATTGCTTCCGGGATGCACTATATGCTGCGTTATTTCCGCTAACTTCTGCTCCTTACCCTGACGTTCCCAATGATAAACAAACACAAACACTAGCATCAAGACCGCAGCAACCGACGAACTCCACGTGATCCACCGACGAACCAGAGTATGATGCCGGTAAACTTTTAACTTATTAAAAGCCGGCCTATATTCATAGGTATCAAATTCTCGAAATTTATCCAACACAAAAGTTTCATCTGATAGTTGATCATACGCTTCTTTCAAATAATCATCTTGCAAAACATCATCCAACTCCTCCTTTTCCCTATCAGAAAGCGAAATCGAAAAAGATTTTCGAAATAACTCCACCACCCTATACAAATCTAATTTCATCTCCTGTTATTTTATATTACCCAAGTAGTTACGACCATTGTTACCTAAAACACTTAATATCAATAATGGATCGTTTATTAATAGGAACGACAGATAAGCCAATATTAGATTATAAAAAAAGTAACTATTTGGTTTTAAGAGATATGAAAAAAGACAGAAATTGAAATATCAAACGTTTAGCAGACTGTAAATAAACGATCATTTAATTGTATAATACATGAAGTCATAAAGAGTATGACAATAACGATAAAAAGTTTTGATTAAATTAAAAACAACAGAACCGAATCTTTCAACTTCTCTCGTAAATACTTAAAACTTCGATTTTTCTGTGTTTTCACCGTATGAATCGTGATCCCTAACTTTTCTGCAATTTCAGGCCCGGACAATCCCAAAACACTTAATTCCATTATTTCCCGGGCACCATCCGGCAATTCCTTGATATAACAATATAATTGTCTCAATAACTCATCCCTCACGGTAATAGCAAAAATTTCGTCTGAAAATTCCACTTCTGCCTCCAAAATGATTTTCTGTTCTATTCCCTTACGAATTTGAACATTACGCTTATAAATCAATGCATTGTTATAACAAGAGCGATACAAATAAGAAGTCAATTCCTTCATATCCCCAAACTGTTTGGAAGATTTCCAGACAGCCACCAAAACATCCTGCACGATATCCTGAGCTTGATCCCGGTCTCGCAAGATATTGTTCACGTAAGAACACAGCACGGCATAATACCCTGCATAAAGATCTTCCCACGCCCGCATATCTTTTTTATTAACGCCTTCTAGTAATGAATCAAAATCTATTGACATAAGAGGGATATTTAATAAAACAAATATATGCAGAAAAATAAACTTTTCACAATTTAAAGAAATAATATAAGATAATATTGCCCCATAAATGCCTTTGCCTTACTCCCATCTTAAGCTTACATCTATTCGTTATTTCTCTGTTATAGTTTCGATATGTCTTCGTTCCTATAAAGGAAAATATATCGAAACTATAACAGAGAAATAACACGATATACGTAAGATTTAGTATGGATTATCCCAAAGGCAATAAAAAAGCATCTTTCCAAGATCAAACTCGTGATCATGAAAAGATGCCTAATAATACATTCAAGTCCGACTACTCGAACTCTTTTAATGTTTTCTCGATAATACCTATCGCTTCAATTAATTGCTCTTCATTGATTACCAAAGGCGGGGCGAAACGGATAATATGCTCGTGGGTCGGTTTAGCCAACAAACCATTATCACGCAACTTCAAACATACATCCCAAGCCGTCTTGCCATTCTTCGGGGTAATTACCACCGCGTTCAGCAAACCTTTACCGCGGACAATTTCCACCATATCGGATTTAATCGCCTCCATTCTCTCCCGGAAAATCTTACCCAGTCTTTCGGCATTCTCTTCCAGTTTCTCATCCTTGATTACCTGTAAAGCTGCCATAGACACCTTAGCCGCAATGGGATTTCCCCCGTAGGTTGAACCGTGTTCTCCCGGCTTAATGGTCAGCATGATCTCGTCATCTGCCAACACGCAGGAAACAGGCATCAATCCTCCGGAAATGGCTTTACCCAGAATCAAAATGTCCGGTCGCACCCCCTCGTGGTCACACGCCAGCATTTTACCCGTGCGGGCAATACCGGTCTGCACTTCATCAGCCATAAACAACACGTTATGAGCCTTACACAAATCGTATGCTTTCTTTAAATACCCTTCATGTGGCACGTAAACGCCAGCCTCTCCTTGAATCGGTTCCAAAAGGAATCCCGCCACGTTCGGGTCTTTCAACGCCTCTTCTAAAGCAGGAATATCATCGTACGGTATTCTCACGAATCCGGGAGTAAAAGGCCCGAATCCGGCATAAGAAGAAGGATCGTTAGAAAGTGTAACAATCGTGATTGTACGACCGTGGAAATTATTATCGCAAACAATAATCTTGGCTTGGTCGGCGGGTATTCCCTTCACGTCATATCCCCAACGACGGCATAATTTCAAGGCGGTCTCGTCAGCCTCGGCACCACTATTCATTGGCAGCACCTTATCGTAGCCGAAATATTTAGTAATATATTCTTCCCATTCACCCAACACGTTATTATAGAAAGCCCGGGAAGTCAAAGCCAACTTTTTGGCTTGCTCCGTCATTGCCTCTACAATCTTCGGGTGGCAGTGTCCTTGGTTCACGGCAGAATAAGCCGACAGAAAATCGAAATAACGTTTTCCGTTAACATCCCACACGTAAATACCTTCTCCTTTTTCTAACACCACGGGAAGTGGATGGTAATTGTGAGCACCGTATTTGGCCTCTCGGTCCATGTACTCTTGTTCGGTCATTTTTTTCATGATATAATTTTAGTTAGGTTCGACGTTTTCACGTAACGAGCACAATTTGACGAAAAAAAATCAAAAAAACAATGATAAAGAGTTGAAAATTGAGAATGGAAAGTTAAAAAATGAAAATCATTGCTTATTATCAGAGGATTGCATGGAGGCTGAGGGTCGTTTTTTCCGTTTAAAAATAGCCAGATATTTACGGAATAATTCCCGGAAGGTATCGAACGTCTCCTGGTAAGAGACACCGACACCCTGCACGGTTTCGGTCGCATTGTAGGTAATCTTCTCATCTGTATGTGAATAGGCCTTCAGATGGAGTGTTCCTTGGCGATTCAATTTCACATCCACGTCAAAATCACCCGTGATTGATGTATTGGAATTAGTCTTTGCTTTCTCCATCATGTTACCGTTAGCAGAAATCGTCACTCGGTTATTCCAAATCTGGGTCGATAAAGCCAGCTCGAACTCGTTCGTCGTGACCTGATCACCCGGACGATAAGAAAAACCGATATCAAAATTATTACTGATCTGTGATAACCAACGGGATAATTGATTGGACAACAACTCACTCGCCGTTGTCACCCCCATCTGGTATCCCGTGTTCCGTTCTTCCAATTCGGCATCCTTCTCAACATAATCCGGGGTATAGAATTTATTCAACATCAGCAAAGAAAACATCTGTTTATTAATCTCATCCTGACTGGAGAAAAAACTCTGCATCAGACTTCGCATCTGCACGTCGAGAGAGGGGAAATTAATGCCAAACTGCACGTTCGGATTCATCAGATTCTCTCCCAACTTCAACTCGCACTCAACAGGTACTTTCGTTGTCTTATCCACAGTCGTCGTGGTTCCGGCAAGCAAATCACTCAAAGAGGTACGCAAATTATATATAGCGCTCACGTCGATCGTGGCATCATATGGCGAACCATTCCACCTGATACTTCCCCCAGGGTTCAGCACAAACTTTTTATTAATCAAATTACTCAACGTGAACAAGTAATCCCCCTTTTCAATCTTGTACTCCCCGAACATATCCAACTCGTTATCTTTCCCCAATCCGAAACGCAGATTACCACTTCCCACCGTTTTCAAAATATCCCCGATCGTGGGGTCAAAAATAATCTGCACTTCCAGATTATTATTGATCTCGATATTAGCATTCAAATCAAAATTGGAAACCAACGAAACACGTTCTTCACCCGGACGACGCCCTCCATCCGGCTGACGATTGTTTATAAAATGCAGGAAACTCCCGTCTTCCTCCGTCAATGCCGAAGTTAAAGGAATATAAAGTACGGAATGTGCCTCCGGTTTCAAATTCACGGACAAAGCCCCGCCCCCGGACAAATTATTCATCCGGGTTTGTCCCGTGATATATAATTGTCCGTAAAACGTATCATTCTGGTTTGCTTTAGTATTCAACACCCGGAAGTTATTAAATTTAAGCGACACGTCGTATAAATTCGAATTCAGATCGTAATATCCCGAACAAACAGACGCGTGTCCCTTGGCATCATATATCTTGAAATTATCCAGCACGACCCGATTATTTTTCACAGGCAAGCGATCATCGACTTTAAAAGCCGTGTTCAACCCGGCTACTGTAAGCGATACGGAATCCATTTCCAAAAAACCGTCTATCGAAGCCTTTTGTGTCGTTCCCTTCATAACCAAATTACCAGAGATCGCACCCTCACCACCCTTCAACATATCCGGGAAATAACCTGCCAGATAATTCACCTCTATCCGGGAAAGTTCCAAATTCACATTCAAACTGTCTGTCGAAGGTTTATAATACCCGAACACCCCTATAGGGGTTCTCTCTTTCATCCGATTTACCATGCTTATTTCCAAAGCACTATTCGAGGCATCCCAACGAGAATTCAAATCCAGTACACCTAAGGTGTCCCGGTTAACTCCCCACTGATTCACATTCACGTTCGCATATATCAAATTATCTTTATACAAATCTTGAATTCTCACTTCACCATTCACCTGACCGAAAAGTTGTAATTTATTATCAAAAAGAATCTTATTAAACTCGGTCAAACTGAAATCATGAAACTCCAAAGAAAGAACATCACGAGGATTATCCGTCACCCGTCCCCACAAACGAAAACGTTGTTCTCCCCGGCTGATTTCAAAATTATTCACGAAAATGTCATTATCCTCTTTCAAGATCATGGAACGCGCCACATGCCATGTACTATCCGCCATGACAAACGTACTCGGATGAATAAAAACCTGGGTCAAATGACGATCCCCGTATTTCAACAAACGCAAGTTAGCCGAAAATGACCCGCTATAACTCTCCCTCTCCCAATTACACCAAGTTAGACGCTCACTCACGTTATTCGTGTTTACTTCTATCACGTTTCGCACGTTATACAACTTTCCGAAATTCATATATTTCAATTCATCAGCCGTGTACGTGCAGTGTAAGTTTATCCCGTCCCCATTCAGTTTCATCCGAGAATCACGTAATTTAAAATCACCATAGGAAATCGTATCTGCCACCAAAGACAACTCGACCTGACGATCTGCATAATGATACTCACAGGCCAAATTCCCTCCCCGGGACAGCTTCAGTTGCGGGTAAGCCACTTTCAAAAAAGGATTAATATCATTTAAATGCACGTCCAGCATCAGGCTCGTACCTTCCGGCAAAGTCTTGTCAACAGCATACTTATAGTCGGGTAAATAACTTACCAAAAAACTATTCCACAAATCGGTCACTTCCAAGGAATGAAAAAAACCTTCCATCGTCACGTCCGCCACATCCGACTGTAATTGAGTGAAACTGTACTCACCCAGTATAGTCGTGGAGAATTTCAAGGAATCGGTACTCCACGTTCCCCTGCTATTCTCGTATTTCAACCCCGGCACCAGTAATTCCACCCAACGATTATCCTCGCTTTGTTTCAGCGTACCACTAAAATCAAATTCAACAGACTCACTTTCACCAAAAACAGAGGGGGCCCACGCATCCCACTGACGCACGTTCACATAGCCTTCGGTCTTTGCCAGACTCAACGTGTCGCCCATAACATAATCTAAAAGGATATCTGCCTGCAAACTATCGTTTTTCACGGAAGAAAGTAGATATAAATGATCGTCTTTCGTTCCCAATGTCAAACGAAGATTCCGAATTTCCCGATCAAATAACTGCAAACGGCGTATATCGCTTGATAAATTGAATCGAGAAATCGAATCGCCCAGTACACCATCGAACTTTCCGAAAAACGACCCTCTTCCCAAAAAAGATTGTCCCGTGAGGAATCCAAATTGGACTTGTCCCAAACCGAACCAACCATCGTAACGAATATCCCCGATATTGTCCATCACGCAATTAAAAAGCACACTCCCCACCATCCCTGGAGTCGTGGTACGAGCTTTTATAGCAAAGTCTTCAATCTTTCCCTGAAAATTCCCATCGAAAGTAAAGACGTCATATTTATGCAAGATTTCCGGAATCTTCACGTAATGGCTTTCAAGCCAAGGCATATAAATAGCTTCTAATTCCGGTGGCGACACCTTCGTGTCCGTAAAATCAATATTGAAATCCGTCTCGAAAAAAGCAGGTAACCCGTGCGATGCGAATGAACCATGAAGCACGCTCTTATCGCCCAGGTAAACCTCTAAATCACGTCCTTCCAGATTGTTTATCGTATTAAAAACCACCCCGCTACCGAAAACAGTATTATGCATCCCCAATAACTTCCCGTTAAAATACGCCAAATCATCAAAATTTACCCTAGAATCGGTAAACACGTAACGCTGTTGCATCCTCGTGGTAAAATTACGCCAGTAATCGTGTTCCGGGACCCAGTTATACTCCAACGTATCCAAGTAAACCTTACTTTGTTTCGTCTGTATAAACGTGTTTGTTATCAATAAATTATCATCACTCGCCACGACTTCCCCTCCCATATTGGTCACCTCGAAACCTGACTTTTCCCTGAAACGAAGTCCATCAATTTTGGCCCTGTATTGCTTGTTCGAAAAATCAATACCAAAAATACGCACGTTCAAATTCCGGCACTCCACGTCCGTCCAGTTAATCCCGTAATCTGTCGGTTCATAATCGCTCTCGATATACCGGAAACGACAGTCTTTCAATATTACCTGGGTCAGATTCACGTTCCATCCCGAGGAGGTTTGAGGCACGGTATCGGCCTTAGAAGACGAAAAAGAATTAATGAGCTGTTCCACGTTTGTAAGACTCTCTCCCCCATCTTGCCTACGTTCAATCCATAAATTAAACTTGGCTTTTTCGAAAGCAGCCTCCGTAATCGTGAAACGTCTTTTCACGAAACTCACGGAATCCACCTTCATCACTAGCCGCTCGCAAAACACAAGCGTATCCTGTCGACAATCCCGAACAAACACATCATTCAGGATCAGTGACTCAATCGGGCGAAATTCCACTCGTCCGATAGAAATCGTGGTTCCCGTCCGCTCCTCTAAAATACGGGTAAAATAATCTACTAACCTCGTCTGTACAAACGGGGTCATTAAAGCCATGTATGCGGCAAAGGCCAAAAAGACCAATCCTATCACACACCGGGATAATATGGAGATTATTTTTTTTATGCTGTCATTATTTTAGTTTGCACGCAAATTTATTAATATTGCAGGACATTTCATCTTAATAATTGAAAATTAAAAATGGAAAGTTGAATATGAAAAAACTGTCATTCATAATCTAAAATCAAGAAATTAAAATGGGATTTGTGCGATTGGAATCTAAAATTTAAAATCTAAAATCTAAAATTAAAATGGGCGTTGTAATTCTCGGTATTGAATCTTCTTGCGACGACACCTCGGCCGCTATACTAAAAGACGGGGTTGTGCTATCGAATGTTATTGCCAGTCAAAAGGTTCACGAGGCCTATGGAGGAGTCGTACCAGAATTAGCATCCCGGGCACACCAGCAAAACATTATCCCGGTGGTAGCGCAAGCCTTAAAACAGGCCGGCATCTCGGAAAATGAAGTAAATGCAGTGGCCTTTACCAGAGGTCCCGGATTACTAGGTTCTCTCCTTGTGGGAACGTCCTTTGCCAAAGGATTCGCTATCGCCAAACAAATACCCATGATCGAGGTAAACCATTTGCAGGCACATATTCTCGCGAACTTCATTAAAGAACCGGGCGTGGAATCCCGTCACCCGAAATTCCCGTTCCTAACCCTACTCGTGTCCGGAGGGAACTCGCAGATTATTATCGTACGGGACTACCTAGACATGGAAGTTATCGGGCAAACCATTGATGACGCGGCGGGAGAAGCCTATGACAAATGCGCCAAGGTAATGGGACTCTCCTATCCCGGAGGGCCGGTAATCGACCGTCTGGCAAAAGAAGGCAACCCGGAAAGATTCACGTTCAACAAACCGAATATTCCCGGATTGGATTATAGTTTTAGCGGGCTGAAAACCTCGTTCCTGTACTTTATCCGGGATGAAATCAAAAATGATCCGGATTTCATACAACATAACCTCAATGATCTATGTGCCTCGTTGCAAAAAACGATCGTTGATATCCTCATGGCCAAATTGGAAAAAGCCGCTAAACAAACCGGAATCAAACAAATAGCCATTGGAGGTGGTGTATCAGCCAACTCCGGGTTACAAAAAGCCGTGTATGCTGAAGGAGCCCGCCTTGGTTGGAAGGTTTTCATACCCCGGTTGGGATTCTCGCTGGATAACGCAGGGATGGTTGCCGTTACGGGATATTACAAATACCTGGCATCACAGTTTATCGGCTTAGAAGCCCCGGCAGATGCCCGTATGAGCTTGAGAAAAATTTAGAATGAAATGTCTAGCGAAAACGTGATTAACAAGATTTAAAATTAAAAATATGAAAGTTCTAGTTACTTACAACATTCCCCGCGAATCATTCGCCAAACTGGGAAAAGAACACACGATTACCATGCCGGAAGGCGAGTATTTCACCACGGAAGAATTAATTAAACTTGTTCCGGATTACGACGTTATTCTAGGCATCTTCACCCGCACGATCGATAACGCCGTTATCGAAGCCGGAAAAAAGTTAAAAGTAATTAGCAATTTCGGTGTCGGTTACAACAACATCGACATCAAATTTGCCCGTTCCAAAGGCATCGCTGTTTGTAACACCCCGAAAGCAGTGTGCTTTCCAACGGCAGAAATGGCCATGGGTCTCATGCTGAGTGCCGCACGCCGAATTACCGAATGTGACCGTCGCATCCGGGTTGAAAAAGAAAGTATGTGGGGTGTTATGAAAAATCTCGGATTCACGCTGGAAGGACGCACGCTGGGAATTATCGGCATGGGAAATATTGGCAAAACAGTGGCTAAACTGGCAGAAGCATTCCGAATGAATGTTATTTACTACAATCGCCGGAGTACAGTAGAAGGATACGAGAAAGTTGATCTTGACACGTTGTTGAAAAGATCGGATTTCGTCTCCATTCATACACCACTGACAGATGAAACCCGTCACATGATCGGAAAACGGGAAATCGAATTGATGAAACCGACCGCTATCCTGGTAAATACGGCTCGCGGTGCTGTCATCAATGAAAAAGAATTAGCTATCTGTTTACAAAATAAAACAATCGCCGGGGCTGCCTTGGATGTGTTCGAGGATGAACCCCATGTTACTGAAATGCTCTATGGCTTGGATAACGTGATCCTTGCACCGCACAACGCTACAGGCACTATCGACACGCGCATTGCCACCGGGCAGGAAGCAGTTGATAACATCCTGAACTTCTTTAATGGTACTCCCACTAATGTTGTAAATTAATGAAAACAATTATCACAATGCTGGTTCTAACAGTATTATGCGGCGCAATCAGCACACAAAACATCAAATTACCCGCCCCGAAAAAGAGCGGGGGGAAAGCTCTCATGGACTGTTTGAACGAACGGCAAACGGACCGGAATTTCGACACGAAACAACTATCCTTACAGGATCTTTCCGACCTCGTGTGGGCGGCAAACGGTATTAACCGCCCGGAAAGCGGCAAACGAACAGTTCCCACCGCCACCAACTGGCAGGAAATGGTACTTTATGTGGCCACAGCAGATGGTATCTACCGTTATAACGCCGAGAAACATGAACTGGAACTTGTGAAGAAAGGAGATTTCCGTAAAGAATGTGGACCACAACCTTTCATGAGTGTCGCTCCCGTGTGTTTTATCTACACGGCCGACCATAACAAGGAAGGGCGAATCACGAACCCGGAACACCAAAAAGAATACTCTTACCACCATGTTGGCTACATGGCACAATCCGTTTACCTGGTATGTGCCGCAAAAGACATGGCAACCGTTCTCATCGGTTCCGTGAATAAGGAAGAATTAGCCAAAGTCATCGGACTCCCGGCAAAACACATTGTTATCTACACGCAACCCGTGGGATATAAAAAGAAATAATTCAAACCGCCTTCGGGCGGTTTTCTTTTATCTCCTCTTTCTAAAGTTATATTGTTATAACCCTTTTCGACAAACGCAATCCACCAGATGATCGTCGATAAACCCCGCTGCTTGCAAATGAGCGTAACAAATCGTAGTTCCAAAGAATTTAAATCCCCTTTTCTTCATATCCTTACTCATGGCATCAGATTCGGGAGAAAATGCAGGAATCTCACTTAAAGCCCGCACAGTATTGACAATCGGTTTCCTGCCGGGAAAGAACGATAATGTATAGTCATAAAAACTACCGAATTCTTTTTGTATATCAAGAAATAGCCTTGCATTGGTGATCGTCGATTTGATTTTTAGACGATTTCTCACGATGCCCTCAAACTGCATTAACCGTTCAACATCTTCATCCGTCATTCGCGCCACCTGTTCGGCATCAAAATCACAAAAGGCCTTGCGGTATCCCTCCCGTTTCCTAAGGATCGTTATCCAACTCAATCCGGCTTGAGCGCTCTCCAACACTAGAAATTCAAATAATTTCTTATCATCGGTCACCAATTTTCCCCACTCTTGATCATGGTATTTCACATATAGTTCGTCTGTTCCGCACCAACCGCAACGTCCGTTTATTAAATCTTGCATAATAATAATATTTATAACCCATTACAAATGTAGTTATTATTTCATCCATACCTACAATTATCAAATGTAAGAATACTGTTTACGCCACAAACTCCGTTAAACAACTCACTGAACTCCTTTATATTATTAAAGAAATTAAATATTGCCATGCAAAAAATCCCCAAAAACTATTGCGTCAAAACCAAAAAGCTGTATATTTGCACCCGAAATAATTGTTCTTTGAACAAAGGGGAGATACCAAAGTGGCCAACTGGGGCTGACTGTAACTCAGCTGACATCGTCTTCGTAGGTTCGAATCCTGCTCTCCCCACATACTGCGGAAATAGCTCAGTCGATAGAGCACTAGCCTTCCAAGCTGGGGGTCGCGGGTTTGAGTCCCGTTTTCCGCTCTCATTTTAAAGCACTTACGAAGGTAGGTGCTTTTTTCATTTCAACGGTTTTAGTGGGTTTTACCCCCCCTCATGTAAACCAAGATGTAAACCAAATCGTCATCCGGCTCCCTTTACCTGTATAAAAACAAAAAAGTAATGGTAATCCTACCGAGAATTAGGGGAGAAGATACCTCTTTTTCGAAGCTGATTCAGAGCTTACTCGTGGCTCATACAGTCCGGATAGGATAAGCTCCGGCTAAGCTCTGAACGAGTAACAAATGAGAGATAGTTTCTCGATTACTTTACGGTTAAATCACGCTTACTTCTCTTTAGATTTACTTCCATGGGTTTACTTTGTTTAGAAACCGATGTCTACCTGTTGTAGATTCCATTATATAAAAAGATACCCTTCGACGAGACATCTCCCTTTCTTATTTTTGGCCATTTTCATGGTTTTTACCCCTCATGTAAGCAGAGATGTAAGCCAAATAAGCATTCATGCAAACCATGAAAATACTAGTCCCCCTTTTATTTCTATTACTAAAATTGTTTTTTGCTCCATTTTGATTATATATTTGCAAATGAAAATATGCACTCAACAAATGGCAGAAAATTTTATACATCGTTTACAGCAAAAAGAAAATCGTGCTTACATGGAATTGTACGATCATTATTTTGCCAAGCTGCATAGATTTGCCCGGAGTTTTGTATTTGATGGAGAGGTTGCCAAAGATATCGTCCAAAATGCCTTAATCAAACTGTATGAAAATATTTCTCAACTTGAGTCTGCTGTGAATATCGGCGCATATCTTTGCGTAACTGTGCGCAATAGTTGCCTGAATTATCTACGGGATCAGGGGGTGGAGGATCGTCATAAGATTCTTTACTTGCAAGCCGTCGAGCAAGCGGAAACATTGGAATGGCTAGACGATGAAGAGTTGATCAAAAATATAAAGAAAATTATTACCGAATTACCGGAAAAATACCGAAACATCTGCGAACTTCGTTTTTATTATAATCTAAAATATTCTGAAATAGCCAAACGTCTTGGTATCAGTGAAAATGTCGCAAAAGTCCAAATTCACAGAGCCATACAGAAAATAAAAGAAGCATTAGCCAATAACAATGAACACATTATAGGAATATTGATGTTCATTTTCCCCATCCTCTCTCTAGCTGAACCTTCACCATTAAATCGGGAATAATTCAAAGCAATAGCCTTACCACAAATTTTCAATTCCACCGGAATTACAAAAAAAAAATCTTTTTTTTGTAACCATTCATTAGTTACCGTGTTACTCGTATATAATGATATAATTTATACACTATGATAGATTGGTGGATTATTGAAAAAAGTTTAAATAAGAAATTAACACCTCAAGAAAAAAAATGCTTCGACGAGTGGTTAGAGGCGACTCCCAAGCATCGAGTGCTGTATGATAAAATCAAATATTCCGGCGACATGGATAACAACACCGCGGACTTCGATCGCTGGCGCCAAGCATTCCAAGAAAAACTAACTACACGTAAACGCCAGGAAAAGAAGCGTATATTTCTAAAACTGACAGTGGCTGCTGCCGTTCTATTTCTGTTTTTAGGAGGTGGATACTGGTGGTTTAACATGGAAAACAAAACGCATAACACCATAGAAACTTTCGCACAAGAACCAAACCGGGGTACCGTACGTTTAACAACAGCCTCCGGAGAAGTCCTAAACTTGTCATCTGAAGCAACATCGGATGTCTTGAAGGTCGACGGTGCCAAAATTGTTAAAGACCAAGGCACCCTTATTTATGAGAAAGCCCCCGAGGAACCACAAAGCGAGCAATCCGGATATAACAAAATAGAAGTACCAAAAGGTGCGGAGTATCGTCTGGTATTGAGTGACGGTACCCGAATATGGTTGAATTCGGATACACGCTTGAGTTATCCGACAAACTTCGAAAAAAATGTACGCGAAGTGGAAATACATGGTGAAGCCTATTTCGAAGTAAGCCACGATACAAGGAAACCGTTTATCGTACGTACCGGTGAATTGACCGTCACGGTGTTGGGGACAGAATTTAATGTCAATACCCGGATTCCAACTCATGTGCGTACAACCTTGGTAGAAGGGAAAGTCCAAGTTACGTTCAAAGAAGGCATTCCATATATTTTAACTCCGGGAGAAATGGCTTCGACAGATGTATTTTCCGGACAAACCACCGTAGAACAAGTAAATATCCAAAAATATATCGCATGGCGTCATGGACGATTCTGCTTTGAAGAAGCGACTATAGAGGAAATCATGCAGGAGTTGTCATTATGGTATGATCTGCAGGTGGAATACCAAAACCAGAAAGTAAAACAGGAAAAATTCAGTGGATATTTACCACGGGGAGAATCAGTTATGTCCATTCTCCAAAAAATAGAGCAAACCTCATACGTACATTTTAAGAGGGTACAAAATAAAATTATCGTCGGGTATTGAAATAAAATCCGGAAGAAAAACGGCAATTTTCTCCCGGAATGATCAAAACCTTAAAATAACATTTTGTCAAGTATTTATAGTATTAATCAACATTCCAAAAGTATGAAAAAAAATCGAACCATCCGATGGCCAGGAACAATCTGGCCACAGGAAATTGGAAAAATGATGAAATTAGTAGTAGTAATCTTTCTGACTTTGGGCGGTTTAAGTGTATCGGCACATACCTCAGCCCAACAACAGCACGTTACATTAGATTTGAAAGAGTGTACGGTGATGGAACTTTTTCAGGCTATACAGCAACAGACAGATTTGTTTTTCGTCTATAATCACCGGAATTTCGAACATATCGGGAAACTCAACGTTCAAGCAAAAAACGAAAAAGTGGAGGTTTTACTTAAACGAGTATTCAAGGATTCGAAACTCGATTTTGTATTCAATGAACAAACGGTAATCATCAAACCTCAAGAAAATAATAAAGCTGTCGTTCAAGGAATTATCCGAGATAAAGATAAATCGCCATTGCCGGGAGTGACCATTATAATAAAAGGGACAACCACGGGAGTGACATCCGATAAAGACGGTCGGTTCAAACTGGTTCTACCGTCTTTCCGGGAAACAACACTGGTATTTTCTTTCGTGGGAATGAAAACGCGGGAAATAGTTTGGAAAGGAGAACCCGAATTACATATTACGATGGAAGAAGAAGCCACCCAAATGGATGAGGTGGTGATCACCGGCTATCAAACAGTGGACCGCCGGAAATCCACCAGTTCCGTAACTTCCGTGAAAATGGAGGATTTGAATATTCCGGGAGTTTCTTCCATCGACCAGATGTTACAGGGGCAAATTCCCGATTTAATTTTCATGAGCAACTCCGGAGAAGTTGGCGTGGTACCTAAGTTACGTATTCGCGGTACTTCCACGTTGATTGGTAACCGCGAACCGTTGTGGGTACTGGATGGTATCGTGATGCAGGATCCCGTTGATGTACCGGCATCAGACTTGAATGATCCTGATTACATTAATCGTATCGGTAACGCCATTGCCGGAATCAACCCGCAAGACATCGAGCGTATTGACGTGCTGAAAGATGCCGCCGCAACCGCTCTTTACGGTACTCGTGCCGCCAACGGGGTTATCGTGGTAACCACCAAAAAAGGACGCATCGGACGCCCCATTGTTAATTACAATTTAACTACCACCTTTCGTCAACGCCCTTCTTATAACGACCGGGCCATTAACGTGATGAATTCCAGAGAACGTATGCAATTTTCCCGTGAATTGGTCGCACAACACTATCCATTTCCGGATGACATAAACATGGTAGGTTACGAGGGGCTATTAAATCAATTATATAATCACGAACTAACCGATGAACAATTCGAGAAAGAAGTGGAACGTCTCAGTGTTATCAACACGGATTGGTTCGATTTATTAACTAAAAACTCTGTATCACATTCTCACACGATCAGTATTTCCGGGGGGTCGTCTGAAGCAACTTATTATGCCTCGATCGGCTACACTCGTGATAATGATGTGGTTTGGGACAGTAACAACGAACGCTACACTGCCACGATGAAAATGAACACGAACCTCACTTCCTGGTTCAACGCTTCGCTGAACGTGAACGGGAATGTCTCTACCCGTCAGTATTATCAACAGGAATTATCTCCGATGGATTATGCCTATAAAACCACCCGGGCGTTACCCGCATATGACGAGAATGGGGAATATTTTTATTTTCAGAAAAGAAAATGGGGAACCATTAGTCCGGAATATTATCGATACAATATTCTCAATGAATTGGAAAACAGTTCCTACAACCAGCGTGGTTCTGCGTTATCTGTTACGGCAAACTTACAATTCAGTCTGATAAACTGGCTGAAAGCTAATGTTATTGCATCTTACCAGACATCGAACACGATTCAGGAAAGCTGGTGGGGAGAGCAAACCAACTATGCCGCAAAATTACGAGGCACAGAATATGGTGTATTGCCAGCACCCAGAACCGAAGGGGAACCGGATTATCTAGGTAATCCTACCTATACCGGGGGAACAAGCCTCTTGCCCTATGGAGGAGAACTTTCACACAATCAATCGGACAATCACTCTTATACCGTCCGTTTACAGTTGGACGGGAACTACTCTTTCGGCAAATCAGATCAGCATAACATTAACGGTTCCATCGGTTTTGAAATGAGTTCTACCCGCAACCGAGGTTATTCACGCACCGAACGTGGTTATTACAAAGACCGGGGCATGAGTTTTGTGAATGACATTGATCATGAGAAATTTCCCGATTATGCCCAGTGGGTACTACAAAATCCCGCTCGAATGACTGATGGTAAAAGTAATACCATATCAAGCTATGCTTCCATATCTTATAGTTACTACAACTATTTTACCGTGAATACCAATGCTCGCGTGGATGGCTCCAACGCATTCGGAGACCAAAGTAACGACAAACTGTTGCCTATCTGGTCGGCTTCTGCCAACTGGAACATTTCGGAGTTACCCGGCTTGAAAGAGACAAAGTGGTTGGACTTTCTCCGTCTGAAAGCATCGTTTGGTTACCAAGGAAACATGCTCAGTGATCAAAGTCCGGTGATGATTATTTCCAAAGAACCGCTAAATTCTCATTTCGGAGAGAACGTGGCTTCCGTTTCACGCTATCCCAACCCGAACTTGAAATGGGAAACCACCACTTCTTACAATTTAGGCATGGAACTTGGACTGTTTCAGAGAAAAGTGATGATAGAAGCCGAGTATTGGTGGAAACACACGGAGGATGCTTTTATGGATAAATCCATCGCGATGATGAACGGGGTTCCCAATGATATTTACCAAGTAAATCAAGGTGATATTGATAATCACGGGTATAATGTTTCTCTGACGTTCATGCCGTACCAATCTCAAGATTGGTTCTGGTCCGTATCGACGTCTATTTCCAAAACGTTCAATAAAATGAAGAGTAAAGTAGATGTCGATCAGTATGAACTTTCAAACTTCCTCAACGGTTCGGCTCTCGTGAAAGGCAAACCGATCGGCACTTTTTATTCCTACAAATTCATCGGGCTGAGTCCTGTGAATGGCGGACCGATGTTCGACGATTATGCAGACAACCCCGAAATATTGCGCGGTTTGAATAAATACGACACATATACTCGTGTCCTGACTCCCTCCGGACGACGTGAACCAACCATATCGGGGAACTTGAATACCACGTTACGTTGGAAAAATATCCGGCTGAACGGAAACTTCGCATACAGCCTCGGTAACAAAATTCGCCTGTTTGCTATTTACAACGCAGCTAGCGATGCGGTGATGGATGCCCAGAACATCCGACCCGAAAATAACGTCAGCAAGTTCTTCTTAAATCGCTGGCGCAAACCGGGAGATGAGCGCCACACGAACATTCCGGCTATTATAGGAAAAGGAGATGATAATTATTCTCTGTATGAAAGACATTGGAGCGATAAATATCAGGATATTCAGCCTTTGGCTACTTCCGTGTGGGAAATGTATGATTACGGCGACCACCGTGTCGTGAGCGGCAATTATTTGAAATGCTCCAATTTGGGCCTAACCTATCAATTCACTGAAACGATGCTGAAAAAATTGCGTTTGTCACGGTTGGATGTATCATTTTCAGCCACGAACCTGTTCACGATTTCGGCTAAAGAACTGAAGGGACAAACCCCGACCCAAGGAGGTTTCGCCAGCATCCAGTTGAGCGATCGGCCTACATATACTTTAGGATTAACTGTTTCATTCTAAAACATCGATTACATGAAAAAAATACTTGTTCTATGTTGCGTGGCAAGTTTATTCTGCGGATGTTCCCGTTTTTTGGAAGAATACTCGCAGGACCTCGCTAAAGTGGAAACTTTTTCCGATCTGGATGAAGTACTATTGGGAAAAGGCTATTTGCCATCAGGCAGATTCGAAAATAATACTTACGGAGTATCACCCGTGAATGCTTTCTTTCAAGCAACCCATCACATGGCAGACGAATTGGCTTTTAATGAACGAAGCAATATAGGCGATCTTGCCGGAATACAACCCCAGATGTTCGGTTGGTACACGTGGCAACAAAGCGTCGGTCTACCATACGAGGGTAATTCGCGTACTTCGGAAAGCAGAGACTGGAAGCAGGCGTATTCCTGTATCAATATTTGCAACATGGTACTGGCTTCCGTCAATGACCTGTCCGTGAATAATCAAGTGGAAGAACTACAAAAAAAACGTATCAAGGGAGAAGCTCATTTCCTGCGAGCTCTTTATTATTTCACCTTGGGTAATTTATACGGACAACCGTATTGTACCAAAACGCTAAATACTCCGGCCATACCGATCAAATTGACGGAGTACGTGGAGGACAAGGATTATACCGTCAACACGGTAGAGGAAGTATATACCCAGGTTCTTAACGATTTGGATGAAGCCGAAACTCATCTAAAAGATAACGAAGTGAAAAACTATCCTTACCGGGCGGATATTATTACCGTTTATTTATTAAAAAGCAGGGTATATCTTTACATGCAAAATTGGAAGAAAGCCTTAGAATATGCAAACTTGGTATTGGATAAGCGTGACGGATTATTGAACCTGAATTCACATACCCCGGATACGGAAGTATTAACCAAAGCGTCGCCCGAAACCATTTTCTCCATGGGAGGATATCCATTGGCCGGTTGCATGTATTGTTCTAGAGAAGAAGAGAATAAGTATCCGGCTTACGTCGTTTCCGAAGATTTACTCTCGGCTTTTATCGAAGGCGATAATGATTGGCGCACACAATATTATATCATGAAAGAATCCATAGGAGGTATATCGACGAATTATGTCTACACGGATGCATGGGTACTCTCAAAGGTAAAGGGCTGGGAATACGGTTATAAGGAATCTTCCGACCATTTTATGTTCCGGACAGCGGAGGCATACTTAAATGCAGCGGAAGCGGCAGCTTATTCGGGAGACGAGACAACAGCCCGCACAATGATCAAAACGCTACGGGATCATCGCCTAAAAGAAAGCCATGACGTGACTGAAAGCGGAAAAGAATTAGTGGACCTCATCCGCCGCGAACGTCAGTGCGAACTATGCTTTGAAGGTCATCGTTGGTTTGATTTGCGTCGTTATACAGTGTGTGACAAATTCCCGTACTCTAAAAAGATTACACATCGTTATATCAAATACGTGAAATCAGGTTTCTATCCTGTCATCTCAACCCCAACCGAAATCGTGGAATATGTTTTGGAGGAAAACGACGCAGCCTACACGCTGACGCTCCCCAAAGAAGTTTTGGATTTTCAGAATACACTACAAACAAACCAACGCCCGGTTCGCAAAGGGAAATCGATACCTGTCGGTAATTAACAGATATATAAACGAAAGAAATATGAAATCAGAAATATTAATTTTTATGATTGCTTTGACAGGTTGTTTGTGTGCTTGTCAGCAAGAAGATGAGTTGGAGCCACTTGATGTGACCAATTCTTTTGCCACTTCACCCGGTGCCACGGACGAGGAAACGAAACTCAAGGAGAATTTTTACAATACCACCGGATGTCATCTCCTCTTCAACGATACGCTCCGACACGAATACAAGGGAACGGATGAGAACGGAAAGCCTTATTATGAAACAGAACTTTTAGGACTGGAATACCAGCTAACAAGTACAAGTAACTTTCGCTTTAAGTTTGACTATCTGCAAACGTTGGAACAAAAACGTCAAGTTACTGCATTCCTGCAGAATGATTTGCTACCGTATATTAAAAACGTGATGCCTTACTCCCTGTTAGTGGCTAACGGTATTGATGAATATCAACGAAATACCATGGACGTCAGTTATGATTATGTCGGTTCCCCGTTAACCTACAACAATTTACGCTGTCTAGCACTAAATGTCAGCAGACTGTGGGGATTGACTCAAGAAGAGCGTAAAGCTTATGCGCAGGACATTTGCTGTGAAATAATTTTTGCCTCTTTCGGGGGAACCGCGGGCAATAAGTATACAGATGGAAAAGCAGGACAGTTTTTCTCGATTAACTACAATAACTATTCCACTCCCAAGTCATACTGGTGGGATCCCACGAATATCTTGAACCCGTTGGAGTTGGGATTTTTGGAAGATCCTTATGAAAATAATTTTTCCTCCCCGAAAGAAGATGCCGTGGCTTATATCAAAGCCTGCCTGTCAATGACGGAAGAGGAATTCTTTGAAAAATACGGGGAGAATGACATCAATGGATATACCAGACAGAAATATGACATCATCAAACCGTTACTCGAAGCAACCGGAATTAAATTTAATTGATTATGAAAAAGTATATAATAGCTATATTTGCATGTTGTTGGGCGATATTCAGCTCATGCAGTGATGATGACAAGTTGCCGAATATCAATCCCGCCGCCACGGGTGAATACACGGACGAACGTGACGGAAATACCTACGGATGGGTACGAATCGGCGATCTGGAATGGATGACTTCCAACCTTAAATATTATCCGGAGGCACCTTATTACGAATGCACGTACGATCTATTCGGGGCTAACTATGCGGTTAAGGTTCGCTCTCATCTCCTCGATATCGATTTCGCGGCAGACTACAAGGAATATGGGAACTTCTATACCTGGGAAGAAGCTCGCACGCTTTGTCCCGAAGGTTGGCGTTTGCCAACCGACGAGGACTGGAAAAATCTGGAAATAGCATTGGGAATGTCTGCCGGAGAAGCCGATTCGGAAGGTTGGCGAGGAGACCAAGAAGCCACCCTTCTCCGCCAAGGAGCGGAAGGAACGGGCATGGCATTTCAATTAGGAGGCGAAGTAGCTGATGCAGAGTCTTGGGGACAATCCCCTTTCTTATGCTTTGTCGGTGAATACGGGTATTTTTGGTCGGCTTCGGCAGTAGAGAACAACGGTTTACAGACCACTACCGTCTGGTTCCGCAAAATATGTGCCCATTACACGACTGTCTACCGAGGATCGGTTACTCTGTCTAGATTGATGCGTGTACGTTGTTGCCGAGATGCAAAAAAATAATAAACTTACAAATAATCTTTATGAATAAAATTTTCTTTTTTATCGCGACATTGCTATTATGCAGTGCCTGCACTTCCCGCCCCGAAGGATTCGTGATACGGGGCAGTTTTCCCGGACTACAGGATGGAATGATGGTTTCTCTTCGCAGTATGGAAGGTGGAGCGATATTGGCCATGGATACGATTCAAGACGGCAAATTTGAACTACACGGCGTAACAGCTTCACCGCAGTACTGTAATTTGATAATCAGCTCTAACACCTCTTCATCCGACATGAGCAAAATGGTTAATATTTATATGTTTCTCGATAACTCCGAACTGACAGTGAACGCAGCCCATTTAGACAGTCTACAATTTGTACATTCTCTCATATCGGAAACCGCCATACCGAAAGCCCGGGTGGAAGGCGGTCCGTTACAGCGAGAGTTTTATGAGTATCGCGATACCTTAACGCCTTTGCTGTTGACGGCCTCGGAGGTAAATAATGCTTTAGCCATGCTGAATATGCAAAACGACCAATACACGACAGAGGAATACAACAACCGATTTGACGAACTATATCCCAAGAAACTGACAACGGAAGCAGCTATCGATGCTGCTAAAATGGAATTTATCCGCCAGCATCCACAATCTCCGGTATCGCTTTTCATCGCAGAAGGCTTGTTGAACACCACTTTCATTCGCACTGCCGAAGAAATAAAGGAACTGACGCGCATTGCCGAACAAATCGAGGATACCGTGCGTCGTCCCCGTGTCTTAAAAATGGCTGAAATAGCAAAGACATTGTACAAGGGAGCATCATACAAGGATATAGAACTAACCGACCCGACAGGCAAAACCGTGAAACTATCACAGTATATACTTCCCGACCACTACACGCTGGTAGACTTCTGGGCTTCGTGGTGCGGTCCCTGCCGCTGGGCCATCCCCGACGTGAAACAAATTTATAAACGCTATCCCCAAGATCGACTATCCGTGATCAGCATATCGTTCGACCAAAAGAAAACAGACTGGGAAACGGCAATGAAAGAGGAAGCCATGCCTTGGACCCAATTATGGACAGGCAATCGCGACCAAGTTACCGCAGCTCAGCGTGCCTACAACATCAGTGGCATTCCACGCTTGATGCTCATTGCCCCTGATGGCAAAATCGTTTTTAGCGGTAACGATGCTAACGCATTACGGGTTGCCGTGGAAGAATGTTTAGGGAAATAAGATATATCGAAAATTAGACAAGAAAAAATAATAGAATAATGAAAAAGCTCTGTTTTTTATTACTGTTCGGCGCTGCTGCTTGTACGCAGCAGCCTACCGATCATTTTATCCTGCGGGGTACAGTCCCCGGAGTCATGGACAGCACGAAAGTTACCCTACGAACAGTCACCCGCTGGGACAAAGATTTAGCTAGCGCTTACGTCATTGACGGGAAGTTTGAGTTGCGCGGGCAACTGGATGCTCCCACCCTATGCAAACTTAGCCTAAACAACGCACGTTCTTACGAGCTTGATTTTTTTGTCGAAAACGGCAAACTTACCTTTACCACACCACATATCGACAGTCTGCCACAAGCGTACGGACTTTACGACATCCGAAAAGAAAAGAACTATCGGGTGGAAGGTTCCACCACGCAAGATGCGTACTACCGCTACCAACAACAAACCCTTCCGTTGCGTTACGGCATACAGGAACTCCGCAAGCAGGCAAATCAAATCCCGGACTATAACAGTCGATTGGAAGCCATGAATGCGGAACTAGACAAAACAAGCCGGGCATTTATCCGTAACAATGACAATCTGGCTACCAATCTCTACATTGCCGGGACATTGAAGAAACCCGCATTCACCTACGATCAAACTTATCTTGACGAACTGGAACAACTCTTTGCTTCCTGTCAAGATACCTGTGCCGCACTGAAAGATTTCCGCAGTTATCTCCGTGATGCCTCCCGGCTAGTCCAAGGATCCCCGCTACAAGAGGCTGAAGTGGTCAACGACAAAGGAGAAAGTGTATCACTGATCGCCCAGTTGAACAGAGAAGGGTACACGCTGATCGATTTTTGGGCATCGTGGTGTATCCCCTGCCGAGTGAGCATAATATTCCTACGCGAAATATACAAAACTCACGGGGATTCAATTCGCTTCATCAGCATATCCCTCGATCAACAAGAGGCCGACTGGCAAAAAGCCTTGAAAGAAGAAAAACTGCCATGGGCACAATTCCGTAGCCTACCCGAACAGACTAAAACATTCACAGAACAATATAATCTCATTGGAATTCCAGCCTTCTTTATCATCGATAGCGAAGGACGAATCGTCTTTTCAGGCAGTTCCATGAACGAACTGACGGAACAACTACCTAAAATGATTACAAACTCTACACACTGACAATTAGCTGCATACCCACCCAATGGGTATCGTGAAGGGACTGTCTAACAATAAACCGTTAGCAGTCCTCTTTTTTTTCTTTTCCCAAATGATCTTTTTCCGATTTGCTTCCTTATGCAACTCTCAATGATCCTTCATGCTTTAAAAACGGATTTTTGGCGTAATTACTAATTACTTTCTGTAAATTATCCCACCCAAAGCCATATTTACCCCGGCACGCCGCAATCTTTTTGATATTATGTGCAATAGCTTTTAATCCGAACTCTATACCGACTCCGTTAATCCCTCTTAATCTGAACCGTCTGAACTTACCTGCTTCTTTAATATCTGCAAATACTGCTTCAGGTTCAACGGGTCTTTTCTTCCTGTGAAATATCCATTCTTCGCTGTTGAGCATATATCTGATTTTTTCTTTGTACCGGTTGAGCGTGTGATTCACTTCTATCTGTCTGTTCCCCATAGCTTTGTTACAAAGCCCCCGAACGGGACATCCCAGACATTTTGCAGCCCTGTATATACTGACCTGTGAGATATATCCTGCATCGGATTTCCGTTTTTCTTCCCGGATGAAAAACAGATACTGGCCCATTGGACAGACGTAGTAATTTCCTTTCGGGTTATAGAACAGATTCTGCACGAGGAAGGCATTTTTCTTGTACTTACGTTTCTGCTCCTAATGGAACATATTGTACTTTACGTAAGGGATGAGGTTAGGACCAAACAGGTATTCATAGTTCTGCTCACTTCCGTAACCCGAGTCGGCAACCACCACTCTGCTTTGTCTGCCGTAACGTTTTTCAAAACTCTCCAGGAAAGGGATAAGCGTGAGCGTATCGGTGGGTCGGTGATAAACGGCATAATTGGTAATGAACTGGTTTTCCGTGGCTATCTGTATATTGTAACCGGGCTTTAACTGGCCGTTTTTCATGGCGTCCTCCTTCATGCGCATGAACGTGGCATCTTCATCAGTTTTCGAATAGGAGTTGCGTTTCCCCATAATATCAAGAGCACGCTCATATTCAAGCATTTTCGGGATGTATTCCTTTGCTGTCTTTTCTACTGCCTTCTTTATTTTCTTCGGAACATCCGTACTATTCATCTTTTCCTTTATACGGGATGTCCGGGCCTGGAACTCTTCCACGGAAAGTTCTTCGTCCGGTCGTGTTTCATGGCTCTCCATTTCAAGAACCTCTTCTGCTTCGGAGAGGATACGGCGGGTCTTTTCCCTCAAACGGGTATCATACGTTTCTATACTCCCACGCCACACAAAGGTGTATTTATTGGCAACCGACTCGATTTTCGTGCCATCGATGTATTGAACTTCCAGGGAGACAAAACCCTCCGAATGAAGGAGTTCCACTACCCGCGTAAAAATAGCGTCAAAAGAATCCTTTAAGCGTTTGCCACGAAAATAATTGATCGTACGGAAGTCCGGACGTGCCCCGCCCGATAACCACATGTAATGAATGTGTTCCTGAAGCTGACGCTCGATTTTACGCGAAGAGTAAATATTGTTCAGATAAGCATAAAGCAATACTTTTAACATCATGCGAGGATGAAAACAGCTGTTACCACCTCCTTTATAACTGGCGAGCACCTGACTGACGTCGAGACGATCCACGATACTGTTCAGCACACGCACGGGATGAATTACCAGGCAAATTAATGTTTATACGGCTTTGGATCGCACGCTTTAATTATAATTCACTATAAATCAATATATCACATCAAGTAAACAAGGTTCAAAAAAAGGGAGAGCCTGAAAGAGACTCTCCCATCCTGCACATTATTTCTTCAACGTTTTTAAAATCAGTTCTTTGAGAGCCAATTTGTTGGGTGCAGGTGCATTGACAGAAACAATGTAACCTTTGCGGTCGAAAATTAGAAACCGAGGAACTCCAACGATTCGATACTCTTTGGCAAAACCTTTGGTCCAGCTGTTAATAAAGATCAAGTGACCGGCGAGTTCTTCGGTAGCAACAATCTCTTTCCAGCTGTCCCATTCGATGGAGGTTCCGATACAAACACTAAGAAATTCTACCTCTTCGCCTTCCAACTCCTTTTCCAACTGTTTGAAATAGGGCATCATCCTTCGACAGGGGGAGCACCAGGTGGCCCAAACATCTACGACGATGACTTTTCCGAGTAGTTCAGAAAGGGCCAATGAACTACTATCCGGTTGCATTCCTTTGAAATCAACAGCGGGAATGCCCGGTTTTGACCAAGCCAACTGTTTTTCTATTAATTCTAATCCGTTTTGATAGGATTTTCCGAAAAATGTCTTCCCCACGCTATCTATCAGTTGTTGGTATTGTTCATAATACCGAAAACGGGTGATTTCATTATACAAATAATGTTGTTGAAATTTAAAATCACTCAAACAGGTAGATTTGTATTTGAATGCTTCTCGCAATTCGACAGGATCACCGTATTTGTGCCATACGTATGTTCGTAACATCTCTCCAGCGTAAGGAAGTTGTAACAATGCAGTTTGTTGCAATGTATTTTCCGGCTGCATTTCTTGATAATAATTGGATAATCTTACCGTATCGGAAAGATTTCCGGCATTTCGTTGTAGGTAAGCAAGAGCATAGAAATCAACATCAGCCTCCATTTTAGCTTTTAACAAAGAGTTGAAAGTGGCATTGTCGGTAGCCTTCTCCGGTTTAAGTTGTTGACGAACTCGAAGCAGGTCTTCCAATTCCCGTGTAAAAGTTACCGGATCTGTGCTATACCCACCTCCGAAACGTTCATATAGAAAAGCATGTTCTCGTACTAAAGTTGCAGCTCGTTCCCATTGAGACAATACTTGATTTTCTGGCGTCTGTTCTCCTTCTAATACAATTCCCTTCGTTCGAAAGCGGAGACGAATAGTTTCGTTTCCTTTCAGATAGAGCGGATGCATAACGCCCCGTTCTGTTCCTAATAAATAGAAACCTTCTTGAGGTAATGGAACACTCAAATGGAAGCAGCCATTTGAATCGATTGGGGCAGAAGCAATAGGAATAAAACTACCCGCTTGACAACAGTATAGGTGGAACTCTTCCTGACGATTGATCTCATTTTTCCCCTCGATGGTCACGGAAGGAGCTGTACAGGCAAATAGCCCCATACAAGCAAGTAAACAAGTTATGAGTTGTTTCATGATCATATTTAAAATGTTGTTGTAAAGGAAACATGCCTCCACAAAATCTAAATTTACGAAATATTTTACTTGAGTATGTCATTCATTTTAAGAAGCGATAGAATCGTAAACTCCCGTTCCCCAAGAAAATTGTATCAATTTGATAAATAATGCTTTTTTTACTTTGCCTTCTCCGGTGTATACTTTCTCTGCCGGCTGAATATTTCCGGCTTGTATCGGATGCAGGTAGAGTTTGTATTCTCCGTTTTGGTGGGTAGCAATGACAACATAATCGAACCAGTCCGGCTCACTGCCATAAGGAGCAAACTTAACATACTCCATATAGGTGATAGTTTCTCCACTACCAATGCCTAAATTCTGAGGGATCTCTTCCCAAGTATTTAATTTGCAGGCAAATACTTCATTACCTTTGGTATAATAAATGATATCGTTGTTTTCATTGACTGTTCTAAAATCTGCATTCAATACACCTAAATCGGAAGGCATCTCTACCATTTCTTTGATGGGATTGCTGTTTACTCGATTGATTAGAGTACCATCAATGTTCATCAAGTAATATTTGTTTCCATTTTTCATGATAGCATACGCCACATCTCCTTGAGCATATATGCTGGGGGATCTGCTACCCATAAAAATCAATTCCATATCCATATTGTTGGGTGAAATGCCGGAGTTGTCTGTGTACATTAGAAGGGAAGTACCTCTTGTTACACTACAAAAAGAGGAAGAGATTTCATCATACAACAGCGGTTGTTTTGCCCCGACAGCATGGTATTGAGAAGACAACCGATAATTGCCGTCCACTTTGATTGAAAATTGGGTGTAAGGGGCGCTACTTTTCATCGCCGGGATGGTGTAGAGGTGATTGTCAACCACAGCATGAATATCACTGGGACCATTGAACAGGTGGGTTACTTTCCGATTTTGAGGGAATTCATAGAAGAAGTTGTCATAATCTCTGATTAATTTTCCACTATAATAGTCTAAAGCCACGATGTCCTGTTCGCTAGCGACAAAGACAGAACTAACCTTTACGTTAGCGTTCGTTGTTGAATCGAATTCGCTATAATAATGAGTGAAAGCTAAAGATACCGGGGCCCCGGCCATCTGTTTACCATTGATGCTGGAGATAAAATTGGGCATGGTCTTGGTAGGAGTAATCAAATCCAGATCGGTGCCATTACTATTTTCTTTTAGGACCCACCAAGCGTCTGTGGTTTCTGTTCCCACGGTCAGGTTGTATCTCTCGTAAGCGTAAATACCTGTTGCTTTGTCCTTCGCACAGAAAAGCAAATTATAACTCCCGGTTCTTAAACTGATCTTGTAATCCAAGTCCTGTTCAAAAGAGATAGTGTCCACGTTGTTAGACCCACTGTTGAACGCGATAATACCCCAAAAACAGTCGTATTCCCGATTGGCCGGTGTAATTTGGGGTTTTAGTGAAATGGTATCGCCAACTATTCGGTTGTAGGCTTCTTGTATTCCCGAAACAGTGATTTCCAATTTGTCTGTATAGTCGTAATTGCCTTTGTCTTCATAGCAGGCGATTTCTAAACAGGCTATACACAAGGTAAATATAACATGTAATATTCTCATAATATGTCAATTAAAATTAATCATCTGGTTAAACGTTACTTGGGAAAGTAACCTCTGCACTATTGCTATCGTTCGGATTTTCTCGCAAAGGAGCTTTTCCACTGGCGATATTTGCCGGGTCATTATTGAAGGCATTCAACGCTTCTTGGAATTTCCCTCTCCAGAAAATCAGATTCGGTCGATCGTTGACCATTTGATCCAACCAATTTTCGTCCACTTTATCATGCAATACCTCGATCATCAGTTCGTGTTTCGGTTTGCTGTAGGCACCCAAATAGCTCTGCACGGAGCTATATCGAGTCCAATTAACAGGTTGTTCCAATTGGTCTGAAATATTTAACAACATAATTAAATTTTTAGCTTGTCCCAATTCTAAATCGTTGGAAACCACCAATTGTATACGAAGACGAACTTTTTCTGTTTTCAAAGAGTTATCACGGAGAACTATGACAGGAACATACCCGGTAATCTCTCCTGCTTTGATTTTTAATAATGCTTTTGCTTCTGCATCCTCAAAGGCAATATAATGTTTTCCGGCAACGGCAGAATTACTCCATTCCGTAACGATAGAATCGGTCAAATGGCCTTGGTCATCATGATTGTAGGTAACATCATATCCCGGAATTTGCACGACTTCAATCTGACGATCGTGGTCAGCCACTCTTCCGGAAATAGAAACAGGCAAATAAACGGTGTCTCGATTTTGAGTTCCCCAAATGAAAGAGTAGGTCATTTCATAATTTCCCGCTTCTTTCGGGCTGAAACTGATACGTGTGACATCTTGAAACAGGAATCCTTTTTCTTCCTGACATCCTGTAAACGCGATGCCCAAAAACAGTATAAATAAATAGGTTATTTTTTTCATGTGATATTCAATTTATTGGATGTAAAGACTTTCTGCTTTCGGTAAAGGCAACACGTAAATTAATGCAGATCCGACGGTAGAAGTTCCGAAAATTTTACTTCTACCCAAACGTTTGTAAGCATAGAAAGCTTGTCCTTCGCCGTAAAATTCCCGATTGTATTCTAAAATCAACGTTTCTAATAATTCTTCCGTGCTGCCAAAAGTTACCGGAGTAATATCGCGAGCAATACACACTTCTTTATATAAGTCGTTTGCATTTTGGATAGATCCACATTCCATCGCAATCAGATACATTTCGGCCAAGCGGAATAAAGGAATAGAGTTTTTGGCCAAAACCGGCATATTGGTAGCTTGAGTATATTTGGTTATATAGTAGTAATAGGTCCACCAATAATCGTCATATACCTCTTTCCACATTTTTCCACGACGGATGTCTGTAGTTCCTGAAGCCCAGAAATACTTTAATGTCGTGCTGTTGGTGTAGAATGTATTAGCAGCACTGATTTTAGAATCGCTCAGATTGTACACGTTCAAATTGAAAATGTGTTCAGAAGAGAAGATCAAGTCTCCATTGGCACAATCCGTGGTGGTACCTAAACGGAACACCGCGTTGCCGTTGGGATCTTTGGCATCAATTACTTTTTGGGCATATTTCAACGCTTCGCTTTTGTTTCCCAACCACAACTGCACGCGAGCTTTTAAGGCACAAACAGCATAATAATTCATACGCATTTGACGGTCGCACAAGAAATTATCGTCTTGAGCCACTTCCAATGTACTTAACTCTTTGATAGAAGCTGTAAGAATCGGGTCATTCGCTTCCAAACATCTTTCGGCTTCATTCAAATCAGCCAATAGCTTGGTAGTAAAATCGTTATAGGAGACCAGGTGATTGGGGACGATAGAAACTGTAGTGACGTAAGGAAGAATGGTTCCTTCGGACAAATTAGTCGGTACGGGACCGAATAGGCGCAATACATCGAAGTGGCAAAAAGCCCGGATAGCCAAGGCCTCTCCTTTGATAATCTCGTAGTTATTGCCCTCGAACACCTCTTTCCGTGCATCGATGTTGTTTAACAGTCCATTAACATCTGCAATTACTTTGTACAGATTTCCATAAAAACTATTGATTTTAGTTTCCACATCACCCTGTTCGTAATTATAAGCTTTTAAATATTTACCTAAATCGTCAGTATTAGTCCAATGTTGTGCTAACATTTCTATACTTCCGTAAGTCAAATCTTCTCCATACAGGTTATTCGACTTCATGCGGATGTACGCGCCAATCAAAACATTCCGGAATCCTGCTTCTTTTTCAAACATTTCGGACTCTTCTTTTTCAGCTTGTGGAGCAACCTCCAGCCAGTCGTTACAAGCGGTGATACAACACAACTGCAACAGTATGAGTATGTAATTTATCTGTTTCATAGTATCAAATTTAGAATCGCATGGATAATGAAAAGGAGAAACGGCGAGAAAATGGATAAGACAATCCTCTTTCCTGTTTGATGGTCGACCAATAGAACAGATCGCTCAAGTCCCCGCTTATAGTCAAGGTCCGTATACCTAAACGCTTCTGTAACCAGGGATTATTCAAAAACTCGTAGCTGACGTACAGGTTTTGACCAATTAAAGTGCGTTCATCCTGTACAAAACGAGTGGTTGCATAGGTACTGGATTCGTTATTCAATCCTTTAAACAGGGTCTCGTCTCCCGGTTTTTGCCAACGGTCAGTAAATACCCGTTCGTCTACATTGTATCGTTTGTCTGCATTTTCTACTTTGGAAGCTAAAGTGGAGTTATACAATTGCCCTCCAAAACGATAGGCAAACGATAGATTGAGGGAAAGGTCACGCCAACGGAACATGGTACTGAAATTGCCCCGGTATTTCGGTTCGCTAACTCCACAATATACCCGATCGTTTGCATCCCAAGTGTACGATACCTCTCCATTTTGTTTTAAGAACATTTCGCGTCCGGTGCTGGGATCTATACCCATGGAGCGAACCGCATAAATGCTATTTTGGGATTCTCCTTCTCGAAGCACTTTATTCGGTAGGGTTCCGCCTTCCAGCAATCGTTTAGAGTATTCCGATTTAAGAGCATCTGATAGTTTAACGATCTCGTCTTTATTGTGTACCAACGAACCGGTCAAAGTCCAGATTAATCTTCTTTCGGTGTCCCGAATCAAAAATCCGGTGGCTTTTAATTCAAATCCGCGATTTTTCACCTTACCGATATTTTCCACGTAAGAGGTAAATCCGTTAGATAACGGTAACTCCAAAGAAGAAAGCAAATTAGATGTTTTTTCCAAATAAAAATCCGCGATGAAATTCAAACAGTTATTGAATGTATTGATTTCGATTCCTAAATTGTATTTGTCAGTTTTTTGCCATTCCAAATTAGGATTGTCCAACGCTTTTTGATAAGCACCCATCCATTGATAGTAGCGGTCGTTTAAATAGTAGGAGTAGGTGGAGATGGCTTGGTAGGCACTGAAATTTTGAGAACCGGTCTGCCCGTAAGAAGCTCTTAATTTTAGGCGATCGATAAAATCAACCGATTTCATGAATTTTTCGTTATGGATGTTCCAACCGATACCGGCAGAGTAGAATGGTGCAAATTTTTTGTCTTTCCCGAATTGAGAAGAACCATCTGTTCTGTAAGCAAAATCTACATAATAACGGTCATCGAAAGAGTAGTTCAAGTTTCCAACAACACCCATCCGTCGAGTGATGTTTTCAGAACCTGTTGGTTTGCCATTCTCCTCGTATTGTAAAGCAGTGGAGAGGAAATCCAATGTTTCTTCCACAAATCCTTCTACCACGAAGTTGTAGTTTCTATATTTTTTCTGGGTCAGATCAACATTCAAACCGGCATAGAGCAGGTGTTTGTCGGCAAATATTTTGGAGTAATTCAAAGTCAAGGCAAAATCGTAATCGTAATTTTTACTGGAGCCGTAATTGTAGCGTCCTTTTCTAAAAATCCCGCTATCGGTTTTATATTGTTCTGCTTCAAAATCAGTATGTTGTGCTGGTTTAAAATCATCCGATTCTGAACTTTGGGTGGAAATGCCGGCTCTTCCACGAGCAATAAATCCTTCAAATGGTCTCCATTCGATGGAGAAATTGTTGGTAATGTTGGTATATTGCTGTTGTTTTAACAAATGTAAAGTAGCGTTATATAGAGGATTTCTGGGTAAACGACTCAATCCTCCCCAATAGTCGGTGTCATTATCGAACAATTTGACGATTTTTCCATTGTCATCATACGGTTTCCAGTAAGGATTTAATTGGGTGTAATCGGAAAATGAACCGTAAGGAGAATCGTTAGATTTAGTAAAACCGATGGTCAACGCGTTCTGGAAGATTAATTTTTCGTGGTGATAGGTCAAAGTGATTCCCGCGTTAAAATTGTTGCGATCAGAATCTTTCATAACTCCAGCCACGTTATTATATTGAATGGAAGCTGAGTAGCGGAAACTTTTGTCTCCACCTTCCAAACGGAGGTTATGGCGGTGCCCCACGCCCGTTCTTAATGGTTTTGATAGCCAGTAGGTGTTCACTCCCCTTTCCACATCGGCCAAGATGGATGCATATTTGGTTTTTAACAAATAATCTCTAGAAGGAGAATAACTTTCATAATATCCCGAAAGTTGTTCCAATTTCAACTTATCTTTGGCACTCAACAAGCGGTATTCTGTCAAATCGGGGACTTCGATGTTGACACTTCCATTATAAGTCAATGCCAATTTCCCCATTTCAGGCTCTTTGGTGGTGATAACTACAACTCCATTAGCTCCTCGAGATCCGTAAATGGCAGTGGAGGTACCGTCTTTCAATAACGTGATACTGGCAACTTCATTGGCGTCCAAGTCCATCATCCGTTCCAAAGTGATTTCAAAACCATCCAACACGATGAGTGGAAGATTGATACTGGTTTTGCTATTGTCTTGCAACTCCTCCAAATTGGGCAGGCTGGCTGCTCCACGAATTTGGATGTCTGGCAGATGATTCGGATTGGATCCCATTTCATTGTTGCTTAAGATATTAAAAGAAGGGTCAATGTTACCGATAGTGGTCAATAGGTTTTTATTACCGAATGTTTTCAACTCTTTTTCAGTGATGGTAGTTACGGCTCCGGTATAAGATTCTTTGCTTTTTTTAAAAATACCCGTCACGACAACATCTTCCAACTCATTTTTTGCCGGCTTCAACACCACAACAATTTCAGGAATCTCCTTGTTACTATCAATAACAATTTCTTTAGATTCCATTCCAACCATTGAAAACTGTAATACATGTTTCCCTGCCGGGATTGAAAAGGTAAATTTCCCGTCAACATCTGTCGCGGCACCAATGGATGTTCCTTTTATCAACACCGTCACTCCCGGTAGGTGCTCTCCTTTTTCATCGGAAACCTGTCCGGACACCTTCACGGATTTCTGTATGATTTCCTTAGCTTGACGTTCCCTGATCACGATTACACCCCGACTCACCTCATAACCAAAACGTGTACCCTCGAAGATTCGATTCAAAGCCTCCTCGACTGTAACTTTTTCCAGCTTCATATCCTTACAAGGAACATCTCTCAACACATTTTCATTATAAAGGATATTTACCCCACTCTGATCCTTAATCTTCATCAACACGCTACTTAACGTTTCTGAACGTATTTCCAAAGAAATCATTTTGTTCTGTGCGCTCACTGAAGTTGGTACCAAAACAACGAATCCAATCATCAGAAAATAAACCAAACGCATAACTAAAAATTTTTTTCTCCAACAAAGGGATGATGTATAATCATCCAATCGTTTTTTCTTCATAAATTTGTCAAACATTTTATTTGTATTAAATGAATAATATGTAAACGAGAGGGTATAAATAGTTGGTAGCTTGCTATACTCTCTTTTCTTTTATTAATTTCCTTTCCGTATATATACCGTTCGGTTCTTTACCTCAAATTTCACATTTACACCAAGTTCAAAAAGAGAAAGAAATTCTTGTATATCTGTAAATCTATCTAGGTTTCCAGAAAATTCTAACGCTTTCAAAGTACTATCTTCAAACACGACCTCCACGTTATACCATCGTGATAATGTCTTCATAATCATGTCTAGAGTCTCCCCTTGGAAGGATAAACGGTTATCTTTCCAACTGATATAATGATTTACATTTACTTTCCGAACGATCGATTGTCTATTTTCTTTTTCAAATACCAGCTGTTCCTCCGGTTTCAAAATCACAGACGGATTTATTCCATCATCAAATTTCACTTTACCATTTACCAAGGTTGTAACCAGAGCAGTCTCATCCGAGTAACATTTTATATTAAACTCCGTTCCTAACACTTCTATATTTCCTGATTCCGTTCTCACGATAAAAGGGGCTGATTTATCTTTTACCACGTCAAAATACGCTTCACCGCTTAAAATCACCTCCCGCTTACCACCGGCAAACATTACCGGATATTTCAAATGTGAATCAGAATTCATCCATACCCGTGTACCATCTGCCAATACCAACAAATACAAACCACCCCGGGGAACTATTAATTGATTAAAAACGACCGTATCTGCATTAGTTTGTTTCAAACGATTATATTCCAATCCTGTCGAGTCTGCAGCAATCAATACGTTCCCGATCTCTTCCCAATTACGATACTCTTTTCCTAACACAACTTGTTCCCCGTCCGCTCTCACCAATATTGCTTTCATCTCCGCCGGAAAAATATTTTCCTGCTTTACAATCGTACTCGTTTTCGGCAACAACACTTCTATTTGTTTCCACTGCAACAAGATTACACAAACAACAGCCACACACGCTGCACTTGCCATCCACATTGCCACTCGCAAACGTTTTCTCCTTTCCATTTGATGTTTTAGCCGCAAAAAAGCATCTTTTCCTGAATAACGTTTCCGTTTTTCTAATTTCTTGCCCACGTACTCTACATCCCGTAATTTCTCCACTATATCATTCTCCTTCTTCTCTACCTCCTTCCCCTCGGCTAATAAGTTTTCTATCGCTTTGTCTACAACCACACGTGATTGATCATGTATCTCATCCCATTTCATATCATTTCTGTATTTATTTTCACAACAGACACTCGATACAAAAAAACGGGTGACAAGAAATTAAAAAAAATTCAATAATTCTACACGAAAAACAACCCGACAATTACCATCCAAACATCCCCTAATTGCTCACGTACAAAAGCATAGGCCCTCTTTTTTTGTGTTTTCACCGTATTTTCAGATATACCCAACTTCTCTGCCATATCCCTTACTCTTTCTCCTTTCATACTTCGTAATAAAATATCCCGTTGTTGCTCGGGTAAACGTGTGATCACGGTATAAAAACGAGTAATAGCCTCTTCCTCCAAGGCCATCTCTACAGCATCACTTTCATCACTAACGACTTGCCCCATCCACACCTCATGGGCCTTTTTACTTCTTTTCTGGTCTCGAACAAAATTAAGTGCGGCATTGTACACGGCACGGTATAAATAAGCAGTAATTACTTTTATATCTTCAAAACAGACAGTTGAAAGCCACAATTTCACGAAACATCCCTGTACCACATCTTCCACCATTTGGTCATTCCCCATAATTTTTGCCGCATAGCAACATAGTGGAGCATAAAAATAATCATATAGCTCAACCCAAGCTTTATCCTCTTTACGATTAATCCCATCTAAAAATTGCCTGTATTCCATCACAACTCTCTTAAATCTCACAAATATATCGATTCCAATATTATCTGCAAAAATATAGTTGTAAAAATCAAAGTTCGTCAAACCCTCTGTGCATTAGGCCAGATGTTTGTGCCACTTTTCTTCAGAACCCATCTTTCAATGAATACATTATCATTCCATTTAAAAAAAATGGAGTACATACATCTCACACTATTCGCAAACCAAGGAACTATTAAACACAAGAAAAAAACACTAAGCTATCACAACACAAAGACGTATCAAAGACGTTCGTGAACGCCTTTGATACGTCTTTGTAGCGAAGTTAATACGTCTTTAATCCCTAAGTACATCGAATATGCAACGGATAAACAACGTGTATTACCTTGAAAAAAGTTTACTGTAAACCAATTTCAGGAAATTACATTCCCCGTTCTCCCAGTCATTGTACCGGAATATAAATTTCAGTAATCAGATTTTCCGGCTCGGTATGATCCGGATGGTTCAGATACTTCTCGAAACCGGGAGTATCTCCCAACTTATAACCTTTTTCCGGAATCCACTTGGCATAAATTGTATCATACACGGCACGTAAGTTTTCATACGGTCCTTGATAACGAAATACCGCATATTTTCCCCCGGGAACTTCTTTTACACCAACCTCCCCTTTCGGCTTTCCGACACGGGGAAGTACAAGACACACATCTGTCCGCAATTTATCCTGCTCCGTCACCTTCGGATCATCATGGTAAACACAGATATGCTCCACTTCCGGGGCAAAAAGATTTTCTTCCCTCACGTAATTCCACAATCTTTGCCATGCCGCACAATAATCCAACTGATTATATGCACCCATTAGCCAAATGTAAATCACTCGTTTCGGGGCCAACACTCGTTCTTCAAACTCTAACTTCAAATCGGGTCTCATTTCTACTGGTTTCATAATCGTGCAATTTTTATTATTACGATATTCATTCGGCGAAATACCATAGAATTGCTTGAAACTTTTCGACAAAGAAGAAGGCACATCATACCCAACCCGATAAGCAATGTCCTGCACGGACAAATCGGAATAGCGTAACAAGCGAGCTGCAGTCTCGACACGTACCCGGGTGATGAAAGCCCCCACAGGTTCTCCCAGAAAGGCACGCACGATCCGGTGGAAATGCCAAGGAGAAAAACCGGACATCTCGGCTAACATCCCGAGATCAATATTCTCATCCAGATGATTATTGATATATTCCACGATCACGTTGATCCTTTTCAAATACTCTTCTTTCGTTGTCAATTTCTGTTCCATATTCTTTTGTATTTCGAGACAAAAGTAAGTCCCTGAATTGGGAGAGACTTTTCCGATCTTGCTAAATTAGTTCGCTTACACCTCCCCCTTCACAAATTGAAAGTCCAGCCAGTAAGTTGCCCGCTTTGCAGTGAATTTCAAAACACAATAAGTCGGGTCATTCACACCTCCGGGAAAATGCTCGATAAACCAATCCTGCCACAAGGCTTTCTTTTCTGCCTCGTCGGTAATAATCTCGATGTACCCGGTCAGCACGACACTGTTAATCTCCTTCTGGAAACACACTCCCGCTTTAGGATTCACCCGAAAGTGTTCCGTTTTCTCGGAATACGTTCCGGTAGCAAACCAGATTGTAGTTATCCCCTCCGCTTTCACCTTTGACATCGGTACAGGACGGGGAAAACCGTTTTCGTCAATAGAAGTCAGTACCACACTTTCGCATTGCTCCAGTAATAATTCCGCTTTTCGTTTCAATTCTTCCATATATCCATTTTATTTAATTATAAATACAAAAGTAGAGTTCCGAGAAAAGAATCTTTTGTAAAAAATCGACTTTTATTCCCCTAAATAAGTGATCGGAGTATCTGCCGGTAAGGACGTGAAAACCATCGGGGAACTACCCGATAATTTCTTGAACTCCTTCACCAAGTGAGAAGAATCATAATACCCGCAATCGACCGCCACGGAAAAGAGGTTATTCCCGGAAACCTGACGAAGTACATCCATTGCCCGACGAAATTTCACGACCCGGCTATACTCTTTTGGCGTGTAACCCGTGGCATGTTTAAAACGACGTTCAAAATGGCGTTGACAGATGCATACCCGACTCATTAACTCCCGAATAGGTAACAATCCCCCGGACTGACGGATCACCCCGGTTGTCCACACGATTTGCCTGTCAACTTCCTCCGCATATTTCAACCGAGACATCAAAAAAGCTTCAATTACTTGCAATCTTTCTACCAACGTGTTTTTCTCCCTCAAAAAAGAAGCGAACTCTTCATGAAAAAGAAATCCCACGTCCCTCAAATGAAGTCTCTGCCCACTCAACTCCCCTAAAGGCTTTTTTGTGAAAACAGTCAACCCGCAGGGAGTGAATCTGACCCCGATCACGTGTAGAGATCCGGCACAAACCGACAACTCCGAGTAAGTCTTCATCGCTCCCACGAAATAACCGTGTAAAGGATCAATACCAAACCGATTTTTATCCTCCAGGTTACGCATATCATCCAAGTTAAAAATGAAATCGGTACAACCATCAGGCAAAATTATCATCTTCTCACCCATTTCCGGTGAGCCTTTCACTTCCCAATATTTGTCTATATAAGGAGATAACACCGGATGAGGGGAATATTCTTGGTACATGGATTCAATTATTGGTATCAAGGCAAAGCTACTAAAAAAATCCGGGACGACCATACCATCTCCAACACAGGCATCATTTTGAGAAAAGTCTCTTCTACAGGTAACTTGGGGAGAAATTCCACAACTGGGGCAAAATTTTCCACAATCGTAAAATTCAAGCAAACACACGTACAAACTGTTTTTCAATACGTTATCATTTTACCACACGAATGGCACGGGCATTGCCTTTGTTTAGGCATAGAATAAAACATCAAAACAAAAAACTATGAGAACGTTTATTTTTTTAGCAGTCAGTTTGTTTTCCATCGCCTTCCTCGGAAGTTGCGTGGAAAGTTCACAAAAATATAAAGCTTTGCAGGCAAAAGTAGATTCTTTACAAGCCGTTAGCAACGGACAAAGTGACGAAATGGATAAACTTTTAGCAGATCTGAATGACATTTCCGCCGGAATGCAATCTATCCGCGAGGCAGAACACATTCTAGCCATCGAATCACAGAGTGACACGAAAAACAGCAAGAGTAAAAGCCAGATTACCGCTTTAAAAAATGATGTGCAAGCACTTTCTGACGCTATCGCCGGTTACAAAGAAAAAATTGCTAAACTGGAAGGGACTAACAAAAGACAATCCGCTGAATTCAAGAAATTAATCGCCGGATTAAACGAAGAGTTAGCCATCAGAGATCAAAAGATCAACGAAATCAACCAGATTTTGGCTGCCAAAGAAAAGGAACTAGGTATCAAGACTCAACAAATAGCAGAACTTAACCAAAACGTGAGCAATTTACAAGAGGAATCAACTTCCCAGAAAGAAACGATTTCCAATCAAGACAAATCGCTCAACACGATCCACTACCTGTTAGGTTCCAGAAAAGGGCTAAAAGAAGCTAATGTGATCTCAAGACAAGGAATCTTCTGTCCGCCAATCGTTTCTTCTCAAGCTCAAAATGCAAAATTCGTGGATGCCGATATGCGTGAATTGACATCCATCCCGTTAAACACTAAAAAAGCCAAAATCCTTTCCGTTCACCCAAGCGAATCATACGCATTGGAAACCGGGGATGACGGTATGCAGACTTTGAAGATTAGCAACCCGAGTGCATTCTGGAAACAAACAAAGTACTTGGTAGTGATGATCAACGAATAAGGAAAGATTCACACACTCATATACACACAACACACACAGGTAAGGTGTTCGGGGTCCTCCCGAATGCCTTTTTTCATGCCCATTTGTTTTTTCCCTTATTTTACTGTTATTTGTAATAATTACAGCGAAACCTATCGTGCCTATCCAAACATATTAGATTTTTGGAAAAATCTCGAAACAGGGTATAATCTATTTATCAAGGATTTAAAGGAGTTAAATATCTCCGTGGACAAACTCGGTAACTATCAATTTTCAAAATAACGGAATAACCTGTCTCTAAAAACACTACCTTAGTGCCTTATTACAAAAGGAGACAGCAATATGCTATTCAATAAAAACGAAAACAAACCGGCATCCTCCATCGAGGAAAAAATCAAACTCTATCGTCGTCAGGGTCACATTGTTCCCCCCCGAAAGATTATCAAGAACGCGGAACAGATTGAAGGCATCCGCGAAAGTGCAAAAATCAACACGGCCGTGTTGGATCACGTGGCGGCTAACATCCGGGAAGGAATGTCAACCGAGGATATTAACACGCTGGTATACGATTTCACCGTGGCACACGGGGCTATCCCCGCACCATTGAATTACGAGGGTTTTCCCAAAAGTGTATGTACTTCCATTAACGAAGAAGTATGTCACGGGATACCGGACAAGAATATTATTTTAAGAAGTGGTGACATTATCAATGTTGATGTTTCCACTATATACAACGGTTACTTTTCAGATGCATCCCGTATGTTCATGATCGGGGAAGTCGCAGAAGATCGCCAAAAACTGGTACGTGTCACGAAAGAATGTTTGGAAAAAGGCATTGAGGCCGCACAACCCTGGCGTTTTCTCGGAGACGTGGGCGCCGTGATCCAGGAACATGCCGAAAGTAACGGGTACTCGGTTGTCCGGGAATTCTGCGGACACGGGGTCGGCTTAAAATTCCACGAGATTCCGGAAGTGGAACACGTGGGAAGACGGGGTACGGGAATGCTGCTCGTTCCAGGCATGATCTTCACGATCGAACCGATGATCAACATGGGAGAACGGGATATATTCATCGACGAGGATAATGACTGGACAGTTATTACGGAAGACGAACAACCTTCCGCTCAATGGGAAAACACCATATTAATCACGGAAACCGGGAACGAAATATTAACCTGGTAACCCGTTTAATATGGCTAGCGAACCAATAACCTCCCCCTTGGTTGATCTCCTGCGGCAATACAAACTGTTGCAAGAGGAATTCGAGTTTGAAAAAGAGACATTCTACCAACAAACACAACGTGCAGGAATTCCCAAAAGAATCCAGCAAGGCGTTTGCTGGTATCCCGTGTCAGCCTATAAAAGTTATTACAACTCGCTAAACCAGCTCGTCGTAGAGATCAAACGAGATGAGAATGACGACACGGATCACAATTTCGAATACGGTCGTCCGGTTTGCTTTTTCCGTTTTGACGGAACGGGAAACCTGCGTTATTTCAGTTTTGCGGCAACCATCAGTTACGTTCACGAAAACACGATGCTCGTCGTGTTGCCCCACTCCAACAGCCTTTTGGATATTCAAGGAACCACGGATTTGGGCGTGCAACTCTATTTTGACGGGACATCCTATAAAACCATGTTTTCCGCCCTAACAGAAGTCATGGAAGCCAAGAACAACCGCCTCGCCCACTTACGGGAAGTTATACTGGGAAACGAGATGGCAGAACAACGGAAACTTCAACCAATTCACTTGACGTGGCTGAATCGTTCACAAGAACAAGCGGTAAACCGGGTACTGGCAACCAAAGAGGTTGCAGCTGTTCACGGCCCTCCCGGAACCGGAAAAACAACCACGCTCGTCGAGGCCGTCTACGAAACACTGCGACGAGAGAATCAAGTAATGGTTTGCGCCCAAAGCAATACAGCCGTGGACTGGATCGCCGAAAAGTTACTGGACCGGGGAGTCAATGTACTACGAATCGGGAATCCCACACGGGTAAACGACAAGATGCTGTCATTCACGTACGAACGCAAATTCGAATCCCATCCTGCCTACCCCACGTTACGAGCTGCGAGAGCATCCATCCGGGAACTCTCCGAACGTTTGAAACGTTTGAAAGGAGCCAAACGGGAATCCGCCCGCCGGATGCTGCATGATTTACGGGACCAAGCCATCAAATTGGAAATCAAGATTGATGCCCAACTCTTCGGGGAAGCCCGCGTGATTGCCTGTACGCTGGTCGGTTCCGCCAATAAACAATTAAACGGGAAAATGTTCTCCACCTTGTTTATCGACGAGGCCGCACAAGCCTTAGAGGCTGCTTGCTGGATTGCCATATCCAAGGCCTACCGGGTAATACTTGCCGGGGACCACTGCCAGTTACCTCCCACCATCAAATGTTACGAAGCTGCGAAAGGTGGGTTGAATCGTACGCTACTCCAAAAGATTATCCAGCGTAAACCCGAAACTGTTTCCATGCTCGAAACACAGTACCGGATGCACGAAGACATCATGTACTTTCCCTCGAAATGGTTCTACAAAGGCCGTTTGCAGGCATCTCCGGAAGTACGCCACCGTAATATTCTCGAATACGACACTCCCATCGAATGGTTCGACACGGCCCTCTGCGAGTTCTCGGAAGATTGTGTTAACGAAACGTATGGACGAATCAACAAGCCTGAAGCCGAATTGTTGGTAAAACAATTACAGGAATATATCGAGAAAATTGGTATCGAACGAGTGCTGGATGAAAAAATCGATTTCGGGTTGATATCCCCTTATCGGGTGCAAGTACAATATATCCGGCAAATCATCAAACGGAACCACTTCTTTATCCCCTTGCGGAAACTCATCACGATTCACACCGTGGACGGATTCCAAGGCCAGGAACGGGATGTTATCCTAATCAGTCTCGTACGGGCCAACAGCGAGGGAAACATCGGATTCCTAAATGACCTGCGCCGCATGAACGTGGCCATCACCCGAGCACGCATGAAACTCATTATTCTGGGAGACGCCACCACGCTCACCTCCCATCCGTTTTACAAGGCCTTGTACGAATATATCCGGGAGAAAGGAAAGATCATCGAAATTCAACCGGAAACACCCGACACGGCCCCATTCAAGCAAAAGTAACTCCATTGCAACATTATTTTCATTCAAATGTAACAATTCTACACCTACTTTGTCTTCGTAAAAAACAGAATGTTATACCAGATGAAGTATGTTATACAATAGAGAATTAAGTTGGCTTTCGTTTAACGAACGTGTCATGCAGGAAGCCCAGGATAAGAGCGTCCCGCTTATACAACGCCTCCGTTTCCTCGGAATCTATTCCAACAATCAAGATGAATTTTTCAAGGTGAGAGTTGCCAACCTGGAACGGCTGGACAAGAAAAAGAAAGAAAAGGATAAAAAACTCTCCGGAAACCTAACCTCGCTGGAACTACAACGCAAAGTGTCGGAAAAAGTCTGTGAATCCCAAAAAGAATTCGAGAACACCTACACGCAAATTCTGGACGAAATGGTCAGCCATCATATTTACGTGGTTCATGAAAATGCTCTGGATGAAAACGAAAAACAATTCTGCAGACAATACTTCTCGGAGAAAATCAGTCCGTTACTCGTTCCGCTGATGTTGAGAAAAAGCGTCCGGCTCCCTTACCTGCAAGACGAGCGCATCTATCATGCCGTTAAAATGGTCAACAAGAATTCTACCAAGAACAACCGATACGCCATCATCGAAATACCACACAACAGCCTCTCACCCCGGTTCATCGTACTGCCTTCCCCAAACGACAATACCCGGATCATCTTCATTGATGACATCATCCGTCTTTGTCTGGATGATATATTTTTCATGTTCTCGTACGACGAGATCTCGGCCTACACCTTCAAGTTCATGCGGGATGCAGAGCTGACACTAGATGACGACGTATCGAAAAGCCTTGTTGAAAAAATGGAACAAGGATTGAATAAAAGACTTTATGGTCGTCCCGTTCGTCTCGTCTACGACGAGGCGATGCCCGGAGATCTGCTCAACATCCTCACCGACAAGTTAGGACTGAGTAAAAGTGGGAATCTTACCCCCGGCGGACGCTATCATCTGATGCGAGATCTGATGAAATTTCCTAAAATTAATCCGGAATTAGAATACGAAGAGGTTTCCCCGTTACGCCATCCAGCCTTTAAACCCTTTTCCAGCGTGATCGACGTGATCCGGAAACAGGACATTTTGTTAAATTATCCCTATCACACGTTCAACCATTTCATCGACTTTATGCGGGAAGCCGCCATGGACCCGCACACGGATTCAATTTACATCACGCTATACCGCACGGCCGAAAGGTCAAAAATCATCAACACGCTAATCAATGCCGCCAAGAACGGGAAAAAGGTCGTCGTGTTACTGGAATTACTGGCCCGATTCGACGAGGCCAGAAATATCGACAATGCAGAGGCATTAAGACAAGCCGGAGTAAAAGTAATTTACGGGATACCGGGACTGAAAGTCCATTGCAAACTCGCCTTGGTCAAACGTCGGGAAGGCTCTCAATTAAAGGGATATGTACACGTGGGAACCGGAAATTTCAACGAGGACACCGCCAAAATATACAGTGATTTCAGCCTGTTCACTGCCAACCGGACCGTGGCGGAAGATGCGGAACGTGTCTTCGAGTTCCTACAAAATAATTACAAACAACTCGATACGGACCTGCTACTGGTCTCCCCATACAATATGCGGGAACGTTTCGAATCCTTGATCGACAACGAAATCAAAAACGCTAAAGACGGAAAAAAGGCTTACATTTACGTAAAATGTAACAGCCTCACGGACGAACGGATGATCGGACTACTCTACAAGGCCAGTAAAGCCGGGGTACGTGTACGCTTAATCGTGCGAGGTGCCTGTTGCTTGATGCCCGAAGTAAAAGGCCTAAGCGACAACATCAGGGCTATCAGTATCGTGGATAAATACCTTGAACACGCCCGCCTGATCTTGTTTTACAACGGGGGAAAAGAAAAGGCATTTATTCTCAGCGCAGACTGGATGACCCGCAACCTAAGCCGCAGAGTGGAAGTCGGTATCCCGATTCAAGATAAAACCATACTGAACACGCTAAAAAATACATTTTCCATCCAGTGGAAAGACAAGGTAAAAGCCCGGAACCTGAATTTAGAGGTCATAAATCAGCGGGTGTCACCTTCCTCACCGGATGAAACAGACCTGCAAACTCGCTCACAAGTGGCACTATACAATTTTTACGCATCACAAAACGAGACACAAAAATGACCATAAACACGAAAACACTGGCCGCTATCGATATCGGCACGAATGCAATCCGACTTTTCATATCCAACGTGGAAGAATACCCCACGGAAACCCTGTTCAAAAAAATAGCCTTTCTGCGAGTACCCATCCGGTTAGGAGAAGACGTATTCACAACAGGAGAAATAGGGCAACAGAAAAGAAAACGCCTATGCGAAACCATGCAGGGATTCTCGTATATCATGTCTGCATTCAACGTGGAAAGCTACAAGGCATACGCAACCTGCGCCATGCGAGAGGCTCGAAACGGTAAATCCGTGGCCGAACAGATACAAAAAGAGTGTGACCTGAACATTGAAATCATCAGCGGGACCAAAGAGGCAGAAACCATTTTTGCCGGGGGCATGAACGAGGTGGTGGATGATGACAAAACCTACTTATACGTGGATGTCGGTGGCGGTAGCACCGAAGTAATTGTTTATAGTAAATCCGTCAAGATCGAGGCTTGTTCTTTTCCGCTGGGAACCGTGCGTATGTTAAATGACGCCGTGGACAAAGAGGAGATGAAACACTTCAAAAAATGGTTGAAAAACATCACGGAAAAATATACCCCGGATGCCATTATCGGGTCGGGCGGAAATATCAACAAGATTCATAAATTACTGAATAAAAAGGAACGGGAACGAATCACATACCAGGAACTGGATATTCTTTACGAATACATGAGATCCTTCAACCTCGAAGAACGGGAACGGATCATGAAACTGAACACCTACCGGGCCGACGTGATCATACCCGCCATGAAAATATTCCTCACCGTGGGAAAAATATGCAAGATAAATGAAATCATCGTCCCAAAACTCGGATTATCTGACGGGATCATCCGGTTGCTATACGAGGAGGAAAAAAGAGGGAGAGTATAGACTTTACAAGCAGAAAGCGTGTTAAAATGCCTTTTAACACGCTTTCTTAAATCAAAAACAACAACTAGACTCAACAGATCACTTGCTTTAAACCACTAATCCAAGCATCTATTCTCTTATCAGTCTGGTCAGATTCATTGGATTCATCCAAAGGAAGCCCCACGAACTGACCATCCACACAAGCCTCGGAAGAGTCGTAACTATACCCGTCGGTATCCACCGAACCGGCAAATTGACATCCACTTCCTTGTAGCTCGTTATAAATTATTCCGATAGCATCGCAGAATGACCCGCCAAAAGAGGCAGAATCCCCGCATCCGAAGATTGCCACGGTCTTACCCGACAAATTCTTCGCTTTCAGCTTATCCAAGAAATCGTTCCAATCATCCTGCAACTCTCCGATTCCCCATGTAGAACTACCCAGTAACAAAACATCGTACTTGTCGACCTCGTCCACTTTTGTAGTTCCCACGTTACGTATATCTTCACTTGCAACACCCAAACGAGCCGCAATCGTTTCAGCTACTCCTTCGGTTGCTCCCGTCGTGGAGCCATAAAATATTCCAACTTTCTTCATCTCGATGTATTATTTTATTTTGTACATGACAAAGATAGCGCACCCGACAATACCGGTAAATCCCTATATATGATTAAATTTACCCCCGCCAACCCCTATTCATGGGGATGTGGTTAAAGCAGTAACAAACCATGATCCCGGATCGCCTGCATCTCTTTACTATACCAGAAAGGCAGGAAGTCATCGTTAAACAGGATCTCGTAATTCCGACTAAAGTCTTCCAGCAGATAAGGATTCACTGCATCCACTCCCACCTGCATCAGCGACTCGTGGATAAAATGAGCCCAGTCACCCCTCATTTTGATCGCCATCTCCCGGTTATTCGTATGTAGCAATAACACGATCGAATATTTCCCTTTTTTCACGCTCTCCGGCCCCAACTCCACCCGACCTCCTAACCAGTATAGGCGCCGGGAATGTAATTTTTCCACGGGTTCCTGTTCTTCCGCCATATGTGCGACAAAGCGAGGCGGAATCGTGGTTGCCGGAATCTTGCAGTCAAACCACTTTTGTAAAGGCAAATCAAACCCCACTCCCCGCATATAATTATATAGTGAACGACTTAATCCATCCCCCAGTTCGTCATGATCACCACCTTGTAAATCCTCGAACGCCACGTCATTCCGGGCAAAGCCCCCGAAAGGCGGTTCCGTAACCCGGGTTCCGAATCGTTCGGGACACAAACCTACCGGACTATGCGCCGTCATGGCAAAACGATGCCAAAAACCGGAATGGATATATCCCAGCTCGAATAACTGGCGCACCACTTCAAGCGAATCAACAGTTTCCTGTGTTGTCTCCGTCGGGAAACCATACATCAAGTAAGCGTGAACCATGATTCCCGTCCCCGTGAAATGATTGGCCGAACGGGTCAGTTGCTCCAGAGTGACCCCTTTATTGATCAAGCCCAACACCCGGTCAGACGCCACCTCTACCCCGCCCGACACGGCAATACAGCCGGATGCCTTCAGTAAACGGCACAAATCCCGTGTATAAGCCCGTTCAAAACGGACATTTCCCCACCAGACAACCATCAGTCTTCGGCGCAATATTTCCAGTGCCAGCTCTTTCAATAAAGCGGGAGGTGCAGCCTCGTCAACAAAATGGAAACCACCTTCCCCCGTCTGTGCCATCACTTGTTCCATACGGTCAACAAGCGTTTTCACCTCATTCGGTTCATAGCGCCGGATATAGTCCAAACTCCCGTCACAAAAACTACACTTTCCCCAGTAACACCCGTGAGCCAACGTCAGTTTATTCCATCGTCCGTCACTCCACAATTTATGCATCGGGTTCACGATCTCGATCACCGAAATGTACCTGTCTAATAACAAGTCGGAATAATCAGGCACACCGATCTCCTTTTGCGGGATAATCCCTGCAGACTCATCATTCAAAAACTCGACCTTCCCGTCTCGTAAACAAAATGTGCGTACCAAATCGGAATCCCCGATCTGCCCCGTCACGTGTTCAAGCAAACGCACTAACGGCAACTCACCGTCATCCAACAACAAGTAATCGGTAAAGTGGAAGAAACGCACGTCTGTCAACGATCGCAATTCCGTGTTGGCAAATCCCCCACCCATCGCTACCGTGACTTCCGGGTAATTAACCTTGATCCACTCCCCACAACGCAAAGCACTATAAAGATTCCCGGGGAACGGGACAGTGATAGCCACCACTTCCGGACGATATTCTTTCATCCGGCCCGCAAGTAGCCGTATCAGGTAATGATCCGTGAAAGTCAAAGGCTTTGCCAGCTCCGCGTTCAACTCATCAAAAGAAGAGGCCGAACGCCCCAGATGCTCCGCGTAGCGACTAAACCCGAAATGCTCATCCACCGTCTCTTGCAAGAAATCGGACAAATCTTCCAAGTACAAGGTGGAAAGGTAACGGGCTTTATCCTCCAACCCCATCACCCCGAAGGCCCATTCCGTATCTTCCTCCTGTTCGAAACGACTTGCCCGGGGTAGGAAATAGGATTCGCAAATCGAGTAAGCCAGCGTCCGGTTTCTTCCTTGCAAAAAAGCCATGACCGCATCAATCGTACGCTCGTATTCCTCTTGTAAGGCAAAAATACGCCGGGCGTTGCCCGACAAACGGATTTCCCGGGCTGCCACTTGTTGAAAAAGCTCATGCAGCCCCCGGGATGAAAATATTTCCAGAATCACTTCCAAGCTCAAATCAACCTGCACGGAATCAACTCCTTTCGTGTTCAAAAAACCTTTCAAATACATCATCGCCGGGTAAGGTGTATTCAACTGCGTAAACGGTGGTGTCACCAGCAACACCTTAGGGGAAACATTCATTATCTTGAATTTATGATTAAACAAATGTACACTTTTTTAATTCCAAGACAAAATTTAGGATATGCCACTTTTATTTCTTAATTTAGCGAATCGTAAAACTACTAACATTTAGCTATTATGAGTAGAAAGGAAAAAAGCATTGAATTATTAAACAAAGCAGTTGCCGACGAATTGCTTGCCGTACACCAGTACATGTATTTTCATTTCCGTTGTGACGATATGGGCTACGACCTGTTGTCTGGGTTATTCAAACGTACCGCCATCCAAGAGATGATGCACGTGGAACAGCTTTCAGAACGTATCTTGTTCTTGAAAGGAGAAGTGGAAATGAAAACGTCCGGAGATGTTCAGAAAATCCATGAACCGAAAGAAATGCTGGAATTGGCCACAGCCATGGAAGAAGGTAGTGTAAACGACTATAACGCTTGGGCCCAAGAATGTGCTGCTAACGCGGATGCCGTATCCAAGAAACTATTCGAAACGCTTGTTGCCGAAGAAGAAGTTCACCAAGATCAGTATGAAACAGAACTGGACAACTTGGAGAAATTCGGAGCCAATTACTTGGCCCTGCAATCTGTTGAACGCAGTAAAAGCGTGGCCGTGGGAACCGCTCCCGCGGGAGAATAAATGATTAGGAAAGCGACTCGCAAGGGTCGCTTTTCTTTATCTCAGACTTTAAATGACTGGTCACAGATTACATAACTCCATACTATGGATCTTATGAACAAGAGGAGGTGCCAAAAAATCTTGACACCTCCTCTTAACTATACACATAACACTTGATTAGAACCGGTAAGAAATACCAATTGATGGCGAAAACGCCGTAGATTTATATTTTCCCTCAAACATTTCATCCACTCCCGTGACCACATTCTTGTACGGGTACTTCCCATGCTGGCTAAACCCTTGAATGTAAAGGAATGCCACGTCAAATTGCAAGCCTTTGTAAGGTTCGAACGTCAATCCAGCAGAAAGCCCTAATTTATCCATTCCCGGAGTTTCCGGATTGTACAATTTTTTACGGATTGGACTCTGGTCATAATATACCCCGGCACGCAACACCAAGCGATCCGTCGTTTTATAGCTTGCCCCAATACGGTAAGTCATCGAGTTTTTATAATCTTTCTCTGCTTTAATCGGGGCTATACCCAATTCTGCCTCGTTAAAATACACGTTCAAAGAATCGTAAGCGTTCCATCCCACGTACTGTAAATCCAACGCCAACTCCCAACGATCCGTGGGACGATAACTCACTCCCAACGTCGTGTTGGAAGGCAGGGGCAATTCTGCATGGAAAGATCCCTCGTCATACCTGGGAATAGAGATATTCGGAATCGTCACTCCCGGCATCTGGTTCAACATAGGACCATACTTTGCAAGCAACTCTTCCATATTGGCAAACAAATCCTCTATACGACGGTTGGCATAATTTAACGAAGCTTCCCCTTCTTTTACCCGCATTTTGATCTTGGAACGATAAGACAAACCGATAGTTACCTTATCACACACATCATACATGATTCCCACGTTAAAACCCACTCTCATGTGTGCATTCCCTTCCAACCGGGCATAGGCAGGCGGAACCTCTGTATTTTTCATTAACGTAACCATCTCTTGCATTAGCTGTTTATCCGCATCTGGAATTACATCCGAGGGAACACCCGCCAACAAAGGCAATAAACTCTCGAACTTCGTTCCTATCCCCTGCAAATCACTCGCTCCCATCAAAGCCCTAGAAAGATTCACGTTTCCCCAAGCCAGTTGCAAACCGACACCGATACTCAAACGATCCGTGATCTTGTAAGAAAGCGTCGGTTGTATCACGTATGATTTCAGGCTAATATCTTGAATCAATCCAGCCCCGGCCCAGTTCTTCGGCCACTTCAAGGAGTTCCCGTAAGGAGTGGTCAGGCTGATTCCGGCAGCCAAATTATCGTAAATCTTGAACCCAGCGTAAGCGTATAACGGTGTTCCTACCGGATTATCCGTCTTGGCCGAATACCCATCATAACTATATTTAGCCTTGGCCATGATAGCAGATATACCCAGCGAAAAATCCATATTGGTACGCAAAAACACCAGCCCTGCCGGGTTAAAATGCATACTCTCCGCACCCAATTTCATCCCAGTCCCCACGTGTCCCATTCCGGTCTGTTTCGTGCTTAACAAATTGACTTGGTATCCTTCGGCAAAAACCGTCATGCTCAAAATAGAAGCCAACACTACAATGACTAATCTCTTCATAGAATCTTTTTTACATTATTACTTAACGATCAAATCGTTAAAACAATCTAATCATTATTTTCTAAATTTTAAGGCGCAAAAATAACATTCAACTCCTTAAGTTGTTTCTACTTTACGGTATGCAACAAAAATTGGTTACCTTTGCATCCAAAATACAGACACCATGATCACGTTTGAAATAGACACCGAATACATTGAATTAATCAAGCTACTAAAAGCTACCCGCATCGCTGACAGCGGTGCCATGGCCAAGATTCTCGTGGAAAATGGAGAGGTTACCCGCAATGGAGAACCCGAATTCCGCAAACGGGCTAAAATTACCAAGGGGGAAATCATCACCGCTTTGGGACAAAGCGTGAAGGTGGTATAAGTTTTTTTGAAACCTCCGCCCTCCTTATTTGTTAATAAAAATGGCGGAGTAATTTTATCCGTACAAAATCTTATCCCAGTTTCTCGGCCTTAAACCCGGCCTCTTTTACCAGCTCGATTACCCGGTCATCTGACAAATCGGAAGTAATCGTCAACACCCGGTCGGGAGTGGAGAGATCGATATTCCATTGGTCACGAGCGACTACTTTATCCAGCGTTTCACCGATCTTGGCAACGCATCCGCCACATTTAGCGGTGGTTTTGAATTTACTTGTTTTCATATCCTTCTTGTTTTTAATTACGATTCCACCCGTGAAGAACACTCGGCACATAACCCCTTCAACACGTAGTTTATACTTTCTAACGTAAAATCGCCGGGCAAGGCCACCGTGGGCACGTGAATTTTTCTTAAACAAAAAGTCTTGTGGCAATTCCGGCAATAGAAATGAGCGTGAAGATCATCGATAGAACAGGTACATTCATTACTGCATACCGAATATTTCAACGAACCGGAACCGTCATCAATCACGTGAATCAAGTGATGATCCAAAAACAGATTAATCGTCCGGAATATCGTCGATTTATCCACGGTATCCAATTCCGTCTCTAGATCCAGTAGGCTAAACGCCCGGGTAAAACGAGTCATCGCCTTCAGAATCAACAGCCGCATGGCCGTCGGCTTGATCTCCCGCTTTTCCAGTTTTTCCAAATATACCTTCTCGTCCATAACACTCTATCTTGCTCGTTTCTGTATTCTTATCGCGTTCAAAATTGCCAACAAGGCTACCCCTACATCGGCAAACACGGCCTCCCACATGGTGGCGAGTCCCCCGGCACCCAGTACCAACACGATCAGTTTCACCCCGAAAGCCAGCGTGATGTTCTGCCAGATGATCCGGCGGGTCTCTTTCCCGATCCGGATCGCCATGGCCAACCGACCGGGCTGATCCGTCTGGAGAACCACATCCGCAATCTCAATCGCAGCGTCACTTCCCAAGCCCCCCATGGCAACTCCCACGTCGCTCAGGGCAAGCACCGGGGCATCATTAATCCCGTCACCCACGAAAGCAACACGCCTTCCCGGATCGCTCTTCAATGCCTCCACGTGCGCCACCTTGTCCTCGGGCAACAAATCCCCGTAGGCCTCGTCCACGCCTAAATACCCTGCTAATTTAGAAACAATTGTTTGTTTATCTCCCGATAATATCTGAATATTATCAATATTTAATTTTTTTAATGCTGCAACGGCTTCTTTAGCATCTTCTTTCACGGTGTCCGCCAGCAACAAGTGACCGATGTACACGCCATTTACCGCACACACGACAAGCGTTTCGGGAACCCCGGTCAGCTCGGACGGGAACGAGATCCCGTACTTCTCCAACAAACGAGTATTTCCCACCAGTACCTCCTGCCCGTCAACAAGCGTCTTCAATCCGTAGCCTGCCAGCTCGAAGACCTCCACGTCCCGCCGGATGGAGATTTGCCGGGATTTAGCATATTGCCCGACCGCCTTGGCTATCGGGTGATTGCTCCGGCTCTCGACAGAGGCAATTGTCCGCACAACCTCCTCTTCGGTAAAACCCTCCCGGACGTGTACTTGCTGCACCTCGAACACTCCCTTCGTCAACGTCCCGGTCTTATCGAATACAACCGTGTTAATCTTCGTGATTGCATCCAAGTAGTTTCCCCCTTTAAAGAGAATTCCCTGCCGGGATGCCGCCCCGATTCCCCCGAAATACCCCAGCGGGATACTGACCACCAGCGCGCACGGGCAGGATATTACCAGAAACACGAGCGCCCGGTACAACCAATCATTCAGCACGAAAGAGAAGTCCGGTTGTACCCACGACACGATCCAAGGAACCAGCACGATCAACACGGCCAACCCCGTGACCACGGGCGTGTAGATCCGGGCAAACTTCCGGATAAAAAGTTCCGCGGGAGCTTTACGCTCGGAGGCGTTCTGTACCATTTCCAGAATCCGGGCCAAAGCACTCTGATCATAGGGTTTCGTCACCTTCACCCGCACAACCCGGTCGGTCACGATCATCCCCGCCAGCACATCCTCTCCTGTACGGATGTTCCGAGGCACGCTCTCCCCGGTCAAAGCCGCTGTGTTAAAAGCCGCCACGTCACCCAGCATGATCCCGTCCAAGGGTACCCGTTCCCCCACCTTGATCTCGATGATCTCCCCGACACGAACTTGTTCCGGTTTCTCGATCTTTTCTTGCCCGTCACGAATAACCGTCGCCTGCTCCGGACGTACATCAAGTAAAGCCCGGATATTCGACCGGGCCCGGCTCACCGCACTATCTTGGAATTTCTCACCGATGGAATAAAATAACATCACGGCCACGCCTTCCGGGTACTCTCCAATATAAAAGGCCCCGATGGCTGCCAGTGACATCAACATGAATTCGTTAAAGTATTCCTTTTCCCTCAAGCACTCCACGGCCTCTTTCAACACGGGAAACCCTACCGGAATAAAAGCGACCAAATACCATACAAATCGCACGATTTCCGCCTGAAACCAAGCGACATTCCCCCAAGATAAACCGATTCCGCAAACCAGCAACCCGAAGGAAATCAATTCTGCACTATATTTTTTCATCATTCTACTGTTTTAATTTTCCGTAAAATTACGATTCATTTCGTGCAACTAAATTGCAAAAAACAGAACGCACATGAACATGATCCCAGATCATCCCACATGCGTTCCTCCGAGCTGACACTCCATAGTTGATTATTTGGCCATCACTTCCCGATGTTTCATGATTTCACCCATGTGTTCCAATGCCCAATCCACCAGCATTTGCACTCGCGGCATCAAGCTTTCGCCCAACTCCGTGAGCCGATATTCCACCCGTGGCGGAACCTCGGCATATACCTTTCTCGAAATTAGCCCATCGGCCTCCAACGTCCGCAGGGTGACCGTCAGCATACGCTGGGATATGTCGGCAATCGCTTTATGAACATCACAGAATCGCATGGTTCCGTTCGCATTCAACGTCACGAGAACGAGCATTGACCATTTGTCACCCAAGCGACTCAAAACATCACGAATGGGACAATTATCGTTCGTGTAAAAATTTTCCATTTTTTTCTTCCCTATATATGGTTTAGTATCAACAATAGTTATCTCCGTGTAACTATCTTATTTATAAGTTCGTTCTTGTTTATGCAAATCAAATAGCTTACATTTGCTAAACAAAAGTAATAAACTTACTTTAAAGAACTATTGTTTAACTAAAAAAATTATACTTATGGCAAAAAAAGTAGCCGTATTGGCAGTTAACCCGGTAAACGGGTTCGGTTTGTTCCAGTATCTGGAAACGTTTTTCGAAAATGGCATTTCCTATAAAGTATTTGCAGTGGCAGAAACGAAAGAGATCAAGACGAATTCCGGCATCGCCCTCGTGGCAGATGATGTGATTGCTCACTTGAAAGGACACGAAGACGAGTTCGACGCTCTTGTATTCGGCTGTGGTGACGCTGTACCTAAATTCGGGGAAAACGCCGGAAAGCCTTACAACCAGGATATGTTGGCCGTGATCAAAGCTTTCGGGGACAAGGGTAAAACCATGATCGGCCACTGCGCCGCTGCCATGATGTTCGACTCCGTGGGCATCGCCACCGGAAAGGAAGTAGCCGTTCATCCTCTTGCCAAACCAGCTATCCAACATGCAAAAGCCACCGACGAGAAATCCGAGATCGACGGCAATTTCTACACCGCTCAAACGGAAAACACGATCTGGACAATGATGCCGGAAGTGATTGCAACGTTGAAAAAATAAGGGGTTTATAACCCCTCTCTTTCCCTCTCTCCCAAATAGGCCTCGATTATCCGGAAGGGAGCATCCTTCAACAAAACCCGTTTCTCTCGATCCAACAAATAGAATGTCGGGATCGCCCGCAAATCATAGAGACGTTCCTTCGTAATCACTTGACCGTCATCATAAGTACAAATCCATTCTTTCGGTTGTTCCGGCAACATTCTCCGCCACACCTCCAGCTCGGGATCAGGAAAAACAGATAAGAACACCAGTTTTTTCCGGTTATCCTGTACTTTGACATTCAGCAAACTCTTCACCAACTCGGATGCTTCCACCTCGACCTTAATGGCCCGGCAGGCATTACAATCGGGATTATTGAAGAAGAGAATCGTGTAATCCGCATTTATGCCCGACAATCTCCCTTTCTTCCCGGAAGGTAATGTATAGGTGAAATCGGTTGCCGGATTCCCCACCCGATTCTTTAATGCCATCTCCAGCCGAAAAGCAGGACGCATTTTATCCACTTCTCCAACCCGTTCGGAATTCACGATATATTTCAACACGGGAATATAAAATTCCTCGTTCAACATCGGGGAATTCGGATCATAAAGATATTTATCATACAATTCCGTGAAATAAGCAAACATCAACGTGTCGGCCAACAACGCCTTATCCAGCATCCCGGAAATCTCTTTCTCGACATCGGCATACGGGACATAAGGTAATACCTGCAAGAAGTCCACGAAAGCTTGTTCGGAGACTTCCGGCACGTGAATCAGGGATGTATCGGCAAAATTGAATTTATCCCAGTAATGAGCCACCATATACTTGGCCCGTTCCCACTGGTCGGTATAAATAGGTGGAATTTCCGGAAGCTGAAATGATTTGATTTCTGTACTTTTAGCTTCCTCTTTTTCCTGTTTCTTAGGGGAAGAAGAACAAGCGGAAATTACTAGTGATAAACACGCTACAGCTATCCAAACCCGAACAATACTATTCTTACTCATAATTCAATCTTTCATTTTCCTACACAAAGATACATTTTTATCCGGAAAACAAGGAACAAAAAAGAATCCGGGAGTCACCCCGGATTCCATCCTAAAATTTACACGTTCACACTATAACGCGTCTACTACTTTCTTCTGCTCATTAAAAAACATCATCCGTTGTATCTCACCACTTTGCGAGATCAGAGTGGAATGCCTCTTCAACGAATGAATCCATTTTTTTTGATAATCACATATTTTACTGTCTCGTGAATCCATCGAATTGATCGAATAAACTCGCAAAAAGCATATCTGGAATCCGGCCTTTTCCACGTAACTATATGTCGCTTCAAAATTCACGTTAGAAAGATAAACCGACAGACTGTTTCCATTGTGGAATGATCCTTTTTCTGACAATATCTCCAACTCGCGTAAAAGCTGGTATAACTCCTTCTTCATGTCCTGCACATCTGTCGTTGAAACCAGACCCAATTCAGAGAAATACTTGATCTCCTTAACGAACGAACGGAAGAGATTTTCATCTAGAATAAAACAAGTCCTCCGAACAAGTCTTATATCTTCGAGCAATTCCTTCTGAACTTTCAGTAATTTTTCCGGAAGAACGATATCGGACAAGGACGTGGGAGTTCTCAAACGTTCGTTCTGATATAACCACCTGCCAATCCGGAACTTTGACAAATGTTCGTAAGGGGCGTAAAATGTATAAGGAATCGTGTTCGATGCGGTCACGACCTCCGTCGTCGGATCCACTTTCACGTAACGGAAAAGTCTCTGATAACGCACCAGAATTTCACAATAGGTATCCATGGGATCCGCCAAATTAAGCACGTTCAAATCGAACATCGCCCCACTGGACATACTGTTACCGATTATCTTATCCAACGATATGCCTAACTGACCGGCGATGATCGCTACCTCGCTAAACGTAAAAGCCACCTCCCCCCTTAATCTCCGGTAAATCGCCTCCTTACTCATGCACAATATATCCATAAGGATATTAGCAAGATTACCCTCTTTAGGGGTAACCTCGCGCATCGTGCTGATTAATTCATTTACCACGGCTTTCTTCATAGGGGTATTATTCCTTAATCAAAAAAGTATTTACCTATAGAAAACTTAACTACTTTCTTAGCCGGAATCACCATGTTTTCCTTGCTATTCGGGTTATAACCGTTGCGTTCCTTACGTTCTCTGATGGCGAAAGACCCCAGTTCCAACAAGGATATTTTTTCACCTTTTTTCAACGTTTCAGCCATGGCCCCGATCACAGCGTTTACAGCTTTAGCCGCTTCAACCTTACTGGTTCCGTTTTTTTCAGCTACTTTTTCAATTAATTCTCGTTTGTTCATTGTAAATGGTTTTAAATTAATAAATAGAGTTTATTGCCACATATCACGAAACCGCACCCGGTAAATAATCACCAGATGCGGCTCGAATTCTAATTGTATTTTTGTCCCATTGATTCGCACATTTAAAATTCATACTATACAAGTGGCATCTCGCTCACTCAACAGTACAAATATGAAGTATATTCTTCACAATTCTGTGCTACATTCAGGGTATCAACTATATACTAACTTTCTAATATCGTACTATGTTTTACATTTTAATTTATTTTGTGCAACAAACAATTCTAATTCCCGACCATTATTTCACTAATCGAAACGATAACAAAAATACATTTTCAAAAATTGCACCAGCTTAAATACACAATCCCTCGACGATTTCTCGTTGCGTTTTAAAGAACTTAATACGTTGCATCTCTCCACTCTGGGATATTAACGTGGAAAACTTCTTCAACGAATGAATCCATTCTTTCACACTATTAAAAACTTGCTCGTCACGCGTTGCAAAAGAATTGATCGCAAAAACCCGTACCAAACTGATATGGTAAGCAGAAGAGGCGATATAACTATAGGTGGCCTCGAAGTTTATATTAGATATATATATACAAACCTCCCGTCCCGTTTTGAACGTCCCTCTCGTGGCAATCTCTTCCAGCTCATTAAGTAACTGGAGCAATTCCTTTTTCAATTTCTGAACATATTCTTGAGAGATCAGGTGTACGCTGGCAAAATACTTGATGTCATTGATCAGGTAAATGAACAATTTATTATCCCATATATATTCCGTGTGCTGGAACTCCTGAGACTCCCTCACGAACTCCCGCTGTTTTTCCAGCAATTTGTCCACGATTTCGATGTCCTCGAAATGCTTCTCTATATCAATCTTTTCAAACTGATATATCCACTTGAACATTCTGAATTTAGACAAGAGCTCATACTTTAAATAAAAAGTCTGGGGAATCATGTTCGAGGAAGTACAAAGTTCCGATGACGGATCATGGTTCAAATCCCTGAAAATCTTCACGTAATTGTCCACGATAGAATAATAGGTCTCCAATGGATCGGTCTGACGTATAATGTTCAGATCAAATATAGCATTTGAATACACATTCGTCCCGGCCAGTTTGTCCAGCGATACTCCCATTTTTTGGGAGATCATGGCAGCCTCTGCCAACGTGAAGGGCACTTCCCCCCGTAATCTACGATACACGGCTTCTTTCCCTAAATATAACATATCTATTAGCGTATTCGCCAAATTAGTACCATTTGGTAATTTTTCATTCATAGCTTTGATTAACTCGCTATTGTAATTATAAGTTGTCATGATTTGAATTTTGATTAATACAACTATTTGATTTATTATACGAGTCTTTATTTATTTCTGTTGCGAAATACGAAATAAATATCTTACAAATTTAATAAAAATCTCGAAAAACAAGTCAAAACAAAAATGTAATTCCTTCATTAGAAAATATTTACTCCGAAAATACACCTTTATGGTCACCAATCCAAACGTTCCATCTGATACTTTTGTAATAACAAAAAAACAAAGCAAGCAGGGATATAATGAGGAAAGTAATAATCGTAGCAGGTCTGATTCTATTTATGGTGATTGACAGGTCTCACGGACAAGAAAAAGAGCTTTACAACGCACCTCTACTAGGAGTGAAAACCAACACTCTTTACTGGTTGACAACCACGATTAACATCGGGGCAGAAATCGGACTGGGTAAAAACACAACGATAGATTTACTAGGAACTTATAACCCCTGGAGTTTTGGAGATAACAAAAAAATAAAGCATTGGTTGGTACAACCGGAGTTTCGCTACTGGACCTGCGAACGCTTCAATGGCCATTTCTGGGGATTACACGCTTTTTACGGCGAGTTTAACATGGGCGGGATCAAGATGCTTGGATTAAGAAAATACCGTTACGAGGGGACCCTTTACGGGGCCGGTATCGCATACGGGCACCAATGGATTATCGGGAAGCGATGGAACCTGGAAACCACGATCGGGGTAGGCTATGCACGAATCGAATATGACAAATATGAATACCAAACCCGTGGACCGTATATTAAAAAGGGGACGAAAGATTATATCGGCCCCACGAAAGTAGGGATCAATTTTATATATATTATAAAATAAGTAAGGTGATGAAAAGAGCGTTTATATATACCATATTCTTGTTGACAGCCGGAGTGTTCTTCACGGAACTCAAAGCTCAGGAAGTATATTTGGGAGAGGTGAAAATTATACAAAATCGTTTCGAGCAGCGGGGAGACAGCGTTTATATCGAAATGAACATGAATTTGAACGGTTTACCTGTACATAAAAACCAGTCTTTCATCTTGACCCCGGTGGTTGAAACCGAAAAAGCATCCGAGGAACTCCCGTCAATCGTGATTAACGGGAAAAGACGGGAAAAAGCCTATCAACGGTCATTGGCTTTCAATCACGGGCATTCTCCTTTCCCGATCTACACGACAGTCATCGTTAACCAATGGAGCCGGGAAAGAATCGCCTATAACGTGGTCATTCCTTACGAAACGTGGATGAAAGACGCAAAACTGAATTTACGGGAAAACTTCTGTGAATGTGGCGGGGAAAAACGTTTGATTTCCATCAAGATGCTAGCACAAACCATCAAGTTGGAAAACCAAGAGGATACGATCGTAGAGATGGTTTCGATCAAGAAAGAAGAAGACGAAAAAAACACATACTACAAAAAAGGTTCAGCATACCTGGATTTTCCACTAAACCAAACTCATATTCTCCCGGATTTCAGAGGAAATCAGAAGGAACTGGACAAAATAAGGGGAATTCTTGATTCCATCACGAGCAATCCCGACTACGAGATCACGGGAATTTACCTCACCGGCTACGCATCACCAGAGGGATCTTACGCACAGAACGAGGTGTTATCCAGAGATCGCACAAGAGCGCTAAGAGATTACTTGCGCTGCAGGTATTCATTCTCGGCAAACCTTTATCACGTGGATTGGCGAGGAGAAGACTGGATCGGGTTAAAGAGATTGATTCTCCTGTACGGAATGCCAAATGAAGAGCAAGTACTATCGATTATGGACAACTATAACGTGTTTGAAGGAAGAGAAAAACGCCTAATGGATTTGAACAACGGGAAACCCTACAGGTACATGATGAAACATTTCTTCCCGGAATTGAGACGAGTGGATTACAAAATCACATACAAGATAATTAAATAAAAGCTATAACTAAACCAAGCTAAAAATAATTCCTGAATGCCCCCCGGTATAACAAACGCCGATCCCCACATACACCTCTTACCGGGGGCATTCTTCTAAAAAATTAAAGGGCTATCCTTGAATGCCCCCCGGTTGTAACAAACGCCGATCCTCACATACACCTTCTTAATCGGGGGCATTCTTCTAAAAAAATTAAAGGGCTATCCTTGAATACCCTTCGGTTGTAACAAACGCCGATCCTCACATACACCTTCTTAACCAAGGGTATTCATTTACAAGGGCTGATCATTGATCAGCCCTTTTTTCATTCATTCCAAACTTTAAACCTCCCCTATTTCCAGCACACAAGGACAATGATCCGAGTGATACACCTCCGGCAAGATATAAGCATCTTTCAATCGAGACTTGAGGCTCTCACTCGCCATACAATAATCAATACGCCATCCCTTGTTATTTGCCCGGGCGTTAAACCGGTAACTCCACCAGGAATATTTCCCGGCCTCCTCGGGGTGGAAGTAACGGAACGTATCAATAAAACCAGTATCGATAAATCCCCCAATCCATTCCCGTTCTTCCGGTAAGAAGCCGCTATTCGTGGCATTCCGCACCGGATCGTGAATATCTATCGGTCGGTGACATATGTTGTAGTCTCCGCACAAGATCAGATTCGGCCGTACTTTCTTCAACTCCCCAATATAATGTTGAAAATCCTCCAACCATTTCATCTTAAATGCTTGCCGAGCGTCGCCGGTAGTCCCGGACGGATGGTACACACTCACCACAGAAAGATCACCGTAATCGGCACGGATAAAACGCCCCTCGTCGTCATAAGCCGGAATACCCATCCCGTACTCCACGTGATCGGGTTCCACACGAGTTAAGATGGCAACCCCGCTATACCCCTTTTTCTTGGCAGAAAAGAAGTATGATCTGTAGCCTAACGCCTCAAATTCCAGTGTAGGTATTTGATCTGGCTGAGCCTTCGTTTCCTGTAAACACACAACATCCGGTTGTTCTTCCTCCAACCATTGTGTAAAACCTTTTGACAAGGCGGCCCTCAACCCATTCACGTTATAAGTTATAATTTTCATACCGATTCGTTTTACAATTTGCCTCAAACTTACAAAAAAGAAGTGAACCCCAAAAGCCAGAAATAACTTTTAGGGTTCACTTCACACGTGGTAAATCTATTCCAAATATTTACGAGACAGGGGATGTAATTGCTCATCTAACTCGTACAACTGGGGGATTCCCGTCGGTATCTCCAGTTTGACAATCTCCTCGTCACTGATGTCATCCAGATACTTGATTAACGCCCGCAGACTATTCCCGTGGGCCGTTACCAAGACGGTCTTCCCCGAAAGCAATGAAGGTGCGATATAATCCTGCCAAAACGGGAGAACTCGCGTGATCGTCAATGCCAACGATTCCCCCAAAGGAAGAACGGCCGGATCAACATCCCTGTACTTATCCTCGAAAACGGCACAACGAGAATCATCCGGCTCCAACAATGGTGGTGTCACATCAAAACTCCTTCGCCAAATATGCACCTGCTCCTCCCCGTATTTCTTTGCCGTCTCCGCTTTATTTAATCCCTGTAATGCCCCGTAATGTCGCTCGTTCAAACGCCAGTGATGAACTTCGGGTACCCACACCCGATCGGCAACTTCTGCCAAAATATGCTGCGTACGAATCGCACGTTTCAACACGGAAGAGTAAGCTACATCAAAGAAAAGATCATGTTTCTTAATCAGCTCTCCCGCCCGACGTGCTTCCTGTTCGCCCCGTTCACTCAAGTCGACATCCGTCCACCCGGTAAACCTGTTTTCCTTGTTCCAAACACTCTCCCCATGCCGTACCAATATCAACTTGTACATAACGTTTTTTATTAATTAATTGTTGATAGAGTATACGCAAACGGGAAGATAAAGGTTTGTAAAGGTCAGAAAATCCGAAGCCACCCTCACATTATAGACCTTATAAACTTTCTTTCAATAGTAATTCCTCAAAATCGGCTTGATACAAATGCCCACTCGCACCATCGACACGTAACGATCATACTCCAGAAGATTCTCCGCATACCCGTTATAATACTGCAAAAAGAAATACTCGTTAGCCTTCGGTAAAGGCTTGAAATTGATCTCCAACGTCGTGTTCATATTGATAAACTTCCGACGGGGATTAATCACGGCAGAACACCATAAACGCTCGTCAGCACTTTGGTAGTTAAACGCAATAAATCCGTATCCTTTATACTTCAACAAATCGGGATTTCCTTCCTTATCAACCCATCCCGCCCACAATTTCAACTGGGTAGAAAAACGATAATCAATAAACCACGATCCCGAAAGAGAAATGTAATTCCAACTACGAGAAGCCAGCGAATCCCGACCGTTCGACTCATGTTCAAAAGAAAGGACCGCCACTCCCATCAATTGATTACGGTAAATCAACGCTTTACTCAAACTGATACCCGGGTTAAAATTATTATCCAGAAATGGACTGGACTTCCCGTAAATGTCCCAAAACGAACGCTGCGTGTAAGTCAAATACAAGAAGGTTCTGAAAGGTAAAATACTCTTCGTCAGACGTTGCCGGATACTGATCTGAAATTTGGCATCCGCACTATGTTTATCAATCTTCCGGTTCGTGGGCACCCCGGTAACAAAATAGTTATCCCGGAAAATACCAAAACTCGGCGTGTTATCAAATAACTCCAATGCGGTCTGCTTATCAACAATCACGGAACCGCCTTTTCTCTGCTTGCTTATCTCCTCCCGTTCCTGCAATATCTTTTTCTCTTCTTCTGTCTGTGCCTGCAACAACAGAGGCGTAAACATACAAAAGAATAAAAGAATAAAAGCTTTCCAAACCTTCTTTTTCATACGTTTATGACTTTCTTTTACTGAACAACGAAACAATCGCCAGTAAAACAATCGCTCCCACGGTCGCCGTGATCAAACTCCCGACAACACCTGCCGTCCATATTCCCATAAGGCCAAAAAGCCAACCTCCCAACACTCCACCAATAATACCCACAATCAGGTTTACCAACAATCCCATTCCTCCTCCTCGGACAATCTTTCCTGCCAAATACCCGGCAAAAATACCGATCAAAATATACCATATAAACATCATAACTTATAAAATTTAGGTTAATCTATCTATTCAAACTTAATAGAGCCCCAAAAAGTTATAATTCCGTGCATAAAAAAATTCATAAAGTTTATAAGAACCATGTATCCTATAAACTTTATGAACTTTATATACCTTATAAACTTTATTCTGGTAAAGTCAAAAATAATCCCATCACCCAGTAAACAAGACCGGACATCACGATGGTTGCCGGAATCGTAAAAATCCAGGCGGCCACAATATTTGTGGCAGTAGCCCATCGAACAGAAGCAACCCCTTTCGTGATTCCAACCCCGATAATAGAGCCGGTAATCGTGTGAGTCGTACTCACGGGAATCCCCAGTACGGCTGTTCCCATCAATGTCAAAGCTCCGGAAGTCTCGGCACAGAATCCCTGCACGGGTTTCAATCGGGCCAACCCGTCCCCCAAAGTCTTGATCACCTTCTTACCCCCGATAATCGTACCTAAAGCGATCACCGAGTAACAAGTAACAATCAACCAAACGGGAACATGAAACTCCCCTGTATTCTCGTACAAGTAATCACTCACAAAAGTATTACTTCCAGCAACACTATATAACAGGATAGCAATGATACCCATCGTTTTCTGCGCATCGTTTGCACCATGTCCCAAACTGAATATAGCGGAAGAAAACAACTGCAATCCCTTAAACAGCCCTTCCACTTTCATCGGGTGTTTTTTATGAAACACAAGCATTGTGAGACACATCATGAAGAATCCCAATATCATACCGATCAAAGGGGACAGCACAATAAAGATGGCAATTTTGAATATCCCGGAAGCAACCAAAGCGTCACCCCCGAACGTGAACCATACCGGACCGATCAATCCCCCGATCAAAGCGTGGGACACACTGATCGGCATACCGAAATGAGTACACAACCAAACCCAGATCACCGAACCGATTAAAGCTGCCAGAATAAGATATTCATTGATTTTCGAGGGATCCACGATTCCTTCGCCCATCGTGTGAGCCACGCTCACCCCAAAAATAAAGATAGCGGCAAAGTTCCAGAATGCTGCCCAGCAAACAGCCATCGTAGGAGAAAATACACGTGTCGCCACGATCGTAGCGATCGAATTGGCCGCATCATTCATTCCGTTCAAAAAGTCGAAAAGAAGAGCGATCACAATAGCTAAAAGAACAATTGTTAACATAGCGATCAGGCAAATTTAATAATAATACCTCTCACAATATCACCCACGTCCTTTGCCCGGTCGGTAGCATCTTCCAACACCTGACCGATATTCTTCAGTTTCACGAGTTCGATAGCGTCTTTCTCGTTCGCAAAAACATCACTCATAAATTGTTCATACAAATCATCCACGTCATGTTCGATCTTTTTGATACGAACACATTTCTCGTTAATCTCTTGAGGTTTCTTCTGAATATACTCCAGCCCATTCATAATATCCTTCAAGATACGAGCATCTTCCACGATACATTGCCCCATCGCAATTAACAGCTGGTTCACACTCTTCGGACGATACATCAACATTCGTTTTGCAGCATCATGAATAAAATCAAGAAACGTGTCCATACGGCCACCCAACAGATTAATATCCTCGCGATCGAAGGGTGTAACAAACGTCTTGTTCAATTCCTCGTACAACTTAGCCGTGATCATATCTCCACTATGCTCGTACTCCTTGATGTCCTTGTACAGCGCTTTCTGTTTTTCAGGGTCTTGCTCTTGTAATAACTCCACCAAAAGCTTGGCTGCAGCCTCGATATTAGCGGCTTGCTCGATATACAAAGGGTAAAACTTTTTTTCCTTTACCACAAATAATTGAAGAAATCGGTCTATTTTCATATTTTTTATTGATTAGCACACAAATGTAGTATCCCTATGCGGATATGTATGTTAAAAATCAAAAAATATACAATCTTTTTTTCCACATATTTAAACTCGGGCAATAGAAAGGAAACACGTGAAAAGTACCAATGTAGTCCCTAACCAAAGGCGTTCTGCCAATACAGGAGAGATTCCACCCAAATGATACTCCAAGGCATCATGACCGCACCCCGCAAGACAATCTCCACACAAAGTACAGTTGATTGCCGGACGCCCTTTCAGCACGTCTACTTTCGACAGAGCCCCGTACCGACACACCCGCGTACAAGCCATGCAATGTCGGCAACGATCGTTCAGACGCAATCGCCACGGAGACACTTGTTTCAAATACATAACCAAAGTCCCCGCCGGACAATAGGAAGAGCAATGTATGGCAACATGACACCTTTTAGACATGAACCCAATTATCATGATTCCCACGATCCCGGCAAAAGCCGCAATCCCCGTGGAATAAATCACCGGAATCCCGAAACCTCTCAACGCAGAAGCGACACCTATAAATACAAACAATACCGTCCAACGCATTCGGGTCCTCATTTTAGAAGAAAGAGCCTCCCGTTTTCCATTCTTTCCCGCAGCCAGACTATCCCACGCCCCGAAATAACAGAGCTGGCTGCACCACGCACCTCCGGACAATAGAATCGTTACGAGAAACAAAAACGGCATGAATGATACCTCTCCCCGGTAAAATACCCCCGCCGGGATCAGTCCGGGTATGGGGAAATGGAGTTTTCCTGACATCAGAAACATACTATCCACGAAAATCCCCAAGAATAACTGGCTAAAGAACACGATCGAGAAGAGCAGCCAAATACGTCTCCGCCACATTCCCCGTCGTTTCCGGTCGAACATCTGCAAATATAGCCATCCTCCGAAAAGAGCAGCCAGCACAATTTGAATCCATCCTCCGCCCGGCAACAATCTCTCCCCCAACAGCAACGGTGGTTTCACGACAACCTGTACCACGGAAAGCAACATTCCCGCAACAATCGTTGTGAGTATCGCCCCCAACACGGCCCCTTTTTGAATGTTGATTTTTTTTCTCATATCCACACAAAGATAATTGATATTTATTCATCCAAATCAAAAATCATTAACTTTGCTCCTGCAAAAATAAACATCATGTCAGACATTCCTGTCCTAATATCGGATTTGGCGATTATCTTATTTTCCGCCGGATTGATAACCATTCTCTTTAAATGGCTAAAACAACCTGTCGTGCTGGGCTATATCGTGGCAGGTATTATCGCAGGCCCCTACACATTTGGCGGCCCCATGATCACGGATGCCGAGAATATTCATATCTGGGCTGACATCGGGGTCATTTTCCTCCTATTTGCCTTGGGACTTGATTTTAGTTTCAAGAAACTCATGAACATCGGGGGAACCGCTATGATCAGCGCCCTTACCATCGTGGGTGCCATGATGATGCTGGGCTACATTACCGGGCTGTCACTCGGATGGGGGCACATGAATAGCCTTTTCCTTGGGGGAATGCTCTCGATGTCATCCACCACCATCATTTTTAAGGCGTTTGACGACATGGGTCTCCGCAATCAGCGTTTCGCAGGAGTCGTCTTCGGAATTCTTGTCGTGGAAGACCTCTTCGCCGTAGTCCTCATGGTATTACTTTCCACGTTAGCCGTCAGCAAACACTTTGAAGGTATGGAAATGGTCGATAGCATCCTTAAACTTATCGCCTTCCTCGTTTTCTGGTCTATTACCGGGATATTCCTAATTCCAACCTTTCTGAAAAAAACGAAACAATGGCTCAACGGGGAAACTTTATTAGTCGTATCACTCGGACTCTGTCTCGGCATGGTTCTACTTGCCGTGAAAGCCGGGTTCTCCTCCGCACTAGGGGCTTTCGTCATGGGGTCCATCCTGGCGGAAACCATCGAAGCCGAGAACATCGAACACCTCATTAAACCCGTGAAAGATCTTTTCGGAGCGATCTTTTTCGTCTCGGTCGGGATGATGATCGATCCCGCCATGCTCGTCGAGTACTGGTTCCCGATATTACTGATCACTGTGGTCGTTATGGCCGGACAAATCACGTTTGCCGCATCCGGAATTCTCTTGTCCGGACAAAGCCTCCGAATTGCCATCCAATCGGGATTCTCGTTAGCACAGATCGGTGAATTTGCTTTTATTATCGCAAGTCTAGGTATGACCCTGCACGTGACGGACAAATTTCTCTACCCCATAGTGGTTACAGTCTCTGTCATCACCACCTTTTTCACCCCCTACATGATTCGTTTGGCAGCCCCCACCTACCAGTTCGTGACCAAACACCTGCCCACGCCCTGGATTCATTTCCTTGACAGGTATAGCACGGGGACGAACACCATCCGCCATAAAAGTACGTGGCACCGGCTGCTGAAAGCATTATGCCGCATAGTGATCACCTACACCATCCTGTCTGTCTTCACCATAGCTCTTTTCCTGCAATATCTGACCCCACAAATCCGTAAGGAACTCCCCGGTATACAGGGTAGCCTTGTCAGCGCCGTTGCCATCCTGCTACTCATTTCCCCCTTCCTACGGGCTATCATGATGAAAAAGAACCATTCGGAAGAATTCCAACAATTATGGAGCGATAGTAAATACAACCGGGGACCACTCGTATCCCTCATCGTTCTACGGGTAGCACTCTGCATCGGGATTGTGATGTTCGTCATATCCAGCCTCGTGAACGTCGCTGCCGGCCTCCTGCTCGTGATCGCCACCGCAGTCATTCTGTTCTTCATCTATTCCAAACGGTTAAAAAAATACTCCATACAACTGGAACGCCGTTTTCTGCGCAACTTCACGGCTCGACAACAGGAACAAGAACGCAAGTCTCCCATCAAGCAACGTTTTGTCAAACATTTACTTGACCGGGATCTCCACCTCGCCGACTTTGAAGTATCGCAATCCTCTCCCAGCGTCGGCAAAACGCTAAAGGAATTGAATTTCCGCCAGACCTGTGGGGTCAGCGTGGTAACAATCATCCGGGGAGAAGAACGAATAAACATCCCTGGTGGGGAAGAACGCCTGTATCCTTTCGATCACATCATTGTGGCCGCCACGGACAAAGAAATCAACGTCTTCCGTGAGTTTGTCGAAAACCGCGTAGAAAAACGGAAACATGAACTTGAACAACAGCGTCCCCCGGAAGTCAGCTTGGAACAATTCACCATTGAGGCTAACACGCCACTCGTGGGACGTACCATCCAGAAATCCGGCATCCGTGATAAAGCAGCCTGTCTCGTCATCGGCATCGAACGCAACGGCACCTCCATCATGAACCCTACCCCGGACACCACCTTCGAGGTCGGCGACGTAGTTTGGATCGTCGGTGAAAAAGACAAATTGCTCCATCTCGCTGCGGGAGAAACAATTTAACAATTGAAAATTGAAAATGGAGAATTGAAAATGAAGAAAAGTTTATAGTTTAGAATTTAGAATGGAACCCCAAAGGCGTTGGCCCCATCCCCGTGCAGCTGGAAATTTAAAATTTAAAATCTAAAATTACATCATTCTATCTCCAACCCAAACAAAGCTTTCAACTCACTCACAGCAGGATTAATCTGGACAAAATGATCGAATTTATCCTTAGCCGTAAAAAGCCGTCTTTTTTCCTCGCCATTTTCCGGTTCCATGTAAACTTGAACATTCAAGGTAATAAAACCATTATTCAGCCTTTTAGCAAGAAACGAGAGCAAGTAAGGATGTATATCCGTCACCTTAGATAACAAAAAGTCATTATCAACCTCAAGCGTGATGACAAACCCTTGCACTTTTGGGGAGTGAGAAGTCAAGGCAATCTTTACGGCCGTATCCTCCTGCGAAGTTGCAACATAAGTTTCCAACGCAGAAGTCACATCCGCCACCGTAAATTCACTTTGCGCCTTTACCCGGTTATCCTCAACTTTTGCCCCTCCCTCTTCCCGCTGGATCTGCAGGTTCTCCCGAGTCTCCGCCATGGCCATTTTCAATTTAAAGGAATGTGGCGGTTCTACCTTATAAGTATTCGTTTTTCCGGCAGGGACAGAAGGCTTTTCCCCAGCAACCGGAGCCGTTGTTCCACCACCCGATTGCTGGAATTTCCCGTTAAAATCAGCAATCTTCAATAGCCCGGTAAACTCCTCTATGCTAAGGCTTTTTTTTTTAGTTCATTAATTTGGCATAACTTGATCAAGGTAAGTTCCACGCATAAACGCTTCTCCACACGCATTTTATACTGCATCTCGCATTGCTCGATCACTTTCAAAGCATCAAATATGAATTCGGATGTTACAGTTTTCGCCTGTTTTAAATAACGTTCCTTGATGGATGCACTCACTTCCAATAATTGCACCGTAACCTCTTCTTTAGCAACCAATAAATCACGGAAATGACGCCCCAACCCGGAAACCAAATTACCTGCATCAAAACCTTTCTCCATAATCTCGTTAAAAAGCAAGAATGTTTCGGCTACTTTACCATCGTGGAATAAATCTGTCAACTTAAAATAGTAATCATAATCCAACACGTTCAGATTCTCGATCACCTTATCATAGGTCAAATCCTTCCCGCAGAAACTTACGACTTGATCAAAGATCGACAAAGCGTCACGCATGGCCCCGTCAGCTTTCTGCGCAATCACGTTCAACGCCTCTTCCTCTGCCTGTACACCTTCTTTAGCTGCAATTCGTTTCAGATGCTCGATCGTGTCGGGTACTTTTATCCGGTTAAAATCGTAAATCTGACAACGTGACAAGATCGTCGGTAATATTTTATGCTTCTCGGTTGTTGCCAGAATAAAAATAGCATGGGCAGGCGGCTCTTCCAATGTTTTCAAGAAAGCGTTGAAAGCCGAGGCACTCAACATATGCACCTCATCAATAATATACACGCTGTATTTCCCCACCTGCGGCAATATCCGCACCTGATCAACCAAACCCCGAATATCATCCACGCTATTGTTAGAGGCAGCATCCAACTCGTGAATGTTCAACGAACGTCCGCTATTAAACGCCTTGCACGACTCACACTCATTACAAGGTTCGGCATTCGGTTGTAGATTCATGCAATTAATCGTCTTGGCAAATATACGGGCACAAGTTGTTTTGCCCACTCCACGGGGTCCACAGAACAAATAAGCCTGAGCCAGTTGCTTATTAAGAATTGCATTCCTCAACGTGGATGTAATCGAGTGCTGCCCGATCACCGTGTCGAAACTTGCAGGTCTGTATTTACGTGCCGAAACAATAAAATTTTCCATGATAATCTATTACAGGTTGTTACCCGGCACGAGTGAAAAATCGTACCGGATTACAAATTTACAAAGTAAAATGATTTATCACGCTACAAAAACCAATAATTTTTCTTATATCTTTTCCAAATCCGTTTTAGCAATCCACCCCTCGTTTCCATCGGCCAAACGAACATTGTACCAATCTCCTAGAGTTCCGATAACCTGTACCTTCAGTCCTTCATGGATCACGAACAATTCGGTCCCGCTATTATCCGGAGCCCCGCGTACCACCACGCTGGGAGTCATTACAATCCCACTATCCCTGTCGGTCACCCGGTGATATTGTTTCAAAGCGAAGAAAATAGTCATCACGGACACCAACAACATGATGATCCCCAGGGTAAACCAACTTTTCTTTAAAGATATAGATGTCGCATGGAAGAACAATGCTGCCATAATCAGAAATCCTATAAACAGAATAACAGACACGTACGCCCATTGATCAGCCGTGAAAGCGGTCACGAAAGCATTATACCAACGTACAAGGAAAAGTTCCGGTAATACCTTGATATTGTCAACCGTGGCCTTTTGCGCCATCGTCAGGTTATATTTTATATCATTATCACCCGGATGCAACAATAAAGCACGTTCGTAATTCAATATGGCTTTCGCAATCTCCCCTTGCTTGTAATAACAGTTTCCCAAATTGTAATACACGGTTGCGGATTCCATGTTATCGGATAACATCTCGTTATACAAATCAATCGCTTTCTGATAGTCGCCTTCCTGGTACATTTTAGTTGCCTCCTCCGCCAGCGTCTTGACATCAGTAGCATAGGTCACCACACCGGATAAGAGCAACATCAATATTATATATATCCTTTTCATTCTTTTCAACTTTTAGTTTTTAACCTTAGTTTTTAGCTTCTAACTTTTAGCTTTCATATCGCTTTATCCAATTTCGTGATAATAGATATACTATCCTTGTACACGTTATCCATCTCTTCTCCTTGATTAGCACCCGGGGCATAACGAGCGTACTCACAATGATCGAGCACCTCGATAAAGCTCTGAATTAACGTCGCATCTGCCCCCCGACGAGTCAAATGATCACTGATATTGTCCCGATTCAATTCTGATGCGGCTATGTTCAATTTATAACTTACATACCCCCATAAAGCGTTCAATGTCTCTTGATAGAATAGTTCAGAATTTCCGGCTTTCATCGCAACAGAGGCTGCCCGCAAACGTTTCTGAGCCATTTTGTTCGCCGTTTTACTCTTCACCCGTACCAAATCGGCATTTGCCTTGATCCGGCGACGATTAAGAATCATCCCGACCACGAAAAGTACAAAAGGAATCAAGAAACTCAACCAGTATTCCATCGTGGCGAAATACAACACGCCCTTCGGACGGAGATCGTTCTTGTGTGTCTTGATATAGCGAATATCCTGTCCCAACATCCTAACATCTTCTTTCTTGAATGACTGTAAGGCTGACTCCCCAGATCCTTGACTGGATTCATTTCCTTTTTCAACCCGAACAGAATACTCCTTTCCCTTCAACATCTTATAAGCCCCGGCTTGCGGGTCAAAATAGGAATATTGCACGGCTGGAATCTTGTAATCTCCCGCATAACGAGGAATCACGAGATATTCAAAAGTAACAGTTCCGGACGTTCCACTTATATCCCTAGTCACTTTCGGATCGTACACGTCAAAATCATGCGGGAAAGTGATTTTCGGAGCCTCTAACAATTTCATGTTTCCATTCCCGCGTAATACCACCTTGTACGTTAACGCATCATTCGCCTTCAAGGTATCTGTTGACATAGAGGTTATCATGGTAAGGGTTCCCACCATACCGCTAAATCCTAAAGGCTTTCCGGCCTCGGGTAAAGGTTTCACGGTAATTTTCACGGGTTTACTCTTGCAGAGTACTCGGACATCACGGGAATTCCCGAAAAAGTCATCAAAGATACTTCCACCACGACTCCCCACCCGTTGGCGAACAAGACAATACAACTCGTAAGGCTCTATCGTTAACGTCCCGGCATGTTGCGGGAAAAGAATCGTTTTTTGTAACACGCCCACCCGATCATATATTTTCCCGTTATATTCCTCACGTTCCAAATGAATCTGGGGAATCTTCACGTCTTCTGTCAGGAATCCGTCAAAAGGCGGGATCTTCTTCCCCTGCACATCAACCAGATTTACCCGGGCATATACTTTTAACGTGGCAGTCAAACTCTCTCCCACGTAAAGCGTGTTACGGCTCACTTCCATTCGCAGAAACAAATCATCATCCGTAATCGAAGTACTTCCCCGGCTCTCAGAAACATCCCCGGAACTTTGGGTATTATTCCGAGGTTTCCCGGAACCTTTGATCACTTTTATCTTCAAAGGCTGGGACTTGTACTCTTTACCGTCCACGGTGATCGTGGCCGGCTCGATCGTAAACTCTCCTTCTTCCTGCCCTTCCAAAATATAAGTGTACGTGTACTCTTGATTTTGCTTCATATCGCCATTGATAATCGTGATATTAGAAGACGTACTCAATGACGGTCCTGCCAGTAAATCAAATCCTTTTATCGTGGGAACCTGTAAGTTCTCCCCCTTAGCGTTCAACACGAAGGAAAGACGGAATTGCTCCCCGACTTCCACAACGGAAGGTGCGGATGCGATAAATTCTGTCTTTTGGGCAAATAACTTAGACCCACCAAAAACGCATAATAGCAATATGATAATGAATGACTTCATTTGTTTATCTTTTAATTCTTTATTATCCCTCTGAAAAACATACAAAGTTACCAGTTTTTCTCAATCTTCATCTTCTTTGCCTTTTGAGCTTGAACTTTATCTTTCTGTACCTTTTCCTGTGTTTTCTTTTCGTCCGCTTCCAAGGCCTCTAACAAGCGTTTGGCATCTTCTTTCGAGATTTTAGGCTGAGCCTGTTGATCCTGCTGTTGCTGATCCTTATTCTGCTGGTCTTTATTCTGTTGATCCTTCTGATCTTGGTTTTGCTTATCTTGATCCTGTTTATCTTTATTTTGTTGATCCTTATTCTGATCTTGCTGGTCTTTATTTTGATCCTGGTTCTGATCTTTATTCTCGTCCTTATTTTGGTCTTTGTTCTGATCTTGATTCTGTTGATCTTTATTTTGATCCTGCTGGTCCTTATTCTGGTCCTTATTTTGATCTTGATTTTGATCTTGATTTTGATCTTGATTTTGTTGATCCTGTTTCTGCTTGCGGGCAAACTCCAGGTTATACTTTGTCTCTTGGGAATTCGGACGGTTTCTCAACGACTGTTTATAAGCCTCGATACTCTCATCCAACTTGTTCATGGCCAAAAGAGTATTTCCGATGTTGTGATACAACTCTCCTAACTTTTCCTTGTCTTTCTCATTCTGTGCCAACGATTGGAATTGTTGTAATGCCTCGTCAAACTTTTTCTGTTTATAAAGCGCATCTCCCAGGTTAAACGCACCCTCGTATGATTTCACTTCCGTATCCAAAGCCTTACGATACTCCACTTCAGCCTTCTCAAAATCCTGTTTATTAAACAGATCATTCCCGCCCCGAATAAACTTTCGTTCCTGTTGCGCAGCCGATGGTAGACTTATAACTACAGCTGCTATCATCGTTATCAATATCTTCACCATAATGTCTCGTTTAAAATTTACCGATTCGTTCCAACACTTTTCGTCTCACTTCCAAATATATTGATCTTCAAGAAATTCTTGTTTTTACGTCCCAGTACCATGAAATCCAACAACACGAATATCAATGCCATGATCAGGAAATACTGGTATTTTTCAGCATAATCACTGAATACCCGTTCTTCCAACAATGTCTTGTCCATACGATCAATCTCGTCCAACAAGGTGTTTAATCCCACGTTCGAATTACTTGCCCGCACGAATATTCCCTCTCCGGCCTTGGCAATCTCTTTCAATGTCTCCTCGTCCAACTTGGATATAATCGGGTTACCACTCCCGTCTCTCATGTATTGTCCGGGATTTCCCTTCTCCGGGATCGGTCCTCCTTGTGCCAATCCCATCCCGATCGTGTGCACGTAGATACCTTTTTCCCGGGCAGCTTTAGCCGCAGCAATAGCATCGTCTTGATGGTTTTCACCATCCGTGATCACGATAATCGCTTTCGATGCCTCCGTGTCCGGGGTAAACGACTTCGCAGCCAAATCTATTGCCGTTCCTATCGCCGTACCCTGTATTGGGACAATATCGGTATTGATTCCAGATAGGAATAATTTAGCCGAAGAATAATCCGTCGTGATCGGCAATTGCACGTAAGCATCCCCTGCAAACACAATCAATCCCACTTTATCATCACTTAATTTTTCCACCATTCGGGAAATGGCCTGTTTCGCCGCATCCAACCGGCTGGGCTTTATATCCTGCGCCATCATGGAATTTGACACATCCAACGCAATAATCAACTCCACGCCCTCTTTTTTTACCTGTTGCAATTTTGACCCGAACTGAGGACCTGCAACCCCAAGAATGACGAAAAACAAAGCTACCAGAACAAGTATAAATTTTAATGTCTCCCGCTTATAAGATTGCAAAGGCATCAGTGTTGACAGTAATTCGGGACTCCCGAATTCAGCAATCGCTTTTTTCTTCCGAATCCTTGCTACCACGTAAAAAACAATCAACAATGGTATGATAATCAGCAAGTATAATAATTCAGGATGTGCAAATCTAAACATAACCCTTTCAATTTTAAATTTAATGATTCTAGATTTTAAATTCCGGATTGCATCAATTCACAATCTAAGATTTAAAACTTACAATTATGGAATTTTCCTCAACAATGTGTATCGCCCTAACGCCTCCACAATTAATAACAAAGCCCCGATCAAAGCAAAATAGAAATACTGCTCGTTCTTACGACTGAAATGTTTGACTTCTACCTTACTCTTCTCCAATTGATCAATTTCCTGATAAATTTGCTCCAGTTTTTTGTTATCTGTTGCCCGGAAATATTTACCGCCTGTCATGTCAGCAATCTGGGTCAATATATCTTCATCTATCTCAACCGGCATTCGCTGTAATTGCATCCCAAAAGGCGTCTGCACGGGATAAGGAGCCTCACCTAAAGTTCCGACTCCGATCGTGTAGACCCGAATACCAAACGTTTTTGCCAATTCTGCCGCCGTTATCGGTGCAATCGCTCCCCGGTTGTTGACTCCATCCGTCAAAAGGATGACCACCTTAGATTTCGCCTTGCTATCCTTCAAACGATTTACCGCATTTGCCAACCCGAGGCCAATAGCTGTTCCATCTTCAATCATCCCGCTATGAATATCCTTCATCACGTTGACTAACACGGCTTGATCCGTTGTCAAAGGACTTTGCGTGAAACTTTCCCCACTAAAAACAACCAGTCCGATACGATCCTGAGGGCGCTCCAATATAAACTTAGTTGCAACCTCCTTGGCTGCCTCCAGTCGATCAGGAGTAAAATCTCGTGCCAACATACTACCGGAAATATCCAATGCCAGCATAATATCAATACCCTCGCTGTTATAGGTCTGCCAACTCGAGCTGGATTGCGGTCTTGCCAACGCCAAAACCAAAAATAGAATGGCCAAAACCCGAGCTGCAAACAACAAATGACGTAACCAAATCCGGCTACCCCGTTTCATTTGCTTGAACACCCGAATTGAAGAAAACTTCAAATCAGCATGCGAGCGTTTCTCCTTGAATATGTACCAGATAACCATTGGTATCAGTACCAACAATAACCAAAAGTACTCGGGGTTTGCAAATTCATATCCAAACATATCTTCTATTTTAGATTTAATAATTTCAGATTTTAGATTTTGATTACCAATAAACTGTAAATCACAAATCGTAAATCATAAATTAATTTTCTCTGTCTTTCTCCTCTCCGGTTTCCTTCTCTTCCTTTCCTGCCTTCTCTCTCGCCTCCCTCTCCTGTTGTTCTTTCAACTCCTGCTCCAGGCGTTCTTTTTCATGCTCAGCTCGAATCGTATCATTAGTTTCTTGTACAAAATCATAAGCAATATCCAGATTCCGTACGTTCTCATCCTGCAACGGCTCTGCTTTAGCAAACTTCACGAAATCAGCCGTTTCAAACATATCTGCCAACTTATCCCGTTGTTTTGCATCTACCTGCTCACATTTCTCCAAAGCCTTCAAGGTTTCGAAAGAAGTCTGTTCCATCGCTGAGATTCCCAATTCTCCATCCAAATAATTCCGGATCGTATCAGTTAATTGCGTGTAATACTCTTTGGTCTTTCCACTCTGCCATAACTTCTCCTTCTTGATTTCCTCCAAAGCCTTCATGGCCAACACATACGGAGGGATTGCCGGTTTTTCGTGATGGAAAAGACTCTTACGGGATTTCCGAACTTTGATAATCCAGACAACCAGAAGAATCACCACGATCCCCAACAATGTCCATAACAAGTAAGGTAATATCTCGGCAAATGTCCACGGAGCAGCCAAAGGCATCACAATATCGTAATTCCCTTTCTGCTGATCGACCACGAAAGTATTCACGATCAAGTGTAACGGATCGGTCCTGAGAGTATTATTATAACTTTCCTGTTGAATCTCGATAGGCATCGGCGGAATCACGAACACGCCCGAATCAAAAGAAGTTATCACGTAACTTTCCTGCACGAGTACCCGTCCGTCTTTTTCCATGATAGAATCACGAACTGGTCCAAATATAATCTCGATCCCTTGTGCTATCGTGTCTTTCAATTGAGGGAATGCCACTTTCACACCCGGTTCAGCCTTTACTTTCATCCGGAAATGAATCTGATCCCCGATCATAATATAGTTCGTGTCAATCTCGGCACTATATTCCCGATTTTGTGCATTCAAAGCACAAACACAACCTAGTAGGATAATTACGAATAGAATAATTCTATTTTTCATTTTAATTCTCCATTTTCAATGTTCAATTAATATCCAGCCCCTCTTTTCTTGAATAACGTAATCAATGACCTCACGTAATCTTCATCAGCGCTAATAGATGCCATATCGACACCGGCATGTTTGAATATCCGATCCAGTTCTTTATCTCGTTCGATACCATACGCTTCGAATTCGTCCCGGACTTTCTTGTCGGAAGTATCCACCCAAACACTTTCCCCCGTCTCCGCATCCGTCAAGTACATCAACCCGACAGGAGGCAATATTTTCTCTCTCCGATCGTACAATTGCAAAGCCACCACGTCATGTTTCTTATTGGCAATAATCAACGGGTGTTCGAAATCGTGATCATCCATGAAATCAGAAATCAGGAAACAAGTACACCGTTTCTTGATCGCATTTGTCAAATATTGCAACGCTACAGAAATATTGGTTGCCTTGTGTTCCGGATAAAAATCCACTAATTCCCGAATGATATGCAAAATATGCGTCCGTCCTTTTTTCGGCGGAATAAATTTCTCGATCCGGTCAGAAAAGAAGATCACGCCAATCTTATCGTTGTTTTGAATAGCAGAGAATGCCAACACAGCCGCAATCTCGGTAATCTGATTCTTTTTCAGTTTCGACACCGTACCGAAATTACGCGAGGCACTCACGTCAATCAACAACATCACGGTCAACTCACGCTCTTCCTCGAATATTTTCACGTAAGGGTGATTATAACGAGCTGTCACGTTCCAGTCAATACTTCGAATGTCATCCCCGTATTGATAAGCCCGCACCTCGCTAAACGTCATTCCCCGACCTTTAAAAGCCGTGTGATACTCCCCTGCAAAGATATTACTCGATAATCCCCGAGTCTTTATCTCAATCTGCCTGACACGTTTTAATAAATCTGAAGTCTCCACCTTATTAATTTTAGATTTATAGATTTTAGATTTTAAATTCACTCTAAATCACATTGAAAATCTCAGATTGAAAACCATGTTATTTTCAATTTTCAATTTCTAAGGCACTTCAACCGTATTCAAGATTTCACTGATAATATCCTCGCTAGTTAGATTGTTCGCCTCGGCCTCGTAGCTCAAACCGATACGATGACGCAAAACATCATGACAAACAGCACGAACATCTTCCGGAATTACATACCCACGACGTTTAATGAAAGCGTACGCTTGTGCTGCTTTGGCCAAACTGATACTAGCACGAGGAGATGCCCCGTAAGCAATCATGGAAACGAATTTTTCCAAGCCATGCTCTTGCGGGTAACGTGTTGCAAACACGATGTCAACAATATATTTCTCGATTTTCTCGTCCAGGTAAACCTCCTTTACCACCTCACGAGCCCGCAGAATATCTTCCGGCTGTAGGATCGTGTTAGACTGGGGATAAATTTTCTCCAAATTCTGACGAACGATCAATTTTTCTTCGTCTTTTTTCGGGTAATCAATAACCACTTTCAACATGAAACGGTCAACCTGAGCCTCAGGAAGAGGATAAGTACCTTCCTGCTCGATCGGATTCTGGGTTGCCATCACCAAGAATGGTTCTTCCAACTTGTAAGTCATATCCCCGATAGTCACCTGACGCTCCTGCATCGCCTCCAACAAGGCCGATTGCACTTTCGCCGGGGCCCGGTTAATCTCATCCGCCAGAATAAAGTTAGCGAAAATCGGTCCTTTCTTCACCACGAACTCTTCCCTTTTCTGAGAATAAATCATCGTACCGACAACATCAGCCGGTAACAAATCCGGGGTAAATTGGATTCGACTGAATTTAGCATTAATAATATGTGCTAGTGTATTTATCGCCAAGGTCTTCGCCAAACCGGGAACTCCCTCCAACAAAATATGTCCATTAGAAAGCATACCGATCATCAGTCCTTCTACCAAGTGCTTCTGTCCGACGATCACTTTGTTCATCTCCATACTAATCATATCCACAAAAGAACTCTCTTGCTGTATGCGCTCATTCAATGCTTTGATATCAACCGTATTCATATCATTGATTTTTATATTGATTTATATTACTACTTTGTCTAACGTAAATATTCTACTTCGGTTTCAATTTCCTCAAAAAGAGAACTTATATCTCCACCGTTTTCTGTTTTTCCAAAAATAGAGATTATTCCGCCAAATGTTAAAATCAAAGACACTAAATAATGTTAAAACAAATTTTAAGGTTTTCCCAAATAATTTCTAATCTCCTCTTAAAATGCAGAACATTACTAAGACATGGTCTATTTTTTAACATTTCACCTTTTCTTATGACACACTTGTTAACAAACCTATCTCAAAAAGTAAGCAAAATCAAGGTTTTATGACTTAACAATAACTTATACTATTTTTCGAGGAAACAGTCGGAACGGCCTTCGTTCCAAACAAAAATAAGAAATAAATAATGCTCAACGTTCGATACTAGCGACAAAATACAACCAATTATAACGGGTCAACATCGAAATAAATACGCACCCCCCTACCAATAGGAGTTTTCACCAATTCATCACTTTTCTGCTTTAAGAAAGCCTTCAATTTTGACAGGGAAAGACCTTGTTCCGCCTTTATCAGAATTTGTATCCGATACATTTTTCTAACCCGAGACACATCCGGTTCTGCCGGGCCGCATACCCTACGTTCCAATCGTTCCCGTAGCAACCTAGCCAACTCGTTCGCAGCATTTCTCAAAACCACCCCATCCATATGCCTCAACTCTACCTGAATCAACCGGGAAAAGGGGGGATAGTTAAACATTTCCCGTTCTTGGGATAACTGAGTGTAAAACTCTCTATAGTTTTCCTTCCTCACCAACTGATACACTCGACTTTGCATATCTGTCACCTGAATTACCACCTTTCCACGCTCACCTTTTCGTCCACTGCGTCCACTCACTTGCATCAACATATCATAAGCCCGCTCCTCTGCCCGAAAATCGGGAAAACCCATCAGACTATCGGCATCCATCACCCCGACAAGTTTCACCCGTTCAAAATCCAACCCTTTCGAAACCATTTGTGTGCCGATCAGCACATCCAAATTTCCACTTTCAAAATCATCGATTAAAGCCCTGAACTTTGCCTTATTACTCATCACATCCAAGTCCATTCGGGCAACCCGAGCTTCTGGAAAATACTGTTTCACGTCCTCTTCGATCCGTTCCGTTCCCGGAGTACGATTCACGTAATGTCCCTGTCCACACTCCTGACACATGGCCGGAACGGCCCGCAGGCTCCCGCAATAATGACAATTTAGCGTGTTCCGGTAGCGATAATAAGTCATACTCACATCGCAATGTTTACATTTCAGGATGGATCCACAACGATCACATTGTAAATAAGTTGAATATCCTCGTCTATTTTGGAATAAAATCACCTGCATCCCATTCTCCAACACCCGTTTCGTTTCCTCGTACAAAACCGGAGTAAAACTCCCTTTCATCATCTTTTTACGACGATATTCTTTCATATCCACGAACAACAGTTCCGGCATCATCACTTCCCCGTAACGGGTTGTCAGTTGCACGAAACCATATTTCCCGCTTAGGGCATTCTGATAACTTTCAAAAGAAGGTGTTGCAGAACCCAACAATATTTTTGCCCCACTCATCTTTCCAAGCATTATAGCGGCATCACGACCGTTATAGCGGGGTGCCGGTTCTTTTTGCTTGTAAGAACTTTCATGCTCCTCGTCAACAATAACCAACCCTAATCGCTTATAAGGCAAAAACACGGATGACCGCACGCCTAACACCACGGGATAAGGATTCGTACCGTTTTGTTTACGCCACATCTCTGCCCGGGCACTATCCGCCATTCCCGAATGATAAACACCGACTTGATCTCCGAAGACCCGCCGCAATCGTTTCACGATCTGTACCGTTAACGCAATTTCCGGCAACAAATACAACACCTGTTTTCCTTGCCTTAGCGTCTCTTGTATCAGATGAATATATATTTCAGTCTTACCCGAAGAAGTTACGCCCTGCAACAAGACACACTCCTTCTCCTTGTAATACCCTTGAATGTCGCCCAAAACTTTTTCTTGTGCCCCCGACAAAGCGTGTACATCCTCCACCTCCTCTTTAGATACCTCTAAACGGCTGACTTCCTGCACAACAATTTCCAACACACCCCGTTCACACAATCCTTTCAAGGCCGAGGCTGAACTACCGATTTTCTGAATAAACTCTGTTCTAGGCACCCCCTCTACCCGATGCTCGTCGCTATAATACACCCAATCACACAGCATCTTGTATTGAGTCCTCGCCCGTTTTAAGCTATCAAGAATCCCATCCAATTCTCCACTCGCAAACTTTCGCTTCCATCTCACCAAACGTTCAATTTTCGGCTTGAACAGATCATCTACCGACTCCTTGATCCCGATAATTTCTTTTTCCAATAAGGCTCGAACGGCAACATAGACATCCTTTCTCCTTAAGAGTTTTTCGACTTCAGCCATACATATTTCACCTCTTTCTCGAAATACTCCCATGATCTCCTTCTCTTCCCGACTTAATTCACTTTCATCTACCAACCGTTCTTCCCAGCCGTTCACCAAACTCAAACTCGTGTAACTCTCCAAGCGCATCGAAACAGGTAATGCTGCACGCATAACCTCTCCCGGTGGAGTCATGTAATACTCGCTGAGCCACAATAGAAATTTTAAATGAGAACCAGAAAGAGCGAATCCTTCCTCGATAACTCGTTCTATCGGTTTTGTTTCAAATCCGACAGGCGGATTCGTATGCAACGCATAGACAACACCCGTGTAACGTTTATTCTTAACAAATGAAACGACCACGAGCGCACCTACCGTTACCGAATGTTCATATTCTTCCGGTACCGAATAAGTAAAAAAACTTTCCACTCCCAGAGGGATAATGACATCCGCGTACAACAAACGAATTAATTTTAGATTTTAAATGGACAAAACCTCCGTAATATCCAACAAATTATGATTTAACGATTTTGAATTCTTGATAGCCTTGTTAAAAGGAACATGAACAATATCCTTATTCATAATCCCAACCATAATACTAGTCTGGTCATCCAACAAAGCATCCACTGCCGCCACTCCCAACGTACTAGCCGTCACGCGGTCAAAAGCGGAAGGTGATCCTCCTCTTTGGATATGACCTAAAACAGTTACTCGCACGTCATATTCGGGATGTTTCTTAGCGATCTGATCGGCAATCGTGTATGCACCACCTGATTTATCACCTTCTGCCACGATCACGATTCCACTTGACTTATGAGGTTTATAATCATGCTCCAAATAACGATCCAAGTCATTCAAATCCGTCTCGATTTCCGGAACCAGTACAGCCTCGGCCCCCGTGGCCACGGCCGACCGTAACGCAATAAATCCGGCATCCCGTCCCATAACCTCAATAAAGAACAACCGATTATGAGCACTTGCTGTATCCCGGATCTTATCCACGGCCTCCACCACCGTGTTTACCGCCGTGTCATACCCGATCGTGTAATCAGTCCCGTAAAGATCATTATCTATCGTACCGGGAATTCCGACAACATGCACGTTATGCTCTTGACAGAATAACCGGGCTCCGGAAAAAGTACCATCCCCACCAATCACAACCAAGGCATCAATTCCCAATTCCTGCATCTTCTCGTAAGCTTTCGTACGTCCCTCCGGCGTACGGAATTCCTCGCTACGAGCCGTCTTCAAGATCGTTCCTCCGCGTTGAATAATATTACTCACGTCATGGGAATACATCCGCACAATATTTCCCTCTATCAATCCCTCATATCCATCGTAAATACCATAAGCCTCACAACCATTAAAAATAGCGGCCCTCACAACCGCCCGAATAGCGGCATTCATTCCCGGAGCATCGCCTCCTGAAGTTAAAACTCCTATTTTTTTAATCTTTCCCATAAAAACAATGTTTAATTGAAAATTGGAAATCAAAAATGTTAATCTCTATACCCCCAATTCTATAATTTAATTTTTAGTTTTTAGTTTTTAACTTTTAGCTTCCAACTCCTCCTTTATCTCTTCCATCACCCACCTCGGTGTTGAAGTTGCCCCACTAATCCCGACACTTCCGGCTTTATCAAACATCTCATCACGCAGGTCTTTCACCCCCTGCACAAAATAAGTTCGGGGATTCACCTCCCGACACACCTCGAAAAGTTGCTTCCCGTTGGAACTCTTTTCCCCGCTAACAAACAAGATCACATCATGTCTTGCTGCAAAATCTTTCAACTGCGGGATTCGATTTGCTACCTTACGGCAGATTGTATCGTTTACTACCACAGAGGCCCTCGCACTCTCCTTCACCAACTCTACGACACGCTTGAAACCATCCAAACTCTTGGTCGTTTGAGAAAACAGGATTATCGAACGAGAAAAATCAATAGATTTCAAATCTTCCTCTTGCTCAATAATCAGCGCTTCATCATTCGTCTGTGCCACCAACCCGTTCACCTCGGCATGTCCTCTTTTTCCATAAATCACGATCTGCCCCCCGTTCCCTCTCACTTCCTCGTACGCCTTTCGTATTTTCTTCTGCAAATTCAATACCACAGGACACGAGGCATCAATCACCTCAATTCCATTCTTCTTTGCCAGCTCATAAGAACTCGGTGGTTCACCATGAGCCCGGAACAACACCCGACATGCCTTTAACCGGGCAAACTCATCATGATCTATCGTGCTCAATCCCAATTGTTTTAATCGCTCCATCTCCAAACTATTATGCACAATATCTCCTATGCAATATAATCTTCCATGTTGCAACTCTTCCTCCGCCTTGGTAATCGCATTCACAACTCCAAAACAGAAACCGGAATTTTCGTCAATTTCTACTTTCATATTTCGAACGAATGATCTTTAACATCTCTTCCACTTCTTCCTCCACGGTCATATCGCCATTATCAATCAACACAGCATCCGACGTTCTCACCAAAGGACTTGTTTCCCGGTGTTCATCTATATAATCCCGTTTCCGGACATTCGCTTCCACCTCTTCATATGTCACTTGCTCTCCTTTCTCAAGGAGTTCCTTGTAACGTCTCTGGGCTCGTACTTCAGGACTTGCTGTCATAAAAAACTTCACTTCCGCATGAGGAAATACAACACTCCCGATATCTCGTCCATCCATAATCACCCCTCCTTCTTTTGCCATTTCCCGCTGTTTTTCAACAAGCAATTCCCGCACATAAGGCAACGAAGCAATCAAGCTCACGTTATCAGAAACCTCTAGTCCCCGAATAGCCGCCTCTACATACTCACCATTCATGTAAGACTCATAAAGTTTTTTCTCCTCGTTATATTTAAAACCGAAAACAATTGTTGGTAGAATTTCTTTCAATTTTTCATCCTCCACGATCCCATTTCGTATCACCCCTTCTCGCATAGCCCTCAATGTCACGATCCGATACATCGCTCCCGTATCAATATACGTATAGCCCAAGCGTGCGGCTAATATCTTCGATACGGTACTTTTTCCCGTAGAAGAATGCCCGTCAACAGCAACAATCAAACCTTTCTTTTCCATTTTCAATCTTATCTGTTCAGATTGCGAAGATACAAAAAAAGGGAGTAATCTTTGCGATCACCCCCTGCTATATTTTTGTTACAAATCTTAGTTCACCAACTGTAACAATTTCTTTGCCTTCTCCATCATGGTCTGGTTAGAAGACTCTTCTGCCAATGAAGTAGCTATCTTAGCATATCTTTTAGCAACGTCCTCGAAACCACATTTATTAGAGATCAAAGCATAATTGTAAAGGGCATCAAAATCTTTCTTTGACTCAACAGTTTTGCCCGCCCACAATTGAATCACCTTCAAACGAGAAACATCATTCATGATCTCCAATGCTCCATCGGTAATTTCCTTGATCATTTTCCTGTTCTCAGGGAAATAACGGAACAACTTTCTAGCCTTGTAAAAATAATCCTCAGACTTACGCTCTGCCCGTAATTGCTTGATGTAAAAATAATCAGCCACCACGTCATAATGTTCGTAACCTGAACTTTTCAAGAAATCCAAATACTTGTTATACTCGATCTTATTACTGTTATAGTACTGTTCCAAATGACCAACAAACACGTTATCCAACTTCTGGAACACATCATCCTTCGAGAAGTTCTGCATGAATTTGGACTGATTGTTAAACAAATATTTAATCTGGGGAGCATTCACATCATCCACGTAATCTCGGATAATCGACCAGTTATAATCTTTCAAGTAGTCCACCTCTTTTTGAGTCTGAAAATACCTGTTCACAACATCACGATTCGGCTTCCCTTGGTTTTTCAACTCTCTCAGAAGTTGAATTGTCGTTTTAGGGTCCGCAGGATTCGCCTCGAACTTCTTCACCAAATTATCCAATGAATCCATCTCCTTCTCGTGAGCTTGCACTCCAACAAGATTGAATAATAAAACACCTACGATTAATACAATTTTCAACATAATACTTGATACTTAAATTTGAACTTACACCCATATAACACCTTTAGGAGCAAAAAGGGTGACTCAAAAGTCGATTTTAACTTAATATTTAACATGAATTAATTATTTTACTTACAAAAACGAATCAAATCTCCCCTTTAAATAAAAATTTATAACCTTCTCATTCTTTTTCTCTCTAATCCGTAAAATATTTAATATTTACGGTGTTATATACGGACTAAACATATCGTATGTTTCAATCCAATCCCCCTTTTTACATGCGAAGACCTTAAATTTTAACAATCTTAATTTTTAAACACTCCACACTGATACAGAAATGAATGTTTTGTTCAAATTTATCTATAAATAGGATGCCAATATTAACCTACCCCTTTTCCCCGACAAATTCGTTAACACGTAATATCAATAAAACCCTCGAAAATCATTGGGAACTAATTTTTCTGATTGCTCCTCTTTAATCGTATAGGGTGCTACACGAGAAATCGAGTAAACATTTCGATAAAGACCACTACCAGCATAAAATTCATACAGTGTAATCACACACCTGCGTTGCTCCATTTTTATCCGTGGACCTAAATTTTCTTCTAAAAGAGGCAATATTTTTTTTTCATCAAACCAAATACTAAAAACCTCCCTTCTGTTCCTCTCGATCAAAAATTCAATTTGTTCTTTCTTGTAAACAGGAAAACGATAGCTATAGTTTGCATGCCACCATAAAGCAAAATTATTATTATACAGTTTAAAAATCAATAGTTGAAAATATCCCATCTTACTATCTTCCGGAATTAAATGTCGAACAGCATGATTCACTGAGTCCCATGCAAATTCAAGAAGAATGCGTTCGTCGCTTACTTCACTCATATACATGCACATTCGTTTTATTCTCTCTATTCGTTTATTTTTCTCCTCCTCTTCCCAATCTTCATTTTCAATTTTTTCAACCCGTACGTCCATTATCGAATCCCACTGCACCCGAATCCTTTCCCTTTCTGTAGAAATATATTCTTCCTCTTCAAAATCATCCCGCCGTGCATATAACAACGGAATCCCTCCATCCCAACTATAATTGTAGATATACTCTAAAATATACCTAGGTTCAGGAATTAACTTTGAGAAAATAGACATATAATCTTTCAAATTAAACGTATTTGTATCAATGTCTCGAAACTCCCTATCTCCAACCAATTTTTCCTCTAAACGAACATTATCTTGGTAATCACAAAGTTTGTCCAAAAATTTATTATACGATTGGGCTGTAATCTCAGACGAAACCAAACAAATGAAAAGAATTAATACATATAACCGTCCCATACACTTGATTTTAAGATAATATTCAAAGGTATGACTTTTATTTTATATAGACAACGAAAGATTGTATTAGCGAAATTGACCGGAAATCTAACTTTCCAACCAATCTCGCCCTCATTTCTAATTCTCGAAAAACTTCGATACCTCGAAATACAAATTACGATAATGAGCCCGTGTATCCCGATCTCCCGAATTCATCACTCGTTTTAATAATTTATAAACTTTTTCCAACTCATAATGATAAACAGCATTCGCCACTATTCTCGTATCAGAACCGTCAGCAGGACTCATAGCCATACGTTCATGTAAATGGATTGTTGAACAAGAACATATATCAGCATGATCACCTTCAATCAACGAGCGTCGCCCCTTCTCTCCCGTAATTCCTTTTCCCTCGGCCATCATTAATGACAAAATGTAATTATACTGCATCACTCGTTCATAATGATTAAGATCTCGACGTTTTAACGTCGGTTCCATCACTAAATTATAAACGTCGTCCATATACTCGACTGGCGTATAAGCATCTTTACCATCCTGCTTTTCCCATACAGAAAGATTTGATAATATACCACTTGACGTTAAAGAACCAACAACCAATCCCATATACTCGGCCACTTTCGTATTTCCAAATGAGAAATTTCGTTCAATCTCAAGTTGACAATACCAATCTGGAAATGCCCGTAATTGTTCTAATATAAAAGCCAACGCTTCCCTTTGCTTTTCCTCGCTCACGAATTTATAAGCTTTTTTTTGATCGCCCATAACCGGAGCATCCAGATAAACACCTCCTAAATAAACAAGGATATGTTCAATATACCTCCTGTATTGGCTGAATATTTCCCGATAAAGTTCTTCTGGTTTATCAAAAGTCTCTCCTTCATCATATGTCCATTCTAACAAATGTCTCGTAATATATTTCAAGTTCTCAATCCCGTAACGATTAGCTTTCATACAATCATCTCCTAAAGATTCGGATAAAGCAGACGGATCAACAATCGAAAACAAAGAAAACTGCTGAGGTCCATAATGATACATCGGATCATGCTGTTTTTCTTGTATCCATTTATTTAGAATTGGACGTTCTGCCTCTGGATTCTCGACAGCAATAGGAGCATACCCCCATTTTATGGCATATTTATCATAAACTCCCAAAAGTGGGGGAAGTAAATTTACCCCCTCGTCTCCCGGTTGCGCCACATAATTAAAACGAGCGTAATCCATGATAGAAGGAGTTGTTCCATATTTCCGAGTAAACGTCACGGAACGTAAAGAATCTACCGGATAGGCGTAAGATGCCCCCATATTATGCATTAACCCAAGCGTATGACCAATCTCATGAGCAGCCACATACCGCAATGCTCGTCCCATCGTTTCCTCGTCAAACACCTTTTCCCTCACCTTAGGATCAACCTGGGCTAATTGAACAAATTGCCAGTTATGCAACAACTTTATCACGTTATGATAGAACAATACATCTGCCTGTATGATTTCTCCCGAACGAGGATCAATCCAAGCCGGCCCCATTGAATTTGCCGTTTCTGTCGTGATATAACGATAACACGAGTAGCGAATGTCATCCGGATCAAAATTTGGATCATCCGCTGGATAATCTTTAGCCACTATCGCATTCTTAAAACCGATTTCTTCAAAGGCCGCTTGCCAATCTTCAACCCCCAATTTAATGTATTTTCTCCATCGCTCAGGAATAGCAGGATCTACGTACCATACGATCGGCTTCTTCGGTTCCACCAGTTCTCCATTACGATAGCGCTCCACATCCTCATCTTTAGGCTCGATTCGCCATCGTTGGATATAATCTACTTTTTTCAACTCGTCCACCTTTTCCGTATAAATATGTTTTCGTAACGGAAAATACCCGATTCGGACATCAGATATACGTGGTCTCATAGGCTTATCCGGTAACAGAATGATCGAACGAGTCATAATAGCCGTAAAAGGATAATCATCAACGGTATACACTAACCGACTTTTAATATTCAGATTTAAAGGAAATGATTTCACCTCTAATATCGTCGATTTATCACTAGAGAAACTACCCTCCAAAGGATTCTCCCCAAGAATAAAGCTCAATGGAGTTCGCGGCTTAAAAGGACTTAATTCCTTCTGATCCGAACAAAAGAAAAAAGAAACATCAATCACAACCCCGGTAGAATCAGCATTCCCACACACTATTTTAAAAGCCTCCATTATCGGATCTACATTATTTCTTTGCAATGATTGATAGATCGGAGACATCGGGTCACATTGATTCAACGGGCTCAATCGATGTAGATACACTTGTTCCTCATCCCGTGTAAATTTTACCAATAACGGATGAAGAGGCATCTCTCCTCCCGACACATCGGTATTATTACTTGTAGCGGTTACCCGTGAAGAAAGCAACATATCCTTATTCAACAAACTTTGAGGTATTTCAAAATACACCTTCTGTTTTTTCTTGAATATTTTAAACATCCCTTCATGCACCTCCGCATCTTTTAAAATATCGGCATAACTACTGGCTCCTACCGCCGAATCTTGTTTGGTTGTCACGGGACCTAACTCTCCTAACTTTTTGCCAAACAACTGAGCTTCACTAGTCTTTGCCAATAATAAACCGGCAAAGATTAGTATTCCTGTCCTTACATTCATTCTTAATTATTTAAACTGTTTATTCCCTATAGCAACAAGATCAATCTGATATTTCATTTTAAAATAATTTACCAAAATGTCATATTTATCTTTCAATTTACTATGAGTATCTAACACGAGTTTTAACTCTTCATAAGGAACTGTTAGAATTACTCCCATGAAATCTCTAAAATCACCTTCTTTATTAGGTGTTACCAATGAATAAGGATTTGAAAGATCCCTATACCAAAAACCATAATCTCTTACATCCACATCAGTCACTCCCTCATTTTCCGGCAAATATTCTAAAAACGCTTGATAATACCCCTTACTCACTTCATAAAAACTCTCCGGCACCTGAATAATACCATTTTGTAATAGATACTCTTGCCAAAACACCCCGTTAGTTGACTCTCGAATACTTCTCAACTCTTCTTCTGACAAATTCTCTACCCCTTCTCGTATTTTTCCTAAAGCCAAATAACTAAGCCCCGCCAAAGCTGCATTATCCTCCAATACGCCCCAATTCATCCGCCCTACTTGCTCTCCGATCAACAATTTCAATGGGAAATATTTCTTTTTAAAGTCAGTATCATAAATATTCAAAAATGTTTTTTCCAACATAGAAAACCCTTTCATCAAAACGACACGGTCTTCCTGTTTTGTCAGGTAAACATTTTTTGCCAGTCCACTCATGTTCCATTGGTAATCAATCGTATCGTAATCAACCATAATGATGGATCCGTTTTCTTGATAAAATTTATAAATATATTGATCAACCTCATCTCCTCCTTCCTTCAGTTCATAAGGAATATCTCCCTTCGTCGTATGAATGGCATCCTCATCATAACAGGCTGAAAATCCTATACCCAAAACAAGGATTAACGATAGTAATTTATATGTTCTCATCCTATTCATCTTTTAATTATTGTACAATAACACCTTTTCTCTCCGGACGATTGATATTCTCCAGATTATAGTCAAACTCTTTTACCTCCACAGGCAAAGGCAAAGTGTACGCTTTATCATTCTCTTCAAGTACAAATTTCACTTTTTGAGAACTATTCATGTCTGTCGTGTAAATGTGCTCTATTCTTGGACGATCCCAACGCCGAAGGTCAAACCAACGATGTTGCTCGAAACACAACTCGAAACGACGTTCCTGCCGAACCAATTGAATAACATCTGTTTTCGTAGAAACTGTTATTGGAACCTCTACTTCAAAACGATATTTTCGAAGATGTTCAATATCATCTAAAGCTAAATCCGTATGTCCCAACTCCGCATTAGCCTCAGCTCGATTCAGATAAGCCTCTGCCGTACGAAAAGCGAAGCCATATACTCCTGTATTTGCAGCACCTTTCCCAACAATCAAATCCCCCCAATCATCTTTCACGTAAGTCCGTTTTCGGACGTCATTTGCATGAAACGAATTATAAAACGCCATGGCAACAGGGAAACACCCACGATACGCAGCACTAAGATAATTCACTTCATAATCACCGTATGTCCAAATGATCTCAGGATTTTCTTTTGTAAATACATAATCTTCTTCCGTTAACGTCCGAATATCATATAAAGCTGAATTTACAGCTAAAACCTTATCCGCATAAAAAATAACTTGTTCATAGTCTTTTTTGTATAGATAAAATCTGGAGGCTAACAAATAAGCAGCACCTTTGGATATCCGAAAAACCGTTTTCGTATAATCCGTGGATTCAAGAAGTTGAATAGACTTTTTCAGGTCTTTCTCTATCAATTCGTAAGAACGTGCCAATGTTTCCCGTTGATATGTCCGTTCCCTCACACTATGCTCATAATTAAAGGGAATACCTAAAGCTTTATCAGCCGTTTCTTTCTCGTAAGGTTCACCGTACAAGTTTACTAGTATAAAATAACAATATGCACGCAAAAAATAAGCTTCCCCTAGTAAATCATCTTTATCGCTCTGAGTTCCTTCCGCATCATCCAACAAATCAATAACATTATTAGCAATAAGAATCTTACTATAATACGTTTCCCAAGCATTATCCGCATTCAATGCTCCGGTAAAACGATACTCCGGATTCGGTTGCCAACAAAAATAACCATACCCATCTCCCCGAATATCTGACTGCATAATAGGCCAGGTATTCGCTTTTTCTTCAACATCATCCGTCATAATATCCAAATACGTATGAATCGAAGTATTATCTCTAATATACCCTTCCCCAAACAAGAATTCACTATAATCCTTTACCGTTTTAGGAATAATCAAATCCTGAGAACTCTCTTCTAGAAAATTTTCACACGAAGAGAAAAATACCACAATTATTATATATATCAATTTCTTCATGGCTATTTCGTTTTAAAGTGAAATATTTAATCCAAAAGTAAAACTCTTCGTCGGGGGCACGGTACCTGATCCCAAGGTCATCTGCTCCGGATCCTGTCCTCTTAATTTCTTATTGGCCCACAACCAAAGATTTCCAGCCTCTAAACGTAAACTAACTCCGGACACTCCGATGCGTTTATAAAGATGTTCCGGTAAATTATAACTCAGCGAAATATTCCTCATTCGTAAAAAATCACCCGACACAACCCGTAAATCTGCATTATTATACATCTCCCACTTATTACTGGATATTGTATATTTACGGTCCATATCAGAATAAGCTAAACTCAAATCTGACAACGCTGGAATATTCGTATTCTCATTTACCCCTTTTCTCCAACGATTTACAAATTCATCTGACATATTTTGCTGAGGCAAAGGCAACATCTGCCCCGTAGATTCATATAAATTATTCAACCGAACTTTTTTACCCACAGAGAAAGCAAACAACGCATTCAGCGTAAAACCTTTAAAACTGAAATAAGTCGAAAATCCTCCGTTAAAATCAGCCACCCGTTTCCCGGAATACGCAAATGCTTTAGCAAACATTTCCTCTTTTGAGATACCATCCGGCTCGTCTATATCTTTAAATTTCGGCAACCCCTCTTCATCCAAACCATCAAACTTATAGGAATAAAAACCATCCAAAGGTTTAGACTCCATGATCAGATTCCCTTGCAAATAATCCTTATAATCATAAGTTTGCGTCTGATTCTTACTGGTCACTTTATTATAATTCTGATACATATTCAAAGAGAGTCCCCATGTAAAATTCTTTGTTTTTATAGGAGTTCCATTTAACGTAAATTCCCAACCCTTATTTTCCACATCACCTCCATTAATTGAAACATCTCTCTTACCGGAAACTGTTGAAACTCGCTTAGTTATAATTTGATCTTCACCCTTTTTCAAATAATACTCAGCACAACCGCTAATTCTATTATTCAAAAATGCAAACTCCAAAGCTAAATTATAAGATTTTGTCTTTTCCCATTTCAGATATGGATTCTGAAGTTTATTCAAAGATGATATATACTCTTTGGAAACATCATCCATTCCGCTCATTGACACAATCAGATTCGGAGTCTGATCTGAATGAACATTACCTTGTACCCCGTATGATCCTTTCAACGCCAATAAATTCATCCATTGGATATTACTAAAGAACATCTCGTTATGAATATTCCAACGAACAGCAGCAGACCATACTGGCAAGAATTTTGTACTCTTATCCTGTCCGAATTTATTCGATCCATCAGTACGAATATTAAAATTAGCCGTGTAACGATCATCGTAAGTATACGTGAAAGTTCCATAGAAAGAAACCACATTAGTCAGACGATCCACCACCACATCCGGATTAGCCATCAGCCATTCGTTATACAAAGGCCATTCAGCTGCATTAATAGCAACAAATTTCTTACCTCTATCCGGCAAATATCCACGTTGCACAGTAGATATTCCATCATATTTTACAGAACGAGCTTCTGATCCCACATTCACGTCTATTTCATGCGTTTCATGCAATCTTTTGAAATAATTAAATCCAGCCCTCACCGTATATGTAGACGACAATGTATTATCATTTTTTAATTCCCCACCATAAGGTAAACGGCACCCCGTCTCAACGAAATTACGATCTGTCGGCAATTCATCACCATAATTTACACCCCGCAAATCTGTGATATAATACGATTTCTCATTTGCCCATTCAGAATCCTTTGTATTAGCTTTTGATAAAGAAAACACCCCGGAGAATGTCAATCCTGATAGTATTTTATAATTTACATCTACCATGAAATCAATAGTCTGGTTTTTTATCTTCCGGCCAGTATTATCTCGTTCATTAAGGATATTATAATTCAAAATGGTTTCGTACCCCTCTGTTTTATTATAAAACAAATAAGATCCATCCTCATTATAAGCAGGAATTGCACGAGAAGTATTATAAGCATATCCGTATGGATCGATAGAACCATGCAAATATTTCTTTGTTGCTGCGTAAGCCCTTAAAGATAATCCGACATTTAATTTTTTACTCAATTCTAAATTCAACTTCAAAAGAGCATTACAACTCTCCACATCAGACCCCTTCACCACGGCATTTGTATTTGCATATCCAGCAGAAAAATAATAATTCACAAACTCCGAACCTCCTGAAATTGATAATGAATGCTTATGAGACACGTCCGTTCTGAAAAGTTCATCATACCAATCCGTATTTACTTTTTCAAGATCATACACCCGATCCACAAATTGTTCCTGAGTAATCCGTTTAGCATACAAATCATATAAAGCTCCTTCATAACCGATATTAGAAGGTTTTATTCCAAACGTCAATCCCCTCTCCTCAATCTCCTTAGACACATCAATTCTCTCCTTGGAATTCATCCGGTTCAGATTATTATAACTCGGCCTCAAACTAATTCCTACATTACCAGAATAATGAACTGACGGTTTCCCATATTTACCCTTTTTTGTCGTGATCACAATCACACCATTAGCTGCTTTCACTCCATATATAGCAGTGGCTGACGCATCTTTCAAAACATCAATACGATCAATATCTTCCGGATTAATGCTAGCGATTGCGTTGCCTATCAAATTCACGTTATCCAAACTATTCAACTCTTCAGCCGAAATTGGCACCGGATCTTCCAAAATAATTCCATCCACCACCCAAACCGGTTCCCGATTTCCAGAAATAGAAGAGGCTCCCCGGATACGCACTTTCGGGGCTGCTCCGGGTGTTGAAGTCGGGTTGATAATATTCACTCCAGCCAATTTTCCCTGTAACATATTATCAATCGAAATAGCAGCACCTTCCTGTAACTCTGACCCTTTCACGCTGATCACGGAACTGGCATTTTTACGTTTATCAATACGTTGATACCCGGTAATAACAACCTCATCCATCGTATTCACCTCTTCTTCCAACACCACATTAATCGTATCTTTACCCACGTATTTCACCTCTTGTGTCTTCATTCCGACAAAAGAAAATTGAAGGATAAAATCTTTCTCTTCTTGGGGAATAGCCAACTTATAACTGCCAGTCACGTCTGTAGCCGTCCCTACCGATAATCCTTTGATCATCACTGTTACACCCGGAAGAGGAGCCCCGCTTTTATCTGTCACTTTCCCCGTGATCGTTCTTTGTTTTATCTCTCCATTTTTTTGCTCCATTTCACTCAAATTACGGATCACAATCGTCTGATCCACGATTTTATATCCCAATCTAGTTCCTTTTAAACAAACATCCAGTATTTCCCGAACGGTCGCATTTTTCAGTTCAACCGTTAAGTTATCTACTTTAGCTACATCCTCATGACTATAAAGGCAAGTATAGTCACTCTTTGATTCGATCATTTTTAAGACTTCCACTAAAGAAACACGAGCCACATTTACGTTTAACAATGTCTCTTGAGACTTCACCACGGCATTCACTTGGAGTGCCGTAAGCAACATGAATAACATGAAAAACTTCATCATAAGACAACATTTTCTCAGGCCAGAACACCAGCCCTTGCATTTGAACTTTTTTTTCATACATTTGTAAATTAGATAAGTTACTGCCCTGAATTCGTTTCAGGCTTAGGCAGGTGATATTGGCGTATCACCTGTTTTTTCATTCATTACTTCTTACAAAAACATTTCTATCCTTAATATCTATATCTATTTTATTAATAAGTTTCAGCATATTAACAACTTGATCCAAATCACTATATCGTTTTATATTTCCCGTGAACAAAATATCTTTCACGGAAGAACTCTCGTAGAACACTTCAATATTATACCACCGGGCAATCGTATTCATGATCTCCTCCAAACGTTGTTTCTCGAAAACAAACCTTCCATCCTTCCAAGAGCAATATAAAAGTACATCAACAGCCTCTACCGTAGTCTTTCCATTTTTTTTATTCAATCGTAATTGTTCTCCCGGTTTCAAATAACTACAGTCTCCCTTCCTTTCAAAAGCAACTTTCCCATCTACCAAAGTCGTCTCTAAAAAATCTTCATCTTGATAATCTCTCACGTTAAAAGAGGTACCTAACACACGAATATCTCCCTGGCGAGTATGAACCACAAAAGAAGCCAAAGAATCCCGCACTATATCAAAATAAATCTCCCCTTTCATAAAAACTTCCCGTTGCCCCTTCTCAAATGTCACCGGAACCCGAACTTCTGATTCTGAATTCATTCTCAAGCGACTACCGTCACTCAATAACAAATCATATTCTCCTCCCCGGGGAATCGTAATCGTATGATAAAGAACTTCTGTCACCTCGTCTTCACTCTTCCTTGATATTGCCTCCTTTTGAATAAAAGCTAGAAAAGTCGTATCTGAAATATCAATTTTTGTCCCGTCAGGCTCCGTCAATATCGCTTTATAAGATCCTGGTTGTATCTTCTGAACGAAAGAAATAGGCTCATTTTCAGCACCGTGAAAAAAATAATAACTTCCTCCTAACACAAATAATAATATCGCTGCTACATAACGATATAATGCCCAGGTTCTCTTCCGACGTTTCGCCTGTACCACTCGCCCTGCAAATTCTTGATAAGCTTCTATAGCACTGTATTCTTTAATGAATTCAAATTTACGAGCGACAAAATCCGTTGATTGATAAAGATCATACAATCGTAAATGTTCAGGTGTCTCATGCTTCCAATTTTCGAGCTCTCTTCGACCAGAATCATCAATTTTCCCAGTCAATTCCGCCACAATCAAATCGGCAATATGAGTAATATGTTTATCCTGCTCCGTCATGTTTTCTTGTGTTTTATTACAAGACACGGAGCATTATAAAAAGTGACAAAAATCTACAAGAAATTTATTAGTAAAAACAAGAATGGATGATTCAATTTTTCCTTCAACTGCTCTTTTCCCCTCTTTTTCTGTTGTTTAACAGCATCAATAGATATTCCCAAACGCAAGGCAACTTCCTTATCGCTCAATCCTTCCAGGCTCAGATTAATCACTTTTCTATACTTCTCCGGAAGTTCATCTATAGCTTGTTGCAAACGAATAAAAATTTCTTCCTCTAATACCGTGTTATAAAAGAAATCTTCTGAAACGACCTCTACTCGATCACGATAACGATCTTCCACTTTCTTATTCCGAATATAATTCAAACATTGATTCTGTACGGAACGGTACAAATAAAAACGTAAATCCGTGGTCGCAGAAAACTTATGAGGCGTGGTCCATAATTTGAAAAAAGTGTCCTGCACGATATCCTTCGCCACCTCACTCTCCACATATTTACAGGCAATAGCAAGCAATGCATGAAAAAACTCTTCATACAAAATTTTAAACGCTTCTTCGTCTCCTTGAAAAATTCGTTTAGCTAATAATCCATTGTCCGAATTCATCTTACACCTTCACATTATAAATACAAAGGTATGATTTTATTTTATACAGACAAGAGTCGCCCGAAAATTCCCGGACGACTCTTCACATTACCATATAACATATTTGTAATTTTAATAAAAGATAGGCTCTCATTTCATCACATCTCTAACCTCCTCCAAAGAAGGACCCGTTATCAGCACTTTTCCTTGCGGGTCAATCAAATAAACGGTCGGGACCCGTTCTACCTTGTAATCTTTTCTGACTTTACTTTTCTCAAACCCGTCCAAATCCACCAACTGCAACCAAGAAACTTGATCCTCATTTAAAGCTTTCAGCCATTTGTCCCGATCGTTATCCAGAGAAACGGATACCACGTTCACCCCCATATCTTTCAATTCCTGATAATGCTTATTCAATTCTTTATTCTTCGTCCGACAAGGAGCACACCAAGAAGCCCAGAAGTCGATTAGCAAATATTTTCCCTTAAAATCTTCCAAGGAGTACATTTTCCCGTTCATATCCGGAAGGCTAAAAGTAGGAGCATTACCGGTAAGTTGACGATTTTTAGCCTGTTCGTAAGCTTCCGTGACTCTATTTTTCAAATCCCCTTCGGGCGCAGAATCACCCAATGCTTCCATCGCCCTCGTAAAAAAACGATAATCCACTTCACAGAAATACATCAACTCATTAACGATATTCAAGGCAATCTCTGTTCCGGAAAACTCCTTTATACCTTGAATAATCCGATCATTTCTCCGAGCAAAATCCAGCTTCAATCGATCGGAAAGTAAAGCTTTCCGGTCAATATCGGAAATCGTATCATAACCTTGACATAATTGATTATAGGCTGAATCCAAAGTATAAATCTGACGCATATATTGCACGTATCGATTTTGTAAGGATTCTTTCTGATCGGAGAGAATATAGTAATTATCCCTCTCTTTAACCACCCGATAATGTTGTTTCTCGACATATAGCGGAAGATGTTGATAACCAAAATTGAGAAAAGCGACTTTACCGGGAGTGATTTCCCCGGTCAGGAAAAAATAATCACTCGAATCCGCTTGGGTAGAAAGAAAATATTGACGTCCGGGAGCCGTAGGATATCTCAACCCAACGGTACCGTTCCGAAGAGCCTGTCCGCTATGTCCTTCCAGTTCGAAAATAGCTTCTTGCTTACAGGCAATCAAACTCATGAAAAAGATGATATATAAAATATTTTTTTTCATTGGATTCATTACTTTAAATACTCCGCAATCTTCTCCCGAATTGTTTCTCCTCGTAACCCTTTATCTAAAATAATTCCCTCGGGAGAAATCAAGATAATAAAAGGTATACCGTTAAAATTATAGAGCTTGGAAGTTATATTTTTCGGATCACCGAGTTGCAGATAGTCCAACTTCTCTTCCTCTAAAGCCTTTTTCCAAGCTTTATCCGAATTATCTATCGAGACACCAATCACCTCTAATCCTTTGTCCTTAAATTCCGAATACACCTTTTTAATATTCGGAATTTCTTTTCGACAAGGACCACACCAAGAAGCCCAGAAATCCACAAGCACATATTTCCCCCGTAAAGAAGAAAGTTTTATCTTTTCCCCTGTAGGAGTTGCTAGTTCAAAATCCGGAGCCTCATGCCCTACAGCACAACTCTTACCACGTTGGATCAAATCTTCCAGTCTTCTCAAGGCGTAACAATGTCGGATGGAAGGATCGAATTGCTCCCACACTTTTTCAGCTTCATCAACATTATCAACACCAAAATACGAAGAAATAATAACCGCAAAAGGCATACTGTTCGTATACTGAGGGAGTAAATCGAATATCTCATCCCGCCTTTGTTTCTGTAAAGCATCCAACGCCCGACTTGCCTCTTCCAATTTCTTCATGTTTTCAGGAGTCTGACTAACTTCATTATATTCGTGAAAAGCCTTGTTGTAATTATCGTATGTTTCCTCCACCCTTGATGCAGAGGGAAGAGAAGCCATAATCCGATCAGACTCTTTTTTCCCCGGAGAACCTTTCAGTGATTTGATTTTTATTCGCTCGTTTTTTAGTTCTGCCTTAATCGTTATTTTAGGAGAATCTATGAAAAAAAAGATCATAGGAATAGTCATCGAAGGCCCTAACGGCCCAACCGACGGGGCATAAAGCATATAATAACGCAAATCACCTGTTTCCACTTCCGCCGTGATCTCGAAACGATCATTCTTTGTTTTCGTCCGGATTATTTCACTTTGGTCGCCATTCATCAATATCAACTCTTCATTTCCAAGACCTTTAATCACACCTTTCAAGGTTACTTTTTCGACTTTGGCCATGAGGGTGGCCGGAATAAAACATCCGACCACGAACAGGAAAAATAGTATTTTACTCATAATTCTTATTTTACTTTATACATTACTTTTACCGGCTCGTCAGCCACTCCCTCATACGGTTTCCCGATCGCTTTCCCCGTATCACTATTATAGATGTAAAGCGAACCTTTCAAACCAGCCCGTTGACTATTATAGGTAGCGATATAAAGTTGTTTATGATCCGCAGACTGATTCATACACTTCACGACCTCTCCATCAGGCAATGTTATAAAAGGTGTTGAGGGAATCTCCGATTGGTTGTAAGCCCATTTATAAACTAAATTTTGATTTCCGAAGAACAAACAAGAATTAGGATCATTCACTTCAAATATAGAATTCTTATTAAACAAGGTAACATTCGTCGTACACTCTCTTTCGTATACAACATCCAAAGCCATCGTTTCAAAACTTGTCAAACTTGATCCGATTTTAGTCAGGTAATATTTTCCATTATTAATCGTGTACACAATTAAATTCCCATCTACATCGAAAAATACCTGAATAATCTCCCGACCGTCAAAATAATCATAACAGGGGAAATAACTGAAACTAAAATCAGCCGCATTAAAACCACTCGCATATACCTTACTGTTTACATCATCAATAAAAGCTATCACCTTAGAGGCTGAATAGTTCGGCCGATCATAAGTCCGGGTAAATTTCACATTCTGCGGAAGATCGGTATACGGAAATATCTCCAAATCCGCCACCTGTATTTTGGCAACCCCACCATTAGGAGAAGTACTATAAATTTCACTACAATACCGGGAATCATAAGAAATTAAATCCTGCGGAACAAAATCATTCCCATACATCGTATAATCAAACTCGTGTACCAACTGGAAGGACTTGGCATCCAACTGATATACTTTCCGGGCTTTTCCACACAAAATATAAAGCTTGTCGTATACCTTGTCGCAATCAACAGGACCTTCGCCCAACTCATCACCTCCATTCGTGTAAGCAAACAGATTCTGTCGGAACTCGGGCTGTAATCCTTGTTCAACTTCCTCCGGTGTCAATGTTTTCATGAAAGCCAAACTTCCTTTTCCATCCTCTCTTCGACCTAGAATCAAATACCCCTCTTCAAATTCGGAATTGACAAATACATGATAATATTTTATATCACTTCCGTATTTATTACTTGTCACCAAGCGAAGAAAATAATGTCCCAATTCCGTCGTTTTGTACTCCAAATTAGCCTCTGTACCGATCTCTTTAAAAGCTGTTGTAATCTTTTTATCAACAGCATTCTCCGTGTATTTACCGATACTCCACTGCCACGTGATATCATCCCCCGTGTAGGAATATTGATTTTGGATAGAGATATTATCTCCCAAATACAAGTTAATGGTATCTTTCACGTTACTCGTCACCTGTATTTCAGCGATCTTACCCGAAGCAAGCGAAGACTCATCATCATAACAGGAACTGAACAAAAGCAATATGACTAAAAATGATATGATATTATGAATTCGTTTCATGGCTTAGTTATTAGGATTAGGGATTTGATACATCGGATCGTTTGTTTCAAAATAATATTCATACATTGGGGTTAGAATATAACGGTTCAGGTACCCTTGATACTTATATATGGTCAACAAATTGGTTGCCGTCCCCTGATCCAGATTTTCACCCCATTGTTTTCGAATTGCTTCATAGATAACCGGACTTTTTTCCTTAGACTGGTGATAATAATCCACAAACAGGATTAACTTTTCTTGATTATAATCACCCAATTTGTCAGAACGCCACCACACGGGAGCCTCTATATCCTTGTTGCTAAACAAAATCACACACTCCCGGATATCCGTTGGCACGTAATTCTCGTTTTCCACCAGTCGCAAAGTCAACATATACTCTTTATTCTTTTCGAGATTAAGTTTATGAAAATCCAAAGGAATAAATGCCATTGTGGAATCCTTGGGCATTATATTCTCCAAGGATAACGTAAAATGTTCCCCCTCCCGAGCCGTTGTCTTTTCTTTTACAATCTCGACTTTAAATACCTGGTTCTGTGACAAATTCACGAAACCGATCAAATCCACTTCCACGTTCAAATCTACATCTTGATCACGAGTTAACCCATAAGTGAATTGCAGAGAATCCTTTGCAAAAAACAACTTATCCTTCTGACTCTTATCATATATCTGGTAATCGGTATCTTCACAGGAAAATAACGAAACTATACCGCTAAAAAGTAATAAATATATAAATCCTTTTTTCATAGTCGTATCAATTAATATCTGTATT
>OGQU01000021.1_pt1 | contig 171712 bp, 167 predicted proteins | sample 1553341 | NCBI WGS metagenome assembly OGQU01 (sample SAMEA2579920, study PRJEB22360) | human gut metagenome | biome: human gut; feature: human-associated habitat; material: faeces | place: Denmark | collected 2008/2010 | reverse complement strand
TTTGGCGTATACACGCTTTCCAGGCGTGCCTCTTCAACCACTCGAGCATCTCTCCCTCTGTGTTTTCAGCATTTTCAGCTACAAATGTATTCTTTTTTTTCTTTTCAAGAAGCATTCTCCCCCTTTTATCTTGAATAAATACTGCAAATTAATATAATTTAAAACCTTTCGAACCTTATTTGCGGATTCCGAACACTTTTAACGCATTCACAGAAGTGACCTGTGCCACATACTCCGGATCCATCTGATAAATATCCGCCACCTTCATGAGTGTGTCTCTCACATTGGCACTTTCATTCCTTTTTCCCCGGTTCGGCACAGGAGCCAAATAGGGAGAATCGGTTTCAAGCACAATGCGCTCTAAAGGAACAGTCGTCAATGCCTCCGGCAAAGTCGATTTCTTGAAAGTTACAACTCCATTGATACCTAACATAAATCCTTCAAATTCCAACAATTTCGCCGCTTCTTCCGATGTCCCGGTAAAACTATGAAAAATGCCGGTCAAAGAGGTATTTTTATAGGGTTCCATTACCTTATATATATATTCAAACGCTTCTCTTGAATGGATTACAATGGGAAGACCATATTCCAGCGCCCACTCTATTTGCTTTTCAAAAACCAAGATTTGCTCTTTCAGAAAAGTCTTGTCCCAATAAAGATCAAGACCTATTTCTCCGATAGCCACAAACTCACGGGAAGTCGACAAGTATTTGTGAACAATCGCTAATTCCTGTTCATACGATTCATTGACAGAAGTAGGGTGCAGTCCGATCATCGGATAGCAAAATCCCGGATAATCCCTACAAACCGACAACATAGCATCAATGGTCGTACTGTCTATATTGGGCATAAAAATATAGGAAACTCCCGCTTTCTGCGCACGTTCCATCACCAATGGCAGGTCTTCGGTAAATTCTTCAACAAAAAGATGAGAATGAGTATCGATCAACATGATATTTCTTTTTCTTCTTTTATTTTTTCGCTGGAGCGATAATAATATATCAGTCCATAGTCGCGGCATTTTTCTAATCGGGTATCATTGGGAGTGACATCCTGGTATTTGGCTTCTACCTGATTCCAGATATCCAAAATCAATTCATCGGCACGGTCACGCATAGACGCCAGTTCATCAAGACTACGATTGGTTAATGCCTGATAGTTCTTCTGCCGTTCATAGCTTTCCAGAAAAATATCATAATGCACTTTTACGCGTGCAATAGTCGGATTATAAATAGGTATGCCACCTTGAGTGGTCCTTAATTGTTCGCCTTCGATTATTTTCTTCCCCCACTCTACCAGAGAGGCTTCACTCAACAGGTCCGGTACGGTATTGGAAGCAGGCAAGCCATATAACTCTTTATGTGCCACCTTGATTTCATCACGAAGCACTGCCAAATTGAGCACCTGAATAAAATGAGAGATATACAGCCGGGCAGTCTTCACATTCATCTGGTGTTTACGGCTGGCACGCGACTGATTATCGTAGCACTGGGTATAATAAATTTGCGCTGCCTCAAACCGATGCAAAAAGTTACGCGCTTCAAATAATGTCTTCAATGTAATAGCCAAGTCACGCACATTATACATCTCTCCCTTTTCGACAGCCGCTTTCAGCGCCCGAACTCTTGCTTGATCAGTATTTGGTAGTCGTCTATAAGGCATATCTCCGATACTTAACTACATTTCACGATACATTAATAATTTCACCAGATTCTTCAGTTCTTTTTTTCTGTCTTCCGCAACAGCTACCGCCGCCAGACTTTCCATAGCGAACGTATAATATTCACGCATTTTGCTTTCACAAATATTGCGGATATTCAACTGATTATAGATTTCAGTTACCGCTTCGATTTTTTCAGAAGGTTGAAAAGCCTCCGCATTCAACCAACGATTCAATTCAGCATGCTGCTTTTCATCCGCACGGTTCAGTGCTTTGATAAGCATATATGTTTTTTTATTGCAGAGGATGTCTCCACCTATCTTCTTCCCGAACACTTCCGGATCACCATATACATCCAACAAATCATCCTGTAACTGGAATGCTACTCCAATATGCATTCCAAAATTATATAGATTTTCTGCATCTTCAGCAGTCGCTCCTGCCAGAATTGCACCTATTTTAAGACTACCCGCAAGCAACACGGCTGTTTTCAAACGAATCATTTCAATGTATTCGTCTTCTGTAACGTCACAGCGAGATTCAAATTCCATATCCAGTTGCTGTCCTTCACAGATTTCGAGTGTAGTCAAACTGAATAAATCCATCACTTCTTTCAGGTGTTCCGGTGGACAACCCGTCATATACCGAAATGCCAGAATCAACATAGCATCTCCCGAAAGTACAGCAGTATTATCATTCCAGACCTTGTGCACGGTAGGTTTCCCTCTGCGCACATCCGAACGATCCATCAAATCATCATGCAACAAGGTGTGATTGTGGTAAACTTCAATCGCAGTGGCAGGATCGTATATAGACGCAACATCCTCCCGATACAAGTTATATCCCATCAACATTAATACAGGACGTATCCGCTTCCCACCCAGAGAAAGGATATATTCAATCGGTTCATAAAGTCCTTTCGGCGTCCGGGTAAACTGGATTTCAGAAATATGATTATTTATCTTATCGAGTAATTGAGAAGCTGTAAACATGATGAATAAAAAAATTAATGAATAAAAAGAGGCTGCCGAAAGCAGCCTCTCCATTTATAGTGTTACAAATTACTGCAATCTAAACATCACAGGAACTGTAAATTTAACACGTACCGGTTTTCCGCGCTGCATACCTGGTTTCCACTTCGGCATGGTATTAATCACACGGAGGGCTTCTTTATCCAGATACGGGTCGACGCTACGTACAACCTTCGCATCTACGATACTACCGTCTCTGTTAACAACGAACTGTACGATAACACGTCCTTGAGTTCCGTTTTCCTGTGCGATAGTCGGATATTTAATATTTTTTGCCAGATACTGCATCAAAGCTGCTTGTCCGCCCGGGAAGTCCGGCATATTTTCTACAACCTCGAAAATAGTCTGTTCTTCCGGTTCTTCTTCAACCACTTGTACAGGCACATATTTTACTTCTACACGAGCTTGATTATCTTCATTGATAATAGTTGTTGTTTCCTCAATATCAGCTTTATCATCCACAATCTCCAGCAATTCTGCTACCTTTGGAGCTTCAGGTGGTGGTGGAGCTGCTTGTTCAGGGGTTTCGGTAATAGGAATAATTTCCTCTTCAAACACGACATCGGCTACTGCCTGGCTTGTATCTATCTTCACGTCACGCTGGGTCCATTCGAACGCCACGAACATGAAAGCTAGAACTACCACGTAACCAACGAGCAACCATGTAGACTTCTTGCCTTCCAGGTCTGCCTTGGGTGATTTTTTAACTTCCATAAATTTATTAATATAATGATTAAAAAAAAGTGTCCTTTCATGTGTCTCCGGGCAAATATAGTACATTTTCATGTATTCGTTCCCCTCTTTGCCTCTTTTTATCCGGCTTTTTAACTTTTTTAATTCTTTCGTACTTGTCTTGCTCCTTTTAACGGCAAACTTATGGTTGATTTTCAAATTTACCGTATCTTTGGCGAACAAATCAGATGAACTGAATATGAAAAAGATAACAATTGCAATCGATGGCTTTTCCTCTTGTGGAAAAAGTACAATGGCCAAAGATCTTGCCCGCGAAGTGGGTTACATTTACATTGACAGTGGAGCCATGTATCGTGCGGTCACTTTATATAGTATAGAGAACGGGATTTTCAACGGAGACGTGATCGATACGGAGAAACTGAAAAAAGAAATCAAGAACATTCGTATATCTTTCCAGCTGAATAAAGAAACCGGACGTCCCGACACGTATCTGAACGGCGTGAATGTGGAGAATAAAATCCGTTCAATGGAGGTTTCTTCCAAAGTGAGCCCTATCAGTACGCTTGACTTCGTACGTGAAGAAATGGTGGCGCAGCAACAAGCAATGGGAAAGGAAAAGGGCATCGTCATGGATGGCCGGGATATAGGAACTACCGTTTTCCCGGATGCGGAACTGAAAATATTTGTAACCGCCACTCCCGAAATCCGTGCTCAACGCCGTTATGACGAGCTGAAAGCAAAAGGACAGGAAGCCAGCTTCGACGAAATTCTGGAAAACGTGAAACAACGGGATTATATCGACCAGAACCGGGAAGTAAGTCCACTTCGCAAAGCTGAAGATGCTCTGCTTCTGGATAACACCCACTTATCGATTGAAGAGCAAAAGGAATGGCTTTTCGGACAATTTAATAAGGTAAGTAAATAATTTGCTTTATGATCAAGGTAGAGATAGACGAAGATTCCGGCTTCTGCTTTGGTGTGGTGACAGCCATTCATAAGGCAGAAGAGGAGTTGGCAAAGGGAGAGACTCTCTATTGTCTCGGAGATATTGTACACAATAGCCGGGAAGTGGAAAGGCTTAAAACGATGGGATTAATCACGATCAACCGGGAAGAATTCAAACAACTGAAGAATGCCAAAGTATTGCTTCGCGCACACGGAGAGCCACCGGAAACTTACATGATTGCCCGTGAAAATAATATAGAAATTATCGATGCGACCTGTCCGGTAGTATTACGTTTGCAAAAACGTATCAGACAAGGGTATCTGGCAGACAGTGACAAAGAAAAACAAATTGTCATATACGGCAAAAGCGGTCATGCTGAAGTGCTGGGATTGGTGGGTCAAACAGATGGAAAAGCAATTGTCATCGAAAAGGCAGAAGAAGCCAAAAAGTTGGATTTAAACAAAAGCATCCGTCTTTTCTCACAGACTACCAAGTCACTGGACGAGTTTCAGGAAATTGTGGAATACTTCAAGCAACATATTTCACCGGAGGCGACTTTCGAATATTATGATACTATCTGTCGTCAGGTTGCCAACCGGATGCCTAAGCTTCGGGAATTTGCGGCTACACACGATTTGATATTTTTCGTCAGCGGCAAAAAGAGTTCAAACGGAAAAATGCTGTTCGAGGAGTGTTTGAAGGTGAACACCAATTCACATTTGATAGATAACGAGAAAGAAATAGATCCTTCTCTCCTTCAAAACGTAAATTCAATTGGCGTATGTGGTGCGACTTCTACTCCTAAATGGTTGATGGAGAAGATTTACAATCACATTCGGACGCTCATCAAAGAATAACAGCTTTATTCTGACAAAGAATAATAGCAAAGCAACATAAGGAAACGGCAAAGTAACATGAACGAATAAAAGGAAAGCGAAAAAAGGTCATTTGAACATTTTTAATGTTTTCTTCTTACGAAAAAAAACTTCATAACCACTGCTTTCAACTTTTTGTTGTACATTTGCCGCGTCAAACTAATTAATGAGAGATTGTTATATGGGAACAGTTAAGTGTATCGGAATTTTGACCTCCGGAGGTGATGCTCCGGGAATGAACGCTGCTATACGTGCAGTGACACGTGCAGCCATCTACAATGGATTGCAAGTTAAAGGTATATACAGAGGATATAAAGGTCTGGTTACAGGTGAAATCAAAGAATTCAAGAGTCAGAATGTGAGTAACATCATCCAGTTGGGTGGTACTATCCTGAAAACGGCACGTTGTAAAGAGTTCACGACTCCGGAAGGTCGTCAGTTGGCTTATGACAACATGAAAAAAGAAGGCATCGATGCTTTGGTTATCATTGGTGGAGACGGCTCACTGACAGGTGCGCGTATCTTTGCACAGGAATTTGATGTTCCATGTATCGGACTGCCGGGAACTATTGACAACGACCTTTATGGTACAGATACGACCATCGGATATGATACTGCATTGAATACCATATTGGATGCCGTAGATAAGATTCGCGACACAGCCACTTCACATGAACGTTTGTTCTTCGTTGAAGTTATGGGACGTGACGCCGGTTTCCTTGCATTGAACGGAGCGATCGCTTCGGGAGCGGAAGCTGCTATTATTCCGGAATTCAGTACGGAAGTCGACCAACTGGAAGAGTTTATCAAGAACGGATTCCGTAAATCAAAAAACAGTAGTATTGTATTGGTAGCCGAAAGCGAACTGACCGGAGGAGCCATGCATTATGCCGAACGTGTGAAAAACGAATACCCGCAATACGATGTACGTGTGACGATCTTAGGTCACTTGCAACGTGGTGGTAGCCCGACTGCCCACGACCGTATCCTGGCAAGCCGCCTCGGTGCTGCTGCTATCGATGCTATTATGGAAGATCAACGTAACGTAATGATCGGAATCGAACATGATGAAATCGTTTACGTACCGTTCAGTAAGGCTATTAAGAATGACAAACCAATCAAGAGAGATCTTGTCACTGTATTGAAAGAGCTTTCAATCTAATCTTTCTATTTTTAGGAGTTCAGCTTATATCAGTATATAAGATAAGATAAAGAGCGGTGGATGAACGGGAGATTTCCTTATCATTCACCGCTCTTCTTTCATTTATTCAATGCTTCTTTTCACCACAGAGGACACGGACACAGAGGTGAATTTGTTTTATGACTTACGATTGCGACCCTAATTTTGATGCGTAATCCTCCTACTATAAAGTTGAAAAACATAAAAACATCTGCCACCTGCAACCAAACGCGTGTAATTCACTAGTTAATAGATAGTTGTAACGTTGCAGATACTGTTGCAGATAGGTTGCAGATCAAAGTATCTGCCACACAGTATAAGCCTTACATAAGCTAATTCTCTATGGGTACAAAAGTTTATTGTATACATTAACTTCCCGTTTCCAGGCGGGGAACTGTCGTTTCCGGCATTAGAAATTACAGTTTCCACGGCAGGAAACGAGAGTTTCTAAGGCGGGACACTACAGTTTCTACGTAAGGATACTGTCGTTTCCCCGTAGAGACACCACAAATTATCCATAGAGTCACCCCAATTATCCCATAGCTTTGCATAAAGGAATCAAGGCTTTTTCTTTGATTATATAACGTGTTGCAGATACTTTATCTGCAACCTATCTGCCACAGGTATCTGCAACGTTACAACTATCTATTAACTAGTGTATTACACGCGTTTCGTTGCAGGTGGCAGATGTTTTTATGTTTTTCAACTTTATAGTAGGAAAAAATTTCATTCATTTCCGTACCTTTATGAGTCTTTTTATCCATAAATAATATCCAGTCAGTGGTAGTGCAGCCCCCAATAAGGCAGCAATAAAGGTAAGTATGCGAGTAAACATTCCTCCCCAGTTACCAACATGCACAGAATAAATCCAACCACGAATCTTTCCCGACTTGTCTTGATGTTGATAAAGACTTGTTTCTGTAAATTCACCATTATCCGTATTGAAAGAATAACGGTCAGATGCCCGCTGATTCCCGAAACGGTTGAAAGACACGCTTGCCGTACCAGAAGAAATACTGATTTGCTTATACTCCGGATTCTGACGTCTTAGTTTATCATAAATCTCCTGCCAATAAACGAAGGGTGAAGTTACCGAGTACATATCACTGTGATTGTTTTCCGGACGTCTGCTTCTTTCACCCTTTCGAACCTCATTTCCTTCTCTTTTCTTTTCCCGATGGGCTGCCAGTTTGGTATCCCTCTTTTGAGCATCACTTTTCTGTTCATGTCCTTGGGCGGCACGTTGCTGTACTTCCACCCCGAAGACCTTATAGAAAGCTGTCCGATACCACGGAAAAGACCAGGTCAATCCCGTCAGTGCCATAGCCAGTAGAAAGATCAGAGCATACATTCCACCTGCCACATGCAAGTCATACCAAAACCTTCTCCAACCTTTTGTTGCTGTTATTTTCAGGCTATTCTTCAATGCTTTACGTGTACGCGGCCACCAAATGACAATTCCCGAAATCAGTACAAAAACAAGTAAAAGCGTACTGACACCTACAATCATTTTGCCCCAAAAGATCCCTTCATTTCCCGGATTCATACTATCCAGCAGCCAGCGATGCATTCGGAACATAAACATAAAAAAGCCGCTACGCTCACTTTTTCCTTTTACTTCGCCCGTATACTGGTCTACAGACAAAGATGCACGACGTGGTTTGGAAAGACTAACCTGATACGCACGTCCGGGATCAGAAGATATGCTGACACCGGTCACCGATACACTGTCAGGCAATGTCGTTGCCACTTTTTCAAGCAGCTTATCCATAGGAAGAGGAGACTCCTTTACCGTTTCTACGTAGTAAAGATCGTGTCGAAACCACTCATTCACCTCATTTTCAAATACCAGTATGGCACCGGAGAAGCAGACAAGAGTTATTATCAGTCCGAAAGGGACGGAAAGCCACAAATGTATCTTTCTGAATATTTTTTTCATGTTTTCAATCCTATTTCTTGAAAAAGCCTGCAAAGCTTTCCGCTCGGCAGGCTTTTATCTACAAAAGATTCTCTATTTAACCGACTGTATTATTTTGAAAGATATTCCATCTTACCTACCGTAGTGATAGCGTCAGCTTCTACCGTCAAACCTTTGACTGCCTTGCCTGTTTTTGCGTCTATTTTATAGAAGGCCGGTTTCTCGCCCGTAGTCACAGTGACAGCCATATAAGCATAGCCTTTTTCTCCATAAGGCTCGCCACCAAACTTTCCGTCAGCCGGCAGACCTGTAACAAGCATAATCGTCTGATCTTCCGCCTTGAAAACAGCTAATTCGCTGACATCTGCACTTGTACCGCCACTAATCATATCTTCCGCTCCCTTTTTATACAATTGAAGCAGGAAGTAATCTTCAGAGATGTGCCAGCAACGGAAAATAGGATGTTTAGTGCCTATCTCTTCAAAGTTCACATAATAATCCGGATCGAAATCTGTTGCGCCTGCTTTGATACGCATTGCGCCCGAAGGCTTCTGTCCTGTTACCTTCTTCAAATCTGAAGATGAAACTGCCGTACGTCCATATCCGGGAGAGAACACATAGACGTCACCATTATCAGCAGCCCAAATGGTCTGATAATATTGTGAACGCATACGACCGCATGCATAGCCTATTTTATCAGTCTTGGCAATCACCGGAGTCTCATTGAAGTTCGTGCCACTATAAATTGCCACGTAAGCATTATCCGGGTATTGTGTAGAAGGAATGACACCGGCTGTATATGCACCGCTGCCACTACCACCGTCAGTCTTAGTCACAAGTTCCTGATCTGTCACAGCTTCCGGCCATTTTTTAATACCGTACTTACTCATTCCCATTGGGATGACAGATGTATAAATCTTATTGTTAGCTTCAACCAGACCTGCCCATGAAACTTTTTCACCATTACCCAAGTAATTTTCGGCAAGCAAGGTACCCTCTTCCTGACTGCCATCGGTCGCATCCAAATAGTTGAACAACAATGCTTGAGCCACATTCTGATCCTCATCTGTTATTTTCGAGTCCCCGGTGGAAACAGTCACCACTTTATCCCTCCAGGTTCCATAAGACGTGATACGATTATAAGTGTATGTGTACTTTTCTTTCATTTTACCATCTGCCCCCAGATAATAGGAAGCTCCTGTACCTGCGCCACCTTTATTATAAACTAAAGCAAACACATAATCCAATCCTTTATATACCCAATAGGTACCGCCAATCACCTCGGTTCCATTCCCTTGAGTCGACACTGTTCCTTCATCCAAAGAATTGGCTACTACCAAATAACTTGCTTCACCGGTTGTGGCAGCCACCACATAAGCCGTTTCTCCATCAATTGGCGGGTTATCCACCGGATTATTATCATCGTCGCAAGATGCCACAAACACACCGCTACTCAAGCAAAAAGCTATGGCAAAAGCCTGTAATAAAAACTTCTTCATATATTCTTTATTATTGATTGATACTAAAAACTTACTCTTATTATTTACCGAAAAACACTCTGAACTTTCCATAGAATGCGCGCCCCGCTTTTTGCAGACTAAAATTGTCAAACAGTTGGGCATCGGTGAAATTCCGACATTCAAATGATACATTATAACGTCCATTCTTCATGGTGTAGGACAAAGACAGATTATGAGAAAACTGTTCCGGCACCATATTCTTTGAATCTTTATCTCCGAGATTCTCCCAGTAAAGAGGAAAATCGTGCTGCCAGTAGCTATCATAGCCGATGCTCAACACATTTCCTTTGACAAACAGGTCATTCCAATAAAAATTTGCATTGATATTAGCATAACGATAGGGCAGATTCGGCATACGCACTTTATAGTGCATGCTTTCTTGCAAAGAGGAACCCGCCAGAAACTTTTCGTAATCACGAGTATCGATGCTATTAAATGTTCCTCCTATATCAAACCAATGCGAGAAGCTATAAAGCAATGACAAATTATACCCTTTGGTCCTTACGTGACCGTGGTTCTCATAATATCCGTAGCTTGTTCCTCCCAATACGTCCAGTCCTCTTTTTATATAATCTTTCGTATCCCGATATATCAAACCGGCCTCGGCATACAATCCATGCTTGCCAAACTGATGATTATAGCTGAAACTCAAATTGACATTATCACTTTTCTCCGGTTTCAGATTCATTTTGCCAGCTTCAAGGTCTTCATCTCCAAAGAGTTCGTCCGTGGTCGGTAGGCGGAAAGCCTTTTCGTACGAAAGTTTCACCTGAAGATCTTTCCATATAAAATAGGTACCTGCCGCTCCATATCCAAGAGCACTTGCCGTATTGGACAGATTGATATAATTGCCTATTCCATCCGTATTCTGCGATACCGGTCCCTTGTTGTATTGCCGATAATATTTGGCAAATGCCGACACATTCCATCTGTCCGACGGCATCAGACGGTAAGAAAGCCCGCTGACGTTTTTACGGGTGATTTTAGGAATAGAAAAGTCCGTGAATTTGGAAGAAGCACCGATGGTAGAGCGGCTCGTACGTTCAAAATCACTGATTACATGACTGAAAGTAAACGTATGCGCCTGTCCGATATGGTAATTCATCTTCAGCGTCCCATTCCAGTTTTTATTTTTAGATTCACTGTTCTGGTAAGACTGTTCTCCCCGGCTGCCTTTTTCATAAAAATCTCCACGCCAGTTGTAAGCCCGCGAAGCGGTATCGACATTGTTGGTGATATTATGATTGTAATTGGCAGTCAACAGCAGATCCAAGTTTTTCACCAATAAGTTCTTTTTGTAATATTCTAAAGAAGGGACCAACGAATGTCCTTTGCGGAATTTTTCACCGAACACGACATCTTGATAAACGCCTGTTTGTAACTCTTTATAGAAATGGGAATAATTGAAACTCAACGCCAAACGGTCTGCCCATTTCTTTCCTACCAGGCCGATTTTTCCAATCACGGCTTCATTATGATACTGGTCATTAAAACGTTTCAGATGATAAATCTTATTTTTGTCAAGTGGCGGGAAACGTACGCTTCCATCTTCTTTAATCTCAAATTCGCGTACGTAAGTATCTACATAATAATCATTATCCGAAAAGTTTTGAAAAGCATTGACTTCATACATAAAACCATTCTTAAACGTTTGTCCGAAGCGCACGTATGATTTATGAGTATTAAACGATCCGTAAGAATAGGAAGCATCCATAAACCACTTTCCGGGTTGTTTGTTGGTGACAATATTAACCACTCCCCCAATGGCATCGGTTCCGAATCCTACGGGAACCACTCCTTTATAGACTTCTATACGGTCGGCAAAATTAATAGGAACATTGTTCAAATCGAATGCGGCACCGGCTCCTTCCTGTGGTACGCCGTCAATGAAGATTTTCACATGTTTTCCGCTAAAGCCATCGATATACAATTGCATATCCGACCCCACTCCACCTGATTCGCGGAGTTTTACACCGGGCACTTTAGTCAGTGCACCCGCCAAAGTCTGCGTACTGTTATGCAATTTCTTCGCATCAATGGCTACCGCATTAAAAGCAGATTGATTCACACGGCCGACTCCGGATGTCGTGACCAGCACCTCCCCCAGTTCTTTTACCGCCGGCGCGATAGTGACGTTTACTTTTATTCTTTCTCCCTTAGCTAATTTAACTTTCTTTTCTACCGTTTGATAACCGATAGCCGAAACGACGAGTGTATATTCACCTGCTGTAGTTTTCAAATGATATATACCTTTTTCATCTGTATAGCATCCTTGGTTGGTTCCTTTCAGATAAACTGTCGCAAAATCCACCACTTCTTTTTCTGTGGACATCACTCTGCCCGAAATTAAACTACTACGGTGACGCCCATGTTGTGAATATACGGATACGGAAAACAAGAATGCCAGAAAAACTAAAAAATATTTATTGCTCATCTCCTTTTTACTTTATAACCTTTTCATTGTTCTAAAAGCGATGCAAAGGTAAGCAGAAAAAGAAGTGCTAAACAATCCCTATCTATTGGTAAAAATAAGACAACAAAAATGAGGTATATAGATATGTACAATACCTATATATAAGTAAATACTGGATAATTTAAATAAAAAAGAAAAGAAACCCTACTTCAGCCAACTCGCCAACGCACGTTCCGTTATCTCCCACAACTGCTCTTTCTGCACATGATTCGTGTATTTATCAGACAAGTTTTTCCGGTGGTTATTGACATACAGTTGCCCTGTCACACCGGCTTCCTTTTCGTCCAACAGTAAACCGATTGCCGTAGAAGCCCCTTTCTTGGGTTTACGGATAAAAGGACGGAAAAAAATATCCGTCAACGGATCGAACCACTTGTGCATAGTGATGATATCAGTAGAAACAATTCCCGGATCGGCAGCATTGACGCTAATCCCCTTCTCTCGAAGTTGCTCGGAAAGTTCGAAAGTAAACAATAATAAAGCCAGCTTCGTGTTACTGTAAACAGGAATCCTCCAAAACGTTCCCGTTTTCCCTCTATGAAAGAAATCTGGGAAGTCGAGCTTGCCGATTGCGTATGTACAGGAAACCATATTTACGATACGCGCTCCACGCACCATCAGCGGAATTAATTTCCGGGTAAGCAGATAAGGTCCCATGTAGTTCACACTTACCGTTCGTTCGAATCCTTCGGAAGTAATATGAAAACCTGTCTCCATTGTTCCGGCATTATTCATCAACAAAGAGATGGGAAGGTTCCTTTCTAAAATTTGATTGGCAAAAGTAACGACGGATTGAATGGAAGATAAGTCAATAGCCATAACTTCCAAATCCGGGTTTCCGGTTTCCTTGCTCAAACGTTCACGAACAACCTCCGCTTTCTTCGGATGATAACAAGCCATAATGATTCGATAACCGGCTTTGGCTACGGCACGTGTTATTTCTGTTCCCATTCCTCCGTCCGCACCGGTGATGATTGCCCATTTCATTTCACTCATTTTTTCTCCAGTTTATCAATCTCCTTTTGTAAAGAGGAAGGTAATTGTTCTTTCAAATGCTGATGACAAGCCATTTCTATCGTATACATACGTCCTATGCAATAATTACTATGTCCACAGTTGCAGCGTGCTTGTTCCTCCTGTTTCATCCGGTTCACGAATCCCGGTTCGTTCAGTAATGCTCTCGCCATCTGCACGGCATCAAAACCGGAATCGAGCACTTCATCTATTTTCTGACGGGAAACAAGACCACCGACATAAATCAACGGCGCATCCGGAAGAGCCGCACGGAATTTCAATGCATCTTCAAGGAAATAGGCCTCTTTGAAGGGTACAGAAGGTATCATCCATTTGCCAAACATACGGACTCCGTATTTCAGCCACCAACAATTCATATAGTAAGACATCGAACGAATCGGCATGGCACCTCTCATTACATACATCGGCGCTTTGCTGACAAAACCACCACTCAACACCAATCCATGAGCACCAAGTTCCAACAGACGTTTGGCCACTTGTATGGATTCGTCAATCTCCATTCCTCCTTTGAAGCCGTCGCGCATATTCATTTTTACGAAAACTGCCATATCATTGCCCGCCGCTTTCATCACTTCTTCCATCACCATATCCATAAAACGCATCCGGTTTTCGAGCGAACCGCCATATTCATCTTTCCGGTGATTGGTGTAGGGAGACAGGAATTGACTAATCAAATAGCCGTGCCCCGCATGTACTTCAACGGCGTCAAACCCGGCTTTCCTCGCCAGATTGACTGCATTTCCATACGCTTTCGCCATTTCCGGAAGCTCCTCTTTTTCCATTCCACGCACAAACGTAGGAGAATAGAGGTTGAAGCCTGAAGATGCGGATATAGGAGTGACACCACATATATTTTTATGGGACATATTTCCACAATGCCCGATTTGTATACCTACTGCGGCACCTTCATCGTGCACGGCTTTTGTCAGTTCATGCAAACGGGGAATAATGGACGGACGCAACCACAACTGACGGTCGAAAGAAAGTCCGCTTTGTGTCACGGCAGCATAAGCCACTGTTGTCATACCCACTCCCCCCGCAGCTACCGACCGATGGTAATCCAGCAACATCTGCGTGGGAGTATTCTCCGGACACATGCTCTCAAAAGCTGCCGAACGGATCGTTCGATTCCGCAGCGTCAAAGGGCCAAAGGTGACCGGGCTAAAAAGTTTAGATTCCATAGTAGTTGATATTTTATTTAAGTCATACGTAAGTCATGATGAAAAGCGCCCCTAATAAAGGAAAGGGAACACTCGTTTCCGTTCTCCCACTGCGTCTCCGAATTCTTCGCGGTAACGGCACCAAATAGCGTTGGCACGGGGAACAAGGTTAGCAATCGTCCACCAAAGGAAGACCAGACCGGAAAGTGAACAAGTGAGTATCGCCCAACCTGCCCATTCTACTATCTCACCGAAATAGTTGGCGGAAGTGACATAACGGTACATTCCTTTTTGAGGCAGATAATGCCGGGTGTCTCCCGGTTTGCGCAAATGACGGATGATATAATCCGACTGCCAGTTCAACAGCATACCTGCGAAAAAGAGCAATGTGCCGATAATAAACCACGGTGAAGTGAACCAGCCGGATTGATACATCGTTTCGGGAGCAAGATAGAAAATCCATTTCCCTTGCATATAGCCATTCAGCAAATTAAAAAGAACTCCCATCGACATGATTGCCAGCGGCATCTTACTTTTTCCTTTCAATAGCAAAGGGAAGATGAAAGCACGCTGAAAATAGTGAATCTGAAAGAAGAGGAAGAAAGTGAAAATCACCGGTTCAAACCGACGTTCGGAATAGATCCACATCACGCACATCACCACAAAAACCGGAGCTTCCATCAATATCCAGGCTAGTTTATTGGAGATAGCTACGCCCCACGATGCTGTGCGGAAAATACCATATCCGGCTTTCACAAAGTAAAGGGCGATAAAAACAAACAAAGCAATCAGGCTCATCACCCCCAGAAACAGATTAAAAGTATCTATACTCATACCGATCTATTTTGTAACACGCAAAAATAACAAAAATGAGATAAACGACGATACAAAAAATAGAAAGAATCTGAAGTACATTCTTTTACGAACATAAAAAAGGAGAAAATGTAAAATTTCCCGGATGCGCTTCTGAAATGATCGGGCACACATCCGGGATTACTTATCTATTCAATAAAAGGATTGGTTATTATCAGCGTTTCTTAATTGGGATATAAGCCAAATCATCAAGTACATTTTTATAAGCCGGACGGATAATCCGTTTACCGTCGAAGGTCAATTCTTCATTGCGGTGTGCACACCAGCCTACGATACGTGCCATGGCAAACAGTGGAGTGAAGATTTCCTGCGGCAAACCGATCATTTCATACACGAAGCCCGAATAGAAGTCGATATTGCTGGACACTGTCTTTCCGTTGTTTTTAACCCGTCCGAAAGTAGCGATGGCGCGTTCTTCTAGCAGTTCGAGGAAAGCAAATTCGCTTTCTCTGCCTTTTTCACGGGCAAGGTCGCGAGCCAGTTCTTTCAATAGAAGAGCACGAGGGTCGGAGATGGTATAAACGGCATGTCCGATACCATAGATCAGTCCGGTCTTGTTATACACTTCTTTGTTCAACATTCGGGTGTAGTAAGTGTCTATCTCATCTACACTTGTCCAGTCTTTGATATTTTCCTTCAGGTGCTGGAACATGTCGGCAACCTGAATATTGGCACCTCCGTGAAGCGGACCTTTCAGCGAACCGATACCAGCAGCGATGGCCGAATAAGTATCTGTTCCGGTAGAAGAAGTTACGCGAACGGTGAAAGTGGAGTTATTACCACCACCGTGCTCTGCCTGAAGAATCAGCAATAGGTCGAGGGTGCGTGCATCCAGTTCGGTATAGTCTTTTTTCAGCATATACAGGAAATTCTCGGCAATAGAGAGCTTTTCCTGCGGATGGCGGATATGCAGAGAACGTCCGAAAGTAGCATGACGAAGCATATTATAAGCATAAGCAATGATAGTGGGGAACTTTGAAATCAGTTCAATACTCTGACGCATCAAGTTATCCCGAGAGGTATCATCCGCATTTGCGTCAAAACGATACATTTCGAGTACGCTGCGTGAAAGAATATTCATGATGTTGTTTCCTTCCAACTCGATGATGTTCATTTTCGTTTTCTGTTCCAACGGCATATTGTCGTTAATCAACTCACGGAAAGAAAGCAATTCTTCTTTATCCGGCAAACGTCCGGAAAGCAATAGGTAAGCCACTTCTTCGAAGCCAAAGCGTTTCTCTTTGATTATAGCGTGAGAAATATCTTCTACATCATAACCGCGATAGAACAGTTTTCCCGGTATGGGTTTCAGTCCACCACCCGGAACACGTTCATATCCTACTACATTACCGATTCTGGTTAAACCTACCAATACACCTGTGCCGTCTTCATTACGCAATCCGCGCTTCACATCAAACTTGGAGAACAATTCTGTATCAATCCGGGTAGCTTCCTTCATTTCCTCGGAAAGCTTGTAAATCAAGTACTCTTTTTTCATCTTTCTTCGTTTTTTATTCGTTACTTTTGTTTTTCAATTCTTTCCACGATCTCACGAGTGAAAGCGGAAGTAGAGAGGGAGGTTCCATTCGGCATAAAACGGGCTAAATCGTGTGTAGCACGAGCGTCCAGGAAGCTTTGTTCCAAGGCTTTCTCTATCAGAGCAGCCGCTTCTTTCCAGTCAAAATATTCGAGCATCATTACTGCCGAAAGAATAATAGAACAAGGGTTCACCACATCTTTTCCCGCAATATTGGGAGCTGTTCCGTGAGTCGCTTCAAAGATGGCATGACCTGTCTGGTAGTTGATATTTGCTCCCGGAGCGATGCCGATACCGCCTACCATGGCCGCCAGTTGGTCGGAAACGTAGTCTCCGTTGAGGTTTAAGGTGGCTATCACGGAATATTCTTCGGGAATCAGGAGTGTATTTTGTAAGAAAGCATCCGCAATGCAATCTTTTATCACCAGTCTGCCATCTGCCAAAGCATCGCCAAATTCACGTTGCGCCAGTTCGTAGCCCCATTTTTTGAAACCACCTTCGGTAAACTTCATGATATTCCCTTTATGCACCAGTGTTACGGAAGGCAAATGATGGTCAATCGCATACTGGCAGGCAGCACGCACAAGACGCTCCGTGCCCTCACGTGATACAGGTTTCACACCGAAAGAAGAAGTTTCCGGGAAACGGACTTTTGTCACGCCCATTTCGTCTTTCAAGAATTGATAGAACTTTTCAGCTTCCGGAGTTCCGGCTTCCCATTCGATACCTGCATAAATATCTTCCGTATTTTCACGGAACACACACATATTCACTTTTTCAGGTGATTTGACAGGCGACTGTACTCCCTGATACCAACGAACCGGACGAAGACAGACGTATAAATCAAGTGTCTGACGCAATGCTACGTTCAACGAACGGATTCCACCTCCGACAGGAGTTGTCAACGGACCTTTGATTCCTACCAAGTATTCCTGAAAGATTTCCATTGTTTCATCCGGCAACCAGGAACCAGTCGCGTTGAAGGAACGTTCTCCCGCCAACACTTCTTTCCATTCGATCCGACGTTTACCACTATATGCTTTCCGGATAGCTGCATCCACTACGGCTTGCATGGCAGGAGTCACTTCGGCTCCTACTCCATCGCCGGTAATATAAGGTACGGTAGGCACATCGGGTACCAACAACGTACCATCTGTTTGCATGGTTATTTTGCTCATTTTTTATCTTGCATTTAAGGCAGAACCGGCACGAAACCAGGCTATCTGCTGTTCATTATAGGTATGTTGCACTTCAAAACTTTCTTTCGTTCCGTCTTCGTGATGAAGAATAATCGTCAGATTGCGCCCCGGTGCGAAATGGACTAAGCCTGATACGGACAAAAGATCGTGTTCCCGAATTTTATCATAGTCTGCTTTATCTACAAAAGTAAGAGCAAGCATTCCTTGTTTTTTCAGATTTGTTTCGTGGATACGGGCAAAACTCTTAGCCAAAATGACACGTACATTGAGGAAGCGTGGTTCCATGGCTGCATGTTCACGGCTGGAACCTTCTCCATAATTCTCTTCGGCAACAACAATAGACGGAATACCTTCGGATTTGTACATCTTTGCCGTACCGGAAACTGTTCCATAAGTATTTGTCGAACGATTCCAAACACGGTTCGTTTCACCATTGAAAGCATTGACAGCTCCCATCAGCATATTGTCGGAAATATTCTCCAAATGTCCACGGAAGCGGAGCCACGGACCTGCCATAGAGATATGGTCGGTAGTACATTTTCCCTGTGCTTTAATCAATAAAGGCATGTTCAGCAAGTCCTGTCCGTCCCATGCCGGGAAAGGAGTCAGAAGCTGGAGACGTTGGGAATCCGGTTTTACCCTGATTTCCGTTTTTGCTCCGTGGGGGGCAATATATCCCTCATTTCCCTGTTCAAAACCTTTCAAAGGAAGTTCATCTCCTACAGGCTCGGAGAGTTTCACTTTCTCTCCGTTATGATTCACCAATCTGTCTTTCAACGGGTTGAAACAGAGATCACCGGCTATCGTTAACGCCATCGTTAGTTCCGGAGAAGCTACAAACGCATAGGTGTTGGGATTACCGTCAGCACGTTTGGCAAAATTACGGTTAAAAGAGGTGACGATTGAGTTTTTCCGTGTCGGATCGTCCGTCTCACGTTTCCACTGACCGATACAAGGTCCACAAGCATTTGCCATAATCGTGGCTCCCAGCCGTTCAAAAGCCTCAATCATACCGTCTCTTTCGGCAGTAGCCCGGATTTGCTCCGAACCCGGATTGACGATCAGCGGAGAAGCAACGCTCAAATTCTTTTCTGTCACCTGCTTTGCCAGAGAAGCTGCACGGCTCAAATCCTGATAAGAAGAATTGGTACATGAACCTATCAAGCCCACCTCCATTTTACGGGGGTAGCCGTTCAATAACACTTTTTCTGCAAATTCAGAGATAGGAGTAGCGGCATCCGGTGTAAACGGCCCGTTTATATAAGGTTCGAGTTCTGACAAGTCTATTTCAATTACACGATCGTAATAGTTGGATGGTTCGTCGGTCACAATGTCGTCTGCACGAAGATCTGCATCAACAGATTCAGCCCAATCGACTACACAATCTCTTCCGGTAGCTCTCAAATAAGTAGCCATGCGCCCGTCAAAGGGGAATAAAGAGGTAGTAGCTCCAACTTCGGCACCCATATTGCAAATGGTAGCTTTCCCGGTAGCAGAAAGGGATTCGGTTCCGGGACCAAAATATTCGATAATAGCATTCGTTCCTCCTTTTACGGTAAGGATGCCGGCCAGCTTCATAATCACGTCTTTCGGAGAAGTCCAACCGCTCAGTTTTCCGGTCAGACGAACACCAATAATCTTCGGCATTTTCAGCTCCCATTCCATTCCTGTCATCACATCCACAGCATCCGCGCCACCGACACCGATAGCCACCATGCCCAGTCCGCCTGCATTAGGCGTATGAGAGTCTGTTCCCACCATCATACCACCGGGGAAAGCATAGTTTTCGAGCACTACCTGATGGATAATTCCTGCTCCCGGTTTCCAGAAGCCAATGCCATAACGGGAAGATACATCACGGAGGAAATCGTATACTTCTTCATTAGTCAGTCTTGCCGTAGCAATATCCGCCTTTGCACCTTTATACGCCTGTATCAAGTGATCGCAATGCACTGTCGAAGGCACAGCCACCTGATCCTTACCTGCATTCATAAATTGGAGCAAAGCCATCTGCGCAGTTGCATCCTGCATAGCCACACGGTCGGGACGGAAATTCACATAATCCTCCCCACGTTTGTAATCTTTCAAATCGGCTACATCATACAGATGAGCATACAAAATTTTCTCGGCCAACGTCAAAGGGCGTTTCAGTATAGCCCGTACGTGTTCTACCTTTCCTTTATAAGCAGCGTAGAAAGCTTCTAACATAGTCACATCATATACCATATTGCTTTTTGTTTTTTTAGTCTATCTATTAAAATAACGAACGGCGTTCGAGTAATGTTTAACAAAATGAAATATTTTTTCTACCCGGAACGAAGATTTGTTACCTTTGCGCCTATTATGAGTAATAATCCGAAAAGTCCCATTATAGACCTTCAGCAACAGCAACTCCTCCTGCGGATGGAGTATGAATATGAGAAGGAAGAATTTAAGCGGCAGACCGAAACAATGGGCGTTGCCCGTAAAGTGAAGCGCGGTCTCTGCTGGTATCCTGTCTCTCTTGGTCGAAGTTACTACAATTCGCTGAATCAGCTTGTAATAGATATTACACGGACCGAAAATAAAGAAATAGAGCATTCCTTTGAGTTCGGCCGTCCTGTTTGCTTTTTCCACCAGTCATTCGAAGGAAAAGTGAAATATATGGATTTCATCGCTACCGTCAGCTTTGCCGACGAAGAACGAATGGTCGTTGTACTCCCCGGAGCGGGAGCTTTAGCGGAACTGCAAACTGACGGTATACTGGGGGTACAACTTTATTTTGACGAAACATCGTACCGGGCCATGTTCGAGGCACTGGAAGACACGATACGCGCCAAAGACAACCGCCTGGCGGAACTGCGCGACATTTTGTTGGGTACCCAAAAGCCGGGATTCCGCGAATTATATCCTGTCCGCTTCCCATGGCTGAACAGTACACAGGAAACAGCAGTCAACAAGGTGCTATGTACGCGTGATGTATCTATTGTTCATGGTCCTCCGGGAACCGGAAAGACAACGACTCTTGTCGAAGCGATTTACGAAACATTACACCGGGAACCACAAGTGCTTGTTTGTGCGCAAAGCAACACGGCTGTCGACTGGATTTGTGAGAAACTGGTAGACCGGGGAGTACCCGTGCTACGCATTGGAAATCCAACCCGAGTCAACGACAAAATGCTTTCATCCACCTACGAACGCCGGTTTGAAAGTCATCCTGCCTATCCGGAGCTTTGGGGAATTCGTAAATCTATCCGCGAAATGGGTAGCCGGATGCGCCGGGGTAGTTATTCTGAACGGGAAGGAATGCGTAATCGCATGAGTCGTCTCCGCGACCGCGCCACGGAGTTGGAAATACAAATCAATGCCGATCTTTTCGACAGTGCCCGCGTGATTGCTTCTACCCTAGTCAGCAGCAACCACCGCCTGCTCAACGGACGTCGTTTTTCGACTTTATTCATTGACGAAGCTGCACAAGCCCTCGAAGCTGCCTGCTGGATTGCTATCCGCAAAGCAGACCGGGTCATCCTTGCAGGAGATCATTGTCAACTTCCGCCGACTATCAAATGTATAGAAGCCTCCTGTGGAGGATTGGATCATACATTAATGGAAAAAGTAGTTCAGCAAAAACCTTCCGCGGTCTCTCTATTAAAAGTACAGTACAGAATGCATGAAGCCATCATGCAGTTTCCCTCTGACTGGTTTTATCATGGAGAACTGGAAGCTGCTCCGGAAGTACGCTATCGGGGGATTCTTGATTTCGACACTCCCATGAACTGGATCGACACTTCAGAGATGGACTTTCACGAAGACTTTGTAGGCGAAAGTTTCGGACGCATCAATAAGCAGGAAGCCAACCTACTACTGCAAGAACTGGAAACTTACATCGAACGTATCGGCAAAGAACGGATACTGGATGAAAGAATTGATTTCGGTCTGATTTCACCCTACAAGGCGCAAGTGCAATATTTGAGGGGAAAGATCAAAGGGAGCAGCTTTTTACGTCCTTTCCGCAGCCTCATCACCGTAAACACGGTAGACGGTTTTCAGGGACAGGAGCGAGATGTCATTTTCATCAGTCTTGTACGTGCCAACGAGGATGGACAGATTGGATTCCTGAATGATTTGCGAAGAATGAATGTAGCGATTACAAGGGCACGAATGAAGCTTGTTATATTAGGAGATGCCTCCACCCTTACCAAACATCCTTTCTATAAAAGATTGATGTTATTCATTAAAAAGGAGGATTAAATACTTAATCCTCCTTTTAACAAAGCACACTTTCTCCCGAAACCACACTTTTTTTAACACAAACAAAACAAACAATATTTTACATCAGTACTATTCTTAATTTTTCACCCTCAAAGATAGTCGATTATTCCAATGCACTCCAACTATTTCCACCATTTTATTTGCGGATCGCGCGTTTTTGCCCATTCTGCAAATTTAGGATATGTTTTATCAATGCGCTGATTCTCCTTTTTAAGATCTAAATTCAAAATAGAAGCGTCCAAACGAGCATCTACATGAATTGCAAACGGAAAACCATCTTTGCAAATGAAATAGGTACCATCTACATCACCACGAGAAATATCAGCTCCGGAAGGGAAACGATTATTCGCACCAGTCGTCGGCTTATGATCTGTCAGATGGACTTCTGTGGCAGAGTTGAATACTTTTATAAAAGGATTATAAGGAGCTACCACCACTGATTTATCAAGAGTAGGATTATTAAATTGTATGGATACCGTATATGTCTTCTCTTGAATATTCTGATTAATCATATCCTCCGCATTCACATTGGATACTCCCAATTCAGCTTTAGCATCCTTGAATAATGTTATCACATTACCTGAATAGGAAGAAGCTTCACTACCATTAACCGTTACTTTAGAAGCTTTACTCAAATCGAAAGGAACTTCATAAGCAAACGAGTTCTTATAATTAGCTCCCGTCCAAGCCAAGGTGAACTTATCAATAATATTAAGAACCTTATTATCTATATTATAATCAACGCTTGACTGATATTTCATGACTACATCATTCAAGTCATAATCTCCTTGTTCCGGCCAGTTATCTTCAAAGCCAAGCACTCCAGAATACATTTCTGTTCCTTGTCGATCACCCGGATTAGGAACATCCGGAACTTCAATAGCAGCAATAGGATTAGAAGAGATAACGAAAGCAACATCATTATAGTCATTTTCACCGTTTTTCCAGTCTTCCATAGTGATAACATTCACTCTATCACCTGCTTTATTTTTTGCTGCAAAAATTGCAGTGTGAGAAATTCTGTCACTGTTCAAAGATTTAGTTGAGTAGAACATATTCCCATTAGCCTTGGCATTTACCCAGCCATTATTCCATATCAAGAAACCAATCTTTGTATTTGCCGGAATACGTTCCGGGTCCTTTTGAGGGAAATTACCAGTCTCATTTATATATTTTAAATTAACCGCAACCCCACTATAATAACCTAAACTATTTCCATGTGCGTTAGGAAATATGACACATGCATGCTTTGTTGCCTTCCTTATTTCATCAATAGAAGCATCTTTCGGATAGCAATAATAAGCAAATACACTTTTCGCCCCTGTGTCTCCCCCAAAATAGTTAATAACGACATTTGCATCTTCTTTTATCAGAATATCAGCATTATCAGTAACTAAAGGTCCTACGTTATTCTTTCCTTCCGGAAAATATGTCGTTATATAACTCTTGAGAGTTGCATCCACGTTGATCTTCTTAGAAGCATCCAAATAGTCAGGCTTACCTGAATTTGCATTCCAAGTTCCTAATACGTTCGGGATTACATCTGTAATAAATTTCACCGCAGCCCTTGTTTGTGCACTTCTCGTTGATGAATCCACAGGAGTAACATCAAGAGCATTCTCAAAGGTTATTTTTGCGCTGACATCCGAACCGACAACTTTAGTTTTATACAAAGTCGGCACACCAAAATCCGGAGAATAAATATAAACTTCTGAAACTGCTGTCGGGAAAGAAGCCGGTTTGATATAACGTCCTTGTATATCTGTAAATCCGGTTGCAATGTGTGACACCCCTGCTTTCTTTATAATCTGACCGCCTTCTGCCACATAAGAAAGCGGATTTTCAGCATAAACTTCAAAATAAGCCCTAGGACATTCCTTTCCATAATCAATATTCAATTGAATATTTTTAGTAGTGGCAAAGTCGAAATAGTTATCTAAAGTAACTTCTTCTTTATCTCCTGAATTAGCAGGATCATATACATCTTTCTGTAAACAGCTTGAGAAAGCAACAGAAACAACACTGATAACACATGCTAATTTAGCAATGTTAATCATTCTCTGGGGTAAGTTAAAACACATCATACTTCTCGTTCATTTTATTTGATAGTGCAAATATAAACATAAACTTGCATATTTTAATCACATTATTGATATATTTTTCAAAAAAAAGTTTCTGCAAGCTTCACCTACCCATTTTTAAATATCTTATTAATAAAAAAGGAGAAAGCAAAAAGCCCTCTCCTTCTTTTAAAACTTGTATAATCTGGTCTAATTAATTATTCTCCGGACGAAGTTTACGAACAGTTACAGCAGTCTGCCACATTTCGCTTTCGCGTAATTGACGGAGCTCCTCGTTTAACTTTTCACGATAATCAGGTTGTGAATTACTGTCGATAGAAATCTGTGCTTCGTTACCAGTCTTCACACTGTTATACAACTTTTCAACTACCGGTTTGATAGCATCGTGGAATGGGCCCATCCAATCGAGAGCACCACGTTGAGCAGTAGTAGAGCAGTTAGCGTACATCCAGTCCATACCGTTCTTTGCGAACAACGGCATCAATGACTGTGTCAGTTCTTCCACTGTTTCATTGAATGCTTCAGAAGGACTATGACCGTTTTCACGCAATACTTCGTACTGTGCCAGCAACAAACCTTGGATAGCCCCCATCAATGAACCACGTTCACCTGTCAGGTCAGAAGTAGCCTCACGTTGGAAAGTTGTTTCGAACAGATAACCGGAACCGATACCAATACCCAGTGCGATGGTTCTTTCGTAAGCCTTGCCTGTAGCATCCTGATAGATAGCATAAGAAGAGTTCAAGCCGCGTCCTTCGAGGAACATAGTACGCAAAGATGTACCCGAACCTTTAGGAGCAACCATGATAACGTCGATATCAGCAGGAGGAACTACACCTGTACGGTCGTTCCAAGTGATAGCAAAACCGTGTGAGAAATAAAGAGCTTTTCCAGCAGTCAGGTAAGGCTTGATAGTAGGCCATACTGACATTACTGCTGCGTCAGACAACAGACACATTACAATAGTACCTCTCTCACAAGCTTCTTCGATACCGAACAAAGTTTCACCCGGAACCCATCCGTCTGCTACTGCCTTATCGTATGTTTTTCCTTCACGTTGACCAACGATTACATTGAAACCGTTATCACGCAAGTTCAGTGCCTGTCCAGGACCCTGTACGCCATAACCGATTACAGCGATTGTTTCATTTTTCAATACTTCACGAGCTTTTTCCAATGGAAATTCGTCACGGATTACTACAGTTTCAGTAGTACCTCCAAAATTCAACTGTGCCATTTTCTTTTTGTTTTTAGTTTTTGATGACTTACGCCATCTGTTATTAATTGATTTTATATTCTCACATTTATTCAAATATCACTTTCGAGCGGCAAACAACTTCGTTGCCATTCTTCTTCACTTCTACGTGAAACTCGTTTGCATTCACTTCATCGCAGAAGAAAGAGAGTTCATCACCAAAATAGCTTTCCGCCACATACGCCATTTCAAAACGACGGATACGTTTGGTCTTATACAATTCAATCGGGAACAAATCAAGGATATGTTCGATGTAACGGATGCTGTTTACATGACCATTGATATCTATATCACTGTACTTTGCCGTCAGGGTAGCTATCGACTGATCGCTTGTCACTTTGATACGTGAAGGCTTTTCAATCGGGCAAGGCTCATCACAGACATAGTTTACGATACTTCCCCCATGCAAAGTCAACAAGTCGGCAGGCTTGCGGGTATTAAGATTAATCATTGCCCATACGGAACGTGCGTAGCCAATCTTCTTCCCATCCTTATCAATAATAGCAAAATTACGGTCCGTAAACAAACGGTAGACATTTTCCACCCACGTCTGAACCGAGAAATTCTCATACTGATAAGGCATTTCATCCAACTCAATAGCCAGACGTGAAAGCACCCATGTATAATTGTCCTCATTCAGCGTTGCAATACCAAAACCACGGTCATTGGCGTGAAAACCTGCACAATTCAGTAGATGATTTCCCAGTACCCCCATAGTCAGACGTCCGTTGAAGTCAACATGGAACGGTTCTGCCACAAACTGATAAGTCCCTATTCTATTTTCTTCACTCATTATTCTTATTGGTTTTTACTTTGGTTATACATAGCTTCCCGTCCATCGAGAAACTCATTCACCCGTTCAAAACAGCTGGTAGTAATCGCTACACGTCCTGAACGAACAAACTGCAAAACACAATTCAAAGCCTTCAGTTCACCATAGAGCGAAGTTATATCTTCGCTCATTCCATTTTTCTCGACAATAGAAAATACCGGATTGACTTCCACTATACGTGCATTGTATCTACGAATCAGCTTGGATGCTTCCGGATTCTCCTGAAAAGCAGGAGTAGACACCTTATATAATGCAATCTCGTGGAAATAAATCTCATCCTCTGTGAAATAATGTGCCTGAATCACGTCGATCTTCTTTTCGATCTGTTTCACTACCTTCTCAATGATGTCCTTATCAGTCCAGGCTGTTATTGTATACTTATGTACACCTTTAATAGAAGAAGCAGATACATTCAGACTCTCGATGTTGATTTGCCGACGAGTAAATACAGCAGTTACCTGATTCAGCAATCCGGCTATATTTTCGGAATGAACTATTATCGTATATAATGTCTTGTCACTCATAATCCTAAATTTTAATTGCGAACTTTCAATCTTCCATTCTCAATATTCAACTTCCCCTAGCATTCCAACAGCATCTGATTGACCGAACCACCCGGAGGAGTCATCGGCAAAACATTGCCTTCTTCCACTACGCACGCTTCGAGCAGGAACGGACCATCTGTCGCCAGCATTTCTGCAATAGCTTCTTTCAGTTCTTCACGGGTGAAAGCACGTTTGGAAGGAATATCATAAGCCGAAGCAATCTTCATGTAATCCGGATTCAACATCGGAGTAAACGAATAGCGGCGATTGAAGAACATAGCTTGCCACTGGCGTACATTTCCGAGGTAATTATTGTTCAGGCAGATAATCTTCACCGGAGCCTTCTGCTCCATAATCGTACCCAGTTCCTGAATATTCATTTGCAGTCCGCCATCTCCCATAAATACGCATACGGTACGTTCCGGTGCTCCGAAAGTTGCCCCAATAGCTGCGGGAAGCCCGAAGCCCATTGTTCCAAGTCCTCCGGAAGTAATGATACTGCGTTCTTTTGTATATTTAAAGTAGCGTGCAGATATCATCTGATTTTGACCTACATCTGTTACCAAAACAGCTTCATGGTGAGTAGCATCACTAACCGCACGTACCACTTCCCCCATACTCAACGAGTTTGTGGCAGGATGAAGTTCAGGACGGATTACTTTTTCCTCCTCTACTTTCTCATATTCTTTGAAGCTATCAATCCATTCGGTATGAGTGTTCTTTTTCAGGAGTTTCGTCACAGAAGCCAGTGTTTCCTTGCAATCTCCCAATACAGCTACATCTACCTTTACATTCTTATTAACTTCCGCAGGATCGATATCAAAATGAATCACTTTTGCCTGTTTGGCATAAGTAGCCAAATTACCGGTCACACGGTCGTCAAAACGCATACCGACAGCAATCAGCACATCACATTTATTGGTATTGATATTCGGTCCCAGATTGCCGTGCATACCCAACATACCTTTATTCAACGGATGTTCTGTCGGCAAAGCCGAAAGTCCGAGCAGCGTACAACCCGCAGGCATATCCGCTTTTTCGATAAACTCGCGCAATTCGCTCTGTGCATTTCCCAGTTCAACACCTTGTCCAACCAATACAAGCGGACGTTCAGCGTTATTAATCAGTTCGGCAGCAGCCTGTACAGTCTCCTCGTCCGTATCGGGAACAGGAACATAACTACGGATAAAATCGACTTTCGTTGGTTCGTATTTCGTTTTCTCCACTTGCGCATTTTTGGCAAAGTCCAGTACCACCGGCCCCGGACGACCACTACGGGCAATGTAAAACGCACGTGCTACCGCCCAGGCTACATCTTCCGCACGGCGAATCTGATAACTCCATTTAGTGATTGGCTGGGTAATACCTACCAAGTCAACTTCCTGAAAAGCATCGGTCCCAAGAAAGCCTGTTCCTACCTGTCCGGCAATCACCACGATAGGCGTACTATCGATCATCGCATCCGCAATGCCTGTTACCGTATTGGTTGCTCCGGGACCGCTCGTCACCAGGCAAACACCTACATCACCCGATACACGGGCATAACCCTGTGCGGCATGGGCAGCTCCCTGTTCGTGACGAACCAAGATATGGTTCAATATATTTTGATGATCGTACAAGGCATCGAATACCGGCATAATAGAACCACCGGGGTAACCAAAGATGGTAGTCACTCCCTGATGTTCCAAGGAGCGCATCAAAGCCTCTGCACCTGTTATTAAATCTTTCATATTAGTTGATAGTTGATAAATGATAAATGATAGTTGAGAAATGACAGTTGAAAATGAATGGTTTACAATCATTGCGCTAAGTGCTGCGCAGCTAACTATTACCTATCAACTATCACCAACTATATTATATAATTCTCACTGCTCCCTTATCGGCAGAGCTTACCATGCTGGCATACGCCTTCAGGCTCTTCGGTACATAACGGTCACGAGTGACAGGAGTCATCGGACGGGCCGCCAGTTCTTCATCCGTCAGTCGCACGTTAATCTTCCGGGCCGGAATATCGATTTCGATAATGTCTCCGTCTACAATTTTTCCGATATTGCCTCCAGCTGCCGCTTCAGGAGAAATATGTCCGATACTCAATCCGGAAGTTCCACCGCTGAAACGTCCGTCGGTAATCAAAGCACATTCTTTTCCGAGATGACGGGATTTTATATAAGAGGTAGGATAAAGCATTTCCTGCATACCGGGACCACCCTTCGGACCTTCGTGCGTGACGACGACGACGTCTCCACTGACGACTCGACCTCCGAGGATGCCTTCACAGGCTGCTTCTTGCGAATCAAATACTTTGGCAGGTCCGGTAAACTTCCAGATACTTTCGTCTACACCTGCTGTTTTTACTACACAACCGTCTTGAGCAATATTGCCTTTCAATACGGCCAGTCCGCCGTCTTTACTGTAAGCATGTTCCAAGTCACGGATACATCCGTTTGCACGGTCCTTATCCAGTTCCTTATAGTACATACCTTGTGAACCAAGTACGAGATTGAATTTATTTCCGGCTGCGCTCGAATATTTCTTAATTGCTTTTTCGCTCACATTCGGACTGGTGATTGAATATTCGTTAATGGCTTCTGCCAGTGACATTCCGTCTACCCGACGAACGGATGTATCTATCAAACCTCCCTTTGCCAGTTCGTCCATAATGGCAATGATACCACCGGCACGGTTTACATCTTGAATATGATATTTCTGTGTATTGGGAGCCACCTTGCAGAGACAAGGAGCCTTGCGGGAAAGCATGTCGATATCATCCATCTTGAAGTCTACCTCTGCTTCGTGAGCAACGGCCAACAAGTGAAGAACCGTATTGGTAGATCCCCCCATTGCTATATCCAGCGTCATGGCGTTCAGGAAAGCCTGACGGGTAGCGATGCTACGGGGAAGTACACTTTCGTCTCCTTCTTCATAATATAATTTTGCATTTTTCACGATCAGTTCCGCAGCATCTTTGAAAAGTTGCGTACGGTTTTCGTGTGTCGCTACAATGGTTCCGTTGCCGGGAAGAGCCAGTCCGATTGCTTCATTCAGGCAGTTCATCGAGTTGGCGGTAAACATACCGGAGCAGCATCCGCAAGTAGGACAAGCATTTTGCTCGATATTCGCTACTTCCTGATCGCTGACACTTTCATCGGCCGATTTAATCATCGCATCGATCAAATCCAGGTGCTGGCCATTCCATTCTCCCGCTTCCATCGGACCACCCGATACAAATACGGCAGGAATATTCAGACGCATAGCCGCCATCAACATTCCGGGAGTGATCTTATCGCAATTGCTGATACATACCATTGCATCCGCCTTGTGCGCATTGACCATATATTCTACGCTGTCTGCAATGATGTCACGTGAAGGAAGCGAATAAAGCATACCGTCATGTCCCATTGCTATACCGTCGTCGATAGCTATTGTATTGAATTCCGCAGCGAAGCATCCTAGCTTCTCAATCTCTGCCTTCACCAGCTGACCGATTTCATGTAGGTGTACATGCCCCGGGACAAACTGTGTGAACGAATTGACGATAGCGATAATGGGTTTACCCATCTGATTCTTCTTCATGCCGTTGGCTGCCCACAATGCACGGGCTCCCGCCATCCGACGGCCTTGTGTACTAAACGAACTGCGTAATTGCTTTTTCATTTCAATCTATCTTTTAATTAAAGAGCCTTCCTCACACAAGTGAGAAAGGCTCTAAATTCTATCTTTTATGGTACGAACACATACAACACAAAAACCTTTCTCACGCTCTTGATGGGACCACCACGACGCGAATAATATGCAGGACTGCTAGGTTAATAGATGTATGTAACATATTCATATCTTCTTTTCTTTATTTTCGTGCTGCAAAGGTAAGGGCTTTTTTATTATATCCAAACAAATCGAAGAAAAAAATCACTTAAAAGCGAATAATTGTAAGAAAAGAGAGGTATTATTTCTCTATTTTATCACTTAAAGGTTGAATTTACAACTATTATCTAAGTGCACACTCCACCTTCTTTTTCTGACAAAAGCACTTAATAATCTGAAATTTACCCTCCCTATACCGGAGGACAAGCAAATAATTCGTATCTTTGTCGACCCGGATTACCGGGAATTATTAATCAGAAACAAAAAATATCAGATGGAAACAGTAGAAAACAAGTACATTACCGTTGCATACAAACTATATACAATGGAAGATGGTGAAAAAGAGTTGTTCGAAGAAGCAAAAGCAGAACATCCCTTTCAATTCATTTCAGGATTAGGAACAACACTCGAAGACTTCGAAAATCAAATAACTGCTCTTTCTAAAGGTGATAAATTTGACTTTACCATTCCGGCAGATAAGGCTTACGGACAATATGACGAACAACACGTCATTGACCTCCCCAAAAATATATTTGAAATAGATGGCAAATTTGACAGCGAACGTATTAAAGAAGGTAACATCGTACCTTTGATGACTGGTGACGGTCAACGCGTAAATGCCAGTGTAGTAGAAATCAAACCGGATATTGTAGTAGTTGACCTCAACCATCCGTTGGCTGGTGCCGACCTGATCTTTGAAGGTGAAATACTGGAAAGCCGTCCTGCTACGAACGAAGAAATTCAGGAACTTGTGAAAATGATGAGTGGTGGTGATGGCTGTGGTTGCGGATGCGACAGCTGCAGTGATGGCTGTGGCGACGACTGCGGTTGCGAAGGCGGACACTGTCACTAAATAAAGTATTAAATTATAAATTATAAAGTATTAAGTATTAATTCCGTGCGGACACAGCCGGGCTTTAATACTTAATACTTTTTTTATGCCGTTATTTGAGCTAATACTTAATACCTGATACTTAATACTTGAAATCAGCATCCTTTATGCGTCATGATGTCAAGCACCATTTTATCCGTTTCGTTCATGGCTTGCGAACCGATCCTTGTCAGGTTGCGGATACTTTGATCTACATCTTCATCGATAATTCCCTCTACGGAAGTCACACAACGGTCTTCCATTGCCATCATTGCAGATAATACGGCTGTCGAAACTCCGGTAGTTACTTTCAATGCACAACTCGGTTTTGCACCGTCACAAATCATTCCTGTCAGATTAGCAATCATGTTTTGAACGGCGAAGGCAACCTGATTGTAGTTTCCCCCCATCAACCAGGTGATTCCACAACTGGATCCGGTAGCAGCTACCACGCAGCCACACAAAGCTGACAGACGTCCTAAACTTTGTTTGATATATATAACAGTGAGATGGCTTAACATTAAAGCACGGATAAGTTCTTCTTCGCTCTTTCCGTTCTCTTCGGCAAAGACAACGACAGGGAGTGTAGCGGATATCCCCTGATTACCACTGCCGGAATTACTCATGACAGGAATCATTGCACCCGCCATCCGGGCGTCGCAAGCAGCTGATGTATAAGAGAGAATATGAGAAAACACGCTGTCACCCATCACTTTATGTTCGTAAGTTCCCCGAAGCATTTTGCCTAAAGAATGTCCGTAGTTACCTTTAAAGGCTTGCTCGGCAGCAGCTTTATTCAAACGGGCTGTATCAAGAATGAAACGAATCTCATCCAACGGAGCAGTCAGTGCAAAGTCATAGACTTTACGCAAGTTTAATTCGAGCGAAACATCTTCCTCTTCCTCGCTGACTGTATGTTGCTTGTCGAACAATGTCTGTTCATCTTTGGCTATATATATAAAGGTAGTATGCCCACCGGCAATGATAGCTTTAGCTGTTTTATCTCCCGCTTTACAAATCACTTCGATATAAAGCTTTTCCGTAATATCTTCTTTCAGAGAAATACAAATCCGTTTTTCTGCAATGAACCGTTTCCCCTGTTCCACTGCTTCCGGCGTACAGTCCCTCAACACCTCCAACTGATAGTCTGATTTGCCAATCAACGCACCTAAAGCCACAGCTATGGGAAGGCCTACCATACCCGTTCCCGGGATTCCGACTCCCATGGCATTCTTTAGTATATTAGCACTTAACAAGACGTCTATCTTTTCCGGTTTCACTCCCAACGTTTCAGCAGCTTTAGCTACACAAAGCGCTACTGCGATAGGTTCCGTACATCCAATAGCCGGAATGACTTCTTTCTTAATCAACTCTATAATTTGCCTTCTTTCTGATTCAGTCATGGACTTATAAGTTTTGGTTCCACAAAAATAGGAAAATCTTTCTTTTCCAACATTCTATAATGAACAAATAAAATCTCATATTGTTATAAAATCTCCCATACACCAAACTTTAACAGAAAGAATTGATAGAAAAATGAAAGCAAAACACGTGATTCTCTATTTGCTACTGGCTATTGTTTCCTTTTCCTGTATCGGCGAAGAAGCTCTCAATGCAGAAGCAGACATATTAAGTTGCGCACTACCAGGAGTAGCCATGACAACCAGTCCTATTATTAACAATAATTCCATCACTATCTTCGTCGGTCCGGGAACTGATATTTCAGAACTTACACCTGAATTTACATTGACTCCGGGAGCTACAATTAATCCTCTTAGCGGTACGGAACGAAATTTCAATACTCCACAAGAATATACTGTTACAGCTGCCGATGGTGTTTGGAAGAAAACGTATATCATATCCGTTATTGACACGGAACTTGCCACGAACTATAATTTCGAAGATACGCTTGGCGGAAAGAAGTACTACATATTTGTAGAACGCGAAGGAGGTAAAGTCGTTATGGAATGGGCCAGCGGAAATGCGGGCTATGCCATGACCGGCGTAGCCAAAACTGCTGATGACTATCCCACTTTCCAAATAACGGACGGAAAAGCCGGCAAATGCCTTTCTTTAGTGACACGCAGTACCGGATTCTTTGGACAAATAGCAGGAATGCCTATCGCGGCAGGAAATCTGTTTATCGGTTCCTTTGATGTAAGCAATGCAATGAGTAATCCGCTTAAAGCAACTAAATTCGGTCTTCCTTTCCGGCATGTACCTACTTATCTGGCTGGCTATTATAAGTACAAAGCGGGAGATCAGTTTACAGAAGGAGGCAAACCTGTAAATGGGAAACGGGATATCTGTGACATATATGCCATCATGTACGAAACCAGCGAATCTGTTCCAACCCTTGACGGAACGAACGCATTTACCAGCCCAAACCTGATTTCAACAGCACGGATTAATAATGCCAAAGAAACGAACGAATGGACTTACTTTAAGCTTCCTTTCACCACTCTCCCCGGCAAATTCATAGATAAGGAAAAGCTAATGGATGGAAAATACAATATAGCCATAGTGTTCACCTCAAGTCTGGAAGGAAATCATTTTAACGGAGCAATCGGAAGTACGTTGCTCATTGACGAGGCCGAGTTAATCTATCACTCGGAAGATTAGTGAAACTAAATAACTTTATAACAACAAAAACGATGAAAATCTATCCGTATATATTCAGTTTACTAACCTGTATAGGAATAGCCCTCCCCGGCTATGCACAGGTTGATCGAAATGAAACACTGATCCGTTCCGCCCTTCACGGACTGGAATATGAGATAAAAGCAGGTTTCAGCATTGGCGGCACAGCCCCGCTTCCTCTTCCGGTGGAAATCCGTTCCATTGACGGATATAACCCGACATTAGCTATCAGTATAGGAGGTGAAGTGACCAAATGGATTGCCGTTCAGAACAAGCTCGGAATTATAGTCGGATTGCGACTTGAAAACAAAGCAATGACTACTGAAGCCACCGTGAAGAATTACAATATGGAGATTCTCGGGCAGGGAGGTGAAAGAATCAGCGGAGTATGGACAGGCGGAGTAAAAACCAAAGTACATACTGCCGGACTGACAATACCTCTGATGGCTACCTACAAACTAACCAACCGGTGGAACATCAAAGCCGGGCCTTATTTCTCCTATCTACTTTCAAGAGAATTTTCAGGTCACGTATACGAAGGATATTTGCGGGAAGATAATCCCACCGGTCCGAAGGTTGAGTTTACCGACGGTAAAATTGCAACATACGATTTCTCGGACGACTTGAGACATTTCCAGTGGGGATTACAGATAGGAGCCGGATGGCGAGCCTTCAAGCACCTCAATGTATATGCCGATCTTACCTGGGGATTGAATGATATATTTAAAAACGATTTTAATACAGTCACTTTTGCCATGTACCCCATCTACTTGAATATAGGTTTCGGGTATGCTTTTTAAGTCCCACTAGGCTCTGCCACCTGCTTCACTCCGGAGTAGGTTACTTTCACCGTCTGTTGCAATGCAGGCACTTTCACATTAATAGTCATGTCTGCATTTCCACCTTCTACAGTTCCCGTAACTGTTACAGGACAAGTATCCAAAGAGGCAGCATCTCCTTCAAATGTAAGATCTTGTTGTCCGGTGAATGTAGACATACCTTCCCCCTTTTTCACTTCACATTTATCAATGACAATATCTCCAAATTTTAATATCTGCTGGTTGATGAACAATTCAAAATCCTTCAGTTCAATCTTCACTTCCGTATTGCTGACCTGCGAAAGCGTGATAAACTTCTCTATTCCGTCGCCGATGACAATTTCCTGATCGGAGCCATCCGGTATCATGGATATATCCAGATTTCCCCAATACGTTCCGATTACATCCGGAGCCGTTATCACAGCTTCCTCTTCGGGAGGATTCTCATTATTCTTGTTATCACTATCGTCGTCATCACTGCTACAAGCAGCAAAGAGAGTAAGAGAACATACCAATGCCCATAAATACAATAGATTCTTTTTCATACGTCTTTGGTTTAGTTATTACAATAAATTCGTCCTTTATAAACTAAAAAGAAGAAAAAAGGTTCAATATGCTTCCTTTTTCGAAGTTATTTCGAGTTCGCAACTTTCTTACCGAAAACTTTGTTATATTTGCATATAGTAATTTTAAAAAAGCCACAACTATGTTTAATTCATTTGGCAATATCTTTCGACTCACAAGTTTCGGTGAGTCTCATGGAAAAGGAATTGGAGGAGTGATTGACGGATTCCCATCAGGAATTACCATCGACGAAGAATTTGTACAACAAGAACTAAATCGCCGTCGTCCGGGACAATCAATCCTTACCACCCCACGCAAAGAAGCTGATAAAGTAGAGTTTCTTTCAGGTATTTTTGAGGGGAAATCAACCGGGTGTCCTATCGGTTTTATCGTTTGGAATGAAAACCAACACCCCAATGACTACAACAATCTGAAAAATGTATATCGTCCTTCACACGCTGATTACACATACACGGTGAAGTATGGAATCCGTGACCATCGCGGCGGCGGACGTTCCTCTGCACGCGAAACGATTTCGCGCGTTGTAGCCGGTGCATTGGCTAAGCTGGCACTCCGCCAACTGGGAGTCAATATCACTGCCTATACCTCACAGGTAGGTCCTATCAAGCTTGAGGGTACTTACTCGGACTATAATTTCGACCTGATAGAAACCAACGATGTACGTTGTCCGGACCCTGAAAAAGCAAAAGAAATGGCAGACCTTATATATAAGGTAAAAGGTGAAGGCGATACCATCGGAGGTACACTGACCTGTGTCATTAAGGGATGCCCCATCGGATTGGGACAACCTGTTTTCGGTAAACTTCATGCTGCCCTGGGTAACGCCATGTTAAGCATCAACGCTGCCAAAGCATTCGAATACGGTGAAGGATTCAAGGGTTTGAAAATGAAAGGTTCCGAACAGAACGATGTTTTCTATAACAATAACGGACGGATCGAGACGCATACCAATCACTCCGGAGGTATTCAGGGGGGATTGAGTAATGGTCAGGATATTTATTTCCGTGTAGTGTTCAAACCGATTGCCACGCTGCTGATGGAACAGGAAACTGTCAACATTGATGGCGTCGACACCACTCTGAAAGCACGCGGACGTCATGACGCTTGTGTATTACCTCGTGCCGTACCTATCGTAGAAGCAATGGCCGCCATGACTATACTCGATTATTACTTACTGGATAAAACGACGCAACTCTAATGAACGAGATTCAGAAATACATAGCGGCACACGAACCAAAGATGATGGATGACTTGTTCAGCCTTATTCGCATTCCCAGTATCAGTGCTCTGCCGGAGCACCACGACGATATGCTGGCTTGTGCGGAACGCTGGGCACAGCTGTTATTGGAAGCAGGTGTGGACGAAGCATTGGTAATGCCCTCACAGGGCAATCCGGTTGTTTTCGCTCAAAAGATCGTGAACCCGGATGCAAAGACTGTATTAATCTACGCTCATTACGATGTGATGCCGGCCGAACCATTGGAACTCTGGAAAAGCGAACCGTTTGAACCGGAAATACGTGACGGACATATCTGGGCACGTGGAGCGGATGATGACAAAGGACAATCGTTCATTCAGGTGAAAGCATTTGAATATCTCGTCAAAAACGGATTACTGAAGAATAATGTGAAGTTCATCTTCGAGGGTGAAGAAGAAATAGGTTCACCCAGTCTGGAAGCTTTCTGCGAAGAACATAAAGAATTGCTGAAAGCAGACGTTATTCTCGTGTCGGATACGAGTATGTTAGGAGCTGAACTGCCTTCATTGACCACTGGTCTGCGCGGGCTGGCTTATTGGGAAATAGAAGTGACGGGACCGAATCGTGACTTGCATTCCGGACATTTCGGGGGTGCGGTAGCCAATCCGATCAACGTGCTTTGCCAGATTATCAGCAAAGTAACGGATGCCGACGGACGTATCACTGTTCCCGGATTCTACGATGATGTGGAAGAAGTGCCGCAAGCCGAACGGGAAATGATAGCCCATATTCCTTTTGACGAAAAGAAATACAAAGAAGCAATCGGTGTAAAAGAGCTTTTCGGAGAAAAAGGATATAGCACATTGGAACGTAACAGTTGCCGTCCGTCTTTTGACGTATGTGGCATTTGGGGCGGATATACAGGAGAAGGTTCTAAAACCGTACTGCCTTCAAAGGCTTATGCTAAAGTATCTTGCCGATTAGTACCGCATCAGGATCACCATAAGATTTCGCAAATGTTCGCAGATTATATTCTTAGTATCGCTCCTGATACAGTACAGGTGAAAGTGACTCCCATGCACGGGGGACAAGGATATGTGTGCCCGATTTCACTTCCTGCCTATCAGGCAGCAGAGAAAGGTTTCGAGATCGCTTTCGGGAAAAAACCGTTGGCGGTACGCCGTGGCGGAAGTATCCCCATCATCTCTACTTTCGAACAGGTATTGGGAATCAAAACCGTATTGATGGGATTTGGACTCGAATCGAATGCGATCCATTCTCCGAACGAGAATTGCTCATTGGATATCTTCCGGAAAGGGATAGAGGCAGTCATAGAGTTTCATCAGGAATATGCCAGACGATAAAGCGGATAAATAACAACCAAGTTATAAACGATACATATAAAAGAGTGGTGGATAAGCTTGATTACAAGCATTTATCCACCACTCTTTTATATATCTACCACACCGACAAATTACATGACCGGAGTCTCAAAAAGGAAGGTAAATGATTGGCTGTCTTTCAAATCCTTCACTGCATCACCCGCATAAATTTCGCCCTTTGTCAGAGACAGTTTCTTAATGCCGGCTTTCGGACTAAAATCAATTTTCTTCAAATCCAGCCAAAACAAATTCGGAGTCAGGGTAGATTCGAAATAATATACCTTATTCTTCTGATCGGATACGGAACGCCAACGGGTAGAAGATATATAAGGCTTCTCCGGTGTATTAATACCAAATGGCACGGAAACATTACGCATCACACTCAATACGCTGGGAACTGCAATTTTTGCATCCGCAATTTGTGGAATAGCATGAATGTAAAATGAAGCCCGTACAAAACGGTCGCTTGCTCGGTTGGTTCCCGGTAACATCTGTAAGCCACCGATTTCTTTCCAGTAATCATTAATGGCCAACTGCTGTTCATATCGAGGAGAATTTGTCATCACCCGGTATTCTTTTCCTTCGTGAATACTTAATTTCCCATCCAGATATTCCAATACAGCCGTATTGCCTGTTTCATCGGTTATGGCCAGATGTAAGGTAGACTCCGGTCCTCCATTCGGCATACGGGGAGCATCAATGCGGAAAGTCTCCTTTTTCAATTCATCCACCGCTTCGCGTACCGTGGCAAAGTTATCAAGCACATACTGTGTCCAAATGCTGATGCCCATTGCCGGACGGGTATCGCCGGGAAGAGAGTAAATGGATTCCGGCAAGAAAAGCAGGCTAGCCACTAATCCTTTCTCGTTCATTCCGTCACAAGTACCTATATCATATCCTGTAGCAATCACACTTCCATATTTGGAAGTCCAGTTCACAGTTTTCTCTTTGTTATGTCCCATACGTTGGATGCCACGCGGAAATACATAGATATTCGTCATGATATCTTCCTTCCAGTCCATTGTACGTCCTGTTACCACCATCTGGTCAGGGCCTATATACACTGCACGCGTACATGCTTCTACAGGCTGTATACTCATCAAAGAGACGGCAGCCAACACCAATGCAACTCCTGCTAATTTTTTCTTCATGTTCATTCTATTTAAATAATTGATCTTCTTATTTATAAATAACAAACGCGCCACGATTATTGCCTAAAAGAAAGAGGATTTTAATGAAAAAAAGGCATTTATTCAATGCAGGAAGAAATTTTGGGTTTTCAACGTATGAGGGTTATCATCACAAAGATCATTTCTTAGCGAAGAATATTAAATAAATTTAAGTGTTACTATTGCAGTCATTGCTACTTTAGTTCGTCCAATAAATAAACATACAATTATCATGATAAAAGAGTACACCAAACAAACTATAATCATTTGCTTTCTATTACAAGGAATCGCATTATCAAGCAGAGCGCAAGAACAACAAATGTGGCAACGATACCACGATAAATGTCGAAGAGAAGCAAGTATTATTGACACTCTCCCCTCCAAATTGGAAAAAGCCTTGCACTGGTCGCCGACAATAAATAAAGAACAAAAAGAGGTTATACGCTATATACTATGGAATATGGTTTATGTGGAAGGTGGTACAGCCAATCTCGGAGACAACAACAACTATCCCGTGGATGTAGCCTCTTTTTTCATCAACCGATATGAAGTTAGTCAGGATGAATGGTATGTCATTATGGGAGAAAATCCTTCTAACCAACACAGACGTAACTATCCGGTAGACCAAGTCAATTGGTTCAACGCTCAACGGTTTACCAAAAAACTTTCTCAATTAAGCGGTCTACCCTTCCGTCTCCCCTTCGAAGCAGAATGGGAATATGCAGCACGTGAGGGACTAAAAACCAAGAATTTCATCTATGCCGGCAGCAATAATGCAGAACAGGTTGCCTGGTTTAGAGAAAAATATTATAATACTTACGTGTCCAAAGAAACAGGGACGAAGAGGCCCAACGAACTGGGACTTTATGACATGAGTGGAAACGTATATGAATGGTGTATGGACTGGTATGACAGAAAGGTTCCTTTTACCGGAAACATCGCTCCGGTTATATGCGAAAAAGATACGCATAAAGTGTTACGTGGAGGTAGTTATTATACCTTCGAGAAATATTGTAAAGTCACCAGCCGCTACGGAGTTAACCCGCAACGATGGGATATTGATTATGGATTACGGCTGGTAGTGTCACTGCCAGATTAAAAGAGGAGCATATTATTCACTGTATTATTTTAGCTCCTCATTGTTCTAAATACTGTTATTATATACAAATGTCAAGTCGACTTATTGATCGGCCAGTTTATAAAGTTCATATCCTCCCAATGCCAGTACATAAGGCAGATTAAGAATAACGTCGGCATCCTTCTCCACCTCTTCGGGGTACTTTTGCAGCAATTCGTTGAAAGGCATAATGAGAGGGTGTTGCAAGAAAACTTTATCTTTCACCTCGGCACGTCTCCAGCCAGCCACTGTACGCTCGGCATTCCATCGGTATTTCTCCATGCGCACCAACAGACACAAAACTTGAGACGGTAGATTCTCATTGAACATAGATTCGGATATGCGTGCCGGCGAACGTTCGCTCCGCTTAATACCGTAGCCTAGCGTACGACAAAATACACTATAGGCATCCAGTTGATAGCGGTTAGCCCAACGTAACGGCTCGCTCAATTTATTCCACAGATACTGTGCCTGGTGATTCATCAAAATGAAGTCGGCAGAGTGGTTGCCATAAGATTCATACATCTTCCTCAACACCTCTTTCTGCTTGAGGCTTTCATCCGTATAACAACAATCGTAGAGATAATTCACATACAAAGCCAGTTTATCCTGCAAAATGTTTTTCTTCATTCCCCTGTCTACCATGCCGAACACCTTGACATAACGATAACGCCCTTGCTCATCGTCCACTATCGACGACAAATCGTTATTGAAATCCTGACGGATAAGTACACGACACTGATGCTGATAAACCTCATGCGGCAAGTTGAGCCCTAATGAGAGACTCAAATCGGGATCATGCACACAAATAGCCACTGTAAGCATACAGTGTTTATTTTGTGCCCATTGTTGTAAACGGGTGCGCATAGCAGTACTACAAATGTCGTCATGGCAATATTCGACCTCTATGTCGTCTATCTGACTCTCTATATAAGGAAATTGAGCTTTGAAGTAGTCTTTCTGTGACTCCATCTCTCGATCTACTAAAGTGATGCGGGTACGTATGCGTTCATCTGTCGGCAGACGGTCATCGTAATTGGCATAATGGCAGATACGTAGTGCTTCAAGCAGCAACGAGCGTCCCATCCGATTGAATCCCACAATAACCAGATGCACATAGTCTTGGCTAGTAGCATTCCAGCTTCCATCAGGTTGTTGCGTTATGCTTATGGGGCGATAGTCTAGCGGATCATAATACCTTTCACTATCGGCAGCATAGAGACTCCATAGTTGCCGTGCCAAATTCTCGTGGAGGTTAAAGGGACGGAAAAAGATATTAGGTTTCCCCTCAATGCAAAACACCTCCGGCGGCAGATTCATTTTCTGTATGTTAGAGTATGAAGGGATACTGTCAAACTGCACATACACAGGCATCACCTTGCCATCGGGGCATTTGCCACGCAGAGCACTTACCAAATGCACAATCGCTATATTTTTAGCATCGCGTCCGCAACGTTCTTCATCACCCAGTACATACACTTCACTCGCGCTCGCTATGTTCAACCGCTGAAGTTCTTCGATCGACTCTATGTTGCCAAAGTAAACAAGCACTTGCCGCTCTATTTCGATGGGCAAGGCAGACTGTATGCGATGACGTACCGTTGCCGCCTCTATACCGCTCATCAGTAAGATACGTGCCGAAGAACATTCGTTATATAGTTCGCGTATCATATTGATAGATAGTTCATTGAAGCCTATCAATACATAATGTTGAGTTATGTTGCGGTAAGTCATTCGCCCCGTGTTTACTACATCCACACGCCGCTCTATAATGTTGGAAATGGTAGAGATGAGCACACCGCCCAATAAAATGGATCCCGAAAAGCTAACAATTCCCAGCAATAGCCTGCTGGACCAAGCTGTCTCGTTCATTTGGTTACCAGGATCCACAAAGTTGTTGTACACCACCCAGAGCCTTTCGCCCCATTCCTCATGTCCATACAATTGGATAGAAAAGAACATCACGATGATAAAGAAGATAGCCAGCACCGTAGCAATAGTAACGAGTAACAGGGTGAGCTGCGACTTGATACCTCCCGAAATGGTGCGATCCATATACTCTTGTGAGAATATCTTCTTGTAGTAGTTTATAAAACGGTTCATGCTTATAACTTATTGATAGCAAAACATACAAGTCCTGCCCATATTGTGTACATTTCGAGCTATTTGTTCTGATAATCGTACCATATCATGCACCAATACCATATAATCCGTATCAATGGGATTTGGTTGACAGTCGTGTTTCATAAATAGAATATTTAGAGTTGTGTACAAATATAGTATTTTTCAACAAATCAAATAGTTTTTCACTTAACTATTTTCAGCAGTGTACTTTACCTTGTTATCGTATGGCAGTATATAAAATGAAATTCACCAGTACAAGAAGACATTAATCGCAAGATAACAGCTATGGAACGAAGTAAAATTCGTATAAAAATGGAGTAAGATATTCTACTTCCATAAAGTAATATCTCCATAATCTTTATTGTATTTAAGATTATTCAGTGCATAGATTTAAGATTTTCTATGCAGAAAACTAGAATCTTTTATGCACTCAAGTAGTTGTCACCTTACAACGGGATAATAGTCACCTTATAGAATGACAAACGTCACTTTATAAGGTGATATTAATCATTCTATAAGGTGACCATCTATCTCTGAAAGGATGAAAACCACTAAAGATACAAAATAAATCAGTAAAAAGCAATAGTAAGATAGGAAATTTGCCTGGAATGCAAACATACTTAATTTATTTCAATACAGCATAATAAAGAGGCCGCATTCATATCATGCAGATTAAATCTAACCTGCTAATTGCAGCACCTCCATCTCTCACTCTCTTCGTGATATGACGGACTTTTTACTTTTATCCCTTTTCTATTAGAAATTTTTCCGGAAAGTACATCCATTTCTCCATTCCGAACATCCGTAAGCGGTTTTTCCTTTAATAATAATTCCCTTACCACAAAGCGGACATGGCTGACCTACAAACGTATCTACATCACCTGTAGCAGAAGGAATTGAAGCAGGAGTAGTAACCGGAGCCGGAGAAGGTGCCGAATTAGAACTCACTTCACTTACCGCTTTTTCTGTTTTCGGTTTCTTTTCTTTCGGTGCACTCGGTTTACGTTCTCGCTTTTTAGTTTCTTTCTTTTCTTTCTCTTCAGCCTTTGCAGCTACTGCATCCTGAATAGTAATGCGTCGGTTTGTATTATCAGAAAGTACACTCATCACTATTTCCGAAACCATCTGTTTCAGTTCTTCGAGAAACTGGCGGGCATCGTATGTCTTCTTTTCAATTTCGCGAAGCTTCTTTTCCCAAATACCTGTCAGTTCCGCCGATTTCAATAATTCTTCGTGAATGAGCTGCACCAACTCCACTCCTGTCGGGGTGGCAATCAGGTTCTTTCTCTCCTTACGGATATAATTTCGTTTGAACAGTGTTTCAATGATGGCAGCACGGGTAGACGGCCGGCCGATACCATTCTCCTTCAAGGCATCACGAAGTTCATCATTATCCACCAGTTTTCCAGCTGTTTCCATTGCACGAAGCAAGGTCGCTTCGGTATAAGGTCTAGGCGGCTGCGTCCATTTTTCATTCAAGTCCGGAATATGAGGACCACTTTCGCCCTTCACAAAAGCAGGAAGTACATTTTCATCCTCTTCTTCTTTTTCTTCGGTAGAGTCTTTTACTTCCTTGGCAAACACGACACGCCATCCCGGTTCCAGGATTTGTTTTCCGGTCACCCGGAATTCTATCTTATCCACTTCTCCCATGACGGTAGTAGTAGAAATCTTACAGTCCGGATAGAATACGGCTATAAAACGACGGGCTATCAAGTCATAGACACGACGTTCCATATCCGTCAGGTTTTGAGCATAGACTCCGGTGGGGATAATGGCGTGGTGATCCGTCACTTTCGAGTTGTCAAATACCTTTTTCGATTTAGGAAGTGTAGTGCCGGCTAACGGAGCTGTCAAGACTTCGTAATCACGGAGTCCTTTCAGGATAGCAGGACATTTCGGGTAAATATCGTCACTCAAGAAAGTAGTATCAACACGCGGATAGGTAGCTACCTTCTTCTCATAAAGAGACTGAATCAGTTTCAGCGTTTCATCAGCCGAATAAGCGAATTTCTTATTACATTCTACCTGAAGAGAAGTCAAGTCGAACAAACGTGGGGCGAACTCTCTCCCATCTTTCTTGCCAACACTAGTGACTACAAACGGAAGATCCTTTATGCGTTCTACCAATGCCTCGCCTTCTTCCCGGTTAGCGATAGGGTCGATACCCGGATTATCTATTTTCTTTTTTCCACCGTTCTTTTCTTCTTCCGCAGCAATTTCTTCATCACTTTTGCGGATAAGTGCGGAAAAAGTGGTATCCCGATAGTTGGTTTTCAGTTCCCAGTATTGCTTGGGTTCGAAATTGGCTATTTCCAACTGACGGTTGACAATCAGTGCCAGAGTCGGTGTCTGTACACGACCGATAGAGAGTACCTGTTTATTTTGACCGTATTTAATGGTGTAAAGACGGGTGGCGTTCATTCCTAATAGCCAGTCACCCATCGCACGAGAAAGTCCGGCTTCATAGAGTGACTGAAAATCTGTCTGATCTTTCAGCTTCGCAAACCCTTCCCGGATAGCTTCTTCTGTCAATGAAGAAATCCACAGACGTTTCACCGGACAGCGTGCACCTGCTTTCTGCATCACCCAACGCTGAATCAATTCTCCCTCTTGCCCGGCATCACCGCAGTTGATGATTTCATCTGCGTTCTGCATCAGTCCCTCGATAATGTGGAATTGTTTTTCGTAGGTAGGATTCTCTATCAACTTGATGCCGAAACGTGGAGGAATCATTGGCAGGCTACCTAAATTCCATGATTTCCAGTTAGGCGTGTATTCATGCGGCTCTTTCAGGGTACAAAGATGCCCGAATGTCCAGGTCACCTGGTATCCGTTTCCTTCTATATATCCTTCTTTTCTGGTATGAGCGCCGAGTACTTCGGCTATATCGCGTGCTACTGATGGCTTTTCGGCTATGCAAACTATCATTTTTTCTCTTCTTGTTTTTACACTAACAGCTTACAAAGTTACACGATTATTTCTCATTGACCGCATGAAGAGAGAAAAAAGTCCATAAAGGCATAGATCGGAGAAAGAATGATAACTTCAACTGAATAGTTTTCAAGATGTACCGCTTTCTCCTTTTTTATACCACTCCATTTGATGTTTGATAAGCTATATAATGAAGCTGCACAGTTCTACACACGATATGTGCATAGCTCTGTGCAGCCTCTCTATAACGTTTCTATTTTAAACCGGAGAAATCACAAAAAAGAGGATAATGTGTAGAAGCAACGGTCACATCTACTCCCGACAGACTTTCTATCACATCAGCCTGTGTCACATTTACGTTGTGACTCTTCAAAGACACGATAAAGTCAAGGCGACGTTTCTTACCACTGACTTCGGTAGACTTATCGGCACTAAGAAGATTCCAGTTACTCTTCACCATTTGGAAAAATTCGCTTTCCAAGTCGCCCTCATTGAAGTATCCTAACAAGAATGCAGGTTTATTATAGGCAGACAGTTTCGTTTCTAACGTTTGAAGGGCCTCTATACGCTTTGCCATATCCGTATCGAAGTTGGTACTGGCTACTACAAACTTTTCATATTCCACTACCATGGCTGCACGCATCTCGCTCTTTCCCGCCATTTGGTATCTGTCTACACTTACAGGTTCTTCTTTTGTCAGTATACCAACACCGAATTCACCGCCTTTATAATCAATGGCTTTAGCAAAGTAATCATGCATATTTGCTTTCTGTGCCAGTACGTTCAACTGGTCGATACCTTCCGAACGTTCCGTCTCCTTATCCAGTCCCTGCAAGCAGACAATATCCGCATTCATTTTGGCGATAATACGTCCTGTCCGGTCGTAATCAATCACGCCATCTGTACCTTTACAATAGGTCAGGAAATAGTTACCTATGCGCAGGTCACCTTCTGCCTTCGGATATTCTCCAAGTCCGGTCGGCTTCTTAAAATCACAATAAAGTGGATAATGGTCGGAAGTTATTGCTACGTTGACACCATCCAGGTTGTATATTACATTCGATTTTACCACAATGGTAGGTGGAGTTTTCAAAGTAACGACAAAATCAATCCGTTTGGTAGCCTGTCCGGTAGGAAAAGTGTTTTCTGTAGAACTGACAACCTCCCATTCTTTCTTCAGTTCTGTAAAGAATGTGCCATTCATCAAGTCCTCATTAAAGTCACCAGCCATATAAACCACTTTATTATATGTTTTGGCAAGGTCTGTGAGCTGTTTTGCAGATTCAACTCTATTATTCTCTTCCAAAGCCAAGTGGGTGGAGATAACTACATAGTTCTCAAATTCGGCTATGGCAGCAGAACGGAGTTCGGCACCGGGAAGGGGATAAGTCTTCGTGCTGATCGGCGTCCCTTTGAACAAAAGGCCATTACCGTATTCACCACCCTGGTAAGCGATTGACTTACTAAAATAGTGATTCATGCCTGTTTTATCCGCCAAGGTTTTCAGTTGGTCGACTTTATTACTGCGGGTAGTCATGTAGTCCACTTCCTGCAGGCAAACGACATCGGGTTCCATTCCGTTGATAACAGCGGCTGTCCTGTCATAATTAATCACGTCATCGTTACCGGCACAATGCCTTATATTAAAGGTCAACACTCTAAGGTTCCCCTCCCCTTTCGGATAAGTATAGGAAACTTCCTGTTTACCGTAAGGTATCATATTATCAAATTTAGAGTTGTCCATGTCGTCGGCACAGGACAAGTTGGCAAACACGGTTGCCAAAAGACATATATAAGAAATCATATTTTTCATAAGAATTTATATTTCTGAATCTAATTAATTAAAGTTCAATCCGTCATTCCAACCGGGATTCTGTGTTATCACACCATTGGACAAAGTACGTTCGCTGATAGGAACAGGGTACAAATAATCTCTGTCTTCATTCCATTTCTTGGTAATCAGACTATGACAGATGATATAACCACTTTCGCCATTCGACAAGCGAATCTGCTCGCCGATCTCTAAATATAAAGGTACATTTCCGGCAGGTTTTGTTCCTACGTAGAAACAGACATCATCCGTACCGTCTTTATCTAAATCGTAAGTTCCGGGCCCGGGAACATAGATTCCCAGCAGATCGTTCTCAAATAGTTTACCTTCTTTCCAACGCATGATGTCGTAATAACGGAAACCCTCCATTGCCAGTTCGATGGTTCGTTCGCGACGGATTTCAAGGATTACTCCCTGATTGGCTCCTTTCACATTCGGATAACCTGTGGCGGCACTCATCAAATACGGGTCGGGTTTTGAATTTGCCAGTTCCATATCCAGGTTAGTCATTCCTACCCTGTCTCTAAGTAATTTAATAGATTTATTGATGTCGGCTTGCTTCAAAGTGCCTAGTTCGGCTTTTGCTTCTGCAAAATTCAGATACACCTCTGCCGTGCGGAACAGGGGAATATCGTTGCACGATTTATTATATTCATCGTAGTTAGCCGTCATCGAATATTTTATCAGGTGATATCCGGTCATAGTATAAGCCAGGTTCGGGGCTTCTTTCTTTGTACTTCCGATTCTCGTATATCCAGGGGTACGAATGGTTTGTGCCAGTCGTGGATCCCGATTCTGACATTCCTGATCGAATGTCATCGTTTCATAACCGGCTTTATCCGTGAAACGGCTTCCGTCCGCCATCAGATAAGAATTCACAATCTTCTTGTTCATTCCCGGACGTCCCATTGTGGTGGAGTTCTCATAATTCTGCACATTATGAAGCACAGAAAGAGAAGCTTCATAGTCACGCCCGAAAATCACTTCATCCGCTTGTAGATTTATGGAAGCGAATAAATCCCTGTAAGGTGTGCTGCCCGATTTATAGAGTGTATATCCGCTTTCGTTCATAAAGGTTTCAGAAGCCGAGACACAAGCATTCAGGTATTTTTCATAATCCTCCAGTCCATGATATTTACGGAAAGTACCCTCAAACAGGCAGACACGGGATTTCAGAGCCAATGCCGTCCACCGGGTCAGTACATACGCATTCTTCGTTTTCGGAAGATTGGCTATCGCAAAATCCAGGTCCTCCAGCATTTTCTGCATGACAAATTCACGTGAGTCCCGGGCTTTATACAATTCGGGATCATCCGAGTCGAGTGCTTTGTCATACCAGGGAATATCGCCATATCTCTTCACCTTCTCAAAGTAGAAATAAGCTCTGAAAAAACGGGCAACACCATCGTAACGGTTACGGGCATTCACTTCCGTGCAGTTATGGGAATACTGCAGATAGAAATTAATATCGCGAAGTGCCGTAAAATTCCAACCGTTTCCTTCATCGGGTATGATGCGCTGTCCGGACATTTCGAGCATCAAGTCGGACTTGACAATCAAATCGGACGACTCGGAATAAATATCGACAGCGGACGGAACCAGATTGTTATAAAACTGATTCGTAAATAATCGCAACTCATCTTCAGTCTTGAAATATACATCCGGATACAGGCGGTCTTTGGGTGTCTTATCCAACCAATCGTCGCAAGATACGAAAGATACCGCCAACGCGAACAACCAAGATACTATATAAACAAGTTTCATAATTCAAATATTAGTTAGTTTAAAAAGTTACGTTCACTCCAAAAGAATAGGTCTTTGACCAGGGATACAACTTTGCGTTACCATTTGCCGATTGGATGGAATTTTCTGCCGACGCTTGTTCCGGATCAATGTAGTCGCTCTTTAGTGGAGAGAAGGTAAACAGATTCTCACCACTGAAATAGATATGCAGGCGTTCTATCTTTACCTTCTTCGTCCATACGGCGGGAATCGTATAGCCTACTGTGATATTCTTCACTCTGCAATAAGCCAGATTCTGCAAATAACGGTCGTTCACCACTCCCAAAGAACGGTTATTGCCGAGGGCAAGATACCCTATCGGACGTGGGAAATAAGCATCGGGATTTTCCGGGCTCCATACCTGGCTCAAGAAATCGCGTGGAATGAACGATGAATACGGACGAGCGTATGGTCCCCAAAAGAATACAGAATTAGTACCCGGATACCAGTCTTGATGTCCTACTCCCTGAAGATAGATGGAGAAGTCGAATCCATACCAGTCGAAACCACCTTGAATACTGTATGTATAGCGCGGCAATGAGTTTCCGATTATTTTGCGGTCGCCCGGATCATCTGCCGTGTTCGAGCCGGAAGATATTGTATGGTCGCCGTCCAAATCAACAAATTTCATATCACCGGCGTGAAGTCCCGGATTCACCTGCGCTGTATTGATAACGAAGTTGACTGCTGTTTGGTCGACATTATAGTTTGCCGCTTCTTCGTCTGTCCTGAAAAGTCCGTCTACTACATATCCCCAGATATCTCCCAATTTCTGACCTACATAATAATCACTCAATATCTTGGAAGGATTATCGAATTTGGTTATTTCCGATGTATTATCTGCCAAGCCTACGGACAGGTTATAACGGAAAGGTTTGTTTGCCAGTTTGAAAGCATCATTCCAAGTCAGCATCAATTCCCAGCCTTTGGTACGCAAGTTGGCTGCATTTTGCTTGGGCTCGTTGGCTCCATAAGCACCGGGAAGCTTTTTGCCGGAAGTTTGCATACCTTTAGTATCACGAACATAGGCATCGGCAGTCAGGTTCAGGCGGTTGTTCAGGAATCCGAGATCCAGTCCTACGTTCCAAGTCGAAACGGTTTCCCAGGTCAGGTCGGCGGAATTCGGGTCGGAGACACTTGCATAAGAGCCTTTCTTCTGATCGCCAAAGATATAATTCATTGTACCGTTGGTATTAATGGTTTGGATATAATCGTAATATCCTACCTGCTGATTTCCTAACGAACCGTATGAGAGACGCAATTTCACATTATCAATATTCTTCTTTAAATTCCCGAAAAACGGTTCTTCACTGATTCTCCATCCTACGGAAGCCGAGGGGAAGAAACCGAAACGGTGTCCGCTTCTGAAACGTGAACTTCCGTCATAACGTCCGCTTGTCTCAAATAGGTAACGACCTCCTTTATAGGAGTAATTAAGACGATAAAATGCTCCCAAAAGCGCATATTCATTCTGTCCGCCGGACATAGTCATCGCATCTCCGACTGCCAGATTTAAGTCATTCAAGTCATCGGAGAGCAAACCCTGGCGGGAGACTTTGATATCTTTCAGACGCTTGGTTTCATAATTGTAACCTGCCATGATTTTTATCTGATGGTCGGCAATATCCAGCATATAATCACCATAAACATTGAAAGCCTGATACCAATGATTGGTCTGTGTTTCCTTCAACTGATTCACACCGCTTCCGGTAGTCAGATAGGATATCTCACCCGGATATTTGGAATATGGTACATTTACTGTTCTGTTCATGGTCTGATAGTTATAGTGCAGGTAGCTGTAGTTTGCACGGACATTCAGGTTCTTCATTACATTGAAACTTGCTTCGAAAGTCGTAGAAAACTCATATCGCTGGTCTTCATTCTTATGTTTTCCATAAGCAAGGATAGCTCCCATGCCATCCAAAACAGCAGAATTGCTCAACGAAGTCAGATACACCGCACTGCCATCCGGATTAATGGGTACAAAGCTCGCCAGTGCATGATTCACCGCAGTATTGAAGTTGTTATTAATACCCGATAATCCCGGATAAGAGTAACTATTATAATGGTACTTCGTGTTATTGCTGATTGTCAGTCGTGGAGTGATCTTTGCCGAGATTTTACTTCTGAAATTATACACCTTGTATTTATCAGGATTCTGTCTGAAGATACCCGTTTGGTCAACTGTATTTCCTGATAAATAATAGTTCAACTTTTCATTTCCCCCACTGACACTGATATTGTGCTCCCACATCGGTCTGTTTTTACGATAAAGATAATTATACCAGTCGAAGTTACCGTAATAGACGTATGTATCTCTTCCGTCACGTTGGTCGGTAACTACCCAGGGACGTTCGGGATTCTCCGTTTTATCATTCCGGCGCAACCAAAGCTGGCGGTAGTCTTCTTCCGTATAGTTGGTATAAGGCTTTCCGTTATAATTGGTATAAAACAAGTCGTTGATGCCTGCCGAATAATATCCCCTGGTTTCAAAATCAGTAGAAGTCGTCTGATTGCTCCATGAATATCTTCCATCATACGAAACGGTAGTCTTGCGGGCGGAGCCTTCCTTGGTAGTCACGAGGATAACACCATAAGAAGCACGAGCCCCGTAAATAGCGGCCGAAGATGCATCTTTTAATACGGAAATAGAAGCGATGTCATTCGGATTCAAGCGGTCGATATCCCCTTCTATTCCGTCAATCAGCACTAATGGCGATGCATTGCCACTGATAGAATTCACACCACGGATATTGATAGTTGCCGAAGCTCCCGGATACCCAGACCCAAAAGTTACATTCATATTGGGCACAGTCCCTTGCAACATCTGTGAGGCTCTCGGCACGGGTCTGTCTTCCATCGCTTTACTGTCTACTACTGCAACAGCTCCCGTCAGGTTTATTTTCTTTTGAGTACCGTAGCCTACCACCACCACTTCTTCCAGCGTAGCCGTATCCTCCCGGAGTATTACTCTCGAAGATTTCTGCAAGTCGGAGACTTTAATTTCTTTCTTCTCAAATCCAATATAGGACACAACGACTAGGGCATTGACCGGAACCGAGGATAATGTAAATTCACCATCCAAATTCGTGATCGTTCCCATAGACTGTCCCATCACCTGTACACTGGCACCGATTACCGGGTCACCGTTCACATCGACCACTTTCCCCGTAACCCGATGTAAAGGCTGCGATGGGACGGCAGTAGTATTACGTTCTGTTTTCTTTGTGATGATAATCATCCGGTTTTGTAGTTTATACTCTACATCCTTATCCAAAACAGTAGCAAGCACATTATTAACAGTTGCCTGCTGAAAGGAAGCCGTTATCTTCTTGTTTTCATTAACCTCGTCCGTTTTATAGATAATGGAGTACTTCGTCTGCCGCTCAACTTCTTTCAATACCGCCTTCAGCGGCTCATTTTTAAAGACCTTTGTAACTGTCTGCGCCCGTAGTGACTGGACGCCCAAACACAACAGAATCAGGAGAAACAGTCTAAAAAATGAGTTTCTTCGGTCATTCATAATTTTATCAATTAAGTTGTTACAATTTAAAGTGATTTATATTTAAGGATATATATATTCGATTGTAGTATTTCTCTGAATCGCTTCTATAAGATAAAACAACTCATCATTCATCTGCCCAACCCCTATAAAAGCAAAAAAGCAGATTATTTCTGCTTTTTTGTATCGACTGGCTTTATTTATTCAGACCACTGGAATATCGGATAACCGTTCGTTCCTTTTTTCCAAAGATTCGGATTCCAGGCTACGATGATATTCCCCAGTTCTTCCGCTGACTTCGCCACTCCGTGAAAAGTTGTTCCCGTGACTGATGATTCGTCTGATGCGGTAATCGTTTTTTCATTCACTTTGAGTACAATACTTTCGCAGGCGTAACAATTCTCATAACTGCCTAATGAAGCAGAGACCCCAACAATGCGTCCTACGGTTGACGAAGCATCCACTCCGGTCAAGTTACTCCATGCTGCGCTGTTCTTGATAGCAATGTCACAACTTTTGTCGATTTGTCCCAAAATACCGCCTACGCCTCCTTTAGTTGCACTGACTGCTCCGTATGCATAGCAGTTCTCAATAAATCCGCCGACACCTACTTTCCGTCCGGCAATACCGCCTGCTTTTCCGCCACTTGCCGCCTGATCGCTGACCGTTGCATTTGAATAACAGTTCTTTATATAACTTTCTTGCCCATCATAGCTATTTGCCAATACACCGGCTATTCCACCTGCCGCACCAGAACCGATTACTTCGCCGGTCGTATAGCAGTTCACAATTCTTCCTGTCTTATTTCCGTTACCTTTATCTTTAAGTCCGAGATAACCGGTAATAATTCCAATCCCCTGCCGAGCAGATGATACAGAAGCATTCACAAAGCCCACATTACGACAATCACCGCACAATACTCCGAAGAAACTTGGATAATCACCGGCAGAACATTTGAAGTTCTTAATGACATGGCTGTCTCCGTCAAAATCTATTTCATAAGGAAAATCACCGGAACCATTCAACGACTGCCAGTCATCAATGCCTGCCATATCAATATCAGCACCTAACTGGAAATAAACTTTCATTCCCGATTTCAACACACTACGCATATTTCTGATCTGCGTAGCATTCATTATCATATAAGGTTTGCTGTCCGTTCCGTTTCCTTTCTCGAACAAACCGCCGGCACCGTCTCCGTCACCATCACCATTTCCGTCATCCGTTTCCGTTTTTTCGAACGGAACACGAGTGTATGAGTCCAAAGGATTAGGGTCAGAACACGAGATTGCAACAGATGCCATCATCAACAGCATCCCAAATCTGCCTATTTGAGTAATATTCATACTTGATTTCTTTACAATTAAACATTGAGTTCTTATCTTATATATATATCCTTTTCCTTATATTCTACTTTGATAGGTATGATTTCTTTCAGTGCATCCATTACATCTACGATTGTCTCTTTATTACGCAACGAAACACGGAACTTCATATCGCCCAATTTCTCCGACTCTAACTGAATATGCACATCGTACTGACGTGAAAGCTTCTTCACCATCTCTCCTAACGTAATGTCATCATATTCAATCCTGTCTTCCGCCCACGCCATTGCCTGACGTGCATTTACTTTCTTTCCTTTCAACTGTCTTGTTACCAAATCCAAAGAAATAGATTCTCCCGGAGACATCCGTATCTGATCTTCTTTATAATTCAACTCTACTGCTCCTTCCAGCAAGGTGGTTGTTATATACGAATCGTCTGAATAGGCAGATACATTAAATTTCGTACCTTTTACCACCACATCATATTCATGCGTCTTTACTGTAAATTGCTTTCCATTCTGTTTAGTCACCTCAAAATACCCCTCTCCTTCCAGCTCCACCACCCGGTCGGCTGTATTAAAATGATTCGAATATCTTAATACGGAACCTGCATTCAGCCATACAACTGTACCATCCGAAAGCTGTATCTTACTCTTATCCCCCAACGGAGCTTCGCAAACAAAAAAAGTCTTTGGCGTAAACAAGTAAATAGCCTGTTGAATACCCAACGTAGTACCGACAATCAATGCTATAACGGCAGCGATACGGGCTATCTTCCATATACCAGGTTTCGACTTTTTCAATAACGGGACAATCGCTTCCTGCGTATACATCTTATGCTTCAAAGCTTCCCATTCAGCATCTGTCTCCGAATCGGTATCCCGATGATTCATCCATTCTCTCTCCCATTGACGGAACCTGCCATAGCCACCTTCCACCTGTTCGATATATTCGAACAGATTCTTTTCGTCAGCTCTTGATATGCGTCCTTCAAAATACTGAATAGACAATTCACGGATATTTTCTTCTTGCTTCATTATATTCACTTTCTATAAGATGTAACAACCCATATTTCTTTTACCCAACCTCTGAAACAAAAAAAGCAGAAAAAAACTTTCCTGCTTCTTATTCTTTATATAACCGAAGAGTGCATTGATTATTTCTGCTCCATCATCAGCCATGCCAATATCACTATATACAGATCCACCGGATAGCGTTCGCTGAAATGCCGGGAGAAATATTGCAAAGCCCTTGCTATATGCTTTTCGACTGCTGTGGTAGATATTTGTAGTTTTTCTGCGATTTCTCTGTTCTTCAATCCCCTGAAACGGCTTAACAAAAAAATCTCACGCGACCTATCCGGTAACTGATTAAGCACAAGGGCAATCTGCTCCTGCAATTCCTTGTATAATAATTTATGTTCTGCATCCTGCATAAAGTCTGCATAGTAGAGTTTTTCTTCCCCATCCACCTTTGCCAGGTACTCCACCCGGTACTTTTCAACAATCGAGCAATGCTTCAGATAATTTAGACATCCATTGCGGACCATAGAAAAAAGAAGAGAAGTAAGTGAGAAGGCAGATAACATTTCGCGACGTTCCCAAAATCGTAAGAAACACTCTTGAATAATATCACGAACCGTTTCTTCATCTTCTATAAAACGAATAGCATACCCTCGCAAACGAGGATAATAACTCTTGAACAGAAACTCAAAAGCTGCATTATTGCCTCTTTTCAGCTCTCCCAATAATTGTTTATCATCCATGAAATCTACCATAGTTTAGAAATTTATGCGCAAAGGTACGGGTCAACAGTTAACAAAGTGATGACAATATTATGAATATTTTTTCAATAAATCAAATTTGAGGTACTTTTTTATAAAACGCCAAAAAGGAAGTTTTCAATAATAGGATACAAAAAAAGGGTCAGTAACTGACCCTTTTTCTATTAATTCATGGTTTCCCACTTATTGCATATACAATCTGTCCAATAAGAAAGTTTTCCTTATTCTTCATCCATTAGGATTTCCAGAATCTGGCAAGCAGCTTTCGCTACCGGAGTACCCGGACCGAAGATAGCAGCTACACCCGCCTTATACAAGAAATCGTAATCTTGTGCAGGAATAACACCACCGGCAATCACTACAATGTCTTCACGACCCAGTTTCTTCAGTTCTTCAATAATTTGCGGAACCAATGTCTTATGTCCGGCAGCCAGTGAAGAAACACCTACTACATGAACGTCGTTTTCAACAGCCTCGCGAGCAGCTTCCGCCGGAGTCTGGAACAACGGTCCCATATCCACATCGAAGCCACAGTCAGCATAACCGGTTGCTACGACTTTAGCACCACGGTCGTGACCGTCCTGTCCCATCTTTGCAACCATGATACGAGGTTGACGTCCCTCTTTCTTCGCGAACTTCTCGGCCAGTTCACAAGCACGTTTGAAGTCGCTATCGTTTTTACTTTCTGATGAATACACGCCTGATATCGTTCTAATTATTGCTTTATAACGTCCTACTATCTGTTCGCAAGCATAAGAAATCTCACCCAATGTTGCGCGAACACGAGCTGCTTCCACAGCCAATTCCAACAAGTTACCCTTGCCAGTCTTCACACATTCGGTAATTGCTGCCAATGCTTTGTCCACTTCAGCCTGATTACGTCCATCTTTCAAACGTTTCAGGTTTTCAATCTGTTCAAGACGAACGGCTGTATTATCAATTTCAAGAATATCAATCGGAGCTTCTTTTTCCAGACGATACTTGTTCACACCGACAATTGTCTGCTGACCACTGTCGATACGAGCCTGTGTACGTGCAGCAGCTTCTTCGATACGCATCTTTGGAATACCTGTTTCGATAGCTTTCGCCATACCACCCAGTTTTTCAATTTCCTGAATATGCTCCCAAGCCTTGTGTGCCAGTTCGTTCGTCAGAGATTCTACATAGTAAGAACCACCCCATGGGTCAACGTTCTTGCAGATGTAAGTTTCTTCCTGAATGTAAATCTGTGTATTACGTGCAATACGTGCAGAAAAATCTGTTGGAAGAGCAATAGCCTCATCCAATGCATTGGTATGCAAAGATTGAGTATGCCCCAAAGCTGCAGCCATAGCCTCAATACAGGTACGTCCTACGTTATTGAACGGATCCTGTTCGGTCAGTGACCAGCCGGAAGTCTGCGAGTGAGTACGCAACGCCAGTGATTTCGGGTTCTTCGGATTGAATTGTTTCACAATCTTTGCCCACAACATACGTGCAGCACGCATCTTGGCTATTTCCATAAAGTGATTGGTTCCAATCGCCCAGAAGAAAGACAGACGCGGTGCAAATGCATCAATATCAATGCCTGCTGCCGTTCCTGCACGAAGATATTCCAAACCATCGGCCAATGTATAAGCTAGCTCGATATCCGCGGTTGCGCCTGCTTCCTGCATGTGATAACCGGAGATAGAGATAGAGTTGAACTTAGGCATCTTCTGCGAAGTGTATTCGAAAATATCAGAAATAATCTTCATAGAGAATGCAGGCGGATAAATATAAGTATTACGCACCATGAATTCTTTCAGAATATCATTCTGGATAGTACCGGCCATTTCTTCGAGTTTAGCACCTTGTTCCAGACCGGCATTGATATAGAATGCCATAATCGGAAGTACCGCACCATTCATAGTCATAGACACTGACATCTTGTTCAAAGGAATACCATCGAACAAGACTTTCATGTTTTCGAGCGAACAGATAGAAACACCGGCTTTACCAACGTCACCCACTACACGTTCGTGATCGGGGTCATAACCGCGGTGAGTAGCTAAGTCGAATGCCACTGACAAACCTTTCTGACCGGCAGCCAAATTACGGCGATAAAATGCATTTGATTCTTCGGCGGTAGAAAATCCGGCATACTGGCGGATGGTCCAGGGACGAAGAGTGTACATTACTGAATACGGACCGCGCAGATAAGGAGGAAGTCCGGCAGCATAGCCAAGGTGTTCCATTCCTTCGAGGTCTTCTTTTGTATAAACAGGCTTCACTTCAATGTGTTCCGGTGTTTTCCAGTCAGCGGAGATACCGTTAGCCTTTTGCCATTCAGCACCATTAGTCGGCTGAAATGCGGCATATATATCGATGTTTTTAAAATCTTTTCTCATCTTACTTCAATAGTTTAGCGTTAAACTCTTTCAAGGTATCCAATACATTGACACGAACATGGATGAAGTTTTCGATACCTGCAGCTTTCAGGTCGTCCATACAAGCCGGAGCACCGGCAACGATAAACATAGCACGACCATTCAGTGCTTTGAAAGCAGGAATTGCATATTCAGCATATTCATCATCGCTGGAACAGATAACAACAATATCAGCTTTTGCAGCCATAGCTGCCTCTACTCCTGCTTCTACTGTCTCAAATCCCAGATTATCAATTACTTCATAACCGGCACAAGCCAGGAAGTTACAAGAATATTGAGCACGTGCCTGACGCATTGCCAAATTTCCGATGGTTAACATGAACGCTTTCGGACGTTTGCCTGATGCTTCTGTTTCGAGACGCAATGCTTCAAACTGACTGGCAGCACGATCGAACACCAGAGTATCCACCTCTTTTTCGCAAGTATGAGAGTCACCTCCGCAACAACACTTACCTTCAACAGGTTGCTTATTGCCAGCCTTTTCATTGAAGTTCGGGAATTGGTTGGTACCCAACAGCACTTCACGACGCTGTGCAACTGCTTTATGACGAGCTTTGTTGCTCTCATTCACAGCAGCCTGAACAGTTCCTGCTTTCAATGCCGCATAGAAGCCACCTGCTTCTTCTACAGCAAGGAAGAGTTCCCAAGCCTGTTTTGCAATAGCCACAGTCAGATTCTCGATATAATAAGAACCGGCAGCAGGGTCGATCACTTTATCAAAATGAGATTCTTCTTTCAGCAGCAGTTGTTGGTTACGAGCCAGGCGTTCTGAGAACTCGTCCGGAGTCTCATAAGTCTTATCAAACGGAGTTACCGTCATAGAGTCTACGCCTCCTAATGCAGCACTCATGGCTTCAGTCTGTGTACGAAGCAGATTTACATGTGCATCAAACAAAGTAAGATTGAAAGTAGAAGTTTCGGCATGAACCGCCATTTTTGCTGCGCAACGACATTCTCCGTTAGGACCTTTATTCTCGCAATCACGCACACATTCAGGATTGTAAGAAGCTACAATATTTGCCCAAAGCAAACGTGCCGCACGGAATTTCGCTATTTCAAGGAAATAATTGGAACTGATACCAAAATTAAATTTGATTTTCTTAGCTACTATGGCAGCAGGAATACCGGCATCAGTCAATTGACCCATATATTCATTTCCCCAAGCCAGAGCATAACCCAGTTCCTGAGAAATATAAGCGCCTGCATTATTCAATGATAAAGCGTTTACATTCAGCACACGATAGAAAGGAAGCGGCTGAATGGCTTCAATCAAAGATTTGGCTGTTTGTACCATATCACCTTTCTCCTTGCCACGAGTCAGCATCTTGTTGAAGAAATCATAGTTGATAGAACCTTTCAGTTTCTTCACATCATAATCTTTCTTCTGGAAATAAGCTACCAGCAGATTAGCCAACTCAACCACATGCCCCTGACAGGTTGAGAAATTCAGTTCAACACACTCTGCCTGAATATCACTTAACAGTGTTTCAATATATTCCGCATTAAGTTCTTTTGCTTTCACATGGAAAGAAAGTGAGTCAACACCCTTATTTAGGATATCCAGTGCTTTCGCATTGGCTTCTTTCGGACATTCTACTCTAATTTCCTGACGAACCAACCATGCATTGTTGTCTTTTTTAGTTCCTCTTAAATAAGGGAACTCTCCAGGAAGTGCATCAGTAGTTTTTAAATCCTCCAGATCTTCCATCCGGTAAAAAGGTTTCACTTTAAACCCTTCGTTTGTTTTCCAAACGAGCTTCTTCTCAAAATCAGCACCTTTTAAATCGGCTGTAACCTTCTCCATCCATTGTTCGGTGGAGGCAGGAGAAAAGTCTGAGAAGAGTTTTTCTTTTTTGTCTGCCATAGTTTATTTAAAATTAAAACAAGATTAATATTGTCTTTATTTTTATCTATCTCTTTCTAAATGTCAGTCGTTCGACCTGCAAATATAACCAATAAGTTAAAACGAATCTCTTTTTTAGGGAAAATTCGCACAGGACGCCCCGATTCGTCAAGTGCATACAATCTGCATAGAAATTCTTCATTTTTAGTTCTTCTTTTATTTGATTAGCTCCAATGTTATGAGTAATTTTGCACTCGTTTTTAGAAAAACATTATAAAAACTGCTATATTATGGATTGGTTACAAAGTTTATTATGGGACCCCAGCTCCGTAGCTCACATCGTGCTCCTCTACGCATTTGTAGTGGCTGCCGGCGTGTATCTTGGTAAGATAAAGATATTCGGAGTTTCTTTGGGCGTCACATTTGTTTTGTTTGCCGGCATCCTAATGGGACATTTCGGCTTCACAGCCGATACACACATCCTACATTTCATCCGCGAGTTCGGGTTGATCTTGTTCGTATTCTGTATCGGTCTTCAGGTGGGGCCATCTTTCTTCTCCTCTTTCAAAAAAGGAGGAATGACATTAAACCTGTTGGCTGTAGGCATCGTAGTGTTAAATATTGCTGTCGCACTGGGGCTTTATTACCTCTGGAACGGCCGGGTAGAACTGCCGATGATGGTAGGTATCCTTTACGGAGCAGTGACAAATACTCCGGGACTTGGTGCTGCCAATGAGGCTCTGAATCAGTTGCATTATACCGGTCCGCAGATTGCTCTCGGTTATGCATGTGCTTATCCCCTCGGTGTGGTAGGTATCATTGGTTCTATCATTGCCATCCGTTACATCTTCCGTGTCAATATGGCGAAAGAAGAAGAAAGCCTGAAAATCCAAAGTGGAGATTCACACCACAAACCTCACATGATGAGCCTGGAAGTTCGCAATGAATCAATTAGTGGAAAAACGCTGATTGAAATCAAGAATTTCCTGGGCCGTAAGTTCGTTTGCTCCCGAATTCGCCATGATGGTCATGTAAGTATTCCCGACCATGAAACAGTGTTTAATATAGGCGACCAGTTATTTATCGTCTGCTCGGAAGAAGACGCTCCTGCAATTGTAGTATTTATCGGAAAAGAAGTGGAGCTCGACTGGGAAAAACAAGACCTCCCAATGGTTTCCCGTCGTATTCTGGTTACCAAACCGGAAATCAATGGTAAAACATTAGGTTCTATGCACTTCCGTAGTATGTATGGGGTCAATGTCACTCGTATCAACCGTTCCGGTATGGACCTGTTTGCCGATCCGAATCTGATACTTCAGGTAGGTGACCGCGTTATGGTGGTAGGACAGCAAGATGCAGTGGAACGTGTTGCCGGTGTACTGGGTAATCAGTTGAAACGCTTGGATACTCCGAACATTGTTACGATCTTCGTTGGTATCTTCTTAGGTATCCTTCTGGGTAGTCTTCCGATTGCATTCCCAGGTATGCCGACTCCTTTAAAATTAGGTTTGGCAGGCGGACCGCTGGTAGTGGCAATTCTTATCGGCCGTTTCGGTCATAAGCTGCATTTAGTGACTTATACAACCATGAGTGCCAACCTGATGCTTCGTGAAATCGGTATCGTTCTATTCCTTGCTAGTGTCGGTATAGATGCCGGTGCCAATTTCGTGCAAACGGTAGTCGAGGGAGACGGATTACTATACGTAGGTTCCGGTTTCCTTATCACCGTTATCCCGCTACTTATCATCGGCACCATCGCAAGATTATATTATAAGGTAAACTACTTCACCCTGATGGGATTGATAGCCGGTAGTAATACCGACCCACCGGCATTGGCTTATGCCAATCAAACAACCTCCGGAGATGCTCCGGCAGTGGGATACTCTACAGTTTATCCGTTATCAATGTTCCTCCGTATTCTAACGGGACAGATGATATTATTAGCAATGATGTAAATCAAGTTTAGCATATAAACAATAAAGCCGGCTATATCCAAATGGAATATGCCGGCTTTATTTATTTTTTCAATCTGCTTTTCTATCCTGTCATACAAGCTGCAGTTTCTTTACTACAAATTCTTCAATGAACCGCACTGTCTCTTCAATTCCCAAAGAAGAAGAATCGATGCACAAATGATAAGTAGCTGCTGCTCCCCACGTTTTATAGCTATAATAATTATAGTATTCCGAACGTCTCTTATCCGCTTTTTCGATCATTTCTTCTGCAGCTTCCGCATCAATATGATGCATGCCACACAACCGCGCTATGCGATCTTCTTTAGAGGCTGAAATAAAAACATTAGCACAACGAGGATGCTCTCGCAGAATATAATCTGCGCAACGTCCTACAAAGACACAAGATCTTTCTGCTGCCAGATGACGGATCACATCACTCTGTACTTTGAACAAAGCATCATTGCTCAAGCAGTTGTTACATGGCATAGCTCCCTCACTGATAAAAGGGAAACGCATACCGAACAGTCCGCCAATAATACCCTGCGAGGCTTTTTCATCAGCCTTTTCAAAAAACTCCTTACACAATCCACTTTCCTCCGAAGCCAGATTAATCAGTTCCTTGTCGTAGAAGTTGATTCCCAAACGGGCTGCCAACTTCTCTCCTATTTCTTTTCCGCCGCTACCTAACTGACGGCCGATATTGATAACATAATTACCGCTCATAGTACATTTTGTTTTATGGTTCTGTAGCAAACATACGACTTTTTTCTAAAAATCACATCATCAAACGAAAGTTATATTTGAAAGTGACTATGAAATATCCTTTTATTTCCTGGTTACGGAACTCATAAAAACCATCAGAAGAAGTCGTACGGCCGAAACTTTTCCTCTTTCCGAGAATATCCGCCCAATAAGCAGACAGTTCCGCTTCTTTCTTTTTCAAGAACCGCCAGCTGGCACTTGCATTCCACAACATCTGGTCATCTTCGCCTTTACGGATATTCGTACCATTACGGAAAGAATAAGCCCCGTCAGTCCGTAATTGCAAGCCAAAAGGAAGATCAACGTACCCCTCAAGACGAAAACTATAATTACGCGTATAGGTATCGTTATCATTGATAGAATTAAGCGAATACTGATAATTCCAGGAAGTAGAGAAATCAATACCTCCCCAGGTGGGCTGATAAGATACATTCGCGTCACACCCCAATCCGGTATCACGTGTCGTACTTTTCTTCGGTTCGAGGCTCTTGTCTTCATTAATCATACTGACACGATTGCTATGATTACCGTTCATATCCAACCGCAAGGAAAAATGTCCCAGACGCTTCCACCAGTTGGCACTTCCATATACATTCCAGTTTCCGTTAATATTAATAGGAGATGTCTCACGTCCGCCGGTTTTTGCATCATATAGCACTACCTGCGTCACACTGTTCTGTTCCATCTGCCCGCCGATATTCGCAGATATACCTTTTTTTGAATGTTGAAAGCTCACACGGACACTATGAGAAAACATCTGTTTCAAATCCGGATTTCCCCGGGTGATATACAACGGATTACTGTTATCCGTCAGCGGCATTAAATCTGATAAGGAGGGTTGCCGGGTTCTACCGCTATAATTGAAAGTGATCCGGGCCTCTTTCTTTTTCCAATTCACCCATATCATAGGCTGAAAATCGATAGTATGCATGGTAGTGTCCGCATAGAGCTTTCCCATTTTCCGTTCAATGGCACGTTTTTGCGGAGTCATCCCTAATGAGGCATTAAACATCCAGGTATCATCAGAGTAATTAAGCCCCACATCCAGATTATGGCCATTCGTACGACTATGACTCCGATTACTCAAACTATCCACATACCCTGCTTCATAGTCGGGAGGCAGTTCACCAAAAACTTCCGACTTCGTCAGAGAAGATAATTCATACGTATCACGATTATCACGTTCATAGTTAGTATCCCAGTTATATGCTACCCGGAAATGCATCTTCTTACCAATAGGCTGGGCAAAGGTAATCCCGACTCTCCATGAATTATTTTTTTGAGGCGACTTCAAATACTGGTTACGAAAAAGCACCGAATCATTTCCCAATTTATCTTCAAGACGGAAATAAGTAGTTTTAGAAAGCGAAAAACTTTCATTATCTCCCCACGAATCCGAGTTCAGGATATTCAATGCCAGCGTTGTACCTTTTTCATTCAGACGTCTCATAATACTCATCATCCAGCTATAACGGTTCGACTGATTCTCCGAACGCGACCGGTTCTCACTACGATTCACTTTTATATCCCGGGGAATAGATTCAAAGTCATCAAACAAGCTCTCATGACTTATGCCGGGAGGAGCATCAAAAGATGCATTCTGGCTACTGTTTTCATTCCTATTAGGAGAGATTCCTAAATTACCGGTAAAATGTATACGTGTACGTTTATCTACTTCCCAGCTTCCCATGAAGTTAGAACTAATCGACCGCCCCTTAGAGTTACTTTCGTTAGTAGACGCAGAGTATTGATTACCTGCCGGCAAATACTGTTCCTGATAAATGGAAGAAAGATTTCCGTTCCGGTTCAAATTATAGTTCACACTTCCGGTCAGGGAGAATTTCTTACCGAATTTATGAGTCATATTCATTCCTACCGAATTGTTGATATTATCCTTGTACGTACTATTCTGGTATCTGTTGGTAGACTGTGCGATAAAAGAAAGATTATCTCCGTCTTTACTAAAATAATTCACTTGCCCCTCGAAATCCTTCTTCTGGTTATTCCCGTATCCTACCGTTGCATTTGTCAGCCAGGTTTTATTCAATTCATCCTTAGTCTGCAAGTCGAGTACATATTTCTTTTCTCCTGAACTAATTCCGGTGAACTCCTCTTCTTTCGATTTCTTATCATATACTTTCAACTTACTAATCAGGTCTGCCGGAAGATTTTCGAGTGCCGTCTTTTTATCTCCGGAGAAAAAAGCTTCGCCATTTACATTGATTTCACTGATGGGCTGTCCGTTGTATGTCAACGAATTATCTTTCTTATTATATACCAATCCGGGAACACGCTTCACTAAATCTTCCAGATAAGCTCCTTCACGAGTTTTAAAAGCGGCAGCGTTGATAACCGTAGTATCTCCCTCCATCACTACTTCCTGCAATTTTCCCGTTATCGTCACTTCACTAATCTGAATATCATCATCTTTCAATACCACTGTACCGATATTCACCGATACAGAGTCTTCCAGTGCCCGGTATACAGATTGCATTCCCATAAAAGAGACCTTCAACAGGTATTTCTTTTTCTTCTGCGGTTGATAATTAAGAATGAAACGCCCATTCTTATCACTTGTTATTCCCTTGATAAAGGCAGAATCGCTTTTCGCCAAAATAACAATGCTGGCAGATGGTAATACCCGCTTCTCATTACTGCCGGCTTCCACTGTCTGCACTCTTCCTCGCACAGTTCTCACTTGTTGAGCATACAGAGCAGTATGTCCCCAAAGTAGCAGCAAAAGCAATCCCACTAACTTACAAGCGTTCATATCTAATAGTAGTTAAGTCTGATATTTATGTTGATCTAAAACAAATCGGGACAAAGTTAATAACTTTTACGTAAAACGGTTAATCCCGGAGTTATTTTTTATACCTTTGTCCATCCATTATTCAATCAGCAACTTAATGAAAAGGATTATACTAATCACAGGAGGACAACGATCCGGTAAAAGTTCGTTTGCGGAAAAAAAAGCGCATGAACTTACTACGTCACCGGTTTACTTGGCCACTGCCAGGATATGGGACGAAGAATTCAGAAAAAGGGTGGAACGCCATCAAAAGAACCGCGGTCCTGAATGGACAAATATAGAAGAAGAAAAAGAATTGAGCCGTCACAATGTAGCGGGCAGAGTCGTAGTGATAGATTGTGTAACTCTTTGGTGCACTAACTTCTTTATGGAGTTTGATTCTAACGTTGCCTCCTCATTGGAAGCCGTCAAAAAAGAATTCGACAAATTTACCCAGCAGGATGCCACTTTCATATTTGTAACTAATGAGATTGGTTGGGGGGGAGTTTCCGAGAACAAACTGCAACGTAAATTCACAGACTTGCAAGGTTGGACCAATCAATATATCGCATCGCATGCCGACGATGTATATCTCATGGCAAGTGGTATTCCCGTAAAAATAAAATAAACATGAAAACGTTTCATATTCAAAAGCCGGATGAAGCTATCAAAGAAGCTCTGATTGACAAAATCAATAATCTGACCAAGCCTAAAGGATCGCTTGGAAGACTGGAAGAAATTGCTTTGCAAATCGGACTGATCCAACAATCCCTTTCTCCACGATTAACTCATCCTCAAAATATAATCTTTGCCGCAGATCATGGCATCGTAGAAGAAAAAGTCAGTCCATCTCCTAAAGAAGTAACCTGGCAACAAATCAGTAACTTTCTTCATGGAGGAGCAGGGATTAACTTCCTGTGCCGACAGCACGGTTTCACTCTTAAAATTGTAGATGCAGGAGTCGATTATGATTTACCTTATGAAAAAGGTATCATTAACATGAAAGTCGGAAGAGGAACACGCAATTTCCTTCATGAAGCAGCCATGACACCTGAAGAGATGGAACTCTGCCTGGAGCATGGTGCCCAATGTGTGGACACTTCTCACCAGGAAGGCTGCAATATCATTAGCTTCGGTGAAATGGGAATCGGAAATACTTCGTCCTCTTCCCTATGGATGACTTGCTTCACCAGAATTCCATTAGATCAATGTGTAGGTGCAGGAAGCGGACTCAATCACCAGGGAATAAATCACAAATACGAAGTTCTGAAAAGATCTCTCGAACAATATCCGGGAGAGCATTCCGCAGAAGAAATCCTCTGCCGTTTCGGAGGTTACGAAATGGTAATGGCCGTAGGAGCAATGCTCAAAGCTGCCGAACTGGGAATGGTTATTCTAATTGATGGATTTATTATGACCAATTGTATTCTTGCCGCTTCACGCCTTTATCCGGAAGTGATGAGCTACGCCATATTCGGTCATCAGGGAGACGAGAGCGGACATAAGCTATTATTGGACTATCTCGGAGCACGTCCCCTACTCAATCTCGGACTAAGACTTGGAGAAGGAAGCGGTTCCGTTTGTGCCTATCCCATTGTAGATTCTGCTGTGAAAATGCTGAATGAGATGGATTCATTTGCTCATGCTTCTATCACTAAATATTTCTAAGATGAACCAGATACTTGCCGCACTCATATTCTTTACACGATTGCCTTTCTGGAAAATAAAAGAAGTTCCGCAGGAGTGTTTCAAACACGTTGTCAGTTATTGGAGTTTCAGTGGCTGGCTGACCGGGGGAATGATGGCATTGATTTTCTGGGGAGCCAGTCCTATTTTACCTCACGGAGTAGCCGTAATCCTGGCACTGACTTCACGTTTACTTATCACAGGAGCATTGCATGAGGATGGATTGGCCGATTTCTTCGATGGATTCGGAGGTGAGACGAACAGAGAAAGCACGTTACGCATCATGAAAGATTCCCATATCGGAAGCTATGGAGTTTTGGGATTAATCATCTATTATTTATTTGCTTACAATCTACTGGTCGCACTTCCCTTAGCAGTTACTCCTTTCTTATTACTAAGCGGAGATACCTGGAGTAAATTCATTTCTTCCAATATCATCAATTACCTGCCCTATGCACGGAAAGAAGAAGATAGCAAATCCGGAACAGTATATACAAGAATGAGTTTTGGGGAGATCGTAATGTCTGCGATGGGTGGAATACTACCTCTCCTATTACTTCCTCCAAGCTACTGGCCCGTATGTATATTTCCCATTCTGGTATTCTTCTTTATCTGCCGGATGATGAAACGACGTCTGAACGGATATACCGGAGATTGTTGCGGTGCATTATTTCTCCTAAGCGAAATGAGTTTCTGGCTGGGAGCAGTGATGTCTATCTATATAAAATAAGTAAACCTATGAATATTTATCTAATCAGACATACCTCTGTTGACGTTCCTAAAGGTCTTTGTTACGGTCAGTCAGACGTTCCTTTACGTCCTACATTTGAGATAGAAGCAGCCGTAACCAAAGCTAAAATCGAATCCATTCACTTTGATATGGCTTACACCAGCCCTCTATCCAGATGCACCCGTCTGGCACAGTATTGCGGATTCGGAGATGCCACCCGGGACCCAAGAATACTGGAACTTAATTTCGGAGATTGGGAAATGCAGTATTTTGATAAAATCAAAGACCCGAATCTACAGTGCTGGTACGACGATTACTTGAATGTAAAAGCAACCAATGGAGAATCGTTTGCCGATCAGTATAAACGGGTAGCCGCGTTTTTAGACGAAGTCAGACAAAAGGAGGGTGAAAATACAGTAGTATTCGCTCATGGCGGCGTATTGATTTGCGCACAGATTTATGCAAAGTTGATTCACCAGGAAGAAGCATTTCAGGCAGTACCTGCCTACGGAGGAGTTTTTCTATATCAAGAGTGCCCGTAAACAAACAGGTGTAGATATCTCTAATAAGTTTGCGATGTCTTTACCCTCACACCCTGTTTAATAATTACTTACTGGAGAATTTTCGGTTGACGGCAGTTCCACTTTATTTCATTACTTGGGACAAAGTGTTTCGCACCGAGAAACGAAATGTTTCAAATAATGAAACGAAGTGTTTCACACCGAGAAACAAAATGTTTCGCTACTTGAAACTAAGTGTTTACCTATATGAACAAGCCATTATCTGCATAGATTCTGCAAATAACTACATACTTTCGATGGATTTACTATATCCTTATAAACTTCAGGTTTAACCTATCAACCAAATCAAGACGAGACAGGGTGAGAGTAACTGTTTACCCTCACCCTACTCTCACTCTTACCCTCACACCTGTAACTATGATGAATAAGCGGTTTGAGCCAATGGGTGAGAGTGCGAGGGTAAAAAGCATCTCCAAACTTTTTCTGAATCTTTAAGGTGCAGAAATTCTCTGAAGTAATCAGCAGACCGATAAACTTAATCCATTCTGCCTGCCTAAGGGGAGGATACATAAATAGGAATGATTTCGGAGAAAATGCAATAAAAAAAGAAAGAATATCTCCAAAGATACTTATCTTTGCCCCGCAATGTCAATCTTCAGACACCGAAAATTATTTATTCATTTAAAAGATACACGAATAAAGATGAAATCTCCTATTTCAATCCTCACATGGCTATGTCTTCTCTTCCTGGCTAGTTGTATATCCAACAAGAAGACTTCTCTCGAGGCTTTCAAACAGGATGTCTATACACCTGAATACGCAACCGGATTCAAGATTCTGGGTGCGGACAATACCGCCAGCACACTTATTCAGGTTTCCAACCCATGGCAGGGAGCCAAGGACGTGAAAATGTCTTATTTCATTTCCCGCAACGGTGAACAAGCGCCTGCCGGATTTACCGGTCCTACGATTCCTGCCGGAGCAAAACGTATCGTATGTATGGCTTCTTCCTACATCGCCATGTTCGACGCTCTAGGTCAAGTGGACAAAATTGTCGGAGTATCGGGCATCGACTATGTATCCAATCCATATATTCTTGCACACAAAGATTCTATCAAGGACATGGGTCCCGAAATGAATTATGAATTATTATTGGGACTGAAACCGGATGTTGTCCTGTTATACGGTATCGGAGATGCGCAAACTGCCGTAACAGACAAACTGAAAGAACTGTATATACCTTATATGTATGTAGGAGAATATTTGGAGGAATCACCGCTTGGTAAAGCCGAATGGCTGGTAGCTCTTGCCGAATTAACAGACAGCAGGGAAAAAGGCATCGAAATATTCCGTGAAATCCCTAAACGTTATCAAGTTTTGAAAGCGCTCACCGAATCGGTAGAACAACGTCCTACCGTTATGCTCAATACCCCGTGGAACGACAGTTGGGTGATGCCTTCCACACAAAGTTACATGGCACAATTGGTAACTGATGCGGGTGCGGATTACATCTACCAAGAAAACAAGTCTAACAGTTCCACTCCCATCGGACTGGAAACAGCTTACAAACTGATACAAAAGGCCGACTACTGGATTAATGTAGGCATGGCTTCTACGTTGGATGAACTAAAGACGGTCAATCCTAAATTTGTAGACGCCAAAGCTGTACGCGAAAAAACTGTTTACAACAATAATTTACGAACAACACCGACAGGAGGTAATGACTACTGGGAATCTGCAGTGGTACGTCCCGACGTCGTATTGCGTGACCTGATTCATATCTTTCACCCCGAACTCGTATCCGATTCACTTTACTATTACAGACATCTGGAATGAAACAGCCTGATAAACGCACTCCCTTTTTATTCATTACACTGGGTATAGTTGCCATACTGTTATTACTGATAGACATGGCAACGGGAGATACATATATTCCTATCACCAAGGTATGGGCTGTACTCACCGGAGGCGAATGTGACGAAATGACACGGAATATTCTCCTTTCTATCCGTTTCATACGGGTAGTGGTAGCGGCTTTAATAGGAATAGCACTCTCCGTTAGCGGTTTACAGATGCAAACAGTATTCCAGAATCCATTAGCAGACCCTTACCTGTTGGGAGTAAGTTCCGGTGCAGGACTGGGCGTAGCTCTGTTCATACTAGGTGCTCCATTACTTGGATGGGCGGAGTTTCCAATTCTTCAGTCGCTGGGTATCGTTGGCTCGGGCTGGGTAGGAACTGCCGTAATCTTATTGGGAGTAGCCATTATCAGCCGGAAAGTAAAAAACATTCTCGGTGTATTGATTATGGGAGTTATGATAGGCTACGTAGCAGGCGCTATCATTCAGATACTCCAATACCTAAGTTCTGCCGAACAACTGAAAATGTTCACACTCTGGTCAATGGGATCTCTTAGCCACATCACAGTCACCCAACTGGGAATTATGATACCGATGTTATGTATCGGTTTACTAATTTCCGTAGCCTGTATCAAATCGCTGAACCTGTTACTGCTCGGTGAAAATTATGCACGAACGATGGGAATGAACATTAAACGTTCACGCACGTTCATCTTCGTTTCTACCGCACTGCTGACAGGAACGGTCACCGCTTTCTGTGGTCCGGTAGGATTTATCGGCCTGGCAGTACCGCATGTCACACGACTGCTATTCAACAATGCCGACCACCGGATACTGGTCCCCGGCACCATGCTGACAGGGCTTATCAGCATGCTTCTCTGCGACATCATCGCCAAGAAGTTCCTACTTCCGGTTAACTGCATCACCGCCTTACTAGGTGTTCCGGTTATTTTATGGGTAATTGCTAAAAACTTGCGTAGATTCAAATGATAGAACTTAAAGAACTGACATTAGGATATGGACAGCGCACGCTGTTGGAAACGGTAAATGCCCGAATCACAGGCGGACAACTCGTTGCCCTGTTAGGACGTAACGGAACGGGAAAGAGCACCTTGCTCCGTGCTATGATGGGGCTGGAAAAGCCTCAATCAGGAGAGATTACTCTGCAAGGAAAAAACATAGCATCATTGAAACCGGAAAAATTAGCCCGGAATATAAGCTTTGTCACCACCGATAAAGTACGTATCGCTAATCTCCGCTGTAAAGATGTAGTAGCCTTAGGGCGTGCTCCCTATACCAACTGGATCGGCCAACTGCAACCGGAAGACCAAAAGCGAGTGGATGACGCTATGCAGCTAGTCGGTATGTCCGGTTATGCAGAAAAGACAATGGATAAAATGTCCGATGGCGAATGTCAGCGAATCATGATTGCCCGTGCTCTTGCACAGGATACTCCCGTCATCCTGCTTGATGAGCCGACCGCCTTCCTGGACTTACCTAACCGCTACGAGCTCTGTTTGCTTTTAAAGAAACTGGCACAGGAAGAAAAAAAATGTGTCTTATTCTCCACTCATGACCTCGACATTGCCTTATCGCTTTGCGACTCCATCATGCTCATCGATAATCCGCAGATGTACACGCTGCCTACTCCGGAAATGGTGGCTAGCGGACATATAGAAAGACTTTTCCGAAATGAATCCGTCACGTTTGATGTGCAGGAGATGAGAGTACGCATCAAATAAACAAACAGATATCCGACAAGAATCAGACTGTGTATAAAATAAATAGGTAGCATTCATTTGGGTTCCTATATAAATTCGCTATCTTTGCCCCCGAATTGGTTTCAGATAGCCATATCAACTATCTGAATTAAAAGGGAATCGGGTGTAAATCCCGGACAGTCCCGCTGCTGTGAAACTCCATTCAACTTCTTGATATTTACTTTTACCACTGACCAGGTATCGATAGTCAAGGTCGGGAAGGCATCAGGAAGGGAGTCAGTCAGAAGACCTGCCATTCATACCTTTATAGTTGTTTTTACTCGTGGGATAGGAAAACGGCAGACTGTAAAAAAAGAATCGAGTAGTCATGACATCGGAAATGATTGAAGGAGGATAAATTCTCTCTAGCTAAAATATCAAAAGGACGGCATTAGACCGTCATGCTCAATGTGTGCGTATCCCCGCAGAAGTGATTTCTCCGGGGGTACTTTTAGCTAAACTAAATATCATCATATAATAATCACAATGGAAGTTCTAAGAAATTTATTTGAAGGTTACCCCAATCTTTGGGGCGGCGGAGTGGCACACTCCGTACTGATTCTGTCACTAACCATAGCGTTTGGAATCATCCTTGCAAAAATCAAAGTGCGGGGAGTATCTCTGGGAGTTACCTGGATACTCTTTGTCGGAATCGTATTCGGCCATTTCAACATGAATCTGGACGAACACCTGCTCCACTTTCTAAAAGAATTCGGATTGATTCTGTTTGTTTACTCAATTGGTTTGCAGGTAGGACCCGGCTTTTTTTCAGCATTCAAAAAGGGGGGCTTTACCCTGAATATGCTAGCTATGCTCGTAGTAGTATTAGGAGTAACCATTACTATTATCCTGCACTTCACCACCGGAACTCCGATTACCACAATGGTAGGTATTTTGTCCGGAGCCGTCACCAATACTCCGGGACTGGGAGCCGCACAACAGGCCAACAGTGATTTGAATGGCATAGATGCTCCCGAAATTGCTTTAGGATATGCTGTCAGCTATCCGCTGGGTGTAGTAGGTATCATCCTTTCCCTGCTTGCTTTGAAATATCTCCTTCGCATCAATACTGCTCAAGAAGAAAAAGAAGCAGAAGTCGGTCTGGGACATCTCCAGGAACTTACCGTACGCCCTATCTCCATTGAAGTGAGAAACGAATCGGTAGATGGCATCAGGATTAAAGAACTCCGCCCGTTACTGAACCGTAAGTTTGTCATTTCCCGCATCAAACACCGCGAGGGTGGAGAAACCGAATTGGTCAATTCCGAAACAATTCTACATGTAGGGGATATCATATTAGTGATCTCTACCCCGATTGACGTGGAAGCAATCACTATATTCTTCGGAAAGGAAATCAAAATGGAATGGGAACAACTGAACAAAGAGCTCATTTCACGCCGTATCCTGATTACTAAACCGGAATTGAACGGGAAAACGCTTTCACAACTCAAAATCAGAAATAACTTCGGAGCAAACATCACCCGCGTCAATCGTTCGGGAGTAGACTTGGTAGCCTCTCCACAATTACAGTTACAAATGGGAGACCGTGTCACCATTGTAGGTTCCGAACTGGCTGTTGCCCATGCAGAGAAAGTACTTGGCAACTCCATGAAACGCTTAAATCATCCGAACCTGATTCCTATCTTTATAGGTATCGCTTTAGGATGTATTCTGGGAAGTCTTCCTTTCGCATTTCCCGGAATCCCGCAACCTGTGAAACTAGGATTGGCAGGCGGTCCGCTCATCGTTTCTATCCTGATTAGCCGTTTCGGTCCGAAATACAAGCTGATTACTTATACCACCATGAGTGCCAACCTGATGCTTCGTGAAATCGGTATTTCCATCTTCCTCGCTTGCGTAGGTTTAGGAGCAGGCGAAGGCTTTGTAGACACAGTCATTCATGGCGGAGGATATATATGGGTAGGCTACGGAGTAATCATAACCATCCTGCCACTTCTGATTACGGGATTGATAGGACGGTATTATTGCAAGCTGAATTATTTCACGCTTATCGGAGTTCTGGCTGGTTCTACCACCAATCCGCCGGCATTGGCTTACTCCAATGACCTGACCTCCTGTGATGCGCCTGCCGTCGGCTACGCTACGGTGTATCCGCTCACCATGTTTCTGCGAGTATTGACGGCACAAATATTGATTCTGTCATTGGGATAACATATTAATATATCCTTTTCCATCCAATTGATTACTAACAAATGGAGAGAATAGGATCAGATGCCGGAATATTTGTTATTGGTCAATGGGATATTTTTTTAGAATAAAACAAACTAATTAATAAAAACTTTCTAACTTTGTGCCGTTAAGGTTTCCTTGAACAACTTTTGCGTTGTTAAGGAATGAAAAGGGAATGCCGTGTAAACCGGCAACAGAACCTGCTGCTGTAAATCTCCGCTCCTTGTAATCAGAGAGCAAAATTGCAACACGAAAGTCACTGGATAGTTTATCTGGGAAGGCGTTGCAAAATGGGATGAGTCAGAAGACCTGCCTTGATGCTCTGATTTACACCTGCGGGATTTCGGGTAGTAGTCAAATAGAAAATAAGCAATTATCTTTTATTTGGTATAATAGCTATATGTCCGTTTGTGTAGATTGAATTCAGATCTGAACAAACGGATTTTTTATACCTATAAAATAAAAGACATGCTTTCTATTCAAGTCCATTCATACAATAAGCATTATATCCATTTACGGTGGATATTATGTTTGATTCTATCTCTATTTACCACATTACCGGCCATTTCCCAGTCCAGGGTTCGGCATCAGACTTCTCTGTCTGATACACTTCTCAAACTCAAAGAAGTTACTATCTACAGCAACCGGATGCAAAAAAAGATGTCTCCTGTACAGATTCTGTCCGGCAAAGAACTTGAGAAGCTCAATGTTTACTCCGTTGCTGATGCTTTGCGCTACTTTTCCGGAGTACAGATAAAAGATTACGGAGGTATTGGAGGACTAAAAACCGTCAATATACGAAGTATGGGCAGTCATCATGTCGGAGTATTTTACGATGGTATTGAATTAGGAAATGCGCAAAATGGAGTCGTCGATCTAGGCCGTTTTTCATTAGATAATATGGAAGTCATTTCACTATATAATGGTCAAAAAAGTGCCATCTTCCAACCTGCCAAAGATTATAGTTCCGCAAGTGCCATATATATGCAGACACGAAAACCCCTATTCAAAGGGGAAAAGAAAAACAATCTGAACATCGGGGTGAAAGGCGGTTCATTCTCTACCATCAATCCGTCACTACTTTGGGAACATCGTTTCAACGAACGAATAAGCAGTTCCATCAGTACGGAGTATATGTATACATCAGGACGATATAAATTCACATACGCCAAGAAAGATGGTTACGACACAACAGCTGTTCGTCAAAATGGAGACGTAAGAATGTTACGTTTGGAGAATGCATTCTTCGGAAAAGTCCCCAAAGGAGAATGGAAAGCCAAAGCATACCTATACAATTCGGAACGGGGATACCCCGGAGCTGCGGTAAGAGAAGAACCGGGTAAGTTTCGCCATCAGGACCGGCAGTGGGATACCAATCTGTTTGTGCAAGGCTCTTTTCAAAACTATTTTAAGCCTTGGTACAGTCTGCTAGCCAACGGAAAATATGCTTATGACTATCTCCACTATTTATCCGATCCCAGACTGGATGTCACCACCATGTACGTAGACAATCACTACCGACAGCAAGAAATCTATGCTTCGGCCGCCCATTTATTCACCATCTATCCCTGGTGGAGTATGTCATTATCCAACGATTTTCAATGGAATGCATTACGGGCCGATCTCATAGATTTTGTCTATCCAACCCGTAATACAATCCTGACTTCTGCTGCCACGTCCTTTGACTTCAACCGCCTCATGTTGCAGGCGAGCCTGTTATATACTCATGTCGATGACAATACACGTACCAAAGGAGCCAATGCAGGCACCAAAAACAAATACACTCCGTCTGTCATAGCCACCTGGCAACCATTGACCAAGCTCCCTCTGAATGTACGGGCCTTTTATAAGAAAGTCTTTCGCATGCCAACTCTCAATGATTTGTATTATACTTTTATAGGCAATAAGGACTTAAAACCAGAATATACCACCCAATACGATGTGGGTATCACTTTCTCTCACACCTGGAATAACCATTGGCTGAAAAGCCTGGACTTACAAATAGATGGTTACTATAATGAAGTAGATGATAAAATCATTGCCATGCCTACCTCCAACCAGTTCCGTTGGACTATGATTAATCTCGGACATGTGGAAATTCGGGGATTAGACGCAGCCATACGAGGAGAATGGGGCTTCGGAAAGGTGGAACTTAGCACTCTCTTCAATTACACCTATCAAAAGGCACAGGATTTTACCGACCCTACCAGTGAATGGTATGGAGGTCAGATTCCTTATATACCTTGGCATGGAGGTTCCATCATCCTCAATGGAAGTTATCAAACATGGTCCTGCAACTATAGTTTCATTTATACAGGTGAACGCTATGAAGCAGTCGCCAATATTCCGGAGAACTATGCACAGCCCTGGTATACCCACGATTTTTCTCTATCCAAAACTTTTCAATGGGAGAAAACGAGAATACGTGTAACGGCAGAAATTAATAATATCTTCAATCAACAATATGAAGTAGTGCAATGCTATCCTATGCCCGGTACAAGTTTTAAAATCAAATTAAACGTCATGTTATGAGAATATCTGTTCTATCCATCATTATCTGTTTTGTTCTTCTATCGACTTCTTGTCGCGAAGATGAACGCATTATTCCGTCAACTCCCAACCAAGTTACCCCCGGAGTAAGCGGTACCTCTGTCAAAGGTTTCTTTCTACTCAATGAAGGAAATATGGGAAGCAACAAGGCTACCCTTGATTACTTTGATTACGAAACCGGTATCTATCATAAGAATATCTATGCGGAACGGAACCCGGGAGTCGTACAAGAATTGGGGGATGTGGGAAATGATATCCAAATCTATGGAAATAAGTTATATGCCATCATCAACTGTTCTCATTTCGTAGAAGTGATGAATGTAGAAACAGCAAAACACATCACGCAAATTTCCATACCTAATTGCCGTTATATCGTCTTTAAAGATAAATATGCATACGTCAGTTCGTATGCAGGCCCTGTCAAAATAGATCCCAACGCCAGACTGGGGTATGTAGCACGTGTTGACACTACCACACTGACTGTCAAGGATACCTGTGTGGTCGGCTACCAGCCGGAAGAAATGGTGATTGTGGGCAACAAACTCTATGTAGCCAACTCCGGCGGGTATCGCGTACCTAATTATGACCGCACGGTATCCGTCATCGACTTGAACACATTCAAAGTTATCAAAACCATTGATGTGGGAATCAATTTGCATAGAATGGAATTAGACCAATACGGAAATATTTATGTCTCATCCCGGGGAGATTATTATGACACTTACTCCGAAACATTTGTAATAGATTCCAATACCGATAAAGTAATCGAAGAATTACCGCTTCTTCCCAATACAGAAATGGCTATTTGCAGAGATTCACTGTATGTATACAGTACAGAATGGAGTTATTACACCAACAGTTGGACAGTCTCTTACGCCATCTATAATACAAAAACAAAGAAAACTGATACCCGCAATTTTATTACAGATGGTACGGAAAAATCTATCAAGATACCTTATGGAATAGCAATCAATCCGGAAACAGGTGAATTCTTCGTCACCGATGCCAAAGACTATGTGACTCCCGGCACATTATACTGTTTCTCCCGGGATGGAAAAAAGAAATGGTCAGTCATCACGGGGGACATTCCGGCACATATTGCCTTTACAGATAAGAAACTAAAAGCGATTCAATAATTCATATCACTATTACTAATTAAAAACAAAAGCAATGAAGAAAATTCTATTTTTACTGCTCACTATCATTACGGTATGCAGTTGCTACAATGACGATGATCTCTGGGATAAAGTCAATGATCTTGACGGACGAGTAGAAACACTAGAAACAACAGTCAAGAAAATGAACTCTGAAATTACAACTTTACAGAGTTTGGTAGACGCATTAAATCAAGGGAAAGTAATCACCAACACGGAACAGACATCTGATGGCTACACATTAACTTTCAGTGATGGAAGCACCGTATCTATCAAAAATGGAAAGAATGGTACAGATGCTCCTGTGATTGGAGTGAAAGCTGACGAAGACGGAATATATTACTGGACCATTACTACCAACGGTACTACAGAATGGCTGCCGGATGCAACTAACAAGTTAAAAGTGACAGGTACAACTCCAGTTATGGGAGTTGACAGTGACGGATACTGGACCGTTGATACAGGCGAAGGAGCCAAACGCGTTAACGGAACAGACGGCAAACCTGTGAAAGCGGAAGGACAAGACGGAGACTCTTTCTTCAAATCTGTTACAGTTAATGACAATCATGTACTAGTTACTCTTGCAGATGGAACGTCGTTCACATTGCCCAAAGGGGAAACATATACATTTGACATTGCCAATAGGGATTATACCTTGTTCTCGTCTAATGAAACAAGGACGTATCTTCTTACAACTGCCAATATAAACGACGCAACATTAATTGCTATTCCGCAAGGATGGACAGCGGTTCTTAATGATAAAGACTTAAGAATCACAGCTCCGGCAGTTTCAGGTGATGATGTCAAAGATGGTGAACTTAAAATACTTGTCACTCCGTCCAAAGCTTTCGGTAAAGTAATAAAAATGCAATTAAGAGCAGTGCGTGAAGCACACTTCTTGACATTCGAGGATGTTGATTATAAAGGTGATGCTAACATGGTAGGAGAAAGAAACTGGTCATCATTAATTGACAGCCAACAATATGGTGGCTCACTACTTTATCCTAAGAATAACCAACTCTATAACTGGAGTGATGCAAACAATACTTTTCTTGCTTCCGAACTTCCTAACGGATGGGGTGATTACCAATACTGGGGTGGCGGACACGCAATTTCCAATTATCTGGATATGGACCTTACTCATGGAGACTTCCAGCACCAACTAGCGGTTTATTATCAGGATGCAAAAACTGGTTTTGGAGGACATAATGGTTCCAAAAACTTCTGCGTACATTACGGCTATGCAGACAATTCCGGATATGCCAACGGTCCATTACCCTATATTTACTTTGGAGACGGAGTTGCTCGTGTAGTTGACCACATGTATGTGACTATGACGACCTACCTAGCCAACTGTGTGGCCAACGGTAACGGTTTGACCGCACCCGCAGGCAAAGATGATTGGGTGAAACTGGTTGCTATCGGTTATGATGAAGATGGAAAAGAAGTAGCTACACGTCCGGAATTTTATTTGGTTGGAGCCGAGGGTAATATACTTGAATGGACAAAATGGGATTTATCCGCATTAGGCAAAGTGGTCAAAATAGACTTTAATGTCACTGGAAGTAATGATAACGGATATGGTTTCAGCCAACCTGCCTATTTTGCTTATGATGATGTAGCAGTGAGATTCTAATGAAACATATTATACTTCTTTTATTTGTTCTGTTCGCATTAGTATCATGCGTGAAAGAAGAGGAGGACTCTCCTCTTCTTTCCGCTCCTGTCATTACCCTGAAAGAAGAATCCCCCATCTATAAAACAAAAATTGGTCGGGAGATAACCATCGCTCCTGTTTATGAAAATACCGATTCGGAAACGACCTTTAACTGGACAATAGATGGAAAGAGTATCTGCACCGCTTCCACCCTGACATTTTCAGCCGATGAAGCAGGCAGGTATTTCATTCTGATTTCTGCCACCAATGCCGGAGGGACAACAGAAAAAGAGATACGTATCGATGTCTTTCAACTTGATATACCGACTATCTCTATTGCGGATGCCAACAAAGGTTTCAAAGTGCTTCAAGGCTCTGAACTAACCATTACACCTATAGTAGATTCTTTTCTGGAAACCAGTTACTCCTGGCAAATAAACGGTGAAGATATTTCGAGCGAATTAACCTGTACTCTCCCCACAATCGAGCTTGGCGAATATCAGGTTCGTTTTGCTACTCACAATGAAGATGGCGATGACGAAGTAACTTTCAAAGTAGAAGTTTGTTCACCGGATCAAGTAGATTTCAACTGGACATTCCTGCAAACGGAATATAACATGTCAGCCGGCAGAACTATCCGTATCAAACCGGTTGACGTGAATAATGCACTGGATGCAGTCTATACATGGACCGTGGACAATGAACAAGTGCAATCCGGAGAAAATGATACTTATCTGTTTACATCCGAGCAGCAGGGAGAACACACGGTAAAGGTCGAAATGAAGAACTCATATATACTCGCTACGCAAACATTAAAAGTCAATGTTTGCCCTCCCGCAGGAACATACCAGCGGAAGATTAGCGCCACAAGTTCTGCGTCAATGAACAAAGTATATGAATATTTACCGGCTCCCGGTCAATTCATCAATGAGAATCATACCACAACAACTATGGCAGAAGCCTGCACCTATGCAGAAGAACGAATCAATCAGACGGCTTATGTTTCCCTAGGCGGATTCGGTGGATACATCATCGTTGGATTCGATCATAGTATCGTGAATGATGGAGATTACAACATTGCTATTACAGGAAACGCTTTTGATGGTTCGTCAGAACCGGGAATTGTATGGGTAATGCAGGACGAAAATGGTGATGGGTTACCTAATGACACTTGGTATGAATTGCGCGGATCCGAATATGGGAAAGCCGAAACCTGGCAGGACTATGCCGTCACCTATCATAAACCAACTGGTATTCAGCTTCCCACCCCATGGACAGACAATCATGGTCAAAGTGGGTCTATTGATTATCTGGGTGCTTTTCACCGGCAAGATTATTATTATCCCGCCTGGGTAAAGGAAAAACAATATACTTTGCGAGGTACTCGCCTGAAAGAGCGTAATTACGATCAATCCGGTAATGGTACTTATTGGGTAAATGATAGTTATGAATGGGGATATGCTGATAATTTCAGCGCCATTGATCGTCTGACAGATGATGACAACTATAATGCCGGACCGTCTGACAATCATTTCAAGATATCCCATGCTGTAACTTTCGACGGTAAGGATGCAAACCTGAAGTACATTGATTTTATCAAAGTACAAGTGGGTGTTAATAGTAAAAGCGGTTGGTTGGGTGAAATATCCACTGAAGTTTTTGGAATAAAGGATTTCAACATGCTCAAATAATTGATAGAATATACATAAGAGATTCTTTTCCCTATTAAATATAGAGATAAAAATTACCAAATGGTAATTTTTATCTCCTCCCATAACCCTACCTTTGTCGCCATTTTCAACGACAAAGGTAGAAAGTTATGAAAGATAGTATTGATTTCGGCAGTATGAACATCTCCACGTTGTTCCGTAAGTTACTAATTCCTACGGTACTTGGGATGGTATTCTCGGCTCTGTTCGTTATTACGGACGGGATATTTGTAGGAAAAGGAATTGGCAGTGACGCGCTGGCGGCAGTAAATATCACTGCACCGCTTTTTATGATCGCAGCGGGTATCGGACTGATGTTCGGAGTGGGAGCTTCGGTGGTGGCTTCCATTCATTTATCTCAGGGAAAACGCAAAGTAGCAAGTATTAATATCACTCAGGCAATTGCTTTTTCCGCATTGCTCATACTTATCCTGTCTGCTCTGTGCCTTTATTTTATAGAGCCATTAGCCAGATTATTAGGTAGTTCGGACCGATTGTTGCCGTTAGCTGTAGAATATATGGCATGGTACATTCCTTTTCTCGTATTCTACGAAGTCTTAAATATAGGTATGTTCTGCATCCGTCTGGACGGTTCACCCACCTATGCCATGATGTGTAATGCGGTTGCAGCCATACTCAATATCATACTGGATTATATATTCATCTTCGAACTTGGTTGGGGAATAATGGGAGCAGCTTTTGCCACCAGTCTGGGAACTGTCGTGGGAGGGTTGATGACACTGATTTACTTACTCCGTTTCTCTCGTACCCTCCATCTATGCCGGATAAAGTTAAGTATCAAAAGTCTGTTACTGACTCTTCACAACATCGGTTATATGATTAAACTGGGAAGTTCTGCTTTTATCAGTGAAGCCTCCATTGCCTGTATGATGTTTCTGGGGAACTACGTTTTCATCCGCCATCTCGGTGAAGACGGAGTGGCAGCATTCAGTATTGCCTGTTACTTCTTCCCTATCATCTTCATGGTCTATAATGCCATTGCACAATCCGCACAGCCGATTATCAGCTATAACTTCGGAGCCGGACAACCCGAGCGTGTACGAAAGACACTGCATCTCGCCATTCGGACCGCTTTAATCTGCGGTATCAGCTTTTTCATTCTTACCGTACTATGCTGCCAAGACATCGTTTCGTTATTCATTGACCGCAGCTACGCTGCATTTGATATAGCAGTAAACGGGCTTCCTTATTTCGGAGTAGGATTCATTTTCTTTGCCGTCAACATGATTGGCATTGGTTATTATCAGAGTGTCGAAAGAGGTCAGCGGGCAACAATTATCACTCTTCTCCGGGGAGTCGTATTTATGTTGATCGGATTCTTTGCGCTCCCTCCGGTATTGGGTATACCGGGTATCTGGCTAGCCGTACCATTGGCAGAGTTATTAACCACTTTCTATATTTTCGGAATTTATTTGAAAGATCGTTTCATTGTCTGCCGACGATAAGTATCTTTGCAATATGAGAACATTCATTGAAAAACTTTGCGATAGATACAAGGTATCAGAAACCGATGTACAGTCTCTACTGAACTGTATGGAAGAGGTACATTTCAAAAAGAGAGATTTAATAGTACGCGAGGGGACAAAGAACTGTAATCTTTATTTTATCAAGACAGGAATATGGCGAGCCTATTATCATAAAGACGGAGTGGATACTACCATCTGGTTTGCTTCAGACGGAGAAGCTGCTTTCTCCGTCTGGGGCTATGTAGATAATGCCTACTCATTAATAAATATTGAGGTCATGTGTGACAGTGTGGCCTATTGTATTTCCCGAACAGCTCTGAATCAGCTATTCGCCTCATCCATCGGACTCGCTAATTTGGGGCTCCGCCTCATGGATCATCAGTTTCTTCAACAGGAGAACTGGCTTATCAGCTCGGGAAGCCCACGGGCTAAAGAACGCTATCTCAACCTTATCAAAGAGACTCCTGAATTATTGCAATATGTACCTTTAAAACATATAGCGTCTTACTTGTGGATAACTCCGCAGTCGCTAAGTAGGATTCGGGCGAAGATAGCATCTTCTCCGCAATAATACTACGCTTTCGCGGTCTTCACCCCAAAAGCACAATAAGTCAAATAACACACACAAGCTAAAGTAACAAAAACGCCTCCAATAACACCTACTGTTCCTATTGCAAACCCAATCACCGGGGTAACTACTCCGCCACCGGCAACAGCAGTAATCATCAATCCTGAAATTTGGTTTGCTTTTTCCGGCCTTGCCTGTAAAGCCATCGAGTAAATGATAGAAAATACGGATGAGGCAAAGAAGCCGACAGCACCGATACAAATCAGATTCACCATATCATTTTTTACAAAGGCCAGAATAAGCAAAGAGAAAATACAGGCAACAATATTCACACGGAAATATTTCATTTCAGCAATACGGGCTAACAAGAAAGCACCCAGCAAAGCACCTACCGTACGGCTTAAAAAATAAACCTGTGGGGCAAACTTCACTTGTTCTGCCGTCCAGTCAAATCGTTCCGCCATCAGTTTGGAGCTAATAAAGTTGGTAGCAACATCTACTCCCACAATAAAAAAGATACCCAGAAACAACAACAGAATCGTTTTATCCTTCAACAAAGAAAAAGTATCACTGATAGAAAGTTGTTGGGTTGCGGCACTGGAAGCTTCCCGTTTAACAGGTGTAGCCATCAGCCAAATGGCAGACAATAACGTGATAAAGCCTAATATAGGAAAACAATAATACCATTTGTCATCTCCAAAATGTGCTACAGCCAGCAACACAATCTCCGGCCCGACGAGAGAAGACACAGCTTTAATCACTTGTCCTGCTGTCAAACTACTTGTCAGCAAACGTTGGCTGGTTACCACATTACTCAATAACGGATTCAATGAAACCTGTAAAATGGCATTGCCAATTCCCAAAAGAGCATAAGCTATCATACAAGTCGCACTGTTATAAACGACTAATGGCAGCAGCATACCCACTACCGTTATTCCCATACTAAGTAAAACCGTATTTTTACGTCCCCATTTGTTCATCTGATTTCCAACAGGAATACCTAAAAACAGGAACCAGATAAAAACCAATGAAGGAACAAATCCCGTCATCACGGGAGACCAGTCGAAAGTACGTTGAACATAATCGGACGAAATACCGACTATGTCACAGAAGCCCATTACAAAGAACCCGAAAAGAACGGGAAGGGCGGCATAAATAGAATTTTGTGTTTTCATGTTTAACCCACTATATTATAAAATGTAAAATCCCCGGTGTCCTGTCAAGCAACATCGACACCGAGGAAAATAAGCTGTTTATTCAGAACAATGAGGCGGATTTTCCACTCCCCATTTCTCATTCGGTTGATTTCCCATTGTGAGTTTCAATGTCCCACCTTTATAGAGTTCATCCCGGTACAACCAGCACTGTTCCAATGGTTTGCCATTCAGCGTAGCCGACTGTACATAATATGCATCCGGGGTATTACCTGTCGTTTCAATCACAAACGTTTTTCCAGTTGCATTCACCGGACTAAGTTTAATTTCAATCTTATCAAACAATGGACTGCCCATCTGGAAAGTCGGCCGTTCACAAGCTCCTCCCTGTACATCGAACAATCCCATTGCTGCCATCACATACCAGGCTCCTAACTGTCCCTGGTCTTCATCCTGACCATAACCATAACCATGTTCTCCGTTTGTTCCATAAAACTCATCACAGATCAAACGCGTCCATTTCTGTGTCAGGTAAGGCTTACCGGAGAAATTAAACAACCAGGAAATATGAAGACTGGGCTGGTTTCCATGATTATAAGGGCTCTGTAAACCAGAGAAAGCATTTACTACTTTTCCACCACCAAAAATCGACTTACGGGCTTCTGTGAAGATAGAATCCAACCGATTGTTAAACTCATCTTTGCCGACTTTTTCAATCAAACGAGCCGGATTCTGCGGTACAAAGAAAGTATATTGCATTGCATTCCCTTCCTGAAAACCTCTCCATGATTCCAATGGATTAAAGTTATCAATAAACTCACCATTGGGTACTCTCGGACGAATCATCTTCAGCGAATCATCAAACAACTTTTCCCAACCTGCAGAAAGCTCCATCAAACGCTTATAATCTTCCGTACGTCCCAAAGCTTTTGCCCATTGAGCCACTGCATAAGCACTAAAACTATATTCTAATGTGTGAGATACGGAGAAGCTCGAACCTTCCGGATGTGTACCGAAATGAACACTGTTCTCATAAGGCACATACCCTCTCTCTACAAACTGTTTCACATCCATCTTGCCTGCCCCTTCAATGCGGCCTTCCCAGCCTAATTCATTCTTCAAGGCTGCCTGATAAGCTGTTTCCACATCAAAGTTACGAATTCCGCTATTATAAGCACCCGCTAAAGTGATGCTCACCATATTGGTTCCCACTCCGGAAACATACTTGCTGGTGGCAATACCATCCCCTAGCCAACCGGCATCTTTATACACTAGCAACTGACTGTTTACAAAGTCATTATAGTACTCCGGATATGCCAATGCCCAAAGAGAAGTCAGATTCCAGTAAGCTCCCCAAACCGCATCCGTATTATAGTGATTATATTCCGGTTTACCATCCTTAGTCAAAGGTATCTGACCAATGGTACCGTCATTTTTAGGATAAGCTCCGTTGACATCGCTGGCAAGCCCTCTACCCAATAATGCATGATACAACCCGGTATAGAATTTGATTTTGCTATCTTCCGTACCTCCGGAAACCAAGATGCGGCTCAAAGACTCATTCCATTTATCCGTAGTCGCTTTCATAGCCTCATCAAAAGCCAAGTCTTTCGCCTCCGATTCCAAATTCACTTTCGCATTTTCTATGGAAGTATACGATAAACCTATTTTTACATTGACTATCTCGTCTTTCTTTGTTTTATAATTCAGACACATGATAGCACCCGGCCCTTTTATTTCATTACGAGCCATCAAAGCACTATCTTGATAGAAAACTTCGACAGATTCCGGCGCACGGTCCAATTTTGCATAAAAATACATGGCAACCGAGGCACCTGCCTGATATTTCTTCACATATTCCGGCTCTGTAATCACATAACCTTCAATAGTATTTCCATCTACCTGTCTGATGTACGCATCACGCACAGCTCCACTTTCGCCCTGGCGATTGCCGATATTAAACAATATATGGGCATTCTCCGATTCCGGGAATGTATAACGCTGGAATCCGACACGAGCCGTAGCAGTAAGTTCAGCCTTTACCTGATAATCCTTTAATAACACAGAATAATATCCCGGACGTGCAGTTTCATCTTTTTTATCAAAGCGGGAACGGAAACCTTTATCCGGTTCTTCCAGCTTTCCGGGGTTTGTTTTCACTTCTCCCGTAACAGGCATCAGTGAAATTCCTCCTATCTGAAACTCGTGCAAGCAGGGAAAACCATCAATAGAAGTATGACCGTCCTCATAACCTACAGCCTCCCAACCTTGATTATTTCCGTACGTGCCGTTTGTAGATGCACCCAGCTTAGCTAAACCGAAGGGCTCGGCAGCCGGTGTGTAAAAGAACCAACGACTATGTACAGTTCCGATATTAGGATTTACGTATTCTACAAGATTGGGACGATCAGGTGTCTTGCACCCTACAACACCTGCCAGAATCAACAGGCTACCTATCCATTTTAATTTCATCATTTATTTATTTTTCTGTTTTAACTTCTCCTTTAATCATCGCCACACGTGCATAATATTCCGGCACACACGAAGCATCCAACAACCATTTCGGTCGGCGTTTTTCATCAGTCCGCCCTGTCCAGTCATGATACATCAATCCGGCCTGATCGCGTGCATGATCCCAAGCATAATCCAGCCCTTTTATCATGGTATCCACATATTTGGGATCTCCCGTAACATTGTACAGATCGTGATATCCTCTGAACAAAACCAGATTAAACCAAGGCAAATCGGCAATATAGGGAATACCTTCTTCCGTGTATTTAAAAAACACTTTATAACTTCCTTCTGCCAAAAATTTAGCATTATCCAGATATGCCTTCTCACCCGTACAATTATATAAAGCTACAGCTGCTTGTAACAAAGTACCAGTATTGTAAGTATACAAATCCGGGCATACTACTGAAGTCGTTGTTAGCCATGAATTCCAAACGACTCCTCTTTCCGGATCTTTCAGATATTTATCAATCCAATGATAGAACTTCTTTCCCACCTCCAGATAATACTCATCTTTAGTTGCTTCATAAAGTTTTAAAGCCAACACCATCGCTTTTCCGTTAGAACAGGCAGGTTTCTGATCTTTCACTCCTTCCAACCAAGAAACAGCTCCTTCAAAGTTCTCATCCCAGCCACTTAAAATAAAGGTCAATACCTGTTTCGCTTTCTCCAGATAATGAGAATTTTTAGTTACCAGGTAAGAATCAATATAATCAATACCCACTAAACCATTGTCATCATAATAGCGGTCTACCTTTCCAAACTGAACAGGGTAAGCCTGATAACCAAAAGGAACACGCGTTGTATCATAGTAACGCTCCATCGCCATCACCATCGAATCGACATAAACCGTATATTTCTCCGGTTCGATGGTAGCCATCAACACTGCCGAAGAAAAGACACCACTCATAGGCCACAGATAAGAAACTTCCTGCGCTTGCCGGGTGGAATCATTAAAATAAGTCAGATCAGGACGATGACTGCTTGGGTAATATTCAGAGAAGAGGCCGTATTTGGGAACCCTGTAGAGTTCCCAAACACGCTGAAACATTTCTTCTGCCTTATCTTTATTCGGAGTCGTTTTTGATTCTCCGGCACAAGAAAGAAGCACGAATACCGTCGATACAAATAAAGCTATATTTCTAATTTTACTATTCATATCCTATTCCTCTGTCACTGTTTCTCCTTTGTACAAAGCAATCATTCCCAAAGATTCGAGCGCAGCATCCTGCATCAACAACTGTTCAGCACGTTTTGGAGTTGCTCCTGTCCAGTCTTCATAGAACAGTCCGTTTGATAAACGGGCATTTTCGTATGCATAATCCAGGAAGTTGATGAATGTTTTGATATAATTGCCTGCATTTTTATAATAAGGCTCAATATCAATAAATGCACGGATCAGTTTTGTTGTGAACCAAGGATCATGATCGGGATAAGCCAACGCCAACCCATTAAGCGGACGTACAAAATAATTATACGCACCTTCGGAAGAAGCAATGGCACTGTCCAGATAAGTCTGCTCACCCGTTATTTTGTATAAACGGACCCCGTTAGAAATCATCACACCTGTATTGTAAGTCCATTTTGTTTTATTAATGGATTCGTCTGCTTGTTTATCATTCCAGTAACAGCCATCTTCCGGATCACGCAAGTTAGTCAACGTCCAAGCATATAAACGTTTTGCCAGAGCCAACACATCCGCTTTTTCCTCTTGAGGACATACAGAATAATATTCAAGCAAGAATAGCGTTGCATACCCATTAGCGCATGTCGGTTTATTCGAATCACCAACTCCCTGCTGTCCTTTCTGGTCTTCATTCCACCAAAGGCCTCCTCCAAACGTATCATCTTCACCAGCTTGCAGAAACTCAACGATTCTTTTAGCTTTCGTCACATAATCTTGATTATTTAGCAAATTAAAAGCCTCTACCAGTTCAATCCCCACAATAGAATTATCATCATAAAAACGTGTTCCACTACCGGTAGTACCATTGGTTTGAGAGCCATAACCACCCACAGTTCCATTAGAAGTACGATAATAAACTTCAAACCGGTCTACCATATCTGCATAATTCACATCATACCCTAAGGCATGTAAAGCTGCTGCCCCGGAAACCAGTCCGTCATACGGCCATAAGAAAGAAGCGGAATTATCCCCGTCTTTCTTAGGATAATTTTCATTATACAGTCCTTCTGTTGCCCCACTATTGATCCGGTAGCACTGATTAATCAAGTCAAACTGCTCTTTGGCACGTTTATGATAAACAACCTCCTCTCCGGGTTCTGACGGAGCAATCGGTGTAGGCGGGATATATTTCTCTACGTCATCTCCGGCACAGGAGAATAATAGTGCCGGAAGAATAGCTAAAATAGTCTTTATCTTTTTCATAACTTAGTTTTATTAATTAATCGGAGTCACATTAGTAAATGTATGTATCATCAATCCATCCGAATTCGTATCGATAGTGATAGTCGCATGCGTATAATCCAGACTACCTTTCATTTTCCAAAGATGATCCCACTGACTCCATTGGAACTCATACAAAGCATAGAAAGAAGCAGGTTCTCCACCTACCGGGCGTTCGGCACTCACGCCATCACCTCTACCCCAACACATAGTTCCACCATTTACTTGAGCTAAAAAGTAATAACGTTCCTCTATCCAGCCGAAAGGAGGATTCGTTTCCGGTTTCGCCGGATCATAAAAACGAATATCGCCTTCTCCTACAAACTTACCATTACCAACATATTCCAATACAGCTATATCAGCAAATGTAGCTCCCCAAACACAACGAACAGCAGAACCGATTTTTTCCGTCGTCATTGCCATTGTATTAAAGTTCACAGTCAAGCGGGTTACTTCTTCGGAAGCAGCGACTGCCGTTTCACCATCTCCTTCTCTTAACTTCGAGCTATCATCAATATAATAGCTGAACGTTTCACCTGTAGTAGCTGACTTGAATGATATATTTCCTGCTGACAATTTTGTATAAATCTGGAAAACACCCTCTTCTACACAACGGAACGGAATTCCACCCTGTCCACTGTTTTCCGTAGCCGAACCATATAAATACAATTCCGCCGGAATATTATCAATTCCCTCTCCACGAGTTACTGTGATAGTAGCCACCTTGTCGGTTCTCTTCACTACTCCACCTTTCGAAGCGTTTACTGTCCATTTTATATCTCCGGTTTCCAAAGGATAAATGCCTGCATTTCTAGCAATCGTATTAATAGCTGCATGAGTGATTGACAAACTAGTCGCAGCTCCCAAATCACTTTTCACCGTAGCCAGCGGCTTTGAAAAATCGCCGTCTGCTTTGTCAAACAACACCTCGTACAATACAATTCCGCCATCTGCCGCACCACCTCCTGACCACGACAACACAACAGGCGTTGGAGATGACACATTCAACTGGATAGAAGCAGGAGAACTCAATTCCGTAGGGACCGCAAAATCTGCGTTCAATTCATAATCTTCCTGGCATGATACCATTGCCAGAAGTACTGAACATATCCATAATATCTTTTTCATAATTATTCCTTTTTGAGTCGTTTAACCAATTACCAATTCGGATTCTGCTCCAAATTACCATTCAAGTCACGTTCAGCCTGTGGTATAGGCCACAAATAATGTCTATTTGCATTAAAGGTTCTGTTTTCAACCCGAACGTATCCATCATCCGTACCTACCACATCATTTGTCTTTAGTCCGTGACACCATCCATTCAATACATTATCCGCAATTCTCCAACGGATAATATCTTTATGACGATGTCCTTCCAATGCCAGTTCTGACCGACGTTCGTTCCGCACAATCTCAATCAGTTTATCTTTAGAAGCTCCCTCTGGGAATTCCAGTGCTGAAGCAAGTGTAAATCCGGCCCTATCACGAATTGGTTTAATAGTTGCATCCCAAGCCGTCTTATCCAGTTCACCTAATTCTGCCAATGCTTCCGCATTCATCAATAAAATATCAGCGTAACGAATCAAAATCGGATTCAAACCAGAATAAAGAGTAGCACGATAAGTGTTATCCCAATATTTCTTAATATAATAACCGGTAGCCGAACAGTCTGAACCTACCCCATAACCATCTTTACCTTCACCTTTCTCACAGTTGATAACAACTTCTGTTCCGTCGGCCAACGTATATGAGTTTCCAGTGTACATCACCGTTGCCTTCAAACGTGGGTCACGATTGGCATACGGATGATTTTCATCAAACGATGTTCCTGTTTCCTTAATTGTTTTTCCATCCAGCATAATATAACTGTCTACCAACTCCTGCAAAGGAGAAAGCTGGGAATATCCACCCAAAGTGGGCGGCAGGAAAACATACATCATCTGATGTTCACGACTAGTCGGACGATACTGTGCATCCAAAATTACTTCAGAGTTGTACTCATTAGCAATCTCAAACAATCCTGCATAACTTTCAAAGAGTTTAAAGCCTCCCTCTGTCATAATGGTAGAAGTGATATTTTTCACTTGCGTCCAATTACCTTCAAACAAATAGATTTTAGCTTTAATCGCCATTGCCGCCCAACGGGTAATCCGGCCTTTATTATCCGCATCATAAGAAGTCGGCAAATAGTTACCATTAATCACTTCATCCAGATCGGCCAAAACATTTGCTATTACAGTGGCTTTGGCCGTACGTGCAATCGACATACTTTCTTTAATGGAAAGCACTTTGGTAGTATAAGGAACATCGCCGAATTTCGTATACAACTCATAATAATTATAAGCACGAAGCACTTTTGCCTCGCCAATATAACGTTTCTTCAATTCAGGATCCAAATCCGGTACGCGATCAATATTCTCCAATAGTTCATTACACATACGAATCCCCGTATAACGTCCGTCCCAAACCTTTTTCACGTAAGGGTCTGCTGTAGAATATGAACCATTACCGATATTCTGTGTAGCATCGTTCGGTTGCTTGGTATAAGCATTGTCCGTCATTGCTTCACAATAAAGCTGTTCGTCCATATTTCCCAAATAGGTATAGCAAGTATTCAACGCCTTGACAGCTGCTTCAGGATCCTCTTCCCAATAAGTCAAGTCCGTTTCTCTGTCATACGGTGCCGTATCCAAGTCAACACAAGAGGCACCGCCCACTACCAAGACAGCAGATAAAATCAAATTCTTTATAGTTGTTTTCATCACGGTACAGTTTAAAATTTAACATTAAGTCCAAATGAATATACTCTTGCCACAGGATAAGAACGACCACTACCGTCTCCGGTATATTCCGGGTCCCATCCGCCTTTCATCTTCGTGAAAGTCAACGGATTCTGCACACTGGCAAAGATTCTTAAATTCTTGACATAGAGTTTTTTCATCCATTGTTGCGGGAAAGTATATCCAATCTGCGCATTTTTCAAACGCAAGTATTTAGCATCCTGAATCCAGAAATCTGATTTCGCTGCATTATTAGCAGATTCCGCACCCATTGTCAGACGGGGATAAGTAGCATCCGGATTATTCGGAGTCCAGCGATCTTGATGGAAATCCATTACAGGACCTTCATTGTTATTATGGAAAGCCTCTACAGATTCACCACGCATCCACTTGTTACGTTTTCCTACTCCTTGCCACATCATCGAGAAATCAAAACCTTTATATTCCAAACCATAGGTGAAGCCGAAAGTATATCTTGGGAAGTCATTACCAACAATAAAACGGTCATCGTCCGGTTTAATCACACCATCGCCGTTCTTATCCAAATAACGAATATCTCCCGGTTTCGGTGTAATACCTTCCAAGTGCGGTCCTTTCTGACATTCTTCCTCATTCTGGAAAAATCCATCCGAACGATATGCATAGTAAGAGTACAACGGATAACCTTCCTTGATAATTGTCTGTACATCCGAGCCACCGATAATTTCCGTACCGCGTGTATCTATTACTTCATTAAAGCTATCTGAAATATTTCCGGCGAAGTTATGCACTACCGGACCAGTCTTCAAACGATAACTTACTGATAATTCCCATCCTCTCGTCTCGACCTTACCAGCGTTTTGAATCGGGGCACCATTACCAAACAATCCGGGAACCGGTAAATTCACCAAAATATCTTTTGTACGATTATTGAAGCAATCAAAAGTAATATTCAAATCATTATTCAACAATCCCAATTCGAAGCCGATATTAGCCATACGGGTAGTTTCCCATTTGAGATCAGGATTTGTAGAAGCAAATGTAGCCGTCTGCGCCAATTTATCTCCGAAGCTGATGCCGTTAGTCACAGACACCGTCTGCATGTATTGATAGGCACCAATACGGTTATTACCTACCAATCCCCAGGAACCTCTAATTTTTAGAGAAGGAACATACGGTTTCAATACAGACCAGAATTTTTCCTCCGAAATACGCCATCCTGCAGAGAAAGAAGGGAAGACTCCCGAACGGTTTCCTTTAGCAAAATAAGAAGAGTAGTCATTACGGATATTAAATTCCAGTAAATATTTCTCATCATAATTATAAGTGGCTCTTGCAAAACCGGAATAGATAGCCCAGTCACTTCCCGAACCTGTATTACTTACCTTATCACCACTCAAATCACCTACAAAAATGTCGTATTTAGAATCTTCCGTCAAACGACTGGTAGAGAATTGTTTTTCAGAGAAACCTTCATAAGCATACCCCAGTAATCCACCGATAGAGTGCTTTCCTATCTTCGTATTATAAGTCACCATCAGATTGGTAGTGATATTCTTGGAACGGTAGAATTGCTCGGTCAACTTGTTTTCAGTATCTCCCGTACCTTCAAAAGCTTTCCGGTTTTCATGCAATTTATTATTCCACACGCGTCCACCAGCACTTCCAATCAGTTTCAGTCCTTTATATACTTCCCATTCGGCTTGTATGGTTCCCAATAATTCATCATTCACATTCTGGCGATAACCACCTTCTTCCAAACGCTGCAAACCGTTTGAGTTACTTCCGGCTGGATAATTATAACTACCATCCTCATTCTTGATCGGATAAATCGGCGGCATACGGTTTGCCTGCTCGATAATCCATTCCGTCCAGTAAGCATGTTCTTTAATGTCATTACGGGCAAATTGAGAAGTCAAATTCAATGTAAAGTTATTCGTCACCTTATGGCTTACATTCAGACGTGCATTGTAGCGCTTATAACCATAATCAGGTCCCTTGAACATACTACTCTGATCCAGATAACCCAGAGAAGCCATATAAGACAACTGATCGTTACCGCCTGTCATCGAAACATTGTGTGAACTTTGAGGAGAATTACGATTATAAAGTTCTTTCACCCAATTTACATTCGGACCACCATTTCTATATTGCGCAATCTGCTCGGGAGTGAATTTTGCAGCTCTTCCCGAATTAACAGCCGCTTCATTATACAGTTCAGCGTATACCCACGAGTCTGCTATCTTAGGCAATGAAGTAGGTTGCTGAACACCATACATAAAATCATAAGAGATTTCCACCTTACCGGCTTTTCCTTTCTTGGTAGTGACAAGTACCACACCATTGGAAGCACGTGAACCATAAATAGCGGTAGAAGAAGCATCTTTCAAAATAGAAATCTGCTCAATATCAGCCGGATTCAGATTGGCGAGCGATCCTTCAATTCCGTCAATAATCACCAACGGATCATTGTTGTTCATTGTATTCAAACCACGGATATTAATAGAAGGTACACTACCCGGAGTAGAACTTCCCTGCTGAATAACCAAACCGGGAGTCGTTCCCTGCATCGCTTCCAATACATTGGAAATCGGCTTTCCTTCCAATTCATCCGTAGAAACAGAAGACACAGCTCCTGTCAGGTTGACTTTCTTCTGCACGCCGTAACCCACTACTACCACATCTTTCAAAGCAACCACATCCGACTTCAACACCACATTGATAAACTGGCGGCCGTTCACCGGAACTTCCTGTGTTTCATATCCAATTGAGGAAACTACCAATACCGCTTTTGAAGCAACATTCAGTGAAAAATTTCCATCCATATCCGTAGCCGTACCCGTAGATACACCTTTCACCAGCACGGTAGCCCCAATCACGGGTTCCCCGTCTGCCATTACCTTACCTTTCACTGCGATTGTATTAGATTGCGCATACAGTTTGGAACCAACAGCCACATTCATACAAACAATCAACATAACAGCCAATAATTGCCAACTCGAAAATGCCGTTCTGAAAAGCCGGCGGGCAAATTGCGCGTTCAATAGATTAGATTGTTTCATAACATTTTATATTTGAATTAATAGAAGAGTTATCATATATTATAAGATATTAAGTTGGGACAAAGCAAAGGAATAAGCCCCTAAAGCAACGGCTCTGCTTGCTCCTAATGTAGAAACAGCAATGCCTATTTTCTTGTGACAGGCATAATGCACCTCTCTCTCCGAAAATGGTATTTTCACCATCTTGTCTTTTTCCTCCAGAAATTTATCAAATGCCTCTTTTTCGGACAGATTGAACACCTCCATCTGCAAACAAGGGAAAGAAGCTCCTGCAAACGTGCCAATCTGCCGATTCATCTCATTCATAATTCCCGGAAGTATGTATTTAGCCGCTCCTGCCACTCCTCCGCCAATCACTACCAAGCCATCAACAATATTCAATGCACGGATGATAGCATCACCGGCCATCTCTCCCAGTTCGTTAAAACTCCGGACAGCAGCCTGCTGATCTCCCTCTGCAGTCCCTTCGGCAATATCATATATATCTTTGGGAGTTAAAGAAGAAGCATCCTTTCCGGTCAATTCCTGATATACTCGCCTGACAGCCCTGATGCTGACACTTTCTTCCGCGATCATTTCGGGATATTTCTTATTCCGCATAATCCAGACGTCGCCGCCGCAACCGTTGTCTCCGGTCAGTAACCGGCTGTCAATCACCACTCCGGCACCAAACCCTGTACCCAGTGTAATTCCGAGCAGGTTCTTATATACCTTACTGCTGCCTGCTTCTTTCAGGCGTTTATTCACTTCGGGCAAAGTGCCTGCCAAGGCTTCGCCATAAGCAAACAAATTACCGTCATTATTAATAAAAACCGGAATACCAAACTGTTCCCTCAAATAAGGTCCAAGTGCCACTCCTCCCCTGAAGGCCGGGAAGTTAGGCAAGTCACCAATAATTCCATGCTCATAGTCAGCAGGCCCGGGGAAAGCAAAACTGATAGCTACCGGAAGTTTCGGCAATCGTTTCTCAACTTCCAGGAAACCTTCTACAAGAACAGACAAGCAACGCTCCAAGTCGTCGGACGCTGCCGGAAGGCAAATAGGTTCCACTATTTCGCGACAGCCTTGTATGGCTGAAAACACGAAATTAGTGCCTCCCGCATCGAGCGTCATTACGATTCGTTCATCATGTTCATACATAGTTCTCAAGATATTAGATGATTTATTTCATTATTAAAAGCGTACGTAAGCTTTGATCGTTACACATTCTTTTCCTGCAGATTTACCATACGGGGCAATGGTATATTCTTTCACCCTGGCAGGAATGATAAATGTTTCGGCATAATGCACCACGAAAGGTTCAAAAGCATGAGTAGGACTCTCAACTACGGCCTCTTCTCCCTCCAACAGATTCAGTACATTTACACTATCGTTTGTGTAATGCAACACCGGTGATGAGAAACGGTGGCGACGAGTTTCGATAAATTCGTTCGGATGCAGTCCGGTACGTTCTTCTACCCAGCCTTCTCCGGAAGCGACTTCCGTAAACTGATTACGAAGGTGTTCATTTACATATTCTGTATCGCGATTCCAGTTGATAACGCATTTACCACGTTCCACATTGATTGGACGCGGTTTTCCATCCAGTCCCAAGCGTTGCCAGTCCCATAGTTTGAAAGTAAAGAGGTTCGGAGTCGAGCTGATTTCAAGCACCATACTGTTGGCACCGGAACAATGAACGGTTCCTCCCGGGATCAGAAAGTGGTCGTGTTTCTTCGTCGGAATCTTATTTACGTATTTTTCTGCGTCAAACACCAGTTCACCTTTTTGTGCTTTACGCAAATCGCCGATCATCGCTTCTTTGTCCACTCCTGTCTTCACTCCCAGATAAACGACGGCATCTTCTTCCGCGTCTACCATGTAGTAACTTTCATCCTGCGTGTAGTACATACCGAAGCTGTCACGGATAAATTGAGTAGTAGGATGCACCTGCAAACTCAAATTACCTCCGCCCATCGTATCCAAAAAGTCGAAACGAATAGGGAAGTCTTTTCCAAAGCGTGCCTCCACCGGTTCACCAAGCAACTCTTTACTTTTCAGTAAAACCAAATCAACCGAAGGCAACTCAAAGCGTACTCCGTTCACTTCAAAATAAAGGCTGTTCTCTTCAGGTACACAGTCAAAGCACCAGCCGAAATTTTCGCGTTCACGATCCAGGTCGCAAACCTCTTTCATCCATTGACCACCCCAGGGAGCCGGATCGAAGAAAGGAACTACCCGGAACGGTGTGTTCACCGTTGCCTCTACCCCTTTAAAGAAAGTATCCTTATCAATCATCTTCGGTGTCCCGGCCACATGGGTGTCAATCCAGAATTCTACCCTGTCAAACAATCTTTCCTTATACCTATCACATACTCTCCAATCGTTGAAATACCCTCTCTTGTATTGCAAAGAAACAGCATCGTTCCGATTGTCTATACCTAAAGCTTTTACCTCATGCCGGCGGAAACGTTGTTGGATTTCCCAACGTGCCATATCCGCATAAACTACCATCGCATCCTGCGGAGCAACAACAGCAGCTCCCGTACCTATGATTACAATGGTTTCTTTCGCTTCACTGATTTGCTTCCGTGCAGCAGCCACCTTATCCGCATCCAAATAATCTTCCAGCTTCAAATTGGTAACATAGCCGAATAACACATCTTCAGTCATGAAGCGTTCTGTCAACGTTTGAATTTCTTTTTCCGGTTTCATCAAATCACGTACATTCATCACTCTTCCGGAGAATTCTTTTGAAAAAGCATCCAGCACTTCTTCTTCATATACTCCTGTATATAAATCCACAGCCAGCACTTTTCTTGCATCCATTTTCTCTTTTAACATAGAAATGATAGAATCCCAACCCTGAACAAGCATCCCCGTCAGCTTCGTAGAAGGAAATTTATCATAATTAGCTTTTCTCATGTTTATAGCGTTTTTAATTTTTATATGTTCATATATACTTTCAATTGTGCAAATATATAGATTTTATTTTTATTCCAAACAAAACTTGGATTATTTTTTGATAAATCTTATATTTGCTGAAAATAAACCAATCAGGATAGATATGAAATTAGATCATAATAGTGATAAACCGCTTCATATTCAGGCAGAAGAGATACTAAGAAGACTCATAGAATCTGAAGAGTACAAAAACGGGAAGCTATTTCCCAACGAGGTAGAATTGTCTGAACAATTACATATTTCAAGGAACACATTGAGACAAGCTATCAACAAACTCGTGTTTGAGGGGCTTTTGGTGCGCAAGAAAGGTTACGGAACGAAGGTAGTAAAGAAAGGTATCGTAGGCGGAGTAAAGAACTGGCTTAGTTTCTCACAGGAAATGAAGATGTTAGGTATCGAGATTCGCAATTTCGAGCTGCATATCAGTTTAAAGCGTCCAACTGAAGAAATCGGCACATTCTTTGATTTAGGTTCCAGTCCCGACACTCGCTGTGTAGTGATGGAGCGCGTCAGAGGAAAAAAAGAATATCCGTTTGTTTACTTCATCTCTTATTTCAACCCCAATATTCCACTGACAGGAGAGGAAGATTATACACGCCCATTATACGAAATGCTGGAAACCCAATATAATATAGTGGTAAAAACCAGCAAAGAGGAGATTTCAGCCAGACTTGCAGGGGAATTTATTGCAGAGAAACTGGAGATAAAATCCAATGACCCTATATTAATAAGGAAAAGATTTGTTTATGATGTGAACGGAGTACCTATTGAATACAACGTCGGGTATTACCGGGCGGACAGCTTTACTTATACAATAGAGGCAGAGAGATAGACCGTATGTTCATACATAATATAAGGAGGCTATTTTAGAAGTTGAAATCTCTATCTTTCCTTTAAAATAACCTCTTTATATCATCTCTCTTTCCATAATTATGTCCTACCCGTCATTTATTATCGAACTTACCATTAGAGCATCCGGCAAGAATCCGATCCAGACTTTCATCCACAACACCTATCATCTGAAGTTTGGATAATAAATGATAGTAGGAAGTTTTTCCTACTCCTTCTATTCTCAACAGACTTTTCCAACCTCTTCCCGATACGATTTCCAATAAGTCCTTTACCGTTCGAACATCTTGATTATACAAGATATTAGCCAACCGGGTATCAGCTACTTTACAAACAGGCAATTGAAGTATCCACTCCTCCTGTCCAACGTTTATATTCTTATTATTGTCTTCCAAAGATAAAAAACGAGCATTGATAGCACGCTTTCGATAAGTAGCCAATATATCTTTCTTCAATTTCAATCCTTTAAGTATAGAATTATACATTTGTAATGTCTTCCCATAGGTAATTCGATGCCGACCAGCCACTTTCGCTACTGATTCTCCTGTAGAAATAGAATAGAAAACATTGCGGGCAACAGGGTGAAGAATCAATGCTGCCAGTTCACGAATGATTATTTCATATAGCGGTTTACAAGTCTTCTGTGTTCTCAATACATATAGTAAATCATCATATTTGGAAATGATAAAGTCCCGTTCCAGTTTCTTTTCTTCCACGATTTTAGAAAGGTAATCCGCTTCTAAACCAAGTTTTTTTGTGAGCTTCCAGATAAGCGTCCAAACTCTCATCATCCAAAAACAACTGATCGTTGATTCGGGAACTCGTAATGTATCCAAGATTTGCCCAATTCTTTAAAATAGCTTCTTGGATGTCGTGTCTTTCGGACATCTGTTTTGTTGTGAGCCAATTTGACATAAAAAAACGGAACTAGATTAATAATATCAACTAGTTCCGTACCTTTTATTATAAAAGAGCACGGAGCTGCCACAATCCCGCAAACAGGAGGTAGTAGCGGCTACCTTTCAGACACGGGCAGACAGCCCGTACCCTATGAGAAGTCATAGAAGTACAGGCGTCTCCCGGTGTCTGAAAAAAAATCCGCTACGATTTCCTGTTCACCGAGGAAACGCACAATCGCATACCACAAAGGCATGCTACGTTCCAATGACAAAGGTACAAATACTTTTCGGAAAATAACAAGAGAGAGTTATAAATGTTTAGGAAAGAAAATGAATGATGATTGTATAATTAAAGCGTATGTATATAAAAAGGCAGGCTTCAATAAGTTATCTTATTCATATAAGAAACCACTCTACAATTAAAGCACCTCTCTCTTACATAAACTAGCTACTTTTGTAACACACATCAATTCGTTCCACAAATATGGAACGAAACAATAACAGATGTGGAACTAAAGGGAAACAACTGTGGAACTAAAAGTCAACAGTTGTAGAACGAATTAACAGTAACTATAAAACCACTAAACATTAGTATATGAGTGCAATATATGACCTATTTGAGACTCCTAGTCCAAACAAAGAAGAGAAACAACCGCTACATGCCCGTATTGTCTCCAAAGGAACCGTAGATAAAGAAGAGTTTCTGGATCGTGTCCACAAATTTACCGGTATCAGCAGAAGTTTATTGGCAGGAGCCATGGAAGCCTTTGCCAATGAAGCACGGGATTTACTAGCCGACGGCTGGAATGTAGAAATGGGAAACTTCGGATTCTTCTCTACATCGTTACAATGTCCGCCGGTTAAAGATAAAAAAGAAATTCGGGCAGCGTCTGTCCAAATGAAAAATATTAATTTCCGCGCAAGTCGTCCATTCAAGAAAGAAGTAGGCGACAAAATGAGGCTGCAACGAGGAGAATCTATCACACGCCCTAAGAAAAATAGTATCTCCCGTGAGACGTGTCGCGAGCGCCTCAACACATATTTGGAAAATCACCTATTCATCAGCCGGACAGATTATAGCCATCTGACAGGACGAAATAAAAAAGTAGCTATTGAAGAATTAAATTCCTTTATTACCGACAGAATAATCCAAAAGGAAGGGGTTGGAAAGTTGACTGTATATATAAAGGTATAAACTCTTGGAACACAGAATTAAGAGCCACAACAAGATTATTGCTGTTGTAACTCAAGTATGATTTCATCAGTGATGTAGGCATCACTCAACGTTATAAGCGGATATTGTTTATTAAGAAGCAATGCATATACCTTACTATTATAGAACAAGTGCAATGCTTTTTCGGGAGAAATATTCAAACGCTCCGCTAATTGCATCACCACACGAGTGTATTTATTCCATACTAATACATCTATCATAAACGCAGGTTATTTTATTGTTATATATTCTTTGAAAGAGAGACACTCGTCAATGAGACGTTGATTGAGAATCCTTTACCAAAGTCGAGGTTTTCGCGTCCGACACCGACCAAAGGATACTCTACGGCCTGCGTACTACCATGATAGACCTTCATACAGATTCTCCTTTTTCTTTATAATGGGCTTCCCAGTTTTCAAGAGCTTCTACCAACGTATCGGCTATGTACTCACGACTCTGGGTGTGAAGCATGTCATATCCACTTATCAGGTATTGACGGATAAGATTCAGTTTTTCCAAACGGTTATAGAGAGTAGGAGCCGGAATACCCAACTTCTGGGCGGCACTCTCAATGGCAAAAATCACAAACTCCATGACTTTGCCATCAACAACGGGGGCTGATTGGCTTGAATGTAGCATACTATACCTCTATTATCTTAGTGTAATATGTACAAATATAGTGTTTATTCTTGCAACGTTCATCGTTTTTCGGCATATTTTATGATTATCAAGAACATTTGAGTATCGTGAAACTGATTGAAATACTCCCTATTTGGAAATGGCTATTAAAGTAGAACATCTAAGAATCTATAAATCAGAATCATACAAACAAAACAAATAAAAGTGAATCAAAGTACGTACATCTAGGATCGTTAAAGCACCTCCCCGGAAAGTGCCCATAGTATCTTTGCATCGTGATCACAAAGAGAATTGATAAATAAAGTAACTAATTTAAAAAACAAAAAATTATGGCACTTAGATACGTCATTAAAAAAAGAACATTCGGCTTTGATAAAACTAAAGCTGAAAAGTATGTAGCACAAAATGTAATCACCAATACGGTGGATTTCAGAGATTTGTGCGAGGAAATCACCAAAGTAGGAATGGTCCCCAGTGGAGCGGTAAAATTTGTACTTGATGCTTTGATCGATACATTAAATCTCAACCTTAGAAAAGGCATCTCTGTTCAATTAGGAGATTTCGGATGCTTCCGTCCTGGTATGAATTGCGAAAGTCAGGATACTGAAAAAGAGGTAGATAGCGATACGATACGCAGAGTGAAAATCATTTTCACTCCGGGCTACAAATTCAAAGAGATGCTAAGTAAAGTCAGTGTTCAAAAAGCGGTGGCTTCCGATGATGGTTCCATCAGCCCGGAGCAACCGGATCCCAACCCGAATCCAAACCCGGATGACGGCAAAGGAGAAGCACCGGACCCGGCAGCATAAGACTAATCATCAGCCTTTAAAAGCAGGAAAACAGTACCCGCCTACGGGCGGATACTGTTTCCCAAAGTATTCCTGTAAAAGACTTGACAACGCCTTTTTTATTTTGTATCTTTACAACATCTTAAAACATTAAAATATCAACATGAAAGAATTGCCATCAGAAGAGGAAGAAATTCCGTTTCGCATTAAAACTTATAAGAAAAAGGAATTGGCTTGTATGTACAATCCGAACATTACACCCCGTTGCGCCATACGCATATTCACCAAATGGATTAAAATAAATAAAGAACTGCTCCGGTTATTGACTGCCACAGGTTATCATCCGCGTACACGAACTTTTACTCCCCGACAGGTACAAATCATCACCAGTATTCTGGACATTCCATAAGGATGTCCAGAATACTGGTTTTATCATTGCAGTTGTCCCGCCGCTTTCAAATAAGCCACATAATTCACATACAATTGGAAATGGGCATCCACTTTCGTCTGATAAGCCTGCTGCCAAAGCACTTGTGCTTCCAGATAATCCGAAAGAGTTTCCAGTCCCACTTCATATTGCTTACCACTGACTTTCATATTCTCCTCTGCCTGTTCCAGCGAACGTTCGGAAAGCTCCGTTTCCAACCGGGCCTCATCCAGATTATTGGCAGCTTGCATCAACTCCAGCAACATCTTTTCATTGACATTTTCCTGTTCAAGACGAGCTTGTTCCAACTTCACTTTGGCAGACTTTACTTTATTGGTACGTTCGCCAAAATGAAACAGAGGGACAGAGACATTCAGGAATACGGAAAAAGCACCCTTTTTCATCAAAGTTTCATCATTGACTTCCAATCCGTGAAGATAATCATAACTACCTCTGACACCGATACGCGGCAATAGTTCACTACGATTCAGCTTTACTTCCTGCTCGGCAATGGCTATTTGTTTGTTCAAGATTCCATATTCAGGACGGGCGGTAATATCAGAAACCTGCACTTTCCATTCCTGCTCCACTTCCGGAAAATCATCAGATATATCAATCTGTGCTGTCAAAGGGCGTCCGATGTAATGACAGAGATTCATACCCGCAAGACGGAGGGCGTTATCAGCCTTTCGCAAAGAAAGTTCACTCTCGTTGAGCTTCACCTGCACTTTCAGTACATCATTTTGCGGTTTCATGCCATGTCGGTGAGCACTCTTCACATTTTTGAAAAGTTCCGTTAGTAAGTTATGATATTTTTCCGCCACTTTTCTCATTTCCTTGGCTTTCACTAACTGCACGTATGCTTTATCTGTATTCAGAATAACTTCCGAAGTAGTTAAGGCTTCGTTCAAGTGTGCCATTTCTTTTCCCAGTAGTGACATTTTATAGGCGGCACGGATTTTTCCTCCCATATAAAGAGGTTGCTCCACTTGTATACCGCCCGAGTAAACAGTTCCGACCTTATAATCCAGATTCAATCCGGGAAAATAAGCGAAACCGCTCGATACCAGTTCTCCGGTAGCAGGATTGGGCAGGAAAACCGGAAGGTTTCCTCCCGGAACTCCGAGACTTCCATCCGCTGTGCTATAAATACCCGTTCCGTTGGCTGTAAAATTAGGGAAGAAATTGGCTTTATAACTAAGAGACATCAATCGGGCTGCTTCCGTCTGCTTATTAGCGGCAGCCATATCCTTATTATATTTCAGTGCCATTTCACGGCATTGCGCCAGACTTAGTTTTTCTTGCGCGGCAAGAGAAACCGACAGGCCGAACAATACACCCGCTACACTAATGGCTACAAGAATTTCTTTTTTCATTTGTCTGTCTTTTTTATATGAAAGAATAATGCATACAAAATCGGGATAAAAAGCAACGTTATCAACGTGCCGAACAGCAACCCACCCATGATAGAAGCCGCCAACGAACCAAACATGGCATCCGGCAACAATGGAATCATTCCCAAAATCGTAGTCAGCGAAGCCATCATCACGGGACGGAGACGACTTTGCGAACTGTCTATCAATGCCGTCACAGGTTCTACTCCCTGATTAATTTGCAAAGTGATCTCATCCATCAAGACAATACCGTTCTTAATAATCATACCGATCAACCCCAATGTACCGACGATAGCCACAAAGTTGAATGTCTTCCCGGTAAGCAGCATTACAGCAACAACACCGACAAATACCAGCGGAATAGTACAGAAGATGATAACCGGTTTCCGGTAATCTTTGAACAGCATGATTAGAATGGATATCATCAGAATGATAGCAAACGGGAAATTCTTGAACAGATATTGCATAGACTTTGTGCTGGCGTTCCTCTCGCCTTGCCATTGAAGCCGATATCCGTCAGGCAGCGGAATCTGTTCAATCTGCGTGGCAATGGATTGCCGCGCCTTCTCCGTTTCTACCCCCGGAACAGGAGAACATTGCACCCGTTGGCTACGCTGCCCGTTATAACGGGGAACCACCGGATCTTCCCACTTCACATCAATCCGCTTACTGATTTGTTTTAACGGAGTTGTTCCCATCAACGTTTCCACCAGTTCTTCTTTTGATAGTGTTCCTGTCTTCAGTTTCATCATCATTTCCTGTGTCAGCAAACCGTTCAGAGAAGGAAGAGACGAGAATATCTGCGTATTGTCCAGGTTTTCAATCGGATTTCCGTGTTCGTCCAGGCAACGCAAGTAGATATTATCTTTGTGAATACCTTCGTAGAAAGACCCGATAGGGATGCCGCTGGTAGCGGTCAGTAGAGATAGGCTTACATCATTACGGCTCAATCCGATAGCACGTGCCGCAGGCTGGTCATATTCAATAGTCAGTACCGGAATTTGCGGTTCCCAGTCCGTGGTAATCAGGTAAACATCCGGGCAATTCTCCATAATCTTGCGGGCACTGTCTGCCAACTGATGCAAAACAGCAGGATCAGGACCGGTAAATTGCGCTTCAATAGGATATTTTTTGAACATCAGGTTGTAGCGGTTCATCTTTACGTAAGCATCCGGATAATGTTGTGAAAGATATTGTTGAATTTCCGCCATGTTATCCACCAAATCGTCCGGAGAGGTGAAGTCGATAATCAGTTCACCGTAAGATAAGGAAGGATTGGCTACGTTACGCACCAAGTTATAACGAGCAGGTGTACCACCGATAGAAGTAGTGACGTGTGTAACTTCCGGACGCTTTTTCAGGTAAACTTCGATTTCTTCCAAGTCACGTGCTACACGAGTGGAGTTAGTCCCTTCCGGCAATTTATATTCCATGTAAAGCTGATCGTAGACCATATCCGGGAAAAAGCCCTGCTTCATAAACCGATAACTGAAAGCCGAAAGCAATACCAAAGCAATCATTGTAAACACAAAACTCCAACGATGTGCCAGACTAAATTTCAATAATGAACGGAGCACAGCATAAATCTTTCCTTCATACACACGTTTTCCGGTAGCAGTAGTTGCCGCAGAGATTTCCGGATGCAAAATCCGGTCAGCCATCAACGGGACGTGCACCAAAGCCAGCACCCAACTAAGCAATAAGGAAACAGCGAGTACGATAAACAAATCGCGCGTATAAACGCCTGCCGTATCAGGAGACATAAAGATAGGAAGAAAAGCGATGATGGCAATCAGAGTAGCTCCCAGCAAAGGCATCGCTGTCTGCCGTCCGATGGCAGTCATTGCCTCCATCCGACTCTTTCCGGCTTTCAAATCTACCAAAATACCGTCGATGATAACAATCGCATTATCCACCAGCATCCCCATCGCAAGCACGAACGAGGCCAATGAAACACGCTGCATCGTACCATCCATAAAATAAAGGAACAGGAAGGAACCGAATACCGTCACTACCAAACTGATACCGATAATCACCCCGCTCTTAAATCCCATAGCAATCATCAGAATAACAACTACGATAATCACAGATTCTATCAGATTAAGAATGAACGTCCCCAACGAACTGCCTACGCGTTCCGGCTGATAGAAAACTTTATGACACTCTACTCCTGCTGGAAGGCGTTCGACTTTCAGTTGCTCCAATTTCTTTTCCACTTGATGCCCCACTTTGATAATGTCGGCATCCGAAGAAGCGGCCACCATTATTCCTATCGCACGCTGACGGTCATAAAACAATTCGTTGCGGGTAGGATCTTCATAATCTTTCTCAATACGGGCTATATCACTCAACCGCAACTGATCGGCATCATGTCCCTGAATCAGCATACGACCGATATCCTCCACCGTCTTAAACTTGTCACTGACTGTCACCCGGATACGATTATCGCCATTATCATAGTAACCAGTATAAGTCGTTTGGTTCTGTCCGTTCAATGTGGCTAGCACTTCGGCGGGTTTCACACCCAAGTTAGCCATCCGGTCTTGCAAAAGAGAGATGTTAATACATTCGGGACGTTTACCGTATAAGTCAACGCGCTCCACCCCATCCAGTTCACTGACTTCACGTTTCACCAGTTCTGAATAATCAGATAGTTCCCTGTCGGAAAGTCCGTCACCCGTCAAAGCGAAAAACATTCCGTAGACATTTCCAAAATCATCTTTTACAATAGAAGGGTTGGCACCTTCGGGAAGTTCTGCCTGTGCGTTCACCACTTTACGACGCAACAGATCCCAGCATTGTTCTACGTCCGTCTCTTTGACAGTCGTTTTCAGTTCTACCTGAATCAGAGAGAGATCGTTGTAGGAATAACTTTCCACATTATCTATATTCCCCATGGAGCGGATATTTTTCTCCAGCACATCCGTCACTTCCAACTCTACCTGATGTGCAGACGCACCGGGATAGGTAGTGACTACCATAGCGAGCTTTACCGTTATTTCAGGATCCTCCAGTTTACTCATTTCATAACTGGAATAAGCTCCTCCTACAATCAGTACGGCAATCAGGAAGTAGATCAACTTCTTGTTCTCAAATGCCCATTTACTAATATCAATCATAGCAGTCCTCCCACATTGGTTTCTGTAGCCGGAAGAAGCGGTTCCACCTGTTCTCCCTCTTTTACATGATGTACCCCCGAAGCGACAACCAAGTCACCGGGATTCGCTCCGTCTGAAGTAATCAGGCATCTGCCGTCGCTAAGCAGACGGGTGACGGTCACATCACAACGGCGAATAGCGTGACTGGAAGCATCATAAAGAAAGATACTCGTACGCCCGTTCTCACGAAGAATCGCTCCACCGGGAACCGACAGGTTACACACATCTCCTTCACTACATTCGATAGTTACCATTGTATTCATGCCGGGCGATGGAACTGCCTGTTTATCTTCTTTTTTCAGTTGAAGCCGCATAGTGTACAACTGATTGGCATTTGCCTTAGGGGTGACACTAATCAGTTCCAAAGCATATCTTTGATGAGGATAAATATCGAATGTACAATAGTAGCGGGTAAACTGCTGTCGACGAATATATTCCACTGCCGGAAGATTAATCTCCACCTCCGGGCTTCCCTCACTGATGATGGAAACGACGGGCATACCGGCAGCTACCGTCTCATGGGAATCAAAAAGACGTTTCTGCACATATCCGTTAAAAGGAGCATACAAACGGGTGTATGCCAACTGGTCTTTAGCATGGTTATATTTGGCGGTAATCTGTCTCAATCCGTACACGGCCTTATCGTTAGCATCCGGTGTTGTCACATTTTCCTTATAAAGTGCCATCACCCGTTCCGCCTCCGCTTTCACACTTTGATATTCTGCTTCTGCCGCATCCAGCTGAATCTGATAGTCTGTCGGATCTAATTCTGCCAATAATTGCCCTTTACGCACATAGGCACCGTCATTTACATGCATATACTGAATAGTACCACTCACCCGGAAAGACAGACTTATGTCCTGTGCCGCTTTCACTCGACCCGGAAACTGCAAAGCTATTTGTCTGTCGGCAGAAAGTACGGTATCAATCTTCACTGCCGGCTTACTGTCTGTGTTTTGTACACGTTGCCCACACGAAGTCAACAGAACTGCTAAAAATCCTGTTAATAAGAAGTCTAATCGTCTCATATTTTCACTTATTAGTTAGTTGCCACAAAAGTATCCCAAGCAAACATGAGGAGAAAGGTTGATTTAGACGAAACATTGTTCTATTTGTACGTTACCTAAGATAAAAAGCCGAAATAGTTTGCTATTTGTATTTATTTGTTTATTACTTTGTAAAGAAATTCATTTCAACGAAAAGGAATATGGAACCACTGATGCCATTCAAGTATGTTATAATATCTCCGGAAGATACTTCCATGAAAGAAGGATGCATTATTTCCGAATTCAACCAATGCGGACTTTTCCTCTGCCAGAAAGGACAGGCGGAAATCCTGTTGGGAGGTAGACCATATCAGATTAACAAAAGGAATCTTTTCATATATACAGCAGCCAACCTTCTACAGATACGCCAAAGAAGCGCAGACTTGGAAGGAATCATGATAGAGGTCGACCTGGATTATGTCATACCAATAGTAAACAAAGTAGCTAACTCGGAAAATTTGCTTTATTTGCGGGAAAATCCCTGCCTGTCGCTCTCTGAAGAGCAATATACATTTGTAGAGAACTTGCTCAAATCTGTAGAAAAACGAATTAACAGGGAGAATATTTGTAACAGTTCCCGACAGAAACAACATTTAACTTCTGAATTAATCAAATCCTGGGGACAGGTGATATGCTATGAGTTATTAAACATTTATTTCAGTAACGAACCCCAAACACCACTGCCACAGGATAAAAAGGATAAAATCTTCCAAAATTTCATGATTACCCTTTATCGATATTATCGTCAGGAACGTGATGTTACTTTTTATGCAGACAAGCAATGCTTGTCCGCCCGATATTTTTCTTCTGTCATCAAGGAGAAATCAGGGAGCAGTGCTTTGCAGTGGATCATACAGAATGTCATTACAGAAGCTAAATATCTGCTCGATAATACCGATTTAAGTATTAAGGAAATAACAACCAAACTCAACTTCCCCACACAATCATTCTTCGGGAAATATTTCAAGCAGTATGTCGGTATATCTCCTAAAGAATATCGGAACAAACTTATCAAACAGTAACTTTCTTAAACTGCCGGAACTGCCACCACAACATTCCTCCGGATATAAGACTAGCCGCCAAATCTGCCACAGGCATACTGGCCCAAACGCCCATTTGTCCATAATAGTGAGGTAGAATCAATAAACAGGGAACGAGAAATAACATCTGCCGCGTCAGCGACAAGAAAATGGCTTTACTTGCCATTCCAATACTCTGGAAGAAGTTGGAAGCTACCATCTGAAACCCAACAATCGGGTAGAAAAATACCACAATACGAAAACCTTTAGAAGCAATGCTGATTAATTCTTCGTCCGAAGTAAAGATGGAAGATACGATTTCCGGAATGAACATACCTATCAGGAAACCAATCGTTGTCACTACAGTTGCACAACAAATGGTTGCTTTCAGTACTTCCGTCACACGAGGATAGAGCTTCGCACCAAAATTATATCCCGCAATGGGCTGCATCCCTTGGTTTAGTCCCAATACAATCATAATAAAGACAAAAACAATACGATTAACAATACCGAATGCACCGATCGCCAAATCACCTCCATGCTCTTTTAATCCCTGATTAATCAGAATCACAATAAAGCAAGACGCCATATTCATCAGAAAGGGAGACATACCAATAGCCAACGAATCCAACACGATTTTCCGTTTCAAACGAAAAATCCCCTTTTTCAACCGTATCAGTTCATCTTTGCGGCAGAACAAATGAAGCTGCCAGACCAATGCAATCAACTGCGCACAAACCGTAGCCGTAGCCGCCCCACGGATTCCCCAGTCGAATACAAAAATAAACAATGGAGCAAGCAATACATTGATTATCACTGTCGTTATTGTTGCCATCATCGCTTTCTGCGGATGGCCCGAAGCACGGAGCACTGCATTCAAACCCAGATATAAATGGGTAACCACATTTCCGAGCAAGATAACCTGCATAAATTCACGGGCATACTTCACCGTTTCATCGCTTCCTCCGAAAAAGTAAAGTATCGGATCGAGAAAAGGAAGAACGATTACCGTAAAAGAGATACCTATAATAAGGTTTAATACAAACACATTTCCCAAAACCCGCTGTGCGGTATCATAATCTTTCTGTCCCAGCTTCACCGAAATCAATGTAGCCGCACCGACACCGACCAACGAGCCGAAAGCCGCGGCAAGATTCATTAGCGGGAAAGTTAATGCCAACCCGGAAATAGCCATCGCACCTACCCCGTGACCGATAAAAATACTATCTACCATATTGTAAAGAGAAGACGCCGTCATGGCGATAATTGCCGGAATGGCATACTGCATTAAAAGCTTCCCAATCTTTTCCGTACCCAACGCAGTGGGTGTCTTTTGTCCTGTCATACCTATTAGTTTGAGGCGGCAAAGATACAAAAAAGAGGTGGATTACAGGATATATGAGAAAAGTTTCGTATTTTTGCCTCCAAAATTGAGTTAATACGTAACGAAATGAATATATTAGAACTAAGTGAACAGGAAATCATTCGACGCAACAGCCTGAATGAGCTTCGTGCGATGGGTATTGATCCATACCCTGCAGCAGAGTATGTAACCAATGCTTTCTCTACAGATATTAAAGCTGAATTTAAAGATGACGAGGAGCCACGCCAAGTTTCCGTAGCCGGCCGTATCATGAGCCGCCGCGTGATGGGTAAAGCATCTTTCGTTGAATTGCAAGACTCTAAAGGTCGCATCCAGGTGTACATCACCCGCGATGATATCTGCCCGGGAGAAGATAAGGAACTGTACAACTCTGTTTTCAAACGCCTGCTCGACTTAGGTGACTTTATCGGTATCGAAGGTTTCGTGTTCCGTACACAAATGGGTGAAATCAGTATCCATGCTAAGAAACTGACTGTACTTGCAAAGTCTATCAAACCGTTGCCTATCGTTAAATACAAAGACGGGGTAGCTTACGATTCTTTTGAAGATCCCGAACTCCGTTATCGCCAACGCTATGTAGACCTGGTAGTGAACGACGGTATCAAAGAAACATTCCTGAAACGTGCCACTGTTGTGAAAACATTGCGCAATGCTTTGGACGAAGCCGGTTACACGGAAGTGGAAACTCCCATCCTGCAATCTATTGCCGGTGGAGCAAGCGCACGACCGTTCATCACTCACCATAACTCACTGGACATGGATCTTTACCTGCGTATCGCAACAGAACTTTATCTGAAGCGACTGATCGTAGGTGGTTTTGAAGGTGTATATGAAATAGGTAAGAACTTCCGTAACGAGGGTATGGACAAAACCCATAACCCGGAGTTCACTTGTATGGAACTCTACGTACAATATAAGGATTACAACTGGATGATGAATTTCACCGAAAAGTTGTTGGAACGTATTTGTATCGCAGTAAACGGTAGCACAGAAACAGTGGTTGACGGAAAAACCATCAACTTCAAAGCTCCTTACCGCCGTCTGCCTATCCTGGACGCTATCAAAGAAAAGACAGGATATGACCTGAACGGCAAGAGCGAAGAGGAAATCCGCCAAGTCTGCAAAGAACTGAAGATGGAAGAAATCGACGAGACGATGGGTAAAGGCAAGCTGATTGATGAAATCTTCGGAGAATTCTGCGAAGGTACATATATCCAGCCGACTTTCATCACCGATTATCCGGTTGAAATGTCTCCGCTGACCAAGATGCACCGCTCTAAACCGGGACTGACCGAACGTTTCGAACTGATGGTGAACGGTAAAGAGCTGGCTAATGCCTACTCGGAATTGAACGACCCACTGGATCAGGAAGAACGTTTCAAAGAGCAGATGCGTTTGGCCGACAAGGGAGACGACGAAGCGATGATTATCGATCAGGACTTCCTGCGCGCTTTACAATACGGTATGCCTCCTACATCGGGTATCGGTATCGGTATCGACCGTCTGGTGATGTTAATGACCGGACAGACTACCATTCAGGAAGTATTGTTCTTCCCGCAAATGCGCCCGGAAAAAGTAGTGAAAAAAGACGCTGCTGCCAAATACATGGAATTGGGAATTGCAGAAGACTGGGTTCCGGTGATTCAAAAAGCCGGTTACAACACAGTTGCCGACATGAAAGATGTCAATCCGCAGAAGCTGCACCAGGACATCTGCGGCATTAACAAGAAATATAAATTAGAACTGACCAATCCGTCGGTAAACGACGTAACTGAGTGGATACAGAAAATTTAATAAGTTCTTCATCCAAATCCATACAAATGAAATTACCCGGCAAGATAGCGATAATGGGCGGAGGAAGTTGGGCTACAGCCATCGCAAAGATGTGTCTGGCCCAAGAGGACTCTATCAATTGGTACATGCGGCGAGACGACCGCATTGCCGATTTTAAACGATTAGGGCACAATCCGGCTTATCTGACAGGAGTGAAATTTGATACGAGACGCATCACTTTCAGTTCCAACATCAACGATGTTGTGAAAGAATCGGATACACTGATCTTCGTCACTCCCTCTCCTTATCTGAAGGCGCATCTGAAAAAGTTGAAAACCAAGATAAAAGATAAGTTTATCATCACCGCTATCAAAGGAATCGTACCCGATGACAACGTTATTGTATCGGAATACTTCACAAAAGAATATGGTGTGCCACCAGAAAACATAGCAGTCCTTGCAGGTCCCTGCCACGCAGAAGAAGTAGCTTTGGAGCGACTCTCCTACCTGACTATCGCCTGCCCTGATAAAGACAAGGCACGTATCTTCGCACGCCGTCTGGGAAGCAGTTTTATCAAAACATCTGTCAGTGATGACGTGGCGGGTATCGAATACAGTTCGGTGCTCAAAAACGTGTATGCCATTGCTGCCGGTATCTGTAGCGGACTGAAATATGGCGACAACTTCCAGGCTGTATTGATTTCTAACGCCATTCAGGAAATGAATCGTTTCCTGAACACGGTGCATCCGTTGAACAGGAACGTGGATGAATCTGTTTATCTGGGGGATTTATTGGTGACCGGCTACTCCAACTTTAGTCGTAACCGTACTTTCGGAACGATGATAGGTAAAGGGTATTCCGTGAAGAGTGCGCAAATTGAAATGGAAATGATTGCAGAGGGTTACTATGGTACGAAATGTATCAAAGAAATCAATAAGCATCATCATGTCAATATGCCGATACTGGACGCTGTGTATAACATCCTATACGAACGTATCTCACCAATGATCGAGATTAAATTGCTGACTGACTCTTTTAGATAATCTTTAAACAAGAACGATATGATTAGTTTAAACATTGAAAAGACATTTGGATTTATCTCCAAAGAAAAGGTTTTTGCTTACGAAGCTGAAGTAAAAGCCGCACAGGAAATGCTTGAAAAAGGTACAGGCAAAGGTAATGACTTTTTAGGATGGTTGCATTTGCCTTCTTCTATCACTAAAGAACACTTAGCCGACCTGAACGCTACAGCAAAAGTATTAAGAGATAACTGTGAAGTAGTAATCGTTGCCGGTATCGGTGGCAGCTATCTGGGTGCCCGTGCCGTAATCGAAGCTTTGTCTAACAGCTTCACTTGGCTGCAGGAAAAGAAAACGGCTCCTGTCATGATCTATGCAGGACACAATATCAGCGAAGATTATCTGTACGAACTGACTGAATATCTGAAAGATAAGAAATTCGGTGTCATCAATATTTCTAAATCAGGAACTACTACCGAAACTGCTCTTGCTTTCCGTTTGCTGAAAAAGCAATGTGAAGATCAGCGCGGTAAAGAAACTGCAAAGAAAGTAATCGTTGCTGTGACGGACGCTAAAAAAGGTGCTGCCCGTGTTACAGCTGACAAAGAAGGATATAAAACATTTATCATCCCTGACAACGTAGGCGGACGTTTCTCTGTACTGACTCCGGTTGGTTTGCTGCCTATCGCAGTAGCCGGATTTGATATCGACAAACTGGTTGCCGGTGCTGCCGATATGGAAAAAGTATGCGGATCGGACGTTGCATTTACTGAAAACCCGGCTGCTATTTATGCTGCTACCCGCAATGAGTTGTACAGGAATGGCAAGAAGATCGAAATCCTCGTTAACTTCTGCCCGAAACTGCACTATGTAAGCGAATGGTGGAAACAGCTTTACGGAGAATCGGAAGGAAAAGACAATAAGGGTATCTTCCCTGCATCGGTAGATTTCTCTACAGACCTTCATTCTATGGGTCAATGGATTCAGGAAGGCGAACGTTCTATCTTCGAAACTGTGATTTCAGTAGAGAAAGTTAACCACAAACTGGAAGTTCCTTCTGACGAAGCAAATCTGGACGGCTTGAACTTCTTAGCCGGCAAGCGTGTGGACGAAGTGAACAAGATGGCCGAACTGGGAACGCAGCTGGCTCACGTAGACGGTGGCGTACCTAATATGCGCATCGTACTTCCGGAATTGAGCGAATACAACATTGGTGGTCTGCTCTATTTCTTCGAAAAGGCTTGTGGTATCAGCGGTTATTTGCTGGGCGTGAACCCATTCAACCAACCGGGTGTGGAAGCATACAAAAAGAATATGTTTGCCTTGCTGGACAAACCGGGTTATGAAGAAGAATCCAAAGCAATCCGTGCAAAACTATAAATCAAGAACGTATTATAAACGGTAAACTATAAACAATGAACGGTGAACAACTATGCTATATACATGGATTTGTTCACCGTTCATTATTATATTCAATTGATTGCAGTTTCCGATTGTACCGCTTATTGCCCGTTGTACCGTTTACTGCTCACCACTTCTACTTCTCATCTTCCACTTTCGTCTTCAAACCGATTTCTTCCTGTGCTCCTTCACATTCGGCTTTGGAAGAAAGATAGAACTCTAATTTCACATCACCGTTCTTATCTACCTGTTTAATGGTCGCAATCACCATAATTTTGGCTTTTGACACCCCATCCTTAAAACGAAGCTGTCCTTTTTCCACATCTGTCAGATTTCCCTCTGTAGATACTTCTGTTTGCTCATAAAAGAGTTTGGTATCCACTTCATCGTCATTCTGAAGTTTAAAGGTTTTCAGTTCTGCCCCATTTCCATCCAAAAGCAGAAAGGCTTTCACTTCATCTCCCACTTTCAAGGCGGGCAGTTCCTCCCTCTGATTCGCATAGTCTTTTTCATCGGAACTGGTATTTTCACCGTCCGATTCGATCTTCGCATAAAGCTTTTCTATCTTGATAACAGGACTTTCCCCACTATCAGAGCAGGCGCCTAAAAACAATGGTAGCAACAATAATACTCTCTTTTTCATGCTATCGTCGAGTTTATAACGTTACAAAAATACACATATTCTTCTAAACAGCAAATAATTATGTAGTTAATCGCTTGGGAGCGTCATTTGCAACTATCTTCCCTTTCTAACTTATCTCTCATTTTTTATCGTTATCTTTGCCTCGTATACAGTTGTAGATGAAGCGAATCAAACTTAAAAAACAAATAGAATGGCAGGAAATTTATTAAAGAAGTCCAGTGGACTCATGCTACTATGTAGCGTATCATTGCTAATGATAGTCATGACCGGTTGTCAGGAAGCCAAACTCAAAACTGTAATCGGGATAGCCAACAAACAGTGTCCGCTGGACATGGGAGAAGTCGGCAATATTACCAGTATCATCTACGACGGGGATAACGTAGTGTACACTCTCAACATGAACGAGGAAATTACCAATATTAAGATTTTGAAAGATAATCCGGAAAGCATGAAATCATCTATCAAAATGATGTTTCAGAATCCGGCTGCTGATGTAAAGGAAATGCTGAAATTGATGGCTAAGTGTAATTCCGGATTACACATGATATTTGTAGGGAATAAGTCGGGCGAACAAGCGGTTTGCGAACTTACTGCCGAAGAATTGAAAGAGGTTATCAATACAAATGCCGACCCGGCACAAAGCGGACAGACAAAGCTTGAAGCGCAACTGAAAATGGCGAATCTGCAATTTCCAATGCAGGCCAGTGAAGAAGTCGTTGTCGAAAAAATCGAAATCATAGGTGAATCGGTTGTTTATATATGCAGTGTGGACGAAGAGTTGTGTCCTATCAGCCAGATTGAAGAAAACGCAGCTGAAGTGAAAGAGGGTATTGTGTCAACGCTAGCAAGTCAGACCGATCCTGCCACCCAGATATTCATAAAAACCTGCGTGGAGAACAATAAAAATATTACCTACAGATATATCGGCAAGGATTCCGGGAAACAATACGATGTAGTTATTCCCGTGTCTGATCTGAAGAAAATGCTCATAAAAAATAAAATATCATCTTAAAAAGATTCCGCAACGTACAAAGTATGAAAAAGAAACTGAAAGCCGTCCTGTTTGACATGGACGGCGTACTCTTTGACTCTATGCCTTATCATTCGGAAGCCTGGCATAAAGTAATGAAATCTCATGGGCTCACTCTTAGTCGCGAAGAAGCATATATGCATGAAGGACGGACAGGAGCCTCTACAATCAATATTGTTTTTCAACGTGAATTGGGTAGAGAAGCCACACAGGAGGAGATAGAAAGTATCTATCAGGAGAAAAGTGTTTTGTTCAATTCATATCCCGAAGCAAAACCTATGCCCGGTGCATGGGAGTTACTGCAAAAAGTGAAGAAGGACGGGCTGATTCCGATGGTGGTCACCGGCTCCGGTCAGTTATCTCTGCTCGAACGGCTGGAACACAACTATCCGGGAATGTTTCACAAAGAACTGATGGTTACAGCGTTCGATGTGAAATATGGCAAACCCAATCCCGAGCCATATTTGATGGCTTTGAAAAAAGGAGGGATCAAAGCGGATGAAGCGGTTGTAGTAGAAAACGCTCCGTTAGGAGTGGAAGCCGGACACAACGCGGGTATTTTCACCATAGCAGTCAATACGGGTCCTTTGAACGGGCAAGTGTTGCTGGATGCCGGGGCTGATTTATTATTTCCATCCATGCAGGCACTTAATGACACCTGGGACATGATGACTGAAAATGACATCTAAAAGCTGAAAAGAAAATTTATTCTTCAAAACAGAAGAAAAATATTGAAAAGCAGGAATATAAATAGTATTTTTACGGGAGTTTAATTCGCTTAGATTCTATCTAAGCCAACGCAGATTCTACTATGCAAAAGTTATTATCTTTACCACCCAATTTGATCCATTGCTTCCACGAACTGGAAGAAGTTAACCATACCGATTGGTTTTGTACATCAGACCCCATAGGGAGCAAACTAGGCTCCGGCGGCGGAACCACATGGTTATTGCAAGCTTGCCATCAGGCATTCGCTCCACAAGAGTCTTTCAGCAACTGGATAGGACACGAAAAAAGAATATTGCTCCATGCAGGCGGACAAAGCCGTCGGCTACCCAGCTACGGCCCTTCCGGCAAAATATTAACTCCTATCCCGATCTTCAGTTGGGAAAGAGGACAAAAGCTGGGACAGAATCTGTTATCATTGCAGCTCCCGCTCTATGAAAGGATTATGAATCAGGCTCCGGCCGGTCTGAATACGCTGATTGCTAGCGGAGACGTATATATCCGTTCGGAAAAACCGCTTCAGGATATTCCGAACGCAGATGTAGTATGCTACGGGCTGTGGGTGAATCCTTCATTGGCAACTCATCATGGCGTGTTTGTTTCCGACCGGAAAAAACCGGAGGTGCTCGATTTCATGTTGCAGAAACCTTCTTTGGAAGAGTTGGAAGGATTGTCGAAAACTCATCTTTTCCTGATGGATATCGGCATCTGGATTTTGAGTGACCGCGCCATAGAAGTATTGATGAAACGGTCATTGAAAGAAGGTACGAAGGATATTACTTATTATGACTTATACTCGGACTATGGTTTGACTTTGGGAGAGCATCCTAAAACGAAAGATGAAGAAATCAATCAGTTATCCGTAGCTATATTGCCGTTGCCAGGTGGAGAATTCTACCATTACGGCACAAGTCACGAACTGATTTCTTCTACTTTAGCCATACAGGACAAGGTACGGGACCAAAGAAGAATCATGCACCGGAAAGTAAAGCCAAATCCGGCTATCTTTATACAGAATTCCATCACACAAGTTTCTCTTTCTGCCGACAACGCCAATTTATGGATTGAGAATAGCCAAGTGGGAAAAGAATGGAAATTAGGTTCCCGCCAGATTATTACAGGAGTTCCTGAAAACCAGTGGAGCATAAATTTGCCGGATGGGGTTTGCATCGACATTATTCCTATCGGTGAGAATGAGTTTGTTGCGCGTCCGTATGGATTGGATGATGTATTCAAAGGAGCGTTGGACAAAATAACGACTACTTACCTTAATGTTCCTTTTACCCGTTGGATGGAAGATAGAGGAATTACCTGGGAGGATATAAAAGGGCGTACAGATGATTTACAATCGGCATCCATCTTCCCCAAAGTGGCTTCTGTTGAAGATTTAGGCATATTAGTACGCTGGATGACCTCGGAGCCACAACTGGAAGAAGGGAAAAAACTTTGGTTGAAAGCAGAAAAAGTTTCTGCAGACGAAATATCCGCAAGCGCCAACCTCAAGCGTCTTTACGAACAGCGCAATGCTTTCCGTAAGGAGAACTGGAAAGGATTGGCGGCCAATTATGAGAAGAGCGTATTCTATCAACTCGATTTGCTGGATGCCGCAAATGAATTTGTACGTTTCAACCTGGACATGCCTGACGTCTTGAAAGAAGATGCTGCCCCCATGTTACGGATACACAACCGGATGCTTCGTGCACGTATCATGAAACTACGTGAAGACAAGGATTGTGCCAAAGAGGAACAGGCAGCCTTTCAACTGCTTCGCGACGGTTTATTGGGGGTAATGAGCGAACGAAAGAGCCATCCCATACTCAACGTTTATTCCGATCAAATCGTATGGGGACGTAGTCCTGTGCGTATCGATGTGGCCGGAGGATGGACGGACACACCTCCCTACTCTCTTTATTCAGGGGGAAGTGTTGTAAATCTTGCTATCGAACTAAACGGTCAACCACCGCTACAAGTATATGTGAAACCATGCAAGGAATATCACATCACTCTTCGCTCTATCGACATGGGTGCAATGGAAGTGATAAGGAATTACGAGGAACTGCAAGATTATAAAAAGGTAGGTTCTCCATTCTCTATTCCGAAAGCCGCCCTTACATTGGCGGGCTTTGCACCGGCATTCTCTACGGAATCTTATCCTTCTTTAGCTAAACAGCTGGAAGATTTCGGTTCAGGAATCGAAATTACTCTGCTGGCTGCTATTCCTGCGGGCTCTGGCTTGGGAACCAGTTCCATACTGGCATCTACCGTGCTCGGAGCAATCAATGATTTCTGCGGATTGGCTTGGGATAAAAATGATATATGTAGTTACACATTAGTATTAGAACAGCTCCTGACCACTGGAGGAGGTTGGCAAGATCAATATGGCGGTGTCTTTTCTGGTATTAAGTTGCTTCAATCCGAAGCTGGTTTCGAACAGAATCCATTAGTACGCTGGTTACCCGATCAGCTCTTTGTTCATCCTGATTACCGCGACTGTCAGCTGTTATATTATACGGGAATTACTCGTACTGCTAAAAGTATTTTGGCAGAGATCGTCAGTTCCATGTTCCTCAATTCCGGTCCGCATCTAAGCTTGCTGGCCGAAATGAAAGCTCATGCAATGGATATGAGTGAAGCCATTTTACGAAGTAATTTCGAAAGTTTCGGTCGTTTGGTCGGCAAAACCTGGATACAGAACCAGACATTAGACTGCGGAACCAATCCACCGGCAGTAGCAGCCATTATCGAAAAAATCAAGGATTACACCCTGGGATACAAACTCCCCGGTGCAGGTGGCGGAGGCTATTTATATATGGTAGCCAAAGACCCGCAAGCAGCCGGACAAATCCGACGGATACTGACGGAACAAGCCCCCAATCCTCGTGCTCGTTTTGTAGAAATGACTCTTTCTGATAAGGGACTTCAGGTTTCAAGAAGCTAAAGAGAAAGCGTTACCATAAGGCCGGTCAATCATCCGGAATCATAAAAAACAAGCTTGGACAGATTCAAACGAAATGTCCAAGCTTTAATTTTTCAATGCCATAATGATCTGTTTTACATGTTGAGACTTGAAATAACTGTAAAGTAAATCATAATAATGATAAAAGCAATAGCTCCGATAATCAGCGCAACACTACCCCATTTCTTTTTTCTAGCTTCTTCCATTCTTATTTATATTTATTGGGATTAATATAATTTATCGTCAAATGTCTACATCTGGAAAGCTATGAACATACTACTACAGAATATCATTCCTTACTTTTTCATATCTACAAAGTTAGCATTTCTCACGAGAATCCTTTTATTTAAATCAACTTTTTCATTCTATTTAGGCTAAATTATGCAACTACATACAATAATAACTAACTAGGTTTGAGAAAATGCAAAGCAAAATACATGACTGACTATCTAAGGATTATGAATCTAAATATCAAGAATATGAAACACATTTATTTTACTCATTACCGCTTTTATATCACACAAAAACTGTACATTTGCACTATAAATAATATACTAGACTAAAAAAAGGATCAAAAACAAATAAAATATAAAGATGAAATTACTTAAACTATTATTCTTATCCGCCATCTTGCTATCCGCATGCAACAATGACTCGACAGACACTCCGGAAACAGGAGAGCCCAAACAGATTATCGTAGAAATGGCCTCCAATGATTTTACAGATGTCTCCGGCACATATACTCTTGAGAACAATAAAGAATACTGTACTCGGGAAGACGGAAAATATAAGATATTATTGGTCAAGAGTACATATATAAATAAGGAGGGAAAGGAAAAGGATATTCTTACCTATGGCATTCTGGATGTAGCAAATAAAAAATACATCTGCTATACAGCCAACATAGATGTAGCCCAAAGACTTGAAAGAGACTGGGAATTTTATAATCAAATAACTAATCCGGATTTTCCAGATGACCCAAATAGACGATTAGTTTGTAATTCTTATACAAAGAAAGACTAATAATAGAACCTCTTACGAGATAAAAGAAAGATTTCACTTTGATAGTCAACATATAACATTGGTTTCTTGGGAACAACAATAGACCAACAAAAATCAATTACAAGGGCTAAATCCTGCATTTAGTTTTAGTTATCCAAGGTATAAGAAAACAGAAATCCCTCAATAATCAACTGATTATCAAGGGATTTTTCTGTGACCCCGGTGCGGTCTAAGATATTCAATTAGCACAGATTTTGCAAAATGACATACATTTGATTATCAGCCAATAACAAAAAATAGTATTGGATAAAATCGAATATAGTTGTGCAATCTTGAGATTTCGTTGTGCAAAAATAGTATATTTGCACAACCGTAAAATGATAACTATATGGCAACAGTAAAAGCATTTATTCGTTCAGACAAAAAGGATAACTTTGTTAATATACGATTTCGTTTATCCGACGGAAGAAAAATCCAGATGTTTCATACTTCTGAATTTTTAGTGCAACCTTCTATCTGGGACGAAAAGAAGGAACAATATAAAGCCAAAGCCATTATACCAATTCATTGCAAAACTAGAGAAGAATTATATAGAGACATAACTGAACGCAAAAATTTAATTTTGCGCTTATATACAGAATACAAGATAGAAACTAGCGAACAGTTAAATAAACATATAGATGAATATCTCAATCCGGATAAATATGATGTTAAAGAAGCAAATTCAAGCCTTTACAACAGATTTTCCCTATACATAGAACAATCATACAAGGACGGGATATTTGGAGAAGGCAGAAAAAAGCATTATGATGTTTTACTACGGGAAATTAATCGCTTCCTTATTATCAATAAAATAAGTAACATCACTCCGACTGATTTTAATAATGAGAAACTTATTTTATTCCGTGACTTTCTATTTAATGAATATATATTGGTAGAAAAATATAGAGGTCTATATGTGAATATGGATAATCGCAACATCCCAACGTCACCAAGAGGTCAAAATACAGTTGCAACTAAATTAAAAAAACTTCAAGCGTTCTTCAATGAACTAGAAAGCAATGACGAAATAGCTGTTTCACCATTTCGAAAGCTAGGGAAGCAACGCAAAACGATAATGATGAAAGAGCAATATGATGAACCTATATTTTTGACAAAAAACGAATTTATAAAAATACAAAACACCAATGTTCCTTCCTCTTTACAGGAGACAAAAGATGCTTTTATCCTACAATGTAGCTTAGGGTGCAGAGTTGGAGACTTTCAAGAATTATCATTCGAAAATATTAGCATCGAAGAGAATATACCATACATACATTATCTTCCAAGAAAAACAATAAAAGAGAATGACACTAGAATAGAAATAAAAACTCCATTAATGCGCTTTGCTTTAGAAATTATACAAAAATACAATTTTAATTTCCCGATCCTTCGTTATGTGTCTGGAGAACGTGGATATAATGACAAAATAAAAATATTATTAGAACATTGCGGTATAGAGCGTTTAGCCCCTATTTTTAATGAATCTACCGGAAAGAATGAATATAGACCATTATATAAAATAGCAAGCAGTAAACTTGCCCGAAAAACCCATGTAGATATGATGAATAAAGTTCAAATTGATAAATATGCTGCAGGACTACATTCAAAAAATAGCAATGCTGTCAATAGATATACCAGTTTAAGCATTAAAGATCGTTTTGTTTTAATGTGTGCGGCTTTTGAATGTTCGGAATATAAAGTAGATGAACAACTAAATATCATTTAATATCAAAAAAGGTAGCTTATCCGACTACCTTTTCTTATTTACGAGCGTTCTCTTTATTTTTCCCCTGGCTTAATAAATCCGATCGGATTACGTGGCTTATTCTCCATCCTCTTTTGTGCCTGAAGCTCGGCCAACGTCTGGTTGATTAGTTCTAATTGCATCCGGGTATCGTCGTTGATGTCGTTATAGTCGGCAAACACTTCCTCTATGTATTCCTTCAACTCTTTAACTTCTTTCTCAATGTTACCTAACCGGTCTACGGGTGGATTTACTAGCATTTGCCGGACAGCAACAAAGGCACGCATTATATTGATATTTACCTGTATAGCTATATCTGAATTAAGAACACCGGAAAGCATGGCTAACCCCTGTTCCGTAAATGCAAAAGGAAGTTTGCGAGTACCACCCCAACTTGATATCACAAATTGTGATTTCAAGATAGCCCACTCATCTGAAGTTAATTGAAACATGAAATCAGAAGGAAACCTTTTTATATTTCGTTTTACCGCCTGATTGAGCACACGGGTTTCCACTTGATACAATGCCGCCAAATCGAAATCAAGCATTACCTTTTGCCCTCTTATCTCGTATATCTTACTCTGGATTAACTCTAGCTGGTTCATGGTTATTCTACTTTAATATTAATATCCTTTCCGCAGTGGGGGCAAGTGAGAGAAAGACCGTCTTTCTTTGGTCGTACTTCCTCCGGTGAAGCAAAAAGTTGCCACGTTTCAACACCCAAAACAGATGCAAATTTTTTAATCGTTTCCAATGTAGGGTTTTTCATCAATCCATTAAGATTTTGTTTCTTGATACCCAATAAATCAGATAAAGCCGTTTTGGTTAACCCTTTTTCTTTTAGTAATGCTTCAATATTATCCATATCTATAAATTTCAATGTTACAAAATTACTTATTATTGAATTAGTAATGCTATCCGTATTACTAATTAATGTTAAGATAAAGACAAAACATTACTCAGTTCTTGTCTTGTAATATATAAAACATTACTTTTGTAACATCAAAAAGGAAATAAAGTAAAACCAATAAAAAAAATAAAGATTATGAAAGCAATTATCGACTACAAGAAAGAGAACAGTGAACTAACAGGCGCAATTATAGTAAATGAATATGCAGGTAAGACAACTTACATCGCAGTTATAGCATCAGCAAGTAAGACTTACAAGACATTGAAAGGTGCTGAAAAGTTCATGAATGAATACAATTACAAGAAATGCTAATATAAACCAGCAGGGCGAAAGCCCTGCACAACAATGCAGAATATGAAACGAGAACTAGAAAGCAAAATAAGTTAGTGTTTAGGGGGCTTCGGACCGGCACATTAGTTGACGCCAATCAACAGGAAAGGGGAGCTGTCAAGCCCCCCTTTCGATCTTTTCTCTAAATGTTCTCAACTGGTCTACAGTCGGATAAAACGTAGGATTTTCCCAGTTCCTTGAAATCACCGCTATCATTGAATCAAGGTACTTTCCGCAGTCAAGAATCTTTGCACATTTATCTAGCTGGAATTCCCCGACCGGGTATCTCTTATTGTTGAGCGTTTCTTTAGCCCAAGTTAGCAACTCGTTTATTGAGTCGTAGTCGTATTTCTTTTCTTCTGCCATAATGTTAGTTTTCGGCAAAGGTATAAAAAATCCCCGACTACATAGCCAGGGACAAACACAAAGATATAACCCTTGCAATAATCGCAAGAGGAATCAGCCAGTACAACCACCTTTCTAGGCGTTCCATAGCATCACCAGCAGAAGCCGGCAGAAATCCGAGTGATACCGGTCGTCGGCCTGCTCAAGCAATATATCCAGTTTATCGTTTCTCATTTTCGAGCACTGACTTTATTCGTTCTTCAGTAAAACCAAAACGGGCGGCAAACTTCTTGAAAGCCCGCATCCTGTTATCCGGAATAAGAGCATACATGCTATTAATAGGAGTATCACTCTTTAATGCTTTTCGGACTTGCTTATTCTTCATAAGGTTGGTGAATTAAGTGTTTAACTTCATTTTTGCAACATTTGCACTCGCACAGTAGTGATTTAGCATATTCCCACGTCTTTTCAATTATATCATCTCCGATGTACTGAATTTCCTCACCGTACGGGTCTATACCGAACGCCTGGCAGATATGAGTAGCCATGTGCCCGCACTCATGCCTCCATGACTTGGCAAATTCCTTCGAAGACGAAGTGAGGGCAATAACCATAACCGTTTCCCGTGTCCCGAAGTTGGAGTAAGTAACTCCGGTATTCAGGTTGCCGGAGTTTATGTTATCGTATGCAGTACGGAGCATATCACCGTCGCAGCCGATGGAATGCATATTATTCAGTATCTCTTCTGTATAATATGTATCTACTGCATAATATACCATGCAGCTCCAGCCATACTTGGGTAATGTAAACCGTTGTCTTATCATTTATCAAAGCATTTCGTCCCACTCCACCGGTTCTCCGGCTCTGTTCATCTTGGCATACCACATACACATTGCCATGCCGTCAGGAGCATCCGGATCGTCAATCATATCCTTTATGTATAATGCCATGTGTGCTTCATCCGGCACGGAGGATTTGAATGTATCAGCCTTGCATTGGTTGGCCCAGTACACATAATCATACAACACATTGTTCTCAAGCTTTATTCCGTAACGGGTGAGCAATTCGTCAACCTTCTCTTTGGAGATTGGTTCAATACGTTCTTTCTTTCCGGTTGAAGGATTCATCTTCTTCATCAAAGACACGGCAAATTCACACATTTTCTTGTTGAAATGCCATCCAAAGTGTGAAAGATACGCTTCCATCTCTTCCGGTCTTCTGTCTCTTATATCCAGCGGTTCTCTTCTCATGATTATTAAAAAAGTTATAGGGAGTAGAAATAATCCACTCCCTAATTAAACATTAACGATAACGGGAATAGCGTCCTGTACCACGTACGCCACGTCTTTCTCCATAGCCGCCACGCTCACCATAACCGCCACGGTCGGAACCACCGCCATAACCACCACGTTCGCCCATCTCGTCATAACGTTCGTCGTCATCGTCATAATAACGTTCACGTCTTCCCATGCTTTCACCTCCGGAAAGTTCCTCGATGCACTGCATCAGTTTACCACCGTATTTGAGCATCTTTTCAGCATAGTCGGACATTTTCTCGACTTTGCTTTCTGTGATTTCAATTATCTGCATAATTTATTTACTTTTAGGATTGTTACTACCACTTCCCAAAGCCTTGGCAAGCATATCTTTTATATCGGTAAGGGTGTTTTCAACTCCGGAAACTTTCTGTTCAAGGACTCCGATTTTCTCTTCCTGTTCTTTTTCTTTCGCCAGTTGTGGATTCAGCTCCCTTAGCATAACATCACAGGAGGAAATGACCTTCTCGTGGTAAGGGACACTTTCTATTACTCCTCGGCTTATTCTCAACATAGATTCCACCTCGGCATTCATTGCCTCCCGGCTTTCCGACACTACAACTCCATTCGCACCAAAATTGGCTATGGAAAGATTTGCCGGAAGTTGTTTGAAATCAATAGTTTCCTCACCAACCTTGACCGATACGTCAACAACTGTTTCCATATTTTGGCCGTAAGTCTGCCCTGGAACATACTGTCCGTATTTAGGTTGAGGATTGCTTACTGAAACAACTTGTCCCACTTTCAATTCAGGGTTTTCACCTTTTTGAAGGATATAAAATATATTGGATTGTCTTAGACTTTGAAACATAATTTATTAACTCTTTAAGAAGTGGGATTACTCCCACTCCAGATTTCACTTTGCCTTTACAGCATTTACGCTTGCCGCTGCCGGTTCGCCATTGCTGGCAGCAGCCGGTGTTGAAGCCGTAAATTCCAGAAAACGTATAACGCCTGTGCGCTTATTAAGATAAGCAAGACGTTCCGTAGTGCCTGTAACATCAGTCCCGGTAACAGGATTGTTATTACTGTCCACAACAGGGACCTTTGATGTTCCTGTAGTAACCCCAGCAGTAGCCAGAGTTGTCTGGCCTAGATTAGGAGTTATGACATATACGGGCAAGGCTTCTCCACCGGCCGGAACATCCGCATGAACCTTCAACAGGATTATGCTTTCGCACGGAAGTTCATTGTAGCAGTGAGGATTAATACCATAATCTACGCTTGCATCTGTCAACTGAACAGCGTTCGTTGAAAGTTCGTAGATACCATTTACATCAACTCTCCTAATTCCCCTTGTAGACCGGTTCATCAGAAAAGGGCTTGGAAGCCAGTAAGGATACATTAAGTTAGGATATAACATAATTACCTCCTTTCTTAGCAACCGCAAGCTCCTAATGTAGATACACCGAAGTTTACAGGAACGGAATAGTTTACCGGAACATAGTTACCGCTGGCCGGACAATAAGGCATCGGGAACGTAGGCGGTTGCGCACATTCAATCTTTGACAGACGGCTGCTCAAATCACTTAACGCAGCACCAAGAGGAGCAGTAGCTTGTGCCACAATCTGCGAAGTCATTGCGGAACTCTTGAACGTGCTGTTTTCTTCACGCAAATGGTCAATCTTGTTCTGCATTTCACGCATTTCAGCCGCACGTTGTCCGGCAAGAATTTGCTGTGTGCTGTCCTTGATGGAGTTTTGCAGATCACAGGTCTGTCTTTGAGTTTCGTATGCAACGGAAGCGAAGCCTCTTTCCTGACCGGTTGCAACACCGTTAATGGCATTCTGCAATGTATTGGTCTGTTGACAGATTGCCAAGCGGTTTTCGCAGCAGCATGATGCAATCTGTTGAGCGATCTGACAGTTACCCTGTTGGATAGCATTAATAATCTGCATTGAACTTTGTCCAACCTGGTTACCAACTTGTTGAACTTGAGACATTACGCCATTGATGGCATTCTGAACCTGACCGATTGAACAATTCAAATTAGTAGCCAGATTGTTAATTGCTTGTCCGTTTCCTTGAATTGCGCTCATAAGTAGCTCCCTTCCTGCATCATTGTTAATTAAGTTAGGGATACCGGCTCCAGCAAATCCGCCACCGTTACCACCATCACCATTTCCGCCAAACCCATTGCGTCCGAAAAGAGGGAACAGGAAGAAGAGGAAGATTATCCACATGAACCATGAACCATCACCGCCAAATCCATTGTTGTTCTTTCCTTGCATAGCAACCAATAAGTTTGGATCAATACCTTTCTGTTGCAATAGTGGGGCAAGCATAGCCATCATTCCACTACCGCCACCGTTCCCGCCTGATTCCGGGAAAACGTAAGTTTTTGTTTCACTCATATTAATATACAATTTAATACGGTCGACATTAACCGCATCACAAAAGTATATAATAGACGCATCCTAAGTCAGCACTCATTTTCAAGCGATTTGCGAATATTTTGCAGATATATTGCAATCATTTTGTTTGTATTTTTACGGCTTTCAAAAGTGGATATAAGATAGCGTATACTGGCAGATGTCTTATGAAGTAGAGCGGCTATCTGTTCAGGATATAGACCGTATTCAGTAAGGAAGAACACTATGATAGAGCGGGCATCGACAACCTCGGTCACTTTGCTTGATGAAAGGATTAGTTCAGTAGAAACTTCTGTTTCTTTTCCTACAAGGTTCAATATTTCGGCAAAAATCTCTGACTTACACATGGTAATTAATTTTTTTGTTGTACTTTTGCCCTTGCCAATCAGTACATATACCAAAAGAACAAAAGCATACTTCGGAATGTTAAGGATATTATACCCCCTGACACAACCGATGTATGCTTTGGTGTATTAAAGTATTGATTGGCGTCAACTTTAATGTGTCGGGGGTTCTTTTTACTCTGTCCCCCAAAAGAGCTACATTTGTTATGATAACCGGCCTTCTACTTTACCGGATAAACTTAGTGCTTAGTATTAATTAATGTATCATTTTGCCCTCCTTTCTTTATAAACCTTTTTCCAACGGAAATTGTTATATAGGTGAAACTTAAACTTTTCATACCGGAAACGGTCTGTGAAGATAGTTAGTCCGGTAATTACCACATAAATAAGTTACAACTGACTCCAGCTCCTATGTACCAACCACCCGGATAACTATATCCTGCCTGTAAACCTAATCCCCAGCGTTTCTTTTTCGAAGTAACAGTATGATAAATATCATTCGTCACATTCTGATAAACGGTTCTTGGGAATATCTGCAAACTATCCAGTCTCGGACGGTAGCCAGACACCCATGCACGGTAAAGGCTATCCTCATAGTAAGCCTGTTCACGCCCGACTACCGTATCACCTATGTGCATGGTGTCTTTTAGTTGAATGAAGAGCAAGGGAGCCATAGGCGGAGATATGGTTAAGGAGCAAACCTTGATAACCGTCTTTATCTTCGTCTCGGTCTTGATTTCCGGTGGGAGAGGCTCGTGCGGATTACACTGCATCCACACGATCACGCCAAGCAACAGGCAGACTAGTATCCAAGGGAGGGACTTCATGCTACTTCAACATAAATACCAACCAATTCAGAGAGGTTAGCGTACACCGCCTGTCCGGTCGAACGGGTACACTTATAGGTAACTCCTTCCTGCGAATAGTATTTCCCTTCAAATAATTCCATATTGTTGTTATATGGAATCGGATCGTCAATAGTGCCGGAAGCTGTTTCGTTGATTTCCTCATAGAGAGCCGCAGTGTCGATGCTGGGCGGTTGATTCTCCAAGACTGTAGCAATGTTCTGACGAATCCGGTACAGTCCATCGTTGTACTGCACTTTCATTCCGGTTGTTAGTGACTTGCCGATAAACTCGTTCCAATACGGGTACATAGACTTGACTTTCAACGCTTCATTGTCAGTCAGGGACATAGTTTGAATCCCGGCTCTGGTCACATTCAACAGGTTTTGAGCCGCTGCCACCTGAATGAATTCTGCACTACCTTCCGGCTGTTCTTCTTCCGTCCAAGACCATTCATCGCTTGCCAGGAGGTCGTTCAGTTCCGGGCTGTCAAAATAGTACCTCGGAAACTCTTCGTCCTTGTAAGGGGTTAGAAACTCTTCGTGAAGGATTACCTTACTTCCGTCTTTACTCTTTCTCATTGTGGGGACGGAGAGCAGTCCATGCTCTGCCATCCACTCGATTGTTACTACTGCGTATATCATTCGTTTTTAATTAATGTTTCATTTGAAATTAAAGTTGAGTTGCTTAACATTGTCAAGTATTCAGGTGGTTGGTAGATTGTGATGTTTATCTTTTGAGGGGATTTGTCAGATAAAGTACCATTAAAAGTAAACCTGTTACCATTAACACTAGGAGTCCCCAAAGACACTCCATTTACTGTCAAGGATGTAACTTCGTCTGCTGCACCCTTCGTTGTTACAGCAATTCTCAATTTATAATTAATCGGATAGTAGTTTCCTACAACAGCAGGAAGGGTATCTATATAACAATCTACTACTTGATATTCGGAATTACTCTTCACTATCGGTCTAAACTCCACCATATCTGCATACAGCGTACCCAGCTTGTGCTTCTTCAACTGACGCTCGATCAAGAACTCGGACATACTATAGGGGAAGGACATGAGAGAGTAGATAGCTCCGTTGAAGAAACGAGAATCATTATCTCTTAAAGTACCTAACCAAAGAGTATCACCATCAACTCCTTCTCCTACTGTTAATTCAGTATTTTCCGATTTATATTTAGTCTGCCAAAACAAGATTCTTGATAAATCATCTTTTATAAATGCCGTAACACCTCCAAAAGAGAATAATTGTTTATTTAATCCAGCCGAATTAGCCATCATCGAAATAAAAGCTCCATTATTAGCGTTAGGAGATTTAGAAACAATAGCTCCTCCCCATCCTTCGCTTGTATAACTTATACGTTCATAGTCTATGATGAAAGTATAATCCTTGTAAATCGGCATCCCTGTCACCTTGCCGAAGTCATTTACTCCGTCAAGGTATAGAGCACCTGCGTGGGAAGGGATTTGGGTGATGGTTATATCACAGTCTCCAATATATCCTCGTATAGAAAATCTAAAATTGGTATTGTGAGAATCACCTTGATATGCAGCCGAAGCAGGTAAATCATAAATACCATCGGTAGAATACTGTTTAGTTGTGCTATTACTAGATTCATCTAAATACGTAAACTCTAATATAGCTCCAATTTCATCTAATCCGATCACTTGTATTTTTGTGGAATTAATGGCTGCTAAAGTTTGTCCCCAATTATAGAAAATATTTCCAACACTATCTTTTATAATCTTGCTAATTGAGCATGATTTATAGGTAGCTGTAAATATTGATATTGTATTATTATAATTTAATGATGCGAAATCAACCTCATACTTCCCAATACCTGAATCCCCTTTCCAAGCAATATTGTTCAACTGAATATCCCTACCGTTGCCTGAATAGTCAATCAGCTTGTCGCCAAACTCTGCGTGGTTTTCGTTGGTGATTCCCTGTTTCTTGACATTACACAGTATATCAGGTTTAAGAGTTCTATCCAAGTTGAAGTAGGCGATTACTTGGTTGATTTGGTCGGTAGTCAGTACCTTGTTGGCGATGATTGTCCAGTACCAAGCGACTTGACTTGCTTCGGTTAATTCACTAATTCTTCCTACAACACTGAATTTAGCATCAAATATTGTTTGTAAACTATTAGTTGACTTAACATAATAATCTGCTTCATCTCCTAATATGTTTTTTATATCAGATTTAGTATTATTAATTAATGACGCACTATAACCGTATATCCCAGTTTTACCGTAATTATAAACATCGCTTCTAACGTGTTCTCTGGAATTACTATTTTCTATATAATTAGTAGTTGCTATGGTATATGTAGAATTTAAATCTATCTGATGAATCATACTAACAACAGTAACCTCATCAGTAATACCCATCTCTTGTACGGTCTTGGTGGAAGTAATCAGGTCGTCGATTCCGTCGGTGATGAATGCGCCTTCGAAAGAGGGGATTTGTTCGATTACAAGGTTAGACCAATCACCACTATTATTATTCATGTAAAAACCACTAGCAGATGATAGAGTAAATTCTGGAATAGTGTAGACACCGTTATTGATAGTTACAGAAAATTTATCATCTGTACCATTATTATTCCCTATGAATCCAAATTCTCTTGGTGCTCCTGATACTTTTACTTTAGTTTCTGAAATTAGTCCGAAAACATTTCTAAAAGTTAGCCATCCACCCGGTAAATTGGGCTTTGTAGAAGTTAGCTTTGTAGAAGTATAATTCATACCACTATTTGATTTCCACTCCAAGAAATCCATTCCGTACTTCCCAAACCCACTATTCAGTTTGTAAGCCGCATTGCTAATCACAAACGGATTGTCAGGGTCCACCAAGTTCTTGACAACAGCCCGGTCCGGATCGTCGTTGCTCTTACCGTAGCAGATGCAGACAGCTTTCAAGGAAGCTAAGACCTCCGGGTCGATGTAAGGACGGTCGGAACCGGAAGCTCCCGGAACTCCCAACTTAATCGCATTGATGCGGATAGGATCAAGCCCTATCCGGTCAAGCCTAATCGGATTTAATCCTATCGCTCCCATTATTCTTCGGATTCAAAGTATTGAGCCTTGGTTGGATGCGTTTCACATTCAACCTTGATGTATTGTCCGGGTATAAGACCGACAACAGGGCGGGCGAAATTCAGAGTGGTGAAATTCCTAGTCTCTACAACGGAGTATTTTTCTCCGTCATAGCTTATATAAACAGCCAGTTTCCCGGATTCTTTAAACTCTAGCTGAAGCCCAATGGTTTCTGAATTTACTTGTATGGGATCGCTTAGGTAACGTTTTTCTGCGATCTGGCTAAATGTAATATCTGTTGATTTCATGATTGTTCCTCCTATTGATTAAAGTTTATAATAAATCCCATCCGGCTTCTATGTCAGCCATAACAGCCGGAACTCCATTCTCAACACGTGAGATGGCGGCAGCAAAAGCGCACATGGTTGCTTTGTCGTTGATGTCCGGAACGTATGTGTTCGGGACTTGCATTTCGCTACATACACGGCTGATATATCCGGCTGTATTGTTCTCATTCTCCGGTGCCCACCGGTGGATAAAATCTGCCACCGTCTGACAGCCGTGTCTTTTACGGTAGTTTTGCAAAGTGCGGATAAGGGCACGGTAACCCCATTTCATTTCCGTAAACTGGAAGAACGATTTATCCTCCTGCTTTTCTCTCAATCCCTGCCATTTATCTTTTGTGATCCGGATATTACCCGGATTATTATTTCTCAAACCTCTTGGTAAACTCATGCTTATTTCCTCCTATAATATCAATGTTAATACTCCCAACGCCAGACCTACGCAATCACAGATGATGTCTTTAATTGAAAACTCTGTTTTCTTGCAGTACTTATCGTATACCTCCTTTAGGATGAAGATCACGACGGTTATAATGATTGCTTCCCATAGTGGCACAACTCCAAAAAACTTTGATAACCACATAACCAAGTTCTGGCATACTATAATGTGAGCCATTCCGTCTATGCCGATCTTGGATAGAAGCTTGCTGGCTAAGGCACTGATTTTATTTATCTGATTCATGTATTTCCTCTTTTTCGATTATATCCTTTATATCTTCCTTGTCAACCTTAAACACCTTCTTACCAAACACGCCCAAAGCCCCGATAAGATTGATGTTAATCCCCTTTGGCTTCAGTATATTCCCGACTATCGAGCATCCCTCTATGAAGCATACCAATAAGCAGGAATACACATCTATAGGATATTCATTGTGACTTGCTACGCTAATCATGCAGACCATGCAGACGAAAGCAAAGTAAGTGACCATCTTTCCCATAGTGGCACGGATCGCACGTGAGAATCTGACCTTCTCGCCCATTAGTATACTTTTCCTTACTCCGAATAGGAGATCACAGAGGATTACAGCACACGTGACAATCAGCCACGGTATCATATTTTGCAATGATTCGGTAACAAATGCGGTGGCTATTGCGGCAAATCCTCCGGTTGTGGTGTGTACTATTGCTTCTTTCATAAGATACAAGTTAGATAAACGGTTAACAACGAAATTACCTCTATCCAGAACATCGGCTTTCTCTTTATGAAGTCGGAGATGAAGTTCCCTGTCCTGTGCTTCTTCATGGAAATAGCCATGTAAGCGATGAATCCGGCCCATAACAGTAACCAATACCAGCTATTGCAACCTACCCATATCTGGGAGAAGATCAAAGACATGGCGGCACCGATACTATGAGGAATCTTTTGTTCTGTTCGAAAATTAGGAGACACTCCCAATACAATCATCCCGACAACCGAAAGGAGTACAAGAAACCGGCTGTTTTCCGTGCTTGCTTCAAATGCTGCCGGAAGAAGCAATACACCGGAGCCGATCATGCACAAACCGAACCAGAACTTATGCGTCAGGGCATAGTAGGTATCACTGATAGAGTAAGGAATTTCCTTCATCTTCTTTATCATTGCAAAGACGTAACCGGCAATGAGGATGAATGACATTAATACTAGTAGAATCATAGCTTTATCTGTTTATAGTTTATATAATTATTCTTCTTGTGATAGAGCATTGCTGACAGCTATTCGATCAATGACACGAGTAAATAGCTGCGCATACTTTTTTAGAGATTTAGCTTGTTCAGGGGATATATCAACTTCTCCTTTCCGGTATATATCTTGAGCAAGATTAAATTCTCCAAGATCACCTGTATTTTGATAAATCGCATTTCCGAATGCTTTAGATATATCGACGGTACTCTTGTTCCCTTCGAGATCGGTTAATTCTATTTTTCTGAAATCTATTTTCATAATTATTGCATGATACGTAAATTATTTGCCCGGTTTGGATTTATTTTATCAGTATTTATTTCTGCTGTTATGAAAATCTTAAACCTGTATGGCTCAAGAGTGAAAACTGCTGAATCTTGAAACGTTACCATAATTCTTTTTGGATATCCGGATGTATTCATAATAGTTAGCATCTTGCGTTGTGGAGAGTCACAAACATATAGTACATAATTCCCTGTTCCACCTAGAGATATACAATCAATTGGCTGACCTGATTCTGCATATTTATGATATGTAGTGTCTGTTCCATAGTTATATATATGTGCAAAGAAATCACTAGTCGAAGATGATTCAAAAGAGAGATGAGTCATCGTTCGATGTCCAAATTCGCCACGACACCATAGGTCAGAAGTTAGAAAACGATAACTTCTTTCGGTTCCGTCCTCTTCCTTATAAGTACCTTGATGTTGTATATCTCCCTCAAAGTACATTTTCCCCTCACTTGCACTAAAACCTATTGCACATTTTTCTACCTCTTTTTCGTTTTCAATCTCAACTCCTACAAGTCTTTTAAAAGAACCTGTTGCACCTTTAAGGTGGGTTACTTGAAGAGTATCAACATCAATAAACTCTGTCTTTATCTTGCCGGCTTCTATGAAAGTCTTTCCGCCTACGGTCATTCCACCGGTTTCTGGAAGAGACAGCTTTCCGTCAGATGTTAGCTCGACACCTGTTACATTATGCTTAATAGAGCCTTCGGTCATTATCCAGCCCTTCGTTTTATCTAAGTTTCCAACAAATATTCCGGAAGAACCGAAAACATCAATCGTCGCATTCTGCGCAAGAAGGACGTTTGTTGCTATGTTCTCGAACTCGCTGAACTCTTCCCACTTCGTTGAGTCAAAAGAAGTTGTAGACGTATGCGTGATCTTACAAAGTTTGTTCTGACCGTCATAGATTACTGTGTCAATGAATGTCTCATTGTTATAATACTCGGTATTGGCTTTCCATACTCCACGGGGACGGAGCATTGCACCGGGTAACCCTGTATCTCCTTTGTCTCCTTTATCACCTTTAATTTTACTCCACTTATATTTTGAAAATACGGTGCTGTCTGCCTCTGTAAAATCCACATATTGACCGATCCATGCTCCGGGAGTCTCACCGTTGTTAGCTGTGAAGCTACTACCATCGTCAGAATATTTAATATGGAGATAGCTGGTTTGCCCGTTCTCTCCATCTATACCGGGTATACCCTGCTCGCCTCTTTCTCCTTGTGCACCCTTAAATATGGACCATGTATATGATGTATATGAAGTCGGAGCCGTAGGGCTTGTAGTAACAGCGGTACCGATATAAGTATTGGGAGTATCTGTCATCGGATCACCGTTAGAGTTTGCCGAGTACTTGACATGAAAATATGAAGAAGTACCCGGAATGCCCTGTGAACCCGTAGGACCACGTTCTCCCTGCGGTCCTTGAGGGCCTTCAGGACCGACTGGGCCTTGTACTCCCTGCTCTCCTTTAGAAATAACCTTCAACCAGTCAGTAGAAGAATCTGACGGCTCCTGCGTAGTCGTAGATTCAATGCAAATCCATGTGCTTCCGTTGTGGGCTACTTCGTCATAATACCAATACGTCCCCGCTTTCCATTCACCTTTGAAAGCCGGAACCGGTACTTCCGTCACACCATCGTTAGAAATCTGTTTGATCGTACCGGTCATGTAGATTCTGTTAAGATAAGCACTATGTCCGGTCATATCCATTCCAAACAGTTTCAGGTTAGACAGGTCCCCCAACTGCATGGCAATCATATCCTTTGTGATCTCCCAGTTGTTTACACCTTTAAGGAAACGGATATAATTCTGCGTGGAATAGCTGGACTTCTGGCGTTCTGCATTGGTGAAGCTACCGTAACAAACAAAGTGCATAGCCTTTTGAGGATGGTAAGTATATCCGCTACGGAGAACGTATTTAAAAGAACCATTATCCTGCTTTTCTGTGATCCGGAAATAGGTCGTCTGAAAGCCTGTGTCATTGTTAAAATTAGCCTTGCAAATATCATCCACTTCAACAGCTGCAATCTCGCCCGGTTCCAATTTCAGGTAAACGATGCTGTTCTCTTCGTCCACTGATTCGATTATACCGCCTCCGGGTGCGTTCCATTCCTCACCTGTTATAACTGATACCCGGTTATATCGCAACTCCGGCACTTCAAGGAAATCACGTAGGCGCAACGACTTCGCATCTATATCACCGGCTGGGGTTATCAGCCAGCCAAGTAACTTTTCAGCATAATCAACAGAAGATATATTGCCGGAGAAGGCGGCATTATCGGCTGTAAGCTTATCAAGCACCTTTACAATATTGCTGCTCAATTCTGTTGCAGTTATCGTGTCCGTTACAATACCTTTGGTAACGTTAATGCCGTTCAGGAATGAAATAAGCCCTAGGGCTGTGTCATCTTTCGTCTTACTTATAGCATAAGCTATAATCTCCTGAAGCACTCTCTTTGCAGAGAATACGTTTCTGTCAGACGGGATTGTCTTGTCATTAACCCCAATAACATACACACTCGTTCCACCGCCTCCAACAGCAGAGCCGGAATAGGTTTGTCCCTTGTAAGTAAGGGAATCAAGCTTGCTCTCTATCTCGCCGATACGGGAATATGAAGCCGTCTCACCGACTGTATAAATCGGGTGATCGTAAGGAATATCCAGCGGCCACTCGAAACCGATTATTCTTGATTGTCTGCCTTCCGGGAAAAACGCCTTATTTATCAGATTGATCTTAGCCCCGACTTCGTATGTACGAATATTACCCTTATTGTAGATGAAATCAGCATCCATCTCACAATCGTAGATGGACGGGTCAATCATGGATTTCTTTACATAATCCTTTGCCTTTTTGAGTAAATTCTGCTCTGCGTCCGGCAACATCTGCTCGGAGATGTATGCGGTATCAAAGCCGTAAAGGATATATGTGTCTGCGGGGACTTCTTCACCGTCCTCCATGTGTGCGGTTTGCGGATAAAGAACATCATCCGGAAGAAAGCGACCGTAATCCTCATTACGGACTATTTCAAAGGTTGTTCCGGTGCTGTCGCTTTCTACAATATTGATAGCAAAGTCCATTCCGGCAAGCTTACCAGTCTGGAATATCATGTGAAGTTCCTCACCATCCAGCCTAAAATCTTCTGTAAAGTTCTTCAGCCCCGTATCTTTGAAATTATAGATCCGATATTCCTTATCGTTATCGTCTACCTTGTCATCGTGGCTGACACTGGATATTGTGCCCTTGTATTGGGGATATTCATCTTCAAATATAACGATCTCTTCGATTGCCTCCTCTTCCGGCATTTCCACGTTATCCGGATCATCGTAGTTTTCATCTCCGATGTTGATACGTTCACCGGTCGGGCTGTATTTATAAGCGTCTACATAAGAAATACCCTCCGGGAGCATAAGGCGTTTCTGAACAACTCCGTTAAGGGTCATTTCCTTGTCATCCTTACTAAAGTAGTTATCGGGAACTTTACCGCTTATGATGTTGTTAATGGTGTACCGATTACCTAAAGAGGCGGTTACACCTTCCGGTAACTGGATAATGTTTGCTGCGTCACCGGTTAAAAGGTCGGGATTGTAAACAGCAGCAAAAGTCTGTCCGGCATTTGCACCGGAAAGGAATGTTACGGAAGTCGTTGCAGAAGAACCGCCATACACGTTAATATCGTATGTTACATACGCCTGAAAAGTCGATAACAGCTCGGAAGAAGCTGGAGCTGGTACGTGAACGTATACCCTTACTTTTAAATCAGAACTGTTTTTGTCGATAACCAACGTGTCGGAAACCTGTATTTTAGACACAATCTCATATTGTTGATTTTGGGCTAATGAAACGGTCTGATTACCAATAATCACCTCTTTTGATTCCCCGGAAACATTATAGATATATGACGCCTTCAATATATAATCTCCTGCCGGTAGAAAAGCACGGTTCCCTATTTGCGGAACGGCTGTTGATATATTGATTGAAATTCCTCCCGAAACAACTTTATAAGAACCACCCTTGGCTGATGAAGCTAAAGTCTTATCAAGCGTCCATTCTGTATAAGAGGGCGTAAAAGGACCGCTGCCTTCGTTGCTACTAGCGGTATAGTCTTCCTTATACGTAACTCGTGACGGAAAGTAGTTTATTTTGAGCGGTCTTGACGTATCGGATATATTACGTCCATTAACCTCTTTTACGTCGAATATCAAATCTTTCCGGTAGCTGGAAGGAATGTTACGGGTAGAACCGAAAGCGTAGATACGGGTCGCATAAGCGGTCTGGCTGTCGCTGCGTGTCATGCTGTTGACATTCACATTCTCGGTATCCGTCAGGTTGCCAGCTTTGAAATCAACAGGAGAACTATATTCACAACGCCCGAAGCAAATCTTATGATTCTCTATCCACCATTCACACTCCCAAGTCTCCGCCATCTGTGTGAGAGCGTCGATCAGATTTACGTTATCGTAGGAAACGAGCTTGGAAGTGTTTTCTACTGTGCTGTCAATGTCCCAAGTAAAATCCAGATCCCTGAATTTATATCCAAGAGCTTTCAGGTTATCCAGAAAAACATTTAAATGCTTGTCAAGGGTAGCGGTAAGATTCCATGCGGCTTCGCGTCCGGTGGTTTCCGGTGTATAGAAGAACTTCTTGTTCTTCCATTTCCAGTAATAAGCATCAAGGCGGAGTTCGTAGTCGTATGCACCTGTAGTTGTATTGTAGGTAGGCTTATACAGGTCTACAAGCTCAAATATTCCCAACTCATTGTCTACGTAGTCGCCTAGTTTGAAATACACCGGATTGGAAAGGCTAAATAGCAAAGTGATATAATCTTCCTGCATCAAAAGGAAGTGTCTTTTCGAACCCTCATTGATAGGAGTCGAAAAGCGAATGTTGCCGGATATGTCTTTGATGTCTACTGATTCCATAACACACCAAAGTTCGGAGATAAACAAAAGAAGCCCAAAATTATTGGGCTCCAAAAAATGACACTTAGAAAAGTGTCAGATAATAGATTGTGATACCCTATTACCCGGATTTGGCTCGTTAAGCTTTACTGAAATCTTTGAAAACGTCCTTGCCGTATTGAAACCGAAAGGCTGTGAACGGGTGTAATATAGATGGTAAACCTCCTCTCCTAAGGCGGGAACCTTGACAGTAAATTCCCCTTTTGTAATCTCATTCAGAAATGCCTTATACTTGGTGATGTAGTCAGATGGAGAACTTCCTTGTAGGGTAAAGGTTAGTGTTAGATCCCGTTCGTCAATCTTCCGATTGGCTATAATTATTTTCTTTCCGTCCTGTAAACGGGATTTATTCTCTATAACTTCTTTCATTGGAAGCGGAGCGTAGATAGCTTCAATGAACCCATCTCCCATTCTCACGCCCCACGTTGCGAAAGCGTCTTTATTGTTAATTAATAAGTCGGCCATATATTATAATTTTGATGTATTCCGTTTAACTTCAGCAATATCCGTCTCAATATTCTTCAATGACTTGTTCATGCTTGTTGTATCATCATGAATACCAGTCAACTCCTCATAAGACAGCCTTAACAAATCCCGTGTCTCACTAGCAATGTCCTTTATCCCTGTGGTATTGGCAATAATAGGCAGCATATCCGCTCTCAATTCAAGAATAGACATCGTTTGTAGCTGATTCTGATTCTTGATTTCTTCTCCGGCAATTTGCAAAGCAGTGAAACGTCCGTTAAGTTCGTCGATTGAATCCTGTGACGCAGTGGCAAAGCCTTTCTTTGAAGCTTCTTGGGATGAAGAAGAAGAACCACCAACAATGGCATCAATATTCTTCGCTTCTTCTGTAGCAGCTCTTATAATATCATTCCAATCTTTTCTAAGGTCGCTTATCTCTTCTGCTGTTAAATCAAGTTTTCCGTTTTCGTCACTATCAGCCAAAAGGGTATATTTTTTATAAAATTCTTGTGCTTTACCTCTTAGTTGATCTATTACAAACGATTGCAACAAAGCGTTGCGCATTATCTCTTCAAAATCTTCTCCAAAGTCGGCAATTCCTCTTTTCCCACCTTTTAGTCCTTCCAGTATTGCTTCTTCGAGACCTTGTGAAGTCGTTTGAAATAAATCCTCGTTTAGAGTCTCTTCTAGCTCCTTGGTCTGGTCGTTGAACTCTACAAATTTGTCAATAGCTTGTTGCAGCCATTCTGGTAACTTAGACCAGATGTCGGCATTGCTTTTCATCGCCCAAATCGCTTCTTCAGATATAAGTTTATTTTCTAAATCATATCCTCCATTAGCTTGTATAAAATCAAAAATTTCTTTAGCTTGCGGACCTCCAAAGGCGTATTCGGTCATAGCGTGAGAAAATTTACCATAATTGAAAAGTTGTGCAAGTCCGAAAGTTGTATAATCAACATCACCAACAGGCATAGATTTAACTATGTCTTTGTATGCCTTCTCTCTGGCTTTTTCAAGTGTTGTTAATGATTGGGTAGCTGTTGCAAAATAATCATTTCCTGCGGCTTCTTTGAGCAACTCCAGATAACGTTCTACTTGATAATTGATAGAATCCCAATATCCTTCCTGTCTACGTTGATATTCAATATTTCTTTCTTGTTCTGCTTTTGTAGAATCAAAGGCATTCATTACAGTACCCACTAACGTAGTTATGATCCCAACAATTCCGCTAATGCCTTTCACTGTGTCACCGGCGGACTTTTCACCAGTTTTGCCGAATACTTCAAATGCTGTGATGCCGTCATTTATAATATCTACCGCTTTTTGGATGCCTTCTCCCAGTTCATCGGAAAAAGTAGTTCCAAGAGAAGATAGAGAAGCCCCTAATGTTGAAATATTACTCTTTATAGATTCGCTAGCTTGTTCCACATTACTCCATGAAGTAAAGGCTCCCTGTTTATCCCCTTTCTTTATTGCTTTCTGATACTTTTCATATTCTTCTTTCAATGTCTTGAAAGGGTTGCGAGCTACAAGGTTTTGGCGAGCACTATTAATGGTATCCATCATAGCTTTCATATCTGTAGCTGACAAGTTTGTAGACTTGACAAGTTGTTCAGCATCAGATAATAATTTTTCAAGTGTATCTGTAGGTAATGCATCAACGTCTCCCATTAACATTTTCCAAATGCCAGAATCTTCGATTTCGCTTTTTGAGATAGAATCTATAGTTTTCTTACGCTGTTTTTCTAGTTCTTTTAATGCATCTTCATATTGTTTCTTTTCAGAATCGCTTTTAGCTTTTACTAATCCGTCCCTAAGTTTCTTTTCATCGTCTTGATACTGCTTCTCTATAGCTATGCGTTGAGCTGAATAATCACGATATTTATCTAGTATAGAATTTAATTCCTTACTTACATCGGCTATATCTTTCTCTCTTTTATTTTCAGCATTAGTATAACGAGCGGAAATTTCAACAGACTGCTCCGAAGTCAACTTTCCACCCTGTCTTTCACTCAAATCTTTTTCTTGCTTTTTGATGGCGTCAAGTTCCTTTTGATAATCAAGATCAATCTGTTTCAGCTTTTTCTCTGTGCCCTCTTCCATAAGGTCGATTTCAGCCTGCTGATTTTGGCGACGGAGAGACAAAAGATCTTCGTTTAGTTTCTCCTGCTCTTTCTTTCGTTTTTCAGCCTCTTTTTCGGCCATCTTCTGTTCTTTAGAGGAATCCCCATAAACTTTTAACTGTTTTTCTGCTTCAGCCTTATCTTTTACAGCCTTCTTATATGAATCCACAACAGCCCTATCTATACCCAACCCATAAAGATCTTTTTTTGAATTTTTCGATGCTTCATCCAAAACTTTTTTTTGTTCAGATGTTATTTGTTTCAATGCATCATCAGCTATCTCAACCTGTTGTTTCCAATAATCATAGGTTCCTTCTTTAGGTTGAGGGAATAAATCTAAAGTTTTTATGTGATTTGAAATAACAGTAATGTTTTTATCATAGTCATTTACATTATTAACAAGATCATTGTATATTTTCTTCTGGTCTTCAACATTTTTACGAGCTTGAATTATCTTGTCTTTTGCTTCAAGTTTGGCTGTAGCCGTTCCAAATCCTTCATTTGCTTTTTTATTGTATTCTGCCGTAACTCTTTCTAATTCCTGTTCAGCTTTAGCAATTGTTATTTTTTGATTTAGTCGTTTCATTTCTTCTTTTTCTCTTTGAACCGACAGTTCCGCAATTCTATCAGCATAAGCCCTTGCTACAGCATTAGCGTAAATTTCCTTACTTAATGCCCTATAGGCATTTTCTAACTTACGCAAATCCACATTCTCACCATCTAATATATCACTATGAGTCTTATAATTTTTAACCCACTCACGAACAGCCGCATTCCTCTCTGTAGTGGAAAGAGTTACATTTTTTAATTTGTTATACAGAATATCAAGTTGAGTTTGCTCTTTGGCTATGCTAGACCATGCGGACTTTCTAGCCAATGCCATTTCTTGTTCGGCTGAAAGCAAATCAAGGGTGACATCTCTTGCTTTTCCTAAACTTCCAATCCATTTAATTACATCTTTCCCGTATACAGAAAGCAAAGTCAGCCCAACAACAAGAGCGGTCTGCCAACTTAAAATAGATCTTGTAAGCTGTTGCCATACGGGAGCAACAGCCTTGACATCTTTATTTCCTGCTTTTAATTCTGCCTTGAAATTTGCATATTCTTTTCTAGCTTTTGCTATTTCATCAACTAATATCGGAAGGTTATTTGATATTGCAAGAAAAAAAGTATTTGCACTTACAGCTAGTGAAGGAAGTTCACGGGCTACCTGTTGCGCTGAATTACCGAGTCCATTCCATGCACTTGCATAATTACCTACATTTCTCTGAAATCTTCCAGAAGCTTGCTCTGCTGCATTTAATTCCTTTTGAACGTTCGATATTTGGGTTAGCAATGCTTTTCCGGCATCTCCTCCCCTTCTTACCCGTCCAAGATCATCGTAATCCTTTATCAAAAGAATTAATTGCTTTCTTAATGCCGTAATACTACCTTCTTCTGCATTACTTTGAATTATCTGATCTTTTTGTGCTTTAATCGTTTTTCTGACAGCTTCTTCCTCTACCAGCCTTTGAGCAGCTAATTGTTGAATCTGGCGAATTTTTGCTGTACCAGTATCTCCTACTTTCTCTTCATCAGAAAGCGCACTAAAATCTTTCTTTAATTGCTTTATCTGCCTATCTGCCTCCTTAACTGATTCTGTATTGGCGATAATCCATTTATTAGTAGACTGCAAAGCAGAAGTTTCTTCTTTTACTCTTTTAACCGTACTACTAGAAGAATCAATATCGTATTTTATCTTCTGTAATTTTGCATAGCTATCTTTATATTCAGATAGTTTCTTTGTTGCTCTATCTATTTCACTTTCTAACTGTTTTATTGCCGCATCGCTATTGGGTACACTTGCAATCTCAATAAGAGATTTTTTTAATTTATCTATTTCCTGACGCAGTTTGACAATCTTTTCAAGGTCAATATCTGCATTAAATTTCATTCCTGCCATGTGACTTTTACATTATCGTTACCAAATGACTGTTTTAATTCTTTATCTAAAGTTAGGCTTGCCGAATCCAGAACATCAAAACCTTTACTAGACACAAAACTTGCATATTCCATTCCATCCGCCACAACAACACCGTCTTTAGGCTTACTTCCAAAGATCAGCATTGCCTCTGTCCTGTTCTTCGCCAGTGAATGTTCTCCATCGGCAGGGATATAGAGGTCTACAATCTTTCCATCCCTGACAATAGCAGCACCGGGAGCATTGCGAAGGTTCCAAGTATGGTTTTGATAGGTTTTCTTATTACTAACATTGCGTTCCTTCTGCATATAGACGGCTCTTTGAGCTGCTTCTTTCATCAATTCGGTAGCATTCTCATCTACTTCTTCAACGAATTCATCAAGACCGGACAAATCCACTGTTACTTTCATTATTCATCAAACTTAACTTTTCCTTTAAAGAAATCCTCATCCGATACTTCTGTTAGTACCTCCCCATCATATACGGTATGCAACTTATCTTTTTGCATAATAACCAAATTGCGATATGGTATTTTATAAACTACTTCATCATAAGAGAGATGAAGATTTTCCATGAACGACGCAATTTGTCCTAACATACAATCATTCCCTATAACTTCTGTTTTGCTGTCAGATTTGCTACGTTCTTTGCTAAATCCAACAGCATTGTAAAATTTTCTACAGAGATCAGGGAGTAAGCTGCCGTAAGCCCATATAACACTTCTTCTAACGTCCCATTTGACAACTCTTGATCAAGGCTATCATTTCCTTCAATAAACCAAGAAAGTGCACGAGAAGCGACGGAAATGTCCTTTAACGAAGAAATGACGCCCGCAATATCCTTATTATCTTCCAGAACAGCGAGATAAGCCGAAGCACCGGCTATTTTATGGATAGTAGGCGGGTTTACACGGTACATTTTCCCATTTACAATTATAGGAATGAAATCTTTTCCTGTGATAGCTTCAGATACAAGTATAGCTGCTTTATTCATAATGATATTTATTAAAAAGGGGCGAGAAACACAAATCCTCACCCCTCACCACTTTACAATATAGATAATGTCTCTGACGGCTGCGTTCCATCTTCTCCTGAAGAGCCATAGTTTACAGTACTCCCAGCGTTCACCAGCCTTGATCTGGCTGAATAACTATTTATAGAAGGCGATTCAGAAGAAGTAAGAGCTACCTTTTCATCGGTTCATGCAGCGTCCACCTTTTCGCCATCGAACAGATAATCGCTCTTAACACCAGTGTTAGGATTTTCCATAGCCACCGCTGTTACACCCAGACCGATATTCTTTTCTACCGCATTACCTTTTGCGATAACAGCAGCATTGGTAAATACAATGTAGTTTCCTGTCTTTGTCTGGCCTACGATTGCCTTATTTACAATTCCCGGAGTGTCAGAAGAAGACCATCCTGCATCAGTATCAATCTTTTCACCACCTTCCAATTCAACCTTGTCATCAAAGGAGAAAACTCCCATGGTGAAAGCGATTGTTTTAGCTCCTTTTTGAGTTACATCACGATAGTAGATGCTACCATTCAACTCATTAATGTAGTCGGTATAGGTCGGATCATCCTCTGTATACGCCCAAGTATCTTGATGGGAGTTCTCAACTTCCGTGGCAGTGCCTAACCATGCCTTAAGAGAGGTTTTAGTGACAGTGGCAGTTATAACATCACCGTACCAAATCTTTTTAATTCCAATAAACGGTTTCATATCTTTTCAATTTACGTTTAGAGTTTCAAATAATAATTTCACATTTACATAGTAACAACATAATTCTTTGTCTTCTTCTATTCCGATACTTTCAGAAGAGTAACTATACCAGGAGCCGTCATATTGGGAAACAACATCATCTTTAAAAAACTTCTTTGCTTTCCGTTCCAGCTCATTCAAGCGAATCAGGCTTGCTTTTTCAGACCTTGTTACAGGAACGCAGAAGTTTACTTCAACATATCCTTTTTCCCAGTAAGCATCCGATTGTTGAGTTTTGGGGTAGATTACAATTCTCTCGGTCTTTACTTTACCTTCAGGGATATTTCCCCGTTGATACATTTCAGAGATTCCAAAAGACTTGCAATCTTTAAAAATAATATTCGCTATGTCAGTCGTTACAATCATACCCAAATATCACATCTACCCTTAAACTCCTCCGAATAGCATTCGGCATTCTTCTTCACATCTCCCTCTCCTACAGTATTTCCTTCAGCATCCAGACACCTGATATGAGATCCTAAAACAATCTTTTTACCCTCATAAACCACATGGTAATTATATACCCAGCGTTCACCATTGACAGAGACTTCCTTTTGTTGGGAGTTGTCATGGCAGAAGCAATCCGTTACATCTTGCCAAGACTCTCCACCGGTTCCCGGTATTGGTCGGTTATACTCGTCGTTCTCTTCCGGAGTAATAACCTGTATTTGTAATTTATGTGGAGCAGTTTCTAGCATATCACCAAATATTTGAAGCGTCTTTTACAACGCTAAAACCTACCAAAGAAGTAATTTCATCATCGGGAGTTATACCGTATAATTTAAACATATACTTTGCATAATTTTCTAAAGTATCAACTCCCCATGATTTAGAATGACCGTTCTCTGATACGGAATTAGGGTGCATAAGAATCTTATCCATGAACTTATTTATAGACTCAAAGACTTGCTTCTTATCATTAGAAGTTGCATCAGAACTAGGATTAAGCCCCAGTTCTAACGCAAACTTTTCTATTCCCGTATCTGAAATTTCTCCAAATGAAGAAAAGCATAGCTTTATGTAGTCACCAATTGTCACGATTCTACAGTCAATGAGTAAATACCATTAATTTCAGTAATGACCGGTAATGACAACGATTGCGCTTTAGTAAACTCAACCCCGTTTGAATTATCGGTTTCACCTTTCCCCCATTGAGAGACTCGGATTCTTCCATAATTTGAATATGTCACACCTGGTTCTTGTCTCAACTCATTGTCTGCATAAGCGTTTTTGATAACACCAAGATTTCCAGCAGGAATAAACACAAGGTTCTTGTCGTTCCAAGGAGTATATTCCGTCAATTTACCATTATTCTGAATTCTTGTAGTACGTCTGATAATCTCAAATTCCGGGAAATTATTCTGGCGCATAAATTCATTCAAACTTGATAATAAAAGCGGGCTAGATTGCTTGTCCGTACCAAAAATAACCTGTTTCATCTTCTTGTTACGAAGAATAAAAGACAAACGACTTTGAGAAAGAAGGATCTTATCAAATGTCACTTTATCTTGGGCAGCATCAAGGATTCCTTGCAAATCTTCAAAACAGTCTACAACGCCTTCATTTCCTTGAGTCCAATCAACCATAGCTTTTGCTATATTTTCAGATGGCATTTTGTAATCAATAGCACCTCTTACACCACCTTCCGGGTTATTGTTTGCGTCAAAAGTAAATACACCTTTATTGGACAAAGCACCAAGGAAGATTATATCTAACTTAGACTGAACGGAATTAACCACTTTGGTGACGTTATTCCACATCAAGTTTATTAACTGCTGTGTTTTCTGATCGTCAGTCAGCATCCGAGAGTCAAGAATTTGAAGAATCTTTCGATAATCTTCAATAGGCATAGAGTAACTCATCTGATGATTCAAGACCTTTTCTTTCAACGTTTCAAGGCCTTCTGTCCCCATGATAGGCTCCTTACCTTTAGAATCCAAAGTAGCTGCAGCAACACTTAGGTTGTATTGCCCGATCAATTCTTCAAAGTTAAGACCAATAGTAGGAACATCCCAAGTCAAATATCTTTCATAGATATTCTGGTCAAACAGTCGCTTTCTTAATTCAGAAGCGGCATCAATGCGAATCTGTACCTGTTTAGTAAGTTCGCCAAAAATAGAACTGTAAAATAATCCCGGCATAGCTTATTGTCTTACATATTTAATACTTGGGTTATTCTTCATACACCATCCACCTAACAACCAATCTTCTGGTACTGGATATGCTACATCTTTCAGAATAACCACATCATAACCTGCTGAAACGGTTTGAAAGTCCATATTAGTTTTGTACTCTTTGTCCGTCTCAACGACTGCGTTTGGAACATCAGTACCAACAACCGCAAAAGCGTTAGCTGTTGCACCTGTAAGAGCAGCGGCCAATGTAAGAACATCATAATCCGCATTCGATTTATCGATGTTGTTGATAGCCTGCTCATTTTCTCCAATTTTCAACTTATCACCGACCTGAACCAAACTTCCTTTTACCACCCTTGGAGCCGAAGTAGTTCCTCCAGATACTATTTTTACGGCTTTACATACCGTACATTCCATATTCGCAAAATCTATTGCAATAGGAGTACCTTTTCTAATTAAAGTACCTTCTGGAAATGTCTGTTTGAGTTTGAAGTCTCCTGGAAGCACCTTACACTCACCTCTCCAAAAAACAGGGAAGCTTCCCTTAATTTTTCCTTTTTCAAATTCAATAGCCATAGTTTTTAATTTTTTAGTTAGCGTCCGGCAAACTTTCCGCCCACTGCTTAGCCATTTCTTTGCTCTTTTCAGCAGGTGTAGATAAAGAAAATGCCGAATCTTTTTTCTCCAGCCCTGCGGTAACAATATTCTGTTTGACGCCTGACAGATAGGTATTGATTGCAATTTCATCCATCTCGTCAGTAATTGCAAAGCCTTCTTTCATTCGCCATTCAGGAATACCCAGTTCTTTCGCTTTTGAAGAAATCAGACCGTTTCTTTCAGCACGGAGCTTTTCAGCCTTGAAAGTCTCATTTTCCTTTTGAAGAGAAGAGAAACGCTCTTCCTGCTGTTGCTTGTACTGTTTGAACCACTCCGGTTCCTCGGTATTTGGTTGCGCTTTATTCGGATCGCCCCCCTTATCCTGTTCATCCTTCTTTTCTTTTGCTTTATTGACCGCATCAGTAACTCGTTTATCAATACCACTTTGTAGAGAAGAAAGGAAAGTTTTTTGCCCCTGTACAACAGTTGCTAGATTATCGTCAGTTACTAAGCCGGTAGCTGCTAAAGCGTCAGCCTGTCCCTGTAGAATTTCGTCACTTAACCCTAGATTTACATAAGCTAGTTTTAAGGCTTGGAAAATTTTTTCTTTCATGATTAGCTCTTTAAAATTCTTGCATAAAATTACAAGAGAGAAACAGAGGGAAGAAATTTTATGATTGGTTAGAACTGACACTTCTCCAAGTGTCAGATTTTTGCTGTTTCAAGGCATAAATAAATGCTCTTCTTTGTGCTATTTGCCGTTCTAATAGACAGAGAATACAAGGTAATGAAGTTAGTGCTATTAGTGAGAGAAAAGGTGATGCTGAAACTGTTAATAATCTAAATATTACTTAAAAGGTTCACATTAGTACTCTTAATAAGACTGTTGTTTGTTATTGTATTTGTATATTTGCATGGTTAACTTATAAGTTAATTATGAAAGAAGTAGAATACAGTATTGAATTATTTGAAGAATATGATAACATTAACTTCTATACAATCAGACTTAAAGGAGATGTACATACAGAAGCTGAAAAGTTTCTGCTCAAATTCCTTGAAGGGTGTAAGTTTGACAAAGACATAGATGTTATATTGTCATGGCTAGAAAAAATATCAGAGAAAGGAGCATTAGAAAGATATTTTAAGCCAGAAGGTAAGTATGGGGATGGAGTATGTGCAATTCCTATAGAAATTGGGAATAATGTTAGATTATATTGTTTAAGATTATCCGACAATGTGTTGATTATAGGAAATGGAGACATAAAAGATGCTGATACTTGGCAAAATAGTTCGACATTATCACAATATGTTCAATTATTAATTGAAACAAGTCGTTTTATCCATTCTCGTAAACAAAACGGTCAAATGCGTATTAGGAGCAACAAAATATTAGAAGGAAATTTAAAATTTACAATACATGAAAAAGAATAGTTTATTTGAAGCAAGAAGAAAAAGTATTTCAAATGAAACTAGAGAATTTGTGTCTTTTTCATTTGAAATAGTTGATAGAATCCATGATATATTGGAATCGAAAGGATTAAAGCAAAAAGACTTAGCTGTTTTATTGGGTAAATCTGATGCGGAAATTAGTAAATGGATGAGAGGAACTCATAATTTTACAATTAATACAATCAAATCTATAGAGAATGTATTAAAAGAGCCTATAATAGACGTAGTATCAAAAAGAGAACCAACTATAGTAATGTTCCCGATCCCTATTAATGAAAGCTCTATGAATATTCCCCTAAAAGGGAAACATTCTTCAAGTAATTATAGTGGTTTTAAATTTAAATTAGATTCATTTTAACATGGATAAGAAATTACGAGTACGTATTATCTCAATAAAAGAAGATAGTTTTAGTGTTGATTATGATAGGCTTCCCAAAACAAAAGAAGATTGTGAAATAAGCACATCTCCTTATTTTGGAGTTGGCTTGAGTGTAGATGAAGAGAAATCATATCTAACAGCCCATGCCCAAATAAAATATACATTAACAGAAAATTCACAGGAAATTGATATTGTGTCATTAAAGTATTCTTATACGTTGCGTATAAGTAATATTCATGATATTATTAAATATCCAGATGAAAAAGATAAAGGAACGTTTAATGTTCAAAATCAATTTATCGAGAAATTTATTCCAGATGTTTTTGCAACAGGAAGAGCTTTATTAATTCCTAAACTTATAAATACTGTATTATCTGACTTCTATCTGCCTTTTGGTGGGGATCAAGGTGTGCTAAAACAAATGAAAGAAAATAAAAAGAATAAAGCGGATTAACCTCCGCTTTTCTTTTGCCCTCTTGCGAAGGGCGGGAATGAAATCCTATTTTATAATAACGGCTATTCCAGAAGCAACCCACGCCCTGTTCCTTGCGTTATAAGTCGTTTTAAAATCAATCAATCCATTCGCTCCCATTTTCTTTGCTTCGGAGACTATTTTATCCATCATCCTTTTGCTAGATGGAGCATACTCATTATTCGTTTTTCCTGTATATCCTTCGTATGGGACAATTAGCCGTAGATTTTCGGCTGTTTCGCCTTTTCTCAACTTGCCAACAGTAAATACCACTTCTATATTAGATATTGGCTGGTAATTAAATCCAGTCACTGTAGGGCTAATGGTGAAGCCATCTTTGGTGTATTCTCTGTAGTCAACGACATATACGGATTCGGTATACATGTCTCTAGTGCATCCGGATAGAACTAATATTATTATGATCGGATATAGGATATTTTTCATGATTCTATTGTGTTATAATGAGTATCAAAAGATATCCAAAAGTTTTTTCACACTAAACTTATCTATAAGAAACTTATCTAAAGACTCTGATCCTTCCCTAGAAAAAGAGTTCTTAAATTTATTATCTTTTATGTATTTATTATCTATAATTGATGAACGATTTCCTGTATTTCCCCACCCATCGATCATTATTCCACCTCCTTTTGTAAATTGTATATCCAAGATTGTAACTCTGTATTTTTTATCTTTTAAATCTATGATGACTTTATATGCTAAGTCATCATCAAATATTGTATTTCCAATTTTACTACCTTTATATTTGTTGAAATCAATTTTGTTACCAGAAGAGCTTCCGATTATCCTAGATTCAGTTTGTTCGGCTATGCTTATATTCCCAAATATTTTAAAGTAATCAATTACTTCTTGAGTTGAAAAAGAGGTTTCATATACTTTCTGCCATATAATTCTATCATTAAATATTTTAAAGTTCAAGAATGTATCTTGAGAGTATACAGACGCAGACAGGCTTACTAAAAGTAATAATAAAAGCTTCTTCATAACTGTGTGTTTTATGTTATACAATGTGACAAAATAACTGACAACTCTTTATAAATGCAAGAAAATTAGCATATATCTTCATGCATCACATAAAAAAGTTGCTTTTTCTTGCTTTTTTCAAAAATAGTTTGTATGTTTGCGCTGCTTAACATATAAAAAACCATTGATGCAAGCGGAGCTTGCATTCTTATGCGAGCATTTTTTATGCTTGTATTTAAAATATTGAGGTATATTGTACCCCCGTGTGGAACTGTAATAGAACCACAGCATCAATGGTATGTGTTAAGCAGCGGGAAAGGCAATATACCTTTTTTTTATTGTTTATGCTTAACAATACCATCAATCAAAATCAAACGAATAATAGTAGTTTGATGGCGACGTTAATCCACGATACGGATAGAATGAGTTCGCTTGAAATTGCGGAACTCACAGGAAAACAGCACGCACATATTATGCGTGATATTCGTTCTCTTTTAGCGCAAGAAGTATCACAATCCAATTTTGGATTGTCATCCTACAAGCAACCACAGCCAAGAGGAGGATATAAAGAACTCCCCTGTTTCGAACTCACCAAGAAAGGCTGTCTGATCTTAGCCTCTGGTTACGACGCAGTACTCCGTGAGAAGATTATTGATCGCTGGGAACAACTCGAACTAGAGAAGCGCAAACCTCAAACTCCCCAGACCTACCTCGAAGCCCTGAAAGCCCTCGTATCATCGGAAGAGGAAAAGCAAAGGCTAGCGCAGGAGAAGAAACAACTGGAACAGCAAAACGCCAAACTCCAACCAAAGGCAGACTTTGCCGATGCAGCCTTCGCCACCGACGACAAGGTAGACATAGGAATGTCCGCCAAGATACTAAAGCTAGGATTCGGGCACAATACCCTATTTGACAAGCTAAGGAAAGCGGGCGTATTCTTCGCCAACCGAAACGAACCAAAACAGCGGTTTATTGATGCCGGATACTTCGAGATGAAGGAGAAGTTCATCGAGCGCAACAACCATCCGGGGTTTGTCGTAACCAAAGTGCTAGTTACCCAAAAGGGATTGGCTTATCTGAACCACCTGTTTGGCGGAAAAATTTCCGATGGGAAGTTAGTTAGGATAGTATAACATCTCCCTTCCCTAATTCGCACATTTACAGCAGTCCGTTTCAATGCCGGACAGCCACAACTATATCGAAAAGTTTAGTATCAAAAAAAAGAAAAGACACTATGGAACAGAATTATTTCACACTGAAGCAAAGTAGACAGATAAACAAGATATATAATGAAGTACAGAGCTATATGCCATTCGAGGAAGCCACATTTCCGGCTTTTATTTCGAAGATAATCCCGTTCGTTAGGGAATATTCCCGCTACACGGAGAACAGCAAGGAATACGCAAAAGAATTGTTCTTAGAAGGGATAAAAAGACTGGCAGACAAATATTACCCGAACGGATTCAAGTCCAGCAAGAAGCAACGGTATAGATTCTCTTTGATTGAGATTCCCCGAATGAGTACTTTTGAATGTGACTACAAGCCTATTGAGGGCGTTGCTTGCATGAAGGTTATTAGAGCTTTCCGGGACTTCTCCCGTTCCGGATTCGAGGCAGAGGAAGAGTTTGTAAAGAAGTTAATCAGAATATCCAATATGCTTAATTAAAGTCAGGGGGCTTCGGCCTGGCACATTAGTTGACGCCAATCAGCAGGAAAGGGTAGCTTTAGGGCTGCCCTTTCTTTATGTCTGTACTCATGCAGCGTTTCGTTCCCGGACCATATTTGAGATAATGGCGTAAACCTTATCCAAGATATTATTTCTTTCCGCTATTTCAAGTTTTGTTTCTCCCTTGAACTTCTTCTTGTAGTTACTAATAGAAATGTGATAGAGGTAATATAATTGCTCATAAACCTTGTGCCAAACGTCCTGTTGTCTAGTGTTGGTTGCCGAAGCATATTTGTTCACCAGTTGGCGGATCTTATCACGAAGAGAAATTTCCGGCACCTTTTCAGATGAAACAGCAACCGCTAACAACAACTTCCCGTTTTCTTCTCTCTCCTGCTCCATCGCGTCCAGCCTCTTTTCTACGTTTTCAATCCGTTTGCTTTGTTCAAGCAAAGCTTGTGCGGACTGGACCAGTATTTCAAGTTGGGATAAGGGCTTCAGCTTTTCCTTTAGAGCTTTTTCCATCGCATTGAAAGCTGCAATATAATCAAGTTTAAAGCGCATAGCCTTTTTCCCTGTAAATCCCATAGCCAGCAAAGTAAAACCGTCACGATTCATTATAAACATTGGGTATTCTTGCTTATTTTGTTCGTTAACATAAATAGTTTCAACAAACATGGGGTCAGCCGAATTTTCGGCACACCCCTGTATAAGTTCCCTAATAGCATCTAAAACGTGTTTATGCTCTTTCCCGAACTTTTCAGCCACTAACAAGCTACTTGTTAGTGCTTGGTTGTTCTCACCTTTAAATACTAAATCGTTCATATTATTAAATATTTTGTTCTATTTTTCCTATGACTTTTGTATAACCCCCGTATTTTTTCAGACTAGACACCCTCATTATTATTCTTTTTGTCTGATTCTACAGATTTGTTTAGATTTTCATTCTTTATTAGCCTAATTTCATCTTCCGGCGCATCAGTAAGAGCAAGCATAGTAACGGCTAGGTCCAAAGAAATAATACCATCCGTATAAAGCTTTCCAATAGACGCCCATTGTTTTTCCTTATCTTCGTTGAATGGTTCTGCAAATTCATGTGTTACATTCATCTTTGACAATTGTTCCCTCAAATAAATATGGGTAACATTCATCATTATAGCAAGGATCAGATTCTTCTCACGGTCAACGAGAATATCATATATCTCTTTCAGATTATCTCTCTTGATATATCCTAGCGTCATAGCACGCTTTAAAGCTTCCCCCGACAGTGTCCCCATTCCCTTCATGTTTTCAAACGAAAAATCAGGCGTAAATGAGTCAAATAGAATAGAATTATTTAGATCCTTCTTTTCACTGTCCTTCATGGAAGAATATTCAGGAGGGACCAAATAATCAACAACACTTTCTTTTCCTACCATTTGAAGCACCTCTCCTGGGTCTTGGTTACTTGGAAGAGATTGAATAACATCTGCAGTTACCTTCAATTTAGGATCTGCAAAATAATTATTAGTATCAGCAGCTTTTGAATCAATAAGTTCCTCTCTATCGCATCTGGGCTGTGTCCCATACCATGCTTTATCTTGTTTGTAATAGATTACATTGATTTTACCGCTAGGGTTTACCACTGGAGTAACCTCCCAGCCGATATTAGCTTTCTTGCATCTAAAAATATATGATGGCGTTTCAATATCAAAGTGCTCAACAGTTCTATCTCCTTCTTTCAAATTATAGCCATATCCAAAAGCGATCATGTTCTCGTATTGGTCAAAAAGAGGACGAAGTGTATATCCCTTTGATTTAGATATAACTAACACTTTAACTCCCGGCTTTCCATTGTCATCATAAATATGATAAACCTTTGCGCTCTCTGTCTCTGCGCCGGCCAAGCGTTTGGCCTGTCTAATTGTTGTATGAAACCGAGTATCTTGCAAAAAGTCATTATAAGCCTTAAAAGCTTCATCTGTACCTTCACCGTCATTTCTCCATTTGATTGGACTGCCCAATAAGAAGAATAATTCTACCTCATTAATATATCTTTGCCTTGTACGAGGAAGTTTTTCTACTATGTAAGGCTCTTTATTTTTACGCAGCTTATTTTTCCTTTGATTGACTTTATGAGTTGTAGGATGATACTCTTCAATAGCTTCTATAACTTCTGTATCACGATTTTGGAGTAAAGTTTGCACCTGGCTAATATCCCGATCCTGAATGAGCCTAATTAAATCCCTCTCTACTCCAAGCGAATTTAGCGTTTTATTACGCAATAAATTGAATATAGCTTCTATATAGTTCATATCATATATAATTAAAATAGTCCTAAATCTTCTTTTGAATAACTCCTAGGAACTAATATTTTTCCCAACAGTTTTCCTATGGTGTAATAGCGGGTAGCATCTATTCCGTGGTTATAAGCATCTATAGGCTCATTTATAAATTTCCCATCCTTATTTTGCTCATAAACATAGTTTCTAAACTCCCTGATTAAATTTTTAGATTTTCTTGTAATGCATATTTTGTATTCCATCATTTTCAGTATACCACCCATTACCGAACCTTTATATTTATCTGCAGGATAAATAATAATTCCGGCATTAGATATCTCTTGTATTAAACGAGGATCTGCACTATCAGCATATACAAATAAATCGAGTTCTTTTAATACACGAATAATATCAATGGCTAACATGTGGGTCTGATAACATTGTTCATCCAAATAAAGCCGATCATCTACAAGTCCACATTTAATAATAGCTGTTGGATCCGCACTATATCCAAAGTCCATACCTGCGGATACATGTTTAGCATAAGACGGAAATTCGTCTACAATCTCAAATTCAGGGAAAACAAGACCTTCAGCCATTGCTCTTTGTCCCAACCCATAAACAGTCCACAATGTTTTATTTTTAAATTGCAGAGATTCTATTTCATCGATTATAGTCTGTTCTAAAAATGGATTATCCTTATATGTAGATATAAAATGATATGTACGGGCATCTTTATTCAAGTCACACAACCAATGTTCATCAGAAAAAGAAGGATTGTAATCTAGCACTGAAAAATCAGTTGTACGCATAACGAGTTGTTGCCACTCCAAAAAAGATATTTCGTTTGCTTCATTACAATAAAGAATATTACGCTTCCTGCCTCTAATTTTCTGTTCATCATCTGTAGAGAAAAATTCTATAAAAGAACCATTAGGCAAAGTATATACCATATCGGACTTATTCATGCATTTGCCATCCCACATTTGAAACTTATCCTGCATAATTTCTCTAAAATCACGAAACACAGAACCTTTTAGGGCCGGCAAAGTCTTTCGAACAATAGAAAGAGAAGTCTTAGAGTGCTGTAGTATATAAGCAAGAAGGAAGATCAATATATTATATGTCTTACTACTTCTCGAACTACCTTGAGCGGATATTATTTTATATCCAGACTTTATAGCATCATCTACAGTCGAATATATTTTAGTAGTCTGAACCAGCATTTATCACATCCTCCCTTTTATCTATGACTTGAATAACTATAGGTTCTTCTTTAGAAGAAGTTACGTCTAGCTTTTCTGGAGCATCCCACCCAAACATCTTACAAATACGCTCAATAGCTTTTAGCTTATCATGAAGTTTAATCTTTACATACTCAACATCTACAATTTCCGGATCGTCATTTGTTCCAATATTCTTTTTTAAAATCTTTGTTGATATACTTTTTATGGCAGACTTTTGCCTAGAAGTAAGATTTTCAAATTCAGACCTTTCTATCCAGCTACTATGCATGTCAGCTATAGAAGAAAAAGCTATAGAAGATAACTCCTCTAGTATCTTTTCTTTGGTTATATCAGACTTATTTTTTTGTTCTTCCTGAAGTTCTTTTATTCTTAGGGTAATCTTAGGGTAATTCAGCAACTTAAATGCATCTACTCCAATTGCTTTATCTGATTTACTATTACAGGAATATGCACGACGATAAGCCTCGGACGCATTTCCACACTCAAGGTAATAATTACAGAAATTTTCTTGCTTTATTGACAACTTCGCCATATATCACTTTCTAGCTTATTATTTTTTCAGCCTTCAGATAACATATTATTTCATCGTAAAGATAATCCAGCTTCTTCCTAAATCCTTTATAAATCCTATAATAAGAAATGACATTTTCGCAATAGTCAGAAATTGCCGAAGGACATTTCACTCCGAGAGTTTGTGATATTTGCTTCCTTAATCCCTTAACTAAAGGTTCATTGAATAATATTGTTCCAGGAGAATATATTCGGAGGATAATAAAACAAAATCTTTTCTTTTGAATTACACTCCCTTTTATTGCATCAGGATTTTGATACGAATCAATTTGATTAAACATTTCATAGATACGATTTACTTGCTTTAAATCAGTAAGAATAGGAGTTGATATCAAAGACTTCCTATGCAATAAAGACAATTGAAGTTCTTTAATAGATTTTGCTTCTGAAATTTGATTGATCATAGTACTCAAGTTTTAAAAGTAAATAGTATATTTGTACTATGAATTATGGAAGGGCGTCTATCTGGTGGTTCGGGTGACGCTCTTTTACTTTACACTTCTCCCCCATATTTTCGCATTATACAGGGAATAAGCCCATAACTTTATCTCTTCGCTGGTTTCCAGGAATTCCACTTTCATGGCTTCCTTCATACATTCCGCCAGTAGGTTGCTGTCTTCTTGGTTCATAACACTAAATCTATACGCCAAACAGGCTTGTTTGTACTAATGTCCCTTTTCCCGTTTTTATCTCTCCGTGACATTCATAACGGAATCGTTCTTCCTGTGCTTCAAAATAGTCTTTATCTATTTCAGTAGCGTAGAAATCAAACCCCATTTTATATGCAGCTATGCGACTACTACCACTTCCCAAATGAGTGTCAAGAATTTTACATCCAGATTTTGCGTAATTTTTAAATATCCAAGAATAAAGTTTTATCGGTTTTTGCATAGGATGCATCCTGTTTTTTTCTGCATTAATATTTCCAAAATATGGGAAATCAAAACATTTTGCAGACTTCTGAAATGATGTCCATGCAAGTTCACCATCGGCATAAGATACTACAGGCTGATGTTTGTACCAGAATATAAACTCCTTACATTTAGGAAGCATATCAGACAAATGGTTATAGCCAAATATTATCTGATTATTACTTACTCTAAACAATTCATCAAAATACTCTTTGCTAGGTTTATTATCATTTGCAGTTATTGTTTGACCATATTTTGATATACGAGAACATGGAGTAAATGCAGCATCAATCCCATAAGGCGGATCAACTACCGCTAAATCAAAAAAATTATCTGGAATACCTTTCATGTATTCCATGCAATCCATATTATATACTTCGCTTATTGGCATGGCTATTCCTCCTTCTTTCTCTTTTTTACGTATTTCCAAGCAAGTGTTATCGCAGATATAAAATTTATCATGCTTGTCACAAAAAGAATACTATATAACCATACTATACCCGAGTGATAAGCAAGTAAAAAAGCAATAATTGATAGCCAAAATACTATTTCTTCAAATTGATGATCTTTCATTGTTATTCCTTCTTGATTAATTCAGGATGATCGTACATGTTGCCTATTACTCGAATTTCCCGTTTGAAATCATTCCACCAACTGGGAGAGACTTGTTGCCAAGGGGAAATCCATTTCTTGTTTAAATCAGTTATATTGGCTAAACAAAAACAAGCGTAGTCATCTATATACTTCACTAATTTGGGATATTTACCGTTTACACTGATTATATCCCCTTCATAGATTTCGTTGCCGTTTTTGTCGAATAAACCGGTAAACTGACCTACGGTATCTATATCTACTTCTATCGAAGACAGATCAATTGAATCAATATCGTTGATGTAGTCTTCATCAGCAAGGAATCCATATACCCATTTTTTGTTATCAATTCGCTTTCCTCTGAATTTTATTGTACGATCCATTTTAATTCTCATCTAAATTTATCAAATCCATTTTACTGACAGCCTTTAAGACTCTTAGGATATCCTCCTGAAAGTCTATAACCTGTTGGTTACGCACTCTCTTTTTCAACTCTATCAGGGATAGTTCCTGTATTCTTATCAAAGATGAAATATCGTTCACCAACTCAATTGTAATTTCTTTTTTCTTAGATTGTTTCATAATTATTCCTTTCCTTTAAAGTGTTCGATTAGCTCTTCTACGGTAGCCTTGTGGTAATTCCCTGAAATAATAGTGGCATGATTCCAATTTTCATCCCAAAAGAATACGCTACCTTTAGGCTCTGTAAAATAATGGTCATTACCCACAGTATCATCATAAGAAACGCTAAGCGGTGAATCTGCTACAAACCATTGATTTTCGTTTGTATCATCCCTCAATGCGGCTATTGCCAAGAAAAGTTCCTCGTTAGTTCCGCAATCAATAAAACTATCGTCTAGTGGTACATTATAAGGAACATATTCACCATCAATAGTTGTAATTAATTTGCTATCATCAGTTATTTGAAAAGGGTTTCCATAATTTTTATATCCCAACTCCTCCAACTTCTTCCGAAGCTCCGGGGTATTGCGTCTAATAAACGCTGCTGTTGTAAATCCCATAGTTATTCGTTTTTAAGTTCTTTAATATATCCGTTTTCAATGCACCAACAAAGCATTTCATAGGCTGCATCAAGAGGATTATTATAGCTATCGGATGTTCTTTCGTCCATAAGTTCTTCACTATCGAAATAGCTACAAAACCAGCCATCTTCAGAATGAAAGATAGTAGGCTGATAATGACAACCGGAATCCTCTCGACTGCTATCAACTAATATCCTTTTACCATTTTTCATTGTAGGATATAATACAGGCATAATTTCCAATATATCTTGTAGAGTAAAAGCTCCAATACCATTACCATCTTGTATATATTGGGAAAGTCTTTTAGGATATTTCACTACATCTAAGTCGCCACCATATTTCAAGTCATAAAACCAGCTTGCGGTACTTGTATCTACGCCAAGTTTTTGTAATCTCCGCATCTGTTCGATTGATAATACTTTTTTTGATTTCATTGTTATTTCTCCATTTTAAGTTCTTTCAATACTTTCTTCGCCATCTCATAGTAATTAACCTGCCAACCAGTATAAACATCATCTGTGTGTTCATCATAATGGTTAGCATATACGTATGAATCCAATTCTTCGCGAAAAGATTCTCCATCTAGCCCGCTATCATCACAATCATCGTACATTCTCAATTCATGAGCTACTTCTTTACATTCTTGATGTGTGATGAAGTCGTCCACTACTCCGTCATAGACATTTGTCTGACGAACATACTTTTGTCCTATATGTATCTTGCAAGCGCAAAAATCACATGTATGCTCTTTCTTTGCTGTTGGATAGATTTCTCTTAATGTTGTTGGCATAATTATTCTTTCGTTTCTGTTTCAAAAGTATTGTATTGATAAACATCACCATCATTAACGTATTGCGCCATACCCTTATCTCGCTCGTCTTCGCTTAAATAAAGTAATATATCTTCGTATGGATCGGAATAATAACTGCTTCCGTTCCATACTGTTCTAATTATTCCATATATCTTCATTATTACTTCTCCTTCTTTACCAATTCAACTTCTGTCGGCTCTTCATCTTCCCATTTTACTTCGGGAAACAGTTCAGAATCAAGCCTAATCCAATCAAAGCTATGTTTTGTTGGTAGCCAATATTCATCAATCTTTACGGGGCGTCCAGTGAAAAGGCATAAATCCCCACATCTGTCTCTTGCTATATACATATTAGTCTCCTTTCTTTATTATGAATAAATTGAATATATTCTTAATTTCTTTGGCAAGCTCTTCATTTTTACTAGTATCATACTTTAAGCTCCATTCATTATCATCATAAATACGCTTTATAGTGTCCGATGAAGCACGTAAATGTACTTGATGTTGATAATCCTGAAATGGGTTAATAAGCCCGAATTTAGGACATGATATACAATAATGATTCCCTTTCCATGAGCTAGCTTGTATTATTAAGTAAAAGGGTTCATTCATTTCTTCCAATTCTTTAGCTATTAGATAAGCCACATAGCAACAACCGCCACTATTAAAGTGATATTTGCTATTTAATTTTTCTAGCAATAAATTAATAACCATCTCTCATTTTTTTTGATCTATCTATATACTCGGCTGCTCTCTGTGATCCAGTTTTATATTTACAGGAGTGATTTACTTCTCTATTTTCAAACGATATGGGTATATCAATTTTTGTTTGCTCCGTAGGCTTGCGACAATAAGATTCTACAAAAGTTTCACCGTCTACTTGATCTCCATAAAATTTTCCTTTTGTAACAATTTCTTCTTCATAGCAATATGCCGTATTTGATATATCATCATTTTCTTTAAGTCTTGTTATAGAGTATATTGTTGGCTTATGTATTCCATTACATATTTCACTCGTGCAATGAATTTGATGTTGAAATTCATTAAAAATAGGCATTTTTTTCATCTTAATATATACTGCTTTAGTACCATTATATGAATTCATTAATACTAAAAACCATTGCCAATTTTTTACCTTTTCATCACCATCATATTTATATAAGAATGTTCTAACATATTTCATATTCAATCTCCTTTCTCTTTAATCCGTTCTAGTACATCTCTGTTGGCTTCCAGTATTTCATCGAAAGAGGGAATTGGCATCCAGTGGGTGACTCCCAAAAGCCCAACAAGATGTTCTACTTCTGTATTGATTACAACTAAGAATCTTCTATCGGAAGTAACTACGACAACCTCATATAAAGATTGTCCATCGTTGGTTTCAGGTAATTGCTCTTTTACACTTATCCAAGGAGATTGCTTTTTCTGCCACTCAACGCCAGACGCAAATACTTTACGCATATATGTTTCAATCACATGCGGCTGATTGATGCGATTTGCTAATTGAGCTACCAATGATTTAAAATTCATATCTATCTTGTTACGAATTAAGTTTCTCAATAAATCCATCCAGCAATTCACAATGTCCTCCAACCCAGCGAACGCACAATTTACACTCGCATGGCTCTGTATCTTTCGGACGCTGGCAATTCTCTTTGAAAGCCTCGATAGCTTTCTGTTTCATGTCTTTTCTACCTTCTTCACGAGCACCTGACTCTGACAAGCAAATGAGTTCGTCAAGGGTTGAATAATCCCAATTATCACCATCCAGTATTCTATTATACAACTGGTCAAATCTTTCTTCGTCCATATTTATTCCTTTATATCTTGATTTGAGCCTAATTAGGCTACATCGTTAATACTAATTTCTCCTTTCAAAACTCGTTCTACCTGCCTGTCGATTATCTCTTGAAACTCTATCTGGCAGATAAGAGAGCAATTCGGTATAATTTCTTCCACTGGGTCACCTCGCCACGTTGGTAGTTCATCCAAGAAGATACGCCCGTCTTTATCCTTCAGGCAGGTAGCTCCAACATCACGCTCAATCTGCGCCATTTGAGCAAATACTTCTGGGAAGTCCTTCCGAATTTTGTTCCAGTAGCCCATGCCACCTTTCACACAGCCGATGCAGTTGTTGTTATTGTATCCCATCCTGTACATGGCGGGGATTTCAATACCGGCTTTCCAAAGCATCCCCATTGCATCAGATTTCGTTATCTGCTTTTCAATGAGCGGAAACAGTGGCTTTGTGTCTGGATACTGCTGTTTCAAGCGGATAGCCCGGTTAATCTCTTTTGGATCGTAATCAAATCCCCAAACTTGACCGTCCTAAGAACCAAGTTCCTTTTCCAACCTGTAACGAACCTGTTTCTTCAATTCGAATGTACAAGCCGCACCAGTAGGCCCATTGATGTACCGTTTTTTAATCAGCACATCTTCTACGTTGAAATACTTATCGCTGCGAATGGTGTGTATTGGCTGATTGTACCACTTTTCACAATTTGCCAGGAATCGGGCGTTATCAGGATGTCCGGAGCCTGTCTCAATGTAGTAAATCTGCACATCATCGTATAGACTTAATGCTATCTTACAAGCAACTGCGGATGTTGCACCGCAAGAAAACCATGCTATTATCATTTGATTACTTTCTAATTTTGTTATTAGTCAATTGGTAACTTCATAAAGCACATCCATATCGTCTTACTTTGCCTCCCTGTAGTGTGCCCAAACAACGGCTCATAAGGGATAAGAGACAATATTTCAATAGCTTTTATCTCGCTTTCGTTCCACTTGAATACCAATGTACCATTTGGCTTTAAGACACGCATACATTCATCGAAACCAGCTTTTATTACTTCCTGCCAATTCGAAGGAAGTTTGCCGTACTTCTTTGCCATCCATGACGTTTCACCAAGTGTTTTAAGGTGTGGAGGGTCAAACACTACCATATAGAAAGAGTTGTCCTCAAATGGCAAATTAGTGAAATCTGCTACAATATCGGGTTTTACTTCTATGGTTCTGATCTTATCTCTATCTTTGGCCGTGATGGTTTCACTACGTTTGTCTATGAATAAAGTATTCGGATTCTTCTTATCAAACCAAAACATCCGGCTACCGCAACAGGCATCTAATATGATTTTTGTTTCACTCATTACTTTATTTGTTTTTCGCAAATCCTTGATAATCCTTCAAGAACTTGCAAGGTTTAATTAATATTATCCATCAGGCAGTCCGCTATCGCATACACCACCAGGTAAAATAAGATGTTCACTCCGAGGAGAAGGAGGATGTTTAGGAGTATTCTCATCTGCGGGAAGATCCTTTCAATTCGATTACATTAAACATCTCATTGATTCGGTCTGCGATATATTCCCCATATTTAGGCTCAAACTCTTCCGGTTGCATATTGGTAGTCATAAACGTTTTACATATCCTACGATTGTCATATCTGGATTGGAGAATATACTGTATTATATCCATTTCAGAACCAAAGTATTTCACCCTTGGTTCTTTCCCTACTTCGTCAATACCTAGGGCAATGCCGTTTAACCCATCATATTTAGAAATACCATCAACTCCCTTTCTGGTGTATTGATTGGAAATGAATGTAGCTGATTCAATAGGAAATCCACCAGATAAGTAATATCCGGTTTCGTCTTTACCGTTGCTATACCTGTCGTACAATTGTATAATTTTCAATATCGTGGATTTACCAGTTCCAACAGGACCATACAGTAATAAACCTTTGTTGCTATTTAGTTTTTCCGATCCCTTGATGAGATATAAAAAAAGCTCGTTCATAAACTCACGATTTCTTTCATCAACAGTGAATTCGGGGCATGCCAATAAACAGCACCTACGGAAAAGATCTGAAGAGTTCCTGAAAGCAACTGCATCATAACTTGACCGTCCGAACTTTAACGGCACACTTTGAGGATTGATTTGATTTCTGATTGTTTCCATACTTCAATTTTAACCATTCTTGATAATCTCGTTCAGTTCCCGTAAATACGACTCCCGTCCAATCAGACTCAATAGCTCTTTCAATTTGCCGGATAGCAAACTCTTCCTCAAATTTGGATAGTTTGTTTAATGAAAGCTGAAGGGCATAATTAAGCTTCTTCTTCCATTTAGGAGTTTTACGGAGTGCTTCCCATGCAGACATAAAAGCCATAGAAGTGAAAGGATAAACCAACGGAGTTTCATCCCCTTTTTCTTTTCGGGATCTCTTCTTTGGAGAGGGGGGAATCTCACGCACACGTGCGTGACTATCTACGTTTATAGTTTTATTAATTACTATAATAGGTGTATTTCCAATATCATCTGGAGTATTTCCAGTTGAAAGTAAAGGAGAAACTTTTTTATCAACTGGAATTATTCCAGTAAAAAGTAAAGTTGATAATACAGGTGATAATATTTTTAAATCATTCTTGTCCATATTCGCTTCTTCCGCATTTTCATTTATACTATCAACTGTACTTTCAACTGTATTATCACCTGTATTTATTCCAGTTGAAAGTAAAGGAGAAAACGAATAATAACACCCAACTCGTTTATCTTTGCATGTTTGATAATAAATCAATTTGGCATTATTCAAAGATTGACGTGATTTTATCAGGGTCTTCTCTGTTATATTCAGATTAGAACATAATTGAAGATTTTTAATTTCAAATACATCTTTCCACCCCTTTTCATTACAAGTAGATACAAGCTCATGGTAAAGAGCTTGATCTATCGCTGTAAGATATGTATCAGAACGTATCTTCTTTAATTTAGAGGTTAATTGATAACTATTCATAAACGAAAATATCTATTTGCTGCACATTCATCAAAAGACTTCACACGCTCTATTAGACGCTTTTGTTTGCGTCTAAAGGATAGATCATTATCATACCTATTGTGGCATTCCCGGCACAATCCAACTATATTCAAGGGATTTGTATAGTGCTCGGGATACATGCTTTTGGGAACTAAATGTGCAGCATCTACAGCCGGTTTACCACATATAACACAATAGGAAGGAAGGGTTTCCTTAATCTTGGCTATTTCTCTGTTACGTTGTGCTTGTTTAGTACTAATCTGTTTCATATAAGTTATTTTAAAAATAGTTCCCGGATACCGAACCAACGGACACCGGGATTATTTATTTACCATGCTTCATTGCATGACAATCTTCACATAGCGTTTCAAGGCAATACAAGAACTCTAATTCATGACCTACGATAGAATATCCCGCAACTTCATAGACTTTATGATGAATCTCTAAATTGTAGGTTTTACCGCATACTTGGCAACGATGCCCGTCACGAATACGAACCTTTCGTTTCACTTCCTCCCAATATGGGTTATTCTTCAGGCTCTTCCGATACTTCGATGGCCTCCCCTTCTTGTGTGCTAGTCTCGTCATTATTTTCCTCCTTTCTCCATGGACTTTCTTCTATTGGAGAACGATGTAATTCATGTCGTTGAACAGGTGTAGATTCACCGGTTGATGAATCAACCAAATCCTCTATCCATTGTTCCAACCAAACATCATATCCATCTTCTTCCCATACCTCAACAATATTCTCACCCTCACCAAACTGACGAACATTTTTTCGTGTATCCTTGAAATCAATATTAGGAAGATCATAACCTAATTCCTTAAATGCTTCCTGGTTCTTTTCTCCAGAGTTAAACAAGTCATTGTATTCGTGTTTCGGAATTTCCTGAACCAATGCCAAACGAAAAGCATCATTCACCCATGAGTAATACAAATAATACCCCATAACAGGGATACGGAAGGTATCAATCATTTTTAGGGGATAATCTCTAACTCCTTTTTTAGCAAGATTAACAAGGTCCTTAAATTGGGTATGTAACGCTGAAATTTTCGCTTCAAACTCCTTCTTTTCATTATTGAATTTAGCTTTTAACGACTCTAATTGCGCTTCTAATTCCGGCATCTGTTCTTCCGCAATTTCACCGTAATTAGCACGAATAGTTGAGATTTCATAATCATCCATCACCCGATTGGCTATTACATCTTTTTCCTGAATGGCAATAAAGTTCTCCGCCAGTTTCTTTTTTATATCATCCATACATACACAATCGGGAAATATAATCTCTGGAAACTTTACTGTTGTTGGAAGTTTGAATTGAACTTCTTCTGGAGAGTAGTCTTTTAAATCAATCATTGTTTTTTATTTTAGTTAATCATACAATATCGTCAATAGCAACCGGATGAAGCATTTTCTTACTCCATTCCGGAAGTTGCATATCAATAATACCACGGGCACCTTCTTCCGCATTAGCATCATAGCCGGGGAACCACTTCTTTTCAAAGCAGTCCTTTACGATGGAAAGAGCATAGTGATATTTATATTTGCCATTTGCAAGATCATCAGGAGACCAGAATAGGACAGCAACATCAAAAGGCTCAACTGTCTGTAACATTATCATTATTGTTACATTAAAGTTTCGTCCTGTAATACTACTCATTACTTCTTGGTACATTCCTTCTGAAAGCTCGTATTTAAGCTTCGCACAATCATAGTAGAACTTACCGAGATCATCGGCTCGTGTGGTCTTGAAGGAAATTACAGCATTTACACCAATATTTTCCTCTACATTAAAATAATCCGGCCTAACTCTAACATCTAACCCTGTTTCTTCATCCTTGCCATAAAAAGACACCTCTGAATAAGCCCCTTTCAATAATTGGGGGATAATACCATCACCATACCAATAATAGTTTCTCTCAAGAGCTTTTATTATCATACTCATATCTTCACTGATAAAGGAGTAACCCAGATCCAAACATTTCTGTTTTTTATAATCACGGTAATCTTTAAGATCGCTAAAGTTCCATTTTTCAGAGGGCATTTCTTCTTCGACATCTGGAACATAGTTCTTATCATTTGATAATAACTCGTTATAGAACTTAATCATAACTATTACACCGTCTTTGGAAGATTGATTACATTTAGGTTCTACTTTGACAAGTTCAAATAAACGTGGCTCCAAGAATGCCATGTGAGCAAATGTGCCTAGTTGAAAACAGGGCTTTTCTTTTTCCTCAAATACCCTTTCATAATCATAGTAAAATGAACGAGGAGTCTTGAGGGCATTTTTGAGGTTAGAAGAAGAAATATGCTTGCTTTTCAAATACATCTCCATTGGATCTCGCTTAACCAGTCCGTTAACGCTTAATTCTTTCAAATCAATATTAACGGGTGGTTTGTGAGAATTTGAGTATATAAAATCAAGCATTTCTTCTTTGGTAGGATAATCTTCCGGATTATAAGCAGAAGGGTTGAGTTCTTCCCCTTCTGCAAATCCATTCAAGTCAAATGCTTCCATTAGCCGGCAACAGGTAAGTTTATAAGCAGGGGTTTGACAGACCAATTGTCTGATTGGAAATTATTGGTTTTATTCTTCCTTTTCCCCATGTACGTGATTTTAAGAGCAGTACCTTTTTTAAGAGAACCATTCTCAATATATTGCTCCAAGATACCGACTAATCTTCTGGAACCGTTAGTTATAGTTTGAACTGTTCCGTCCGCCTTTCTTTCTAAGAAGAAAGCACAATCTAAATCTATTAATTCATCCGGATTGGTAGCACTCAATACCTTTTGCGATTTGATTTCTACAAAAAAGATTTTCTTGAATTCTCCAGCCTGTTCTGGAGACCAATAATTACCGCACAAGTCTATCGGAAGCTCTTGAGCGTCATCTAAAGAAGGAAGATTGTTTTTTGTCAAATCGGCTGTTTGAATCTCAAATACAGATTCTTTCTCTCTAATGGTTAATTCTTTTTCTTCTTTCATATCTTATATTATTTAAAGTGGTTAATCGAAATAAATAAAGCACCTATCCTCACGAACCGACGCCTCCGAAAATGAATTTAAACGACAAAATTTTGTTCCTAGATACCGAACCAACGGACACTAGGATTAGAATGGTTATTTGCGATTTAAAATTGCTTCTACGTCACTTTCACGATATAATCTTTTCCCTCCAACCTCTATTTTACGGAGATAACCTTTTTTATCCCAACTCCATAAAGTTGATGGATCAACATGAAGTTTTTCAGCAACTTCTTTTATCGTTAAATATCTCTCTTCCGGTCTAACAAATGATTCTTTGACCCCTTTTATAGATTTTTCAATCAAATGCTCCGCAAAATCTTTTAAGTCTTTACTTTTAATTTTCAAAGTAACATCTGCGCCACTATCCAATATTTCTGTAATTCCCATAATTCCTCCTATTATTTTTGTTGAACTTCTCTATAACTTCTCTCTAATAACATTACTATGGTGAGAACTACCATTATAGAGGCTGATATAGTCTCTTTGGTAGTTATTTCCAATTGCGTTGCTAAATGCATAGACATTCCTAAAGCAATGACCGCAATTACATTCTGAATTTTATGAATTGTTTTCATAGAACATATTTTTATAGTTAATATTAGGCAGCGAACATCAAATCACTGTCTCTTTTAGGTCTAATCGTTCTTGCCGATATTCGAGCACTGGAACGCATTCTTAACCTTCTCATATCCATTTGGAAATTAGGAGTTATAGCTAAAATGAAGAACCACACAGAAAAGAAAATTTCAATTCCATGCTTTCGTATTTCTTTCAGATCGAAATTTCTTTTTGCCCTATCACATAGCATATATAAAGTAAGTTCGACATTGTTATTAATGCCTAGTTTCTTATGAATGTCCCGTATTTGCGCTTTTATCGTCCAAACCGACTTTTTAAGTAAATCGGCTATTTCATCAGGAGTATGACCTTTTGCTACTTCATGAGCAACTTGGTACTCACATGGAGATAAAGGTTCCATTATGCAGTCCTTTTAATTTTAAAGTACTTAAATCCTTTAATGACTTCCTTTTCACCCTCTCTTTCTATCAGTACTTTGTATTTTCTTTTTAACCGATAACGAGCCGAACTCATAACACAATCATAGCTTTCATCAGGTATTCTAACTACTTCTCCTAATTTCAATTTAGAGATAGAATTTACCCAATCTCCTGTTATTGTTTTAATTCCTTTTGCCATAAGATTAATTATTTGATTACATTAGTGTCCCGTTAAAATGGGACGAGTTAAACAATTAATCAAATAGCCCCGGAATAAGGGGATTATTTAGATCTTTGACATCATTGAAATTAGTCTTATCGAACAGGTCACGCAAGTGGGTTTTGTCAGTCAATGATATGCTGAGAATTTGCAAAACTTCATAGGTTGAGCGTTTCAACTTCATATCATGTTGGACAATAGCCACAAGGCAGTATGTGATAATAGCCACACTGATTTGTATGCGAACAGCGTTCTCTGTTGTGCCCCAAAATTTCTTTATCTTGAGATGCTGCTTGAGCCATTTGAAGAACAGCTCGATTAACCATCTTTTCTTATAAAGATTGGCGATATCCAGTGCAGAAAGTTGTTTTGCATTTGTCAAAAAAGTGAACTCACGGTCATCTTCTTCATCGTAATATCGGACGAGTCTGAATGACTCAGGATATTTCTTCTCGGAGAGATAGCCGGTCAGTTTCACTTCCGCATCTGTCATTATATTCTTTGGCATTCTTCGCTTCCATTGGACTGTCTTATACTTTAAATTCGTCTTGGCTCTGACAACAAAGAAAGAGTCTGTAAGATGTATCTTATAGAGTTCTTTAAAGGAATCATAAGCCCTGTCGAAGATATAATAAGCATTTGGTTCATAATGGATTGAAGACAGTAATGTAGAATCATGCTTTGATGCAGTGGTTACGGTATAGAAGGCAGGAACTTGTGCTTCAATGTCATATAAGACATGAGCCTTAACTCCTCCTTTCTTGTTTCGGAACTTTGCCCATGGGAATGTTGCAAGACATAACGGAATCGTTGTTGAATCAAACGCATATTTCTTTCCGGAAATGTCAAGGA